>Ga0187894_10003340_pt1 | contig 18084 bp, 15 predicted proteins | sample GBC1701081metaG_FD_136650 | JGI IMG/M metagenome (GOLD analysis project Ga0187894, IMG submission 136650) | White microbial mat communities from a lava cave in the Kipuka Kanohina Cave System on the Island of Hawaii, USA - GBC170108-1 metaG ...
CATCCAACTTTTTTTCTATTCTCTGAATCTTTCATCATGGGTGGACTGAAAACAAAAGTCCCGAAATGAAAGATTTTGTCGCGGTTACAAACATCTTTGATTTGACAGGACTTTCGGCTGGCGGGGAAAATAGCCTCCGCTTCAAGCAGTTTCACCAGCGATTTCAGGCACACTTCATCGGAGGAAATTATGGATAAAAAATACCCCAGCGTCGCCGTCGAGGACGCGCCGGAAACTTCGTTTAAGCCGTACATTCCGGCTTCAGCGAAATTACGCGAACTAACTCCATTACCCATTATTGTCGGCACGTTGCTTGGCATGGTCTTTGGCGCATCGTCACTCTATCTGGTTTTGAAGGTCGGCATCACGGTCAGCGCCTCTATCCCGGTTGCCGTTATTTCCATCAGTCTTTTTACCTTATTCTCAAAAATCGGCTTGCGGAACGCTACCATTCTTGAAAATAACATTGTGCAGACCGCAGGTTCTGCTGGGGAATCTATCGCCTTTGGCGTTGGCGTAACTATGCCCGCCGTTCTGGTTTTAGGCTTCGATCTTGAAATAACTCGTGTGCTGCTGGTGGGCATACTCGGTGGACTGCTCGGTATTCTGATGATGATTCCGCTACGCCGCGCTCTGATTGTACAACAGCATGGCATACTGAAATACCCAGAGGGAACAGCGTGTGCTGAAGTCCTGAAAGCAGGCGCGTCCGAAGAATCCCGCGCCGCCGCGTCAACCGACACTAATAAAGGAAAGGTGGAAGCGACTGGCGCGAAGACCATTTTTACGGGCTTTGGTATCGGGCTTCTCTATCAGGCGGCAATGGGAGCCTTCAAGTTATGGAAGGATACGCCCGAAAAGATTTTTGGTGCGCCCTTCAAAGCCGGTTCCATAGCGGCAGAGATTTCGCCGACCTTGCTAGGCGTGGGGTACGTTATTGGTCCGCGTATTGCTTCAATCATGTGTGCCGGCGGCGTACTGGCTTATCTTGTGCTGATTCCGCTGATTAAATTTTTCGGCGAGGGGGCAACGGCGATTCTTTATCCCGGTACAGTACCAATTAGCGAGATGTCCCCAAGCGCCATTCGTAGCGCCTATGTTCTCTACATCGGCGCAGGCGCAGTGACAGCGGGCGGCATTATCAGTTTGCTGCGTTCACTGCCAACCATCTGGCATGGCATTAAAGGCAGCGTTGCAGATTTGAAAGGCGGCAGCACCGCAAGTACTTCTACCTTGAGAACCGAGCAAGACCTTTCCATGAAAGTGGTTATCGGCGGTATTGTGGCTCTGATTGCCATGATTATGATCTTTCCGCAACTCAATTTGCAGTGGAATTTTATCGGCGCTGTTTTAATTATCGCTTTCGGATTTCTCTTTGTTACGGTTTCTTCAAGGTTGACAGGTGAGATTGGTTCTTCATCCAATCCGATTTCAGGAATGACCGTTGCCACTTTGCTCTTTACCTGTCTGATTTTTCTTATCTTGGGTTGGACAGCTCCTCCTTACTATGTCACTGCATTATCGGTTGGCGGCATCGTCTGTATTGCTGCCTCGAATGGCGGAACCACATCACAGGACTTGAAAACCGGTTATCTGGTTGGCGCAACGCCAAAAAATCAACAGATTGCTATTCTCATCGGGGCGCTCGCCTCAGCCATTATCTTCGGACCGATTCTTTTGAAATTGAATGATGCGGGAACTGTTTATGTGCCGGTTGAGAATGTGCCGGCAAACTTTCGCGTAGAACCATCGCAGATTACTCATGATGAACCCCTGAAAGGACCGCAAAGCGTAGACGATAAAAATACCTATCGCGTCTGGCAAAACCGCGACAGCAGCGTGTTGCCGGAAGGTCGCTATCTGGTAAATAACGAAGGTGCGCCGGTTTACCTGATTGATCCCGGGATCAACGGTAAGCACCCGGAAAGACCGGACGGGTCAAAGGTGACAAAATTCGATGCGCCAAAAGTTGCTTTAATGTCTTACATTGTTCAGGGAATTCTCAATAGTAAATTGCCTTGGGGACTAGTATTGCTGGGCGTAATGATTGCGATTGTGCTGGAGATGAGCGGCATTCCCTCTCTGGCTTTCGCGGTTGGTGTTTATCTGCCTCTCTCCTCTTCAAGCCCAATTTTTATTGGCGGGTTAATCCGCTGGCTGGTTGACCTCTACCTGCGTAAGAAAAACGCGCACAAAAATCTCACGGAAGAACAGATGATTGCCGAAACCGATAAGAGCCCGGGCGTACTGATGGCATCCGGTTATATTGCTGGTGGTTCACTGGCAGGAATCATTGTTGCTTTCATGGCGGGTGTGCCAAGTCTTAAAGACTTTAATGACAAGATAGACAATTTTGCTAAGACCAATCCGTTTTCAGGCGGCGCAAATGCTGATTTGTTGTCGTTGCTGCCCTTTGTAATTTTGATAATTCTACTTTATATGGCAGGTCGGGAGTTGATTTTGGCGAATCGCGCTGTCAAAGAATGACGGTGGGCGCAAACGCTTTACCAATCTTTAACCAAAAGTTAGAGTTCATTCTTTAGTTTGTCGGTGTCATACCTCAGCAGCCTAAAGGCTGAACTCTACTTGTTTTCGGGAGAAAGCTATGGAACCTCCGAATAGTTGGTCGCTGTTGGAAGGCAGTCTGGCGGTTGGTGATTTGAACAATCCGGCTTTCGTTTGGGCGTTTCTGGTCGTGCAAGGATTAGTGCGCGACTTGCCCGGTGATCGGCAGACTTTCTATGCCATTGTCAGCGAAGAGAGAGCCTGCGAGATAACCGGACCGGGCGTTTTCCGTCGCGTCAGTTTCGCCTTGCGGGACGCCGGCATTCTGCTTCCCGCCAGTGACTTCCCAGACCCGAATGCGGAACTGGCGCAAGAGCGTCGGGAATTATTGGCTGGCTGGATGAAAGCCGTGCCGGTGAAGTTCTCTTCGGGTCACGGGCTATTTTGCGTCTATTGCGGTTTCAATGTTGGTGATACGCCGAACGGATTGCCGTGTCCGAATTGTGACAGTCCGATACCGGCATCATCAGCGACGCGTGGGAAGCCCTGCCTACATTGTGAAGAACCAAATCTACTTTTTGCCTCTTTCTGTGAGTATTGCGGCGGTCGTCTGGTCATAGTTCATTGCTATCAATGTGGCAGCGAAGTGCAGCCGCAGTCGCACTTCTGCCCGACCTGCGGCATAAAAATCACTGCAACATACGCGACAGCAGGCGAAGCGCCGACAACAATTATCACAACATCCGAGCCATCAGGGCAGAGAATAAATGGCGAAGGGGCAGGAAAAACAACGCGATACGACCCGCAAACCAATACTCTTGAAACCGAAAAGATCAGCGACAGAGTTACCGAGTTAGTAACCGAGCCGGCCGTGGAAAAGCCGCAGAAAAGCTTTCAGGAATCGAGATTTTTCAGGCTTTACAACAAATCAACTGACCCGGAGCAAGTGGCGAAAAAGGCTGACGATTTGCTGATAATTCTGACCAGCGCCGTGCAGGACATCGTGGTTATGAAAGAGATGCTGCAAGAAAAAGGCATCTGGGATGAGGCGCAGTACAGAGAGTTGCGAACGCGCCGCATGATTGCCGACCATAGTAGCCTCGGAGCCAATCCGTGGGTCGCGTATTCCCTTTATCCTTACACGCTTGAAGAGCCGGAACTTCTGCGCCAGCAATTCAACGCCAACGATGAAGAGGTGCAAAAATTTGAAGAGCGGGTCGAACATATTGAAACCTTGACGTAAGACCCCTTCAGTGTTTTGTTTTTCTGAGTTGCTGTCAACGCTGTGGCTGAACTCTACTTTTTTATAGGAGAAATCTATGGCGGAGAATCCGTACTATTGGACGCGAGTTGAAGGCAGTCTGGCGGTTGGTGATTTGAACAATCCGGCTTTCGTTTGGGCGTTTCTTGTGGTGCAGGAATTAGTGCGCGACCTGCCCGGTGATCGAGAGACCTTTTATCGCATTGTCACCGAACAACAACAGAGTAACGAAATCGGAGCGAGCAGTGTCAGGCGCATCAGCGTTGCCTTAAGTCGTGCCGGAATCGTGCGTCCCAGTGGCGACCTGCCAGACCCGGATGCGAACATAGCCCAGCGAAGGAAACAAGTGATTAAACAATGGTTGAAAGCGGTCAATACCCAGAAACTCTCTGTAGATGACGATGCATTCTGTGTCTATTGTGGCTTCATTTTCGACGCCAGCGAGGAGGAAATGCGTTGCTCGAATTGCGCCCGCCCCAGATCAGATTGGTCGGGGTCTCGTGAAATACCTTGCCCGCGTTGTGAAAGACTGAATTGGTCTCTTGCTTCTTTCTGCGAATTTTGCAGCAACCAACTGGTTGAGCTTTACTGTTATCAATGCCAAAACAAAGTGCAACCGCAGGCACTTTTCTGTACAACCTGCGGGCTAAAAATGGATACAGCAGACAAGAGAGTGCCAATAAAACGGCTGGGACCGCCATCCTATAGCCCGGCGACTTTCTACAATAAGGAGTGACCGATAGAAGAAACCAAACCATGAATCTCGGCAGTTCTCCCGGTTCGCTAGACTCTTCTGACTTTGGTTCGCTATCATCCTGCCGCTATGATTAAAACGATTGAATGGACGGACGCGGGCGTGGTCATGATTGACCAGCGCCTTTTGCCTAACGAAGAACTCTATCCGGTCTTCAAGACTCACGAAGAAGTTGCCGTTGCTATCGAAGAGATGGTGATACGCGGCGCACCGGCGATTGGCGTAGCGGCGGCGATGGGCATTGCGCTCGGCGCAAAAAATTCTGCGGCAGCATCGCTTGATGATTTTGAGCGCGATTTCAATACCATCAGTGAGCGTATCTCCAAGACTCGTCCGACAGCGGTCAATCTCTTCTGGGCGGTGGAGCGTATGCGCTGGCTTTTCAATCAAGCCAAACGCGAAGCCGCAACGATTGAAGAGATAAAAGCAAGGTTTATCGCCGAATCTTTGACAATTCACAAAGAGGATATTGAAAGCAATAAACGCATGGGACGTTTCGGCGCGGAATTGATTCCTGACAGCGCCACTGTGCTGACGCATTGCAACGCCGGAGCATTGGCGACCGCCGGTTATGGCACGGCGCTCGGCGTGATTCGCGCCGCCGTTGAAGCCGGTAAAACGATAAAAGTTTTTGCCGATGAAACGCGCCCCTTTCTGCAAGGCGCACGGCTCACCGCCTGGGAACTTGCCAAAGAGAATATCCCGGTGACGCTAATTACCGACAACATGGCGGGGCATTTTATGAAAGCGGGCGCAGTGGATTGCGTCGTCGTTGGCGCTGACCGTATCGCTGCCAATGGCGATACGGCAAACAAAATCGGTACTTATATGGTTGCGCTTGCCGCACACGCCAATAACATTCCGTTCTACGTTGCCGCGCCACTCTCAACGATTGATTTATCGTTGCAGTCAGGCGATGAGATTCCGATTGAATCGCGCACAATAACAGAGGTCACGCATATTCGCGGCAATCAAATATCGCCTGACGGAATTGATGTCGTCAATCCGGCTTTTGATGTAACCCCGAATCGCTACATTGCCGCCATCATCACCGATAAAGGCATAGCGCGTGCGCCTTACGAAGAGAGTTTACGGGCGTTGGCTGAATCCTGATTGAGAAGCGGATGCCGGACGTGCGGTATTTTTCCATTTTGGCGGATGTATGCTATAAGGTTGAAGCATAATACTTAATCAGGCATTTGCAAGATAGGGAGTCACCTATGCAGAACAAAAACAGCGATATGCCAGATCCTCTGGAACCTGTGTATCAGTACGAGAGTGGCGAGATCACCGGTTTTGAAATGTATTTTAAACTTGATAAATTCTGCCGGGAATACCCTGCCGAGCGAGACAAACTCCTCGACCAACTTTTAGAGCACCCTTTCGAAAGAGTTAGGGATGAGGCTCAGAAAATTCGAGAAGAGATCCGCCGGGAGGAGGAGCGGATCAAGGATATTGACCAAATCAGAATAACATCACCCTTGCAGCCCGGTGTCGCCCTGTTTCTCTATAGTGGTTATGATGGAGCCTATAGTAAACCTTGGTGGTTAAATGATCGCGGCTATTATCAAGCAACTTTCATAGATTTCGTCTCCCGTGGCGCTGACAAGATGCCGGCTGCTTTTGTTGAACTCGAAGAGGAAATTGATCTGACAGAGGGGTCTGGTCTCCGGCACCGAGGACGGTATGCGCTGTTGAAATTGCTTTATGTGGCTGATTGGGACGAAACAGAAACTGTGGAGGTTCATATTGTAGAGGTTCTGCCCGCAGATGTTGAAGCGTATTATGCAACTCACCCGTTTGGTACGGAAATCGAATCGCACGCTACCTATCGGATTGTTAATAGCGAGGAGGCGATGAAGAATAGCCCGCTAGCGAACGGCATCTAACAATCATATTCACCGGAGCCCACGAAGCGAGTTTTTATCGTTCATGGTAGATGACTAGAGCAAGCTCTTTCGGTAATAGTTTTTGAATATCGCAGATCATGATGAGTGAAGAATTAAGACTTGATGTTTTAGCGGTTGGCGCACACCCCGACGATGTGGAACTGGGCTGCGGTGGGACGCTGGCAAAACTCGCGGCAATGGGCTATCGCGTCGGCATTCTCGATATGGCGCGTGGCGAGTTAGGCACACGCGGCACACCTGAGATTCGCGCTCAGGAAGCGGCGGCGGCGGCGGGTGTGTTGAATCTTGCGGTGCGCGACAATCTGGAACTCCGCGACGCGCACATCCACGCAAGCGACGAGTCACGGGTCAAGATGGTGCGGAAAATCAGGCTCTATCGCCCGCGCATCATCTTTACGCACTACGCAGAAGACCCGCACCCCGACCACGTTCATACCTGCCAGTTGGTGCGCGAAGCATCGCATCTAGCCGGACTTGCGAAGTATGATATAGAGGGCAACCTGCCGCGTTATCGCCCGAATGTCGTGGCGCACTTTATGTTTCCGCGCACCGTGATTCCCAGTTTTGTTGTAGACATCACCGATTTTGCCGAGCAAAAACGCAATGCGATTCTGTGCTACAAGTCACAGCTTTATGACCCGAACAGCACAGAACCGCAAACCTATTTGAGCGATGAAAACTTTGTCAGGCGGCTGGAAGTCCGGCAGCGATTTTTCGGCTCAACCGTTGGCGTAGACCATGCGGAAGGCTTTTTCGTCCGCGAAGCCCTCAATGTGGACGACCCGGTGGCTTTACTTTCGAGACAGATGAGTATGTATTCATGATAGTCCGTAGCGCTTAGTCCGTAGTCCGTAGTTAGTGGTCAGTAGTTTTGCTTTTCGTGAATGGATTCAGCAACTTTTGTAATCCAACAAATGACCAATGACTACGGACTAAGCGCTACGGACTACGGACTAATAAGCTATGAGAATCGGCATTACCTGTTATCCAACTTATGGCGGCAGCGGCATCGTTGGCGCAGAACTAGGACTGGAACTGGCGCGGCGCGGGCATTCGGTTCACTTTATCAGCTATGCGCCGCCGATGCGACTCAGCAACAAACCACATGAATGTGTGACCTTTCATGCGGTTGATATGTTCACCTATCCGCTCTTTGAGTATCCGCCTTACACCGACGCGCTGGCATCAAAAATCAAAGAGGTGGCGATTGCTGAAAATCTCAATTTGATTCACGTTCACTATGCCATTCCTCATGCGGTGAGCGCCTATCTGGCGCGTGAGATGTTGCGTTCGGAGCGTTATCTGCCGGTGGTGACGACCCTGCATGGCACAGACATCACCCTTGTCGGGCGCGACCCGTCATTTCTGGCAATTACGAAATTCGGCATTGAACAATCGGATGCAGTGACGGCAATCTCCAACGATTTACGCGAGGCAACCTATCAGACCTTTCAAACAACCCGCCCTATCGAGGTGATTTACAATTTTATTGATGCAGAATACTATCGCCGACAACCGGATGAAGTGCTACGCCGGCAGATTGCTCCGAACGGCGAAAAGATTATCCTGCACATTTCGACCTTTCGCCCGGTCAAGCGCATCAGCGATTGCATTGAGGTAGTGGCGCGATTGCGCGACCTTGAAAGCGGCTCCGGTAGCCCGTTTGGTGTCAAGCTGGTGATGTGCGGCGACGGACCGGAACGCGAAGAGGCGGAACGGCTGGCAAACGACAGAGGCATCAGCGATGCCGTGATCTTTGCGGGCAAACAACCGCAGGCAGTGATTCGTGAGTATCTGTCCATTGCCGACCTCTTTCTGTTGACCAGTCAATCGGAATCGTTTGGATTGGTGGCGCTCGAAGCGATGGCTTGCGAAGCGCCAGTGATTGCCACACGGGTTGGCGGCGTTCCTGAAGTTGTCGAAGAGGGCGAAACCGGCTTTTTATTGCCAATCGGTGATGTTGAGGCAATGGCAGACGCGGCTATGCGTATTCTACATAATCCGCGGATACAAGAAGAGATGGGCAAGCGTGGGCGCGAACTCGCCATTGAGCGATTCACGACTGATAAAATTATCCCCCAATATGAAGCTCTCTACACCTCGCTTATCAACAGGCGGTAAAAGCTGCGTCTATAAACAATTCCATTTTTGTCAAAACCCTTCTGACAGGGTAAAATGTAGATTAGGTTTACCGACTGCATTACGACACGCTTGCAGTCTTACTTCTATTCTTTATGAGGTTTTCTGAATGATTGACAGTCTTCTCACGCGCACGGTTGAAAAACGTCCGGCAAAGGTTTACTTGCAAGGCAGAATTCTCTTTCTGACGGAAGATGCTGCATTGGTTCGTCAACAACTCGAAGGCGTTGATTTGCCAATTGATAATCAATATGCGCTTCGTAGTGACATCTCGACGGATGAAATTACGCCCGCTTATATCTGCTATCACTTTGACGAAACGCTGGGCGAATTTGTCTATACCGGCTTGAAATGCGGCGATGAATTTCCGATTAAACGCAACGATGTCAAGAACGGTGGCTTTGCTGTTAGTGTATCGGGCAAACGGCGCGGCAAAGGGTCGAGCCGCGAGCAATCGCCCTATGCCGAAATCGCCGCCGGTATTCATCTGGTCATTGCTGAGAATATCGAACGCATCTACAAACAGAACTGCCAGAATCTGGGATTGCTTGCTTCGACCAATTTCGATCTGCTCAGGCGCATAGCTGACGGTGAGGAGATTGACCTCGAAGAGTTCACCCAAGGCGAAGACGAGATTACCCGCCAGATTATCGAATACGGCGGTTTGTTTCCGTTCAATGTGGCGCGATTGCAGGGCAAAGCTCTCGTACCGCAGATTGACACGGCAAAGCGCCCGATGACGCTTGCCGAGAAGATTTTTGCTAATCATTTCGTCACCGATTTATCGAAGGATCAAATCGGTGTCGAAGCCGTACAACCGGGCGATGCCGGATTTGTCCGCACCGACATACGTTTCAGTCATGAATATGTGACGCCGATGGCGGCAATCTTTTACGAACAACTGGTCGGTGAAGAGCCGGTCAACGATCCTTCGTCAATCTATTTCTTCCGTGACCATCTGACTTTTCTGGATGATGTAATGCCGCCGGAAAGACGCGCTATGGGGTTGCTCGATCTGGCATTTCAACTGGCGCGGAAACAGGACGATTTCGCACAGAAGCAGAACGTCCGGCTGCATGGCGAACTGACCGACCGCAAAGGTTCAGAGGCAATTTGTCACAGTCTGATTTTGCAGAATTACGCATTGCCGGGACAGATTATCATTGGCTCGGATTCGCACACACCACACGCCGGAGCCGTCGCTTGTGTCGCTTTTGGCGTTGGCACAACCGACGTTTTCAATTCGTGGATTACCAAAGATGTGCGCGTCCGTGTGCCGGAGCAGGTACGCATCCGCGTTACGGGACGCAAACCGGAGAACGTCACGGCAAAAGATTTTATGCTGGCGATTTTGAAAACTGACTTGGTTCGCAATGGCGATGCGATTGCTAAAATTGTCGAGTACATGGGCGAAGCGATTGCCGACTTGAACATTGACGAACGCGCTACGATGACCAATATGGCGGCGGAAGTCGGAGCGTTTACAGGCATCGTTGCGGCGGATGCCAAGACCGTCGAATTTCTGGTTGAACGCGGGCTGTCACGCGCCGAAGCCGAAGCGATGTGCGCCGGAATGCAAAGCGACCCGGATGCCGAATACGCTCTGACCATTGATATTGACGCTAATGATCTGCGCCCGATGATTGCCACACCGGGCGACCCCGGCAACGGACTGTTTGTTGATGAATTACAGGAAGATGTCAAAGTAGACATCGCCTATGGCGGTTCCTGCACCGCCGGCAAGAAAGAGGATATGGATATGTATGCCCGCGTCTTCCGCGAAGCCTTAGCGCAAGGCAGGCGCGTTCACCCGGAGACCGAATGCTTTATCCAATTCGGCTCACAGGAGGTGCGGCAACACTGCGAGGAGCGCGGTTACATCGAGATATTCAAGGCCGTCGGCGCGACGATTATTGAGCCGAGTTGCGGCGCTTGCATCAACGCCGGTCCCGGTGTCAGCAAGACAAAAGAACAGGTCGTCATCAGCGCCCAGAACCGCAATTTTCCCGGGCGCAGCGGTCCCGGGCAGATGTATCTGGCATCGCCTTATACGGTTGCTGCTTCGGCAATCGCCGGAAAGATTGTCGAGTATAATCCGGTTTCCACAGCGGCAATGAAGTAAAGGAGCGGTTTATGTCGAATACCTTAGTTGATAAGTTAATGGAGCAGTTAAATGCTTTATCAGCACAGGAGAAACGCCTGATAGCTTCTCGCCTGATAGAGCAAGCAAAAGATGAAGAGCAAGCGCAAGTTCTCGACCTTCCCGAAGAAGTGCGTTATCGCAAGCGAGAATACCTGTGGATGAAAGAACATGAAAAGGAATATGCGGGGCAATGGGTCGCGCTTGAAGGCGATAAACTGTATGGTCAAGGTTCAACCGCACGTCAAGCATTAACCGAAGCAAAGAAAGCTGGCGCAAAGATGCCTTTTATAGCAAGAATTGATTCGCCTGATGATTTACCGTTCGGAGGCTGGTAATTTTGTCCTATCAACACAGCTTTGAGAAGTTTCTGTTTTATGACTCTGGGAAGAGTGGCATATCCGTACCAGTGATTTTGCGACTTGGTAGTCTTGCGGCATATGCAGATGCAAAACTTGATACAGGCGCAAGTCACTGTATTTTTCAAAGAACGTTTGGTGAAGAGTTAGGACTTGATATTGAAAGCGGCTATAAACTCACCATCAGCACAGCAAACGGAGTATTTACTGCATATGGGCATAATGTCACTTTATTGGTACTGGATTACGGTTTCGATGGCATGGTCTACTTCGCTGAAGATGAATATTTTAGTCGTGATGTACTAGGGCGACAAGGCTTTCTTAATCGAGTGAACGTAGCTATTTTCGACTATCAGGGCGAGCTTTATTTGAGCCGGAATGATTCATAACGAACGAGGAAATAAGATGGCATTTCAACCACAACTGGAAAAACAATCGCAACTCGACCGTGAGACGATGCTTCAGATTTATCGTTTGATGCTGACCTCAAGGCGCATTGACGATAAAGAGATTCAACTGAAACGGCAGAACAAAATCTTCTTTCAGATTTCCGGCGCGGGACACGAAGCGGTACTCGTCGCCGCCGGGTTGGTACTGAAACCAGCGCACGATTGGTTCTATCCCTATTATCGTGACCGTGCGCTCTGTCTGACGCTGGGCGTAACGCCGGCAGAAATGTTCATGCAAGCGACCGGCGCGGCGGCTGACCCGTCATCGGGCGGGCGACAGATGCCGAGTCACTGGGGCAATAAACCTCTCAATATCGTCACGCAGTCCTCATGTACCGGGACGCAGTTTTTGCAAGCCGTGGGGTGCGCCGAAGCCAATTATCGCGCCCGTTTGCTGGGCAATCCTGACTTGGTTGAGGGCTATCACGAAGACGCGATTACTTACGTTTCGGCGGGCGATGGCACGACCAGCGAAGGCGAGTTTTTTGAATCGCTCAATACCGCCTGCAATCTGAAACTGCCGGTGTTGTACCTGATTGAAGACAACGGTTATGCGATTTCAGTTCCGGTTGAAGTGCAGACCGCCGGGGGCAACATCACCAAACTCGTAAGCGGTTATCCCGACCTCTTCATTCAGGAAGTTGATGGTTGCGATCCGCTTGCCAGTTTCGAGACCTTGCAACGCGCCGCCTCCTATTGCCGTGAAGGTCGCGGTCCGGCGTTGGTTCGCGCTTCGGTTGTGCGTCCGTATTCGCATTCGCTGTCGGATGATGAAATTCTCTACCGACCGGAAAGTGAGCGCGAAGAAGAGGCGCGGCGTGATCCGATTACTTCATTTGCGACTCGCCTGATAAACGATAAACTGGCAAGCGAAGAAGAGATTAAAGCCATCGCCGCCCAGGTGGATGAAGAAGTAAACGCGGCGGCTGATGAAGCGGTCGCTGCGGAGAAACCAGCAAGCGGGTCTTTCTGGATGCACGTCTATTCGCCCGATGTTGACCCGACTTCAAAAGCCTTTGATACGGAAGACAAACCAAGCGAAGCAGGCAATTCAACGACGATGATTGATTTAATCAACGCCTGCCTGCATGACGAAATGGCGCGTGATTCGCGCATCGTCGTCTTAGGTGAAGACGTTGCCGATTGCAGTCGTGAACAATATCTGGAACAGGTAAAAGGCAAAGGCGGCGTTTTCAAAGCAACGCATAATCTGCAAAGAAAATTCGGCAGCGCCCGCGTTTTCAATTCACCGTTGGCAGAGGCAAATATCGTCGGGCGGGCTATCGGTATGGCAACGCGAGGATTGAAGCCGGTTGCCGAGATTCAATTCTTCGATTACATCTGGCCCGCTATGATGCAACTCAGGAATGAATTGTCGAACATCCGTTGGCGTTCCAATGGCGCATTCAAATCGCCGATGGTTGCCCGCGTACCCATCGGCGGTTATCTGACCGGCGGCGCAATCTATCACAGTCAATCGGGCGAAAGCCTGTTTACGCATACGCCGGGAGTTCGCGTCGTTATGCCATCGAATGCCACAGACGCTATCGGCTTGCTGAGAACGGCGATTCGTTGCGATGATCCGGTGATGTTCCTCGAACACAAACACCTCTACCGGCAGACGCACAATAAAGGCGTGTATCCCGGCAAAGAGTTTATGATTCCGTTCGGCAAAGCGAAGATGGTGCGAGAAGGCACAGACATTTCGATTATTACCTACGGCGCGACGGTCTTTCGTTCTGTGGTTGCGGCAAAGAAGGTTGAAGAAGAACACGGCTTGAGCGTCGAAGTGATAGACCTTCGCAGCCTCAGCCCTTACGATTGGAACGCCATTATCGAATCGGTGAAGAAGACCAGTAAGGTTATCGTCGTTCACGAAGATATGTTGTCGTGGGGCTACGGCGCGGAAATCGCGGCACGCATCGCCGATGAACTATTCGAGTACCTTGATGGTCCAGTGCGACGAGTCGCCGCGACCGATACCTTTGTCGCTTATAACCCGGACTTGGAAGATGAAATTTTGCCGCAGGCAAATGACATTGCTGAAGGCATTGTAGAATTAGCGCGTTATTGATGAAACAATAAGCTATGAATTATTGGTTACTTAAGAGCGACCCGGACGACTACAGTTACGACGATTTGGCACACCACGGCAAAGCGGTGTGGGACGGCGTGACCAACAATCTGGCGTTGCAACATCTTCGCAAAATTAAGAAGGGCGATTTGTTGCTCATCTATCACACAGGCGACGAAAAGGCGATTGTCGGCTTGGCGGTTGCTGCGGGTAATCCGTATCCCGACCCGAATAGTGATAATGAAAAGCTGACGGTGATTGATATTAAAGCGAAGAAGAGAGTCAAACGCGCTGTTACGTTGAGCGAGATAAAGCAGCTGCCGGAATTTGCCAATTTTCCATTGGTGCGATTACCTCGCTTGTCAGTAATGCCCGTGAGCGAAGAAGAATATAAGCGGTTGACTGCGCTGACCGGGTTATAATCCTAAACTTGCTTTAGCCGCTGCCAATCCAGACCAAAGCGGGCGAGATATTTACGCAAGCGGTCGGCGTCGTTGGTGACTTTTTTGCGGTCGCGTGACGAGGAAAAAAGTTTGCGTCCGGCTGCGGAAAGGGTTGTGGATTTGCGACAAATTTTAATTACTGCGGCAAGTTGCACTCGGTCAAACAGATCAATCTTCGATAGTTCTTCTTCGCTAAGTAACTCTTCGAGCTCGGTTGCAACATCATCATCTGCGCTCATCGAATGCCACGTTGAGCGCAATCGCTCGATCTCTTCTTCAACTTCCACAAGTGAAATTCTGCCGCTTGGCGCTAAAGTCGCCATTCGCACAACGGCGGCATTCAAATCACGGAAATTCCCTGACCATGCGGCTTCGCTTGATTCGGCAAATTTCAAAAATCGCGCCTGCGCTTCTTTATTAAAAGTTATGCGCCTGCCGGTTTTTGCCGCATACTGTTCGAGTTCGTATTGCAGATTTGGTTCAATATCTTCGAGGCGTTCGCGCAAACTCGGCAGCTTGAATGTCCAGAGATTGATTCGCGCCAGCAAATCTTCGCGGAACTTCCCTTCTCTGACAAACGCCGCTAAATCACAGTTGGTTCCGGCAATAAGTTGAAAGTCGCTTCGCACCTCTTTGTCGCTGCCCAGAGGAAAGAAACTCTTTTCTTCAAGCGCCCGTAACATCATCGCCTGTTCATCAAGTCCGAGTGTGCCAATCTCATCTAAGAAAAGCAGCCCGCCATCGGCATTTCTAAGATGCCCTTTGCGTTCGCCAACTGCCCCGGTGAATGCGCCTTTCGCATGACCGAACAATGCCGACATTGCCGTATCGCCGCGCAAGGTGGCGCAGTTGACTTCGACGAATGCGCCGGTCAATTGATGGCGCGATTGTTTCAATTCATAGATGCGTTTCGCCAGCCGCGATTTCCCTGCTCCGGTTGCGCCCATAATCAACAGCGAATCGCGGGAATGCATGGCTACCTGTTCAATGCGGTCAATCAAACGATTGAAATTCTGATTGCGCGTCGGGATGCCCGATTTCAAAAGTGACACGGCTTCGCGCTGTTCCTGCCGGAAACGGGCAGCGATGTGGTCATACTTCGATAAGTCGAGGTCAATGATTTCAAACGTACCGGGCTGATTGTGCGCCCATTTGCGCGGCGGCGAAGTTTGAATGAGTCGCGCCGGAAAATAGCGAGCTTCGGTCAACAGGTACATACAAATCTGCGCGATATGTGTGCCAGTGGTGATGTGAATAAGATAGTCTTCTTTTGTCGTATCGAACGGATAAGCACGAGCGAAGTCATGCAATGCGCCATAGACCTGTTCGAGATTCCACGCATCTTCAAATTCAATTAGATGCTGGCGCACCTCGGTTTCCGGCGATACGGTTTCAATGTCCTGAGTGATGCGTTGCGCTAAATCTGTAAACTTCGTCTGATGTAAAAGTTCAAGGCGATTGACAAGCAAATTATCCTGTTGACAGAGCGCCACGGTCGGACGCCACTTCTCCCAACGCTTTGCGCCTTTGCCTTCATCAAGCGTCGCGCCAAGTAAACCGATAACGATAATCTCTTTTTGCATCTTAGACATAATTATAAAACTTTAGATTGAAAGATAATAATTTAGAAAATTCATCTTTCAAAGTCTTTTCAGCAGCTATCGCAAGCCTTTTGCTTGCAGCGTTTATTAAATCATTTCGGAAACGCGAAATACTGGCACAGCAAATGCCATAGAGATTCGTGTAGCAACGGATTGAAAACAAAAGCCCTCGCATTCAGAAGCGGTCCCTGCCCTTACTTGCTTCAATGTGAACACGGAAAGCACGGTAGGGACTGCGTCTCAACGCGAGATGGAACAACGAAATTGAAGGAGGCACACGACGATGAAATTGGCAGAAGCATTAATACTAAGAGCCGACGCGCAGAAGCGCATCGAACAACTCAAGCAACGCCTTGCAAACAGCGCCAAAGTGCAACAAGGCGATGAAGCGCCGGAAAAGCCACAGGAACTGCTTGTCGAGTTAGAGAGAGCGTTCTCGACTTTGGCAGATTTAATCAAGCGCATCAACAAGACCAACTCGTCTACTGAATTTGATGCCGATAAGACGCTTTCCGATGTGCTGGCAGAGCGCGATGTGTTGACGGCAAAGCGCAACGCCTACAGCCAGCTTGCCACCGCCGCTTCGATTGTTCACAACGCCTACAGCCGTTCGGAGATTAAGTTTGTCAGCACGGTTGAAGTAAGCGAAGTGCAGAAGCTGGCAGATGAACTGGCAAAGAATTACCGCGAACTCGATTCGCGCATTCAACAGTTGAACTGGCAGACCGATTTGCTTGAGTAAACGCATCGTTGGTAACCGCGTCGGAAGAAGCGAGCATGAACTAAACCTCCAGATTAATAATCTGGCTCATGGTGAGCGCAAGGGGCTGCGTTCAGCGGGTTCGATCCCCGCATAGTACAAGTAACGCCCAGCAAAGCGCACAAGTGTACTGAGCAATGTAAAGGTAACTACCATGTGCTGGTCTGAAGATGCGGTGAGGGTGGGCAAGGGGAAACGATGCGCCTTGTCAGAGATATTTGAATACGCCAAGATTGTTTCGTATGAATGATGCGAAACGCTGTGACTTGTGTAGACGCGAGGTTCGGCTCTTAACGCAGCATCACCTGATTCCGCGCACTACGCACAAGCGGATGAAGAAACGTGAAAGCTACACACAGGAAGAACTGAATCGGGTTATCTTGACTTGTCCGCCCTGTCACAAAAACATTCATGCTTCTCTGACTGAAAAGGAACTGGCTGACGAATACAATACGGTGGCGAAGTTGCTGGCTTATCCGGCGATTTCAAGATTCACCGACTGGGTACGCAAACAGGATGACGCGCCGATTCGGGTTCGCAGTTCTAAAGATAAACAACAACGTAAGAAAGAAAACCGATGAGCAAAACAAAAGAATTAAAGAACGCGCACAACTGGAAGCGCCTCGCACGTTGGAACGGAGACGGTTATTACGAACTACAGACTGATGATACCGGCGATGTTCCTGTGCGCTTGTTTCTAACCTCGAAATTACTGGAAGAAGCCGAAGAAACGCTCTATCGCCAGATCATCAATGCCACCTGCTTTCCCGGTACGCGAATGGTCGTCATTACGCCGGATACGCATTATGGCTACGGCGTACCTGTCGGTTGCGTATTGCTGACTGATGCTGAAGAAGGCGCAATCGCTATGGGACCAGTAGGGTACGATATTGGCTGCGGGATACTCAGCGCTAAGTCTGATGTTGACGCGGAAGCGGCGACGCCGGAAAAGCGCCTTGAGTTCAATCGCGCCGTGATGCGTCGGGTAAATTTGGGCGCGGGCGGTAAGAGTGTTCGCCTCAAGAATCTTGATGGCAAAGAATTCGACAACCTGATTCGCGGCGGCGCGGAATACTACGTCGAGAAGTACGGCGCATCATTTGACCGCAGCCGCGCAGAACGCCATCGCTTGCCGGTTGATGATGATTGGCATCCGCCGCTTGGTGGTAAAGGTCAGCCGGAACGCGGCATTAAACAACTCGGTTCTCTCGGCGGCGGCAATCATTTTATTGAATTACAGAGAGCAGAAGAAACCGGGACGCTTTTTGTACAAGCACATACCGGGTCGCGTGGTTGGGGTCATGGACTGGCGACTAACTATTTCGAGATGGCGAAGGCGGAAAAGCCGGAGGTTATCACCGATATAGACCTCGGTTATTTCACGCCGGAATCGAAGCATTATCGGAGCTATCAGAATGCGGTAGCGGCGGGCGGGAATTTTGCCATTATCAATCGCCTGATTCTCTTTGAACAAGTGGCGGAGGCTTTCAAGGAAATCTTCGGCGCGAAACTCGAATTGATTTATGAGATCAGCCATAACCTTGTGCAGAAAGAATGGCACCCGGAATTTGGTGATGTTTGGGTACATCGCAAAGGCGCGACTCGCGCTTTTCCGGCAGGACATCCGGCATTGCAAGGAACGATGTGGGAAACGACCGGGCATCCGGTTCTCATTCCCGGTTCCAACAA
>Ga0187894_10003341_pt1 | contig 18076 bp, 13 predicted proteins | sample GBC1701081metaG_FD_136650 | JGI IMG/M metagenome (GOLD analysis project Ga0187894, IMG submission 136650) | White microbial mat communities from a lava cave in the Kipuka Kanohina Cave System on the Island of Hawaii, USA - GBC170108-1 metaG ...
AGGCGCGGCGAATCTCCTCGGCGCCGCCGACGCCGAGACGGAGCAGTCCGCCCTCGCTCTTGTGCGGAATGTCCGGCGAGCAGATCTTGAGCGCAATCGGCGCGGTCGTCGCGCCGAACTCCACGGCCTCTTCGGCAGTGGTGCAGACGCGCTCGCGCGTCGCAGCGATGCCGAAGCGCTGCAGCAGCGCCTTGCTGCGCGCCTCGCTGGCCGCGCCGGATTCGTAAGCGGCGAGCGGGTCCGCCGCAGGCGCTGCAGCCGCGACAGCGGACTCGTAGACGTCGGCGAAGCGGTGATAGCGGAAGTAGGCATCGATCGCCTGCACCGCGTTGCGGAAGCTGCGGAAGAGCGGCATTCCGCTCTCGACGAGAATGCGGAAGGCCTTCTCGTCGAGCTTGGGCGAGCCCCAGATCGCGATCATCCGCTTGCGGCCGGTGCGCCACGCGGCGGCCAGATCCTCCGCATGGCGATCGGACAACGGCGCCAGCGCCCCGGTGATGGGGCAGACGAGCAGATCGATGTCGGGATCGTCGAGCAGCGCGGCGAGGATGGCGGCGCCGTCGCCGCGCATGATCGGCGTCGCACCATTGTCGACCGGGTTCGCCACCGACAGATACTCCGGCACGTAGTGGCGCAGACGGCGTTGCGTGCTTCGACTCAACGGCGGCAACGCGAGGCCGGCCGCCCCGCAAAGATCGGCGAGCAATGCGCCGGTGCCGCCCGAAATGGCGTAGACGCAAAGGTTTGCGCTTACGCGGCCATCGCGACGCGGCGGATCGGGTAGACGCGCGAACAGCGCCGCCGTCTCGAGCAGCTCGTCGAGATCGCCGACTCGAGCCCAGCCGTACTGGCGGAAGAAGGCATCGTGCGCCGCGTCCGAGCCGACGAGGTGACCGGTGTGCGCCATCGCCATGCGCGACCCCTCTTCCGAGCGCCCCACTTTGATCAACACGACCGGCTTGCGCCGCCGTGCCGCGAGATCGGCGGCGGCCCGCAGACGCTCGCCGCTCTTGAAGCCTTCGATGTACGCGGCGATCACGGCGGTGTCGTCCTGGTCGCTCAGGTATTCGATGAAGTCGCAGCACTCGAGGTCGGCTTCGTTGCCGGTCGGGATCCAGTAGCTGAACGGGATGCCGAACTCCTCGCCCTGCACGATCGGGCGCCCCTGATGCCCGCTCTGCGTGATCAGTGCCACCTTCTTGCCGGGCAACTCGCGGAAGGTCTCGAAGGCGTTGAGGTTGGTGTTCGGCCCGAAGAGGCGGATGCCGGCCGCGCGCGCCATCGCGCTGATGCGCGCCTGCAATTCGGCGCCGCGCGTCCCGGTCTCGGCAAAGCCGGCGGTGAAGATGACGACGAACCCGGGGCGCTTCTCGCAGCAATCCGCCATGGCACGCTCGACGTCGCTCACCAGGATGACGGCGACGTCGACGTCGACGGGCACGTCCTGGATGCGGGCGTAGCACGGCAGCCCGTCGATGCTCTTCGCCTTGGGATTGATCGGGAAGACGCGGCCCGCTTCGCGCTCGACCTTGGTGCGGATCTTCTGAAACAGCGAATAGCCTGGCCGCCCCGGTGTCTCGGGCACGCCGATCAACGCCGCGGTGCGCGGGTGGAGAAAGCGGTGTAACGACATTTCTTCGAGTTCTAGAACCTCGTCTTGACTCGTGTCGAGAGGGCATAGTACGCGCCGCCGATATGAGGAGTTTCGTATGCGCTTGAAGGACAAGGTCGCGATCATCACAGGGGCGGGGCAGGGGATCGGGCGTGCCTACGCCAACCGCTTCATCCGCGAGGGGGCGAAGGTAGTCGTGGCGGAGATCAACGAGGAGTGGGGGCAGCGCACCGAGGCCGAGCTCAAAGCCGCCGGCGGCGAAGCGATCTATCTCAAGGTCGACGTCAGCGACGAGACCAGCACCAAGGAGATGGCGGCGAAGGCGCACAAGCACTTCGGCAGCATCGACATCCTGATGAACAATGCCGCGATCTTCTTCGGCATGAACCGCGAGGACACCTCGCTCGCGTACTTCAACAAGATCGTCTCGGTGAACATGACCGGCGTATGGCTCTGCGTCCGGGCGGTCGAGCCCTACATGAAGCGCCAACGCAAGGGGAAGATCATCAATCAGTCCTCGAGCGCGGCGTTCATGGGCAACACCGGCTTCGTCGAGACCGAGGATCCCGACAAGCCGTCGCCGCCGTTTCACTACAGCGTGTCGAAGATCGGCGTCATCGGCCTGACCAAGTACTTCGCCGGCGCGCTCGGGCCGTGGGGCATCAACGTCAACACGATCGCGCCGGGGGTGACCATGACGGAAGCGACCAAGACGGTCGTGCCCGAAGAGATGATCAGCTCGCTGGTGATGTTCACCTCGCTGCGCAAGGCGTTGCAGCCAGAGGATCTCACCGGCACCGCCGTCTTCCTCGCCTCGGAAGACAGCGATCTGATGACCGGTCAGTGCCTCGTCGTCGACGGCGGCATGTTCATGCTCGGCTGAGGGGAGTCCCTACACCGATGCGGCGAGGTTCTCGGTAGCGTCCGCGACGGCGCGCGGCGCCTCGCCGCGCATCGCTTCCTGCACTTCCTCGACCGCTTCCAGCTGCGCCATCCATTTCTGCACCAACGGCATCGCCTCGAGCAGGCGCTTCTCCTCGTAGCCCGACATCCAAGCGAGCTGCGCGAACACGGCGATATCAGCGAGGGTGACGAAGCGGCCGAGCAGGAACGGCTTGTCGGCGAGCAGATCGCTCAGACACGCGAGGTTCTCGGCCATCCGCTCCTGTAGGTGCGCGAGGTGCTCGGCCCCGTAGCCCTGGGCGCGATAGCGTTTGGCGATGCCACGGCGGACCAGGTTCATCGTCAGGCGTTTCGGCAAGAGCGACGGCACCAGTTCGGACGTCGCCGTGTAGGCGCGCGCGCGATTGGCAGGGTTGAGCCACTTGAAGGCGCCGATGAGGAAGTAGAGCGACTCGTCGGCCCACTCTTCCAGCAGATGGCAGTAGGCGCGTGACGACGCGTCCTTCGGCAGCAGCGGCGGACGAGGAAATTCGCCCTCGACGAAGCGCGCGATCCGGCTCGAGTCGGACAGCGCTTCGCGGCCGACGACGACGAGCACCGGCACCTTCGCCAGCGGGTTCAGGCGCCGTAGCTCCGACCGGCGCGAGAGGTTCGCCACCACACGTTCGTAGGGAACGTGCTTGAGCGCGAGGACGATGCGCGCCTTCAGGCAGAACGGCGAGTCGAGCAGATCGTAGAGGCGGAGGGTATCGCTCACGTCAGTTCACGCGGTGGCGCGCGTGGACGCTACTCGCCCGTGGCGACGAAAGCAACGCGCGCTCGGGCAGAAACACGGCCGTTGCAATGCGCGCGCTCGCTAGGTAAGCAGTCGAGGATACGGCGGCGTACCCAAGTGGCTAAGGGAGAGGTCTGCAAAACCTCGATGCAGCGGTTCGAACCCGCTCGCCGCCTCTATTTCAAGATCTTTCTTCGCGCCGGGCTTCCATGATCTGGCGCACCAGATGGGGGAGAGTGCGGACCTCCATCTTGCGCATGACGCGGCCGCGGTGCACCTCCACGGTCTTCGGGCTCAGGCCGAGCTCGGAGGCGATCACCTTGGTCGGCTTGCCCGCGATCATCAGCTCCATCACCTCGCGCTCGCGCGGGCTGAGGCGCGCGAGCTTGACGGTCACCGACGAGATCTGCTCGCTCTTCTGGCGGTTGTGGCGGTCGAGATCGAGAGCGCGGCGGACGCAGTCGAGCAGCGTCTCGTCGCCGAAGGGCTTCTCGAGGAAGTCGAAGGCGCCCGTCTTCAGGGCGCGCACCGCTGTCGGCACCTCGGCGTAGCCGGTGAGGAAGATGATCGGCAGTCGCAGCTCATGCGCGGCGAGCTCGTGCTGCAGCTCGAGACCGCTCTTTCCGGGGAGCTTCAGGTCGAGGAGGAGGCAGCCGGCGCGGCGCGGGTCGCAGTGGTTGAGGAAGTGCTCGGCGCTCTCGAAGGTCTCGACGCTCAGCCCGGCCGACTGCAGCAGCCAGGAGAGCGACTCGCGCATGGCCGGATCGTCATCGACGACGAAGACGGTCGCATCATCGACTGAGCCGCCGCGGTTCTCCTCGGGCGGACGTGTCGGTGGTTGTGCGCGCATACCTCCCATGCTGATCGGCTCCATGCACAATGTCACCTGAAAAGTTCGAGCTTCGCAATCACCAAATCAATTTCGTGCCCCCACGTTTTCCCGAGGTGCCGTAAAGGAGTCCTTACAGCCGGCCCCAGTTCCGCTCGAGGAAGGCACCGATCTTGTCGATCGCTTCGCGGCCCTCCGGAAGGATGAAGGCGAAGGCTTGGAAGACATGGATCATGTCCTCCCAGGGCTCGAGCGTCACTTCGACGCCGTCGCGCTTGCAGTTCTCCGCCAGGCGCGTCGAGTCGTCGAGCAGGGTCTCCGACGTGCCCACTTGCACCAGCAGCGGCGGCAGGCCGCGCAGGCTGGCGAACAGCGGCGACGCCAGCGGCGCGCGGCGGTTCTTCTCGCCGACATAAGCGGCCGCCATCTTGTCGAGGCCTTCCTTCTGCACCATCGGGTCGAGGTGTGCCTTGCTGGTCATCGATTCGCCGCTGCCGGTGAGATCGGTCCACGGTGAGAGGCAGACGCCGGCTGCGGGAAGTGCGACGCCCGAGTCGCGCAGCGCCAACAAAGCCGCGACGGTCAAACCGCCGCCGGCAGAGTCGCCCGCGATCGCGAGATTCTGCGGCTTCGCGCCCTGCGCCAGCAGCCAGCGATAAGCGGCCCGAGCATCGTCGACCGCGGCCGGGAAGGGGTGTTCGGGCGCGAGGCGGTAATCGATGGAGAGCACGCTGGCGCCGGCGGCGCGCGAGATCGCCGCGCACAGCTGCCGATGCGTCTTGATCGAGCCGATGCAGTAACCGCCTCCGTGCAGATAGAGCACGGTATGGTCGCGCGACGCGCCGGGAGCGCGGGTCCATTCCGCCGGTACTCCGGCGGCATCGACCGGCGTGAAGGCCACGTCCTCCGGCGGCGGCATCGCCGTCGTCGCCGCATCCATCTGCGCGCGCATCTCGGGGATACTCAGCTCGGGACGAATCGGCATCATCGTCTTGAGCATGTCGAGCACCATCTGCAGTTCGGGGCTTGCCATGGGCGCCTCCTCTTGTTCGGTCGGCTGTCGGTTCCAGCGTCTAGCAGAGCGCCGAAGGCTCGGCTACTGAAATGCGCGGAGGCACGAAATGGGATGCAAGATCCTCTTCATCACCAGCGACCAACAACGCTTCTGAGAACTACCTACTCGAGCGCCTGCGCCAGGTATCGATTCACGATCGCGGCTGCTTCGGGGCTGCGCAGAACGGCGCCATGGCCGGAGTTGATCCCGTAGATCTTGTGGGCCTGCGCTTGCGCGCGCGGCTCGAGCTGACTCGCGACGGTGACCGAGCCGTCGTTCGATCCGTCCAGGAGGATGGAAGCGTCGCCGTAGGTGAACAAGAGGTCATACTCGACCGGCGGCGGCAGAGGCGCGGCCAGCAGCGATTGCAGAAACGGACTGCCCGGCGCCATGTCGTACCACGACGGTGCGACCACGGGTGCCTTCTCGACCCCGCGCGCCGCGGCGGTGTGGCCGTTCCACGGCGTCGACAGGGTGATGAAGGTGCGCAAGCCTTTCGCCGCACCGCCGTCGGAGGCGGCGAGCACCCGGTTGATGAACGCGCGCGCGACCAAACCTCCCATGCTGTGCGCTACGACGACGAGACGCGGGAAGCGATGCACCGCAAAGAGGTACTGGATCCACCGGTCGAGCGCCTCGGCCGCCATGTCGAGCCGCGCCGCGGTCGGGTAATAGACCAACCACGGCTGGAAGTGCTCGCGGTCGAGTCGCTCGATCAGGTCAGCCCAGATGCCGGGGTGGCCGACGGCGCCGTGCACGAAGAGCACGGGAATCTTGTCGGGGTCGTAGGGCTCGAGAAAATAGACGCCGGCGCCGACGTTGAAGACGAAGTCGACCGGCTGCCAGAGGCCGAGCTCGGCGTTGTCGTAGGAGAAGCGGGCATCGTCGATGCTGGTCACCTCGCCGAGATGGAAGTCCGGCAGCTCGCGCACGCCGCGTGCCGCGACGTGGGTGAGGTCGAAGGCAAAGGGCATGCGCTGGTCGGAGTCGCGATTCAGCATCATGTCGAGCCCGCTCCTGGTCTCGCCGGCGATCGCGTCGATAGCGGCGCCGTCGTTCCAGAGCACGACGGGATCGATGCCCGGATGATACTGGAGGTCGCCGCCGACGTCCTCGAATGCGGCCAATCGATACCGACCGGGCGGGAGGAGGAAGGAGTAGGGCCCCGGCCAGGCGAGGACGAAGTTGTCGACGACGTACTCGCTGCCCGCCTCGCCGCCGTAGGCGACCACGATGATTGCCTGCGTCGTCGCATGGTCCGCGCTGACATTGCCGTGTAGGACGGCGTACTGGTTGCGGCGCTCGAGGTTTTTCTCGAGTCGGCGGAACATGCAGCCGGAGAGCAGCGCGAGGCTTATCGCCAGGCCGATTCCGGCGGCGCGCACCCAAGGCCCGCGCGGGCGAAGCGGATCTTTCATCATGACGTCGCGCCGCTTCATGAAGGAGACCAGCCCCGAGTTCAAGCCGGCGCGTCTTCCACCGCGGCGACGAGAGGGAGTAGAGTGCGCGCATGGAAAACACGCGACTCTATTCCTGCGACGATCACCTCGACCTCTGGAACCTGCCGCGCGATCTCTGGGAAGAACGGCTGCCGGCGCGCTGGCGCGAACGCGGACCGCGCGTGGTGGAACAGGGGGAGACCGCGTGGTGGACCTGCGACGGCGCGATCATGGGCCCCTACGGCATGCGGATGATGAAGAACTACAGCGCCATCGCGCGCGCCGGCATCGAGGACGACGGTCTGCGCGCTTCCGATCCGACCCTGCGGCTCACCGACATGGACCGCGACGGCGTCTACGCTTCGGTGATCTACGGTCCGAACCTGTTCGGGCTGCCGATCAGTGATCCGGAACTGAACGCCGCCGCGCTCGCGGGCTACAACGATTGGGCCTCCGACTTCAATTGCAGCGCGCCGGATCGCCTGTGCGTCCTCGCCGTGCTGCCGACGCACACGCCCGAGGTGGCGATCGCCGAGCTCGAGCGCGTCGCGCGGCTCGGCCATCGCGGCGTGATCATCAGCCCGTTCGAGTTCCGCTGCAGCGACGCGGCGTGGGCGCGGTTCTGGGATGTCGCCGAGGCGACCGGGCTGCCGGTGAGCTTTCACATCGGCAAGGGAACCTCGCAAGTGCGCGTCGCGCCGCGCAGCTGGGAGCTCGCCGCGTTCTCCGCCGTCGGCCCGATGCAGCTCGATGAGCCGCTGGCGATGATGGTCTATTCCGGTGTGCTCGAGCGCCGCCCGAAACTGCGGCTCGTGCTCGCCGAGTCGGGCATCGGCTGGCTGCCGTACTTCGTCTACCGCATGGACGCCACCGCCGAGAAACATGTGCCCAACGCCGAGGACTACAAGCTGCAGGCGAAGCCGAGCGAGATCTTCCGCCGGCAGATCTTCGCGACCTTCGAAGAGGAGCCGCTCGGCCCCGAGCTGATCCCACTGCTCGGCCCCGACAACTTCATGTGGGCGTCGGACTACCCACATCCCGACAGCACTTTCCCGCACTCGCGCGAAGCCATCGCCACCGCGTTCAAAGGCCTCGACGCCGCCACGGTCGAGAAGGTCACGGTCACAAATTGCGCGAGGCTCTACGCATTCAAATGAGTGAGGTATGAGTTCTTAGCCAAGAACTCGAAACGAGCTAGGAATTCACAACTCGCCGCCACAGCAGGCGGCGCAACGGTACGAGCACGTCGTCGAGGCCGATGGCGACGAGGAGCGGAGTCGCGGCGAACGGAAGGACGAAGTAGCGCTGGTAGAGCGTCGGGAGCCAGGCCCCCATCGCCGCCCAGATGAAGAGCGCGAAGCCGACGAGAGCTTCCTGATCGCTGAGCGGCGCGGCGCAGCCGTCGCGGCGGCGGTCGGCGACGACGGAGAGGGCGGCGAAGAAGATCAACACCGCTTCGACGCTCACCCACGAGCGCACGTAGATTCGATTGTACGACTCCTGCGCGCGCGGAAAGCGCGCGGAGATCCCGTCCGCCAGCGGCTGGAGCGGTTTCTTCGAGGTTCCGCCGGCTGCGAACATGCTCCCCGTGACATAGCCGAAGCCGCGCTCGCGCGTAGCGATCGCGCCCGGGCCGAGCGCTCCGGGTGCCTGACGCTCGCTCCAGAACGACAGGGTGCGCCGCAGCTGCGCGAACGGATGCGCATAGAACTGAGGATTCAGCCCGACGAAGACGGCCGGCGTGGCCAGCAGGACGGTGAGTAGCGCCAACATCGCGAGACGGGGGCGCGGCAGGCGGCATACGGGCACGAGCGCGGTGGCGGCGAGGGCGGCGAGAAAGGCGAGCGCGAACAGAAAGGCGGTGCCGCCGAGCAACTTCGAGCTCATGGCGCAGCCGGCGGCGATGGCGACGGCGGCGGCGCCGCGGGCGGCGGCGGCGGTGCGTGCGGCTGCGTAGAGGCGATCTTTCAAGCGCAGCAGCAGCAACAGCGTCAGCAGCGAGAAGAAGAGCAGGGGCGCCTCGAGCATCGCCAAGGTCGTGTTGTAGACGAAAGCGTCGTTCAGCGCCGCCAGCGCGGCGGCGACCACGCCGATGCCGAGATGGATGCGGCTGCCGATGGCGAGCAAGACGAGGCAGGTGCCCCAGCCGAGCAAGGCGTTGAGCCAGCGGCCGTCGCGCACCTGCTCGTCGCGCGGCACCCCCAGCTGATCCGTGCTGAAGTACTCGTCGCCGCCGTGCCCGGTGAGGTAGAGGCTCGCGCCGATGAGGTACTTCGCCAACATCGGGTTCGGCCAGCCGTAGTCGCCGTGGTCGTTCGCAGTCCAGCTCGGGCCGAGCAGATCGCCGTGGAGCAAGTGCGTCACCGCCGCGTGTCCGGCGCGGCCGAAGCCGATCTCGTCGCTGTAGAGCGCTCCGTTCTCCCGGTACCAGATGAACGGCCACAGCAGCAGGACGCAGTAGGTTGCGAGCAGCGCGGTTCGGGGACGCACCTCCTGTCTCCTGTATTCTGTCCCCGGTCTCCTTCTTACGCCCATTCCGCCGCGTGCGTGCCGAGCGGTACGGGCGGCAGAGACCAGTGCGGCGGCGTCGCCGGCATGCGCGCGATCGGGCCGAGTCGCTGCAGGCGGCCCCAGGCCGTGTCCATCTCGATCCACCAAGGCGTGAGCGCGGCGGGGTCGACGCCGCGCGGAGTCGCTTCCTCCGGTGTGCGCGGCAGCGATTGCAGCCACATGCCGGTGCGCGCCAGCGAGACGCGCACGTGCCAGCTGCCGCCTTCCTCGGCGCGCCGCTCGAGCGCGCACATCGCGCCGAGCGCGGCGAGATATCCGGTGGTGTAGTCGGTCACCGCCGCCGGAATGATCGCCGGCGTCTCGGTGCCGGCGTGCTCGCGCGCGATACCTGTGACCGTCTGCGCCAACTGTTCCCATCCCGGCCGTTCTGCCCACGGTCCCTCGTGGCCGTAGCAGTTGATCGATACGTAGACGATTCCCTGTCGCAGCGCCGCGACCTCCTCGGCGCCGAAGCCGCGGCGGCGCAGCGCGCCGCTGCGATACCCCTGCGCGAAGACATCGGCGCCGCACACGAGCTGCTGCAGTTGCTCCAACTCCTCGCGCTTGTCGAGGTCGAGATGGCACGAGCGCTTTCCCGGATTGGTATCGACGACGAACGGCTCGATGAACGGCAGGCGCAGGCTGCGCACGTGCAGTACCTCGGCGCCGTGCTCGGCGAGGGTGCGTGCGCAGGTGGGGCCGGCGAGGACGCGGGTCAAATCGAGGACGCGCACGCCCGAGAGCGGCCGCGTTCCGCTGACGCCGGCGGCCGGGCCCGGCAGCGGCTCGGGCGGCGAATCGCCGATGCGAGTGATCTCGACGATAGGCACACCCGCCAGCGCTGCCCCCTGTGGATGCCTGCGCCACTCGGCCTCGCGGCGCAGGCGGGCGCCGCAGAGACCGTGCTCCGCGAGCGCGTCCTCGAGCTTCTGCGCCGGCCAGCGCTCGACGGCGCGCGCGATCTCCTCGGCGCCATCGCCGCACTCGAGCAGCGCGAGCGTGCCCTCGTGCAACCGCGGGAAGCCGCCGTGCAGGTGGACCCAGCCGCCGTCGGCGGCGCGGTAGAGCCCGACCGTCGCCGGCGCCATGCGTGCGAGATTGGTGTTCGGCAGTTGCACGAAGAGGAATGACAGCAATGAGGCTGCGGCGGCGTAGACGTCCACCTCGACGCTCTGCGGCTTGCCGCCGCGGCGACACCAGAGATCGGCGGCCACCAGCGCCTGCGCCGCGAGCACCGAGGCTGCGGCTTCTCCGATGCGAAAGCGAGTGGCGAGAACCGGATCGGCGCCGACGATACGCAGCTCGTGCGGCGGCACGCGCGGCCCGGCGTCGAGTGCTTCGAGCAGAGCCAGCGCCTTGGCGGTCGGGTCGTAGGGCGTATCGTTCATCCGCCGTCGCTCACGACGCCGAGATGGTGAGGCGCGCGTTCTCGGTGTCGAGCCGCGGCTGCGGCCGGCGCAGAAGGCGAGTCCAGGCGCGCCCGGCCTCGAAGACGATCAGCGCGACCAGCGCCATGAACAGCGAGGTGACGACGGCGTCGAGGTGTAGATTGAAGATCTGCACGCGCGTGTCGCCGATCTTCTCCGCGGCGACGGTGCCGCCGGCGAGCGCCGCCGAGAGCTTGCTCGCCTGCGCGATGAAGCCGATCGCGGGGTCGTCCGAGAAGACCTTCTGCCAGCCCGCCGTCATGGTTACGGCGAGCAGCCAGGCGAGCGGCACCAAGGTCGTCCACACATAGCGGCCGCGACCGTCGCGCAGCAGGAACGTGGTCGCGACCACGAGCGCGATCGCCGCGAGCAACTGATTCGAGATGCCGAACAGCGGCCAGAGGATGTTGATGCCGCCGAGCGGATCGACGACGCCCTGGTAGAGGAAGTAGCCCCAGGCGGCGACGACGATCGTGCTCGAGAGCAGCACGCTCGGGTACCAGCTCGTGCGCCCGAGCGGCTCCCAGATGTTGCCGAGGAGATCCTGCAGCATGAAGCGGCCGACGCGTGTGCCCGCATCGAGCGTGGTGAGGATGAACAGCGCCTCGAACATGATGGCGAAGTGGTACCAGAGCGCGATCGCACTGCCGTTCATGGCGCGCGCGAAGATGTGCGCCATGCCGACCGCAAGGCTGGGCGCGCCGCCGGTACGGGCGAAGAGCGAGCGCTCGCCGATCTCGGTGGCGAGCGTCTCCATCTCGGCCGCGGTGACGGGGAAGCCCCACGACGTGATCGTCGCCGTCGCCGCGGCGGGATCGGCGCCGACGACACCGGCCGGGCTGTTGATCGCGAAGTAGACGCCCGGCTGTAGGGAAGCCGCCGCGATCATCGCCATGATCGCCACGAACGACTCGAGCAGCATGCAGCCGTAGCCGATCATCGGGGCGTCGGTCTCTTCGCGCAGCAGCTTGGGCGTCGTGCCGGAGGAGATGAGCGAGTGGAAGCCGGAGATGGCGCCGCAGGCGATGGTGATGAAGCAGAAGGGGAAGACCTTGCCGGCGAAGATCGGTCCGGTGCCGTCGACGAAGCGGGTGATCGCCGGCAGCTCGATGTTGGGCCGCATGACGATGATGCCGACGGCGAGCGCGGCGATGGTGCCGAGCTTGACGAAGGTCGAGAGGTAGTCGCGCGGCGCCAGCAGGAGCCACACGGGCACCACCGAGGCGGCGAAGCCGTAGAGAATGATCGACCAGGCAAGCTGCGTCGCGTTGAGCGTGAACAGCACCGAGAGCGTCGGGTGCTGATCCACCCAGCGCCCGCCGATCAGGGCCCCCGCGAGGAGAACGAGGCCGATGGCGGTGGCGCCGAGGACGTCGTGCGGGCGCATCCATTTCATATAGGCGCCCATCAGCATCGCGATCGGGATGGTGGCGCCGACGGTGAACGTGCCCCACGGGCTGTGGCGCAGCGCATTGACGACCACCAGCGCGAGCACCGCGATCAGGATCACCATGATCGAGAACACGCCGACGAGCGCGGCGAAGCCGCCGATGGGGCCGATCTCGTCCTTGGCCATCTGCCCGAGCGAGCGGCCGTCGCGGCGGAGACTGCCGCAGAGAATGCAGAAGTCCTGCACCGCGCCGCCGAGGACGACGCCGAAGAGGATCCAGAGCGTGCCCGGCAGGTAGCCGAACTGCGCCGCGAGCGTCGGGCCGATCAGCGGCCCGGGACCGGCGATGGCGGCGAAGTGGTGGCCGAAGACGATCCAGCGATTGGTGGGGACGAAGTCGCGCCCGTCGTTGATGCGCTCGGCGGGCGTCTGACGGCGCTCGTCGAGGGCGAAGAGCTTGGCCGCGAGAAAGGCGCCGTAGAAGCGATAGGCGATGGAGTAGACTGCGATTGCGGCGACGACGAACCAGACGGCGTTGACCGTCTCGCCGCGCATGAACGCGAGCACGCCGATGGCGTACGCCCCAGCCAGAGCGACCGCGCCCCAGACGAGCGCGCGCAGCAGCATCCTCAACCACCTCCGCCGCGGGCCAGCGCGTGCGTGCGAGCGATCGCGTCCTTCCAGCGCTCCATCTGCTCCGGTCCCTTCTCGAGCGCTTCGACGGAGAAATAGAAGATGAGCCGCGAAGCGACACCGCCGTACTTCTCCAGCAGGCAGCCCGGCAGATCGTCCCAGTTGCTGGTGACGGCGTAGAAGGCGAGCATGTCGTCTGTGATCAGCTTGGCCATCGCCTGGAAGTCGCCGGCGCGCTGGAGTTTGGTGAGCTCCTCCGACACACCGCTCCAACCGTGCAGCTCGAAGACGCCAGCGTAGGCCGGGGTCGACCCGTAGAAAGCGATCTGGAAGCGCGCCCGTTGTCGCCACTCCTCGCATTCCGCTTCCGTGTCGCCGACGATGGTGAACACCGGACAGACAAGCTTCACCGCCCCCGGATCGCGGCCGGCTCGCCGCGCACCCTCGGCGACGTTGGGCACGACGATCTCGTCGAGATAGCGGCGCGAGTGAAATGGATGCACGTGTACGCCGTCGGCGACCTCGCCGCAGGCGCGCAGCATCCACGGCCGCACCGCGGCGAGATAGATCGGGATGTCGTCGTACGGCATCGGGCCGGGCGTCCACATGCCGAGCAGGCTGAAGTTGTAGAACTCGCCCTTGAAGTCGAGGCGCTCCTTGCCGCCGAAGGCGCGGAAGATGGCGCGCATCGCGAGCACGTACTCGCGCAGGCGCGCGCCGGGATGGTCGTAGACGATCGAATAGCGACGCTCGATGTGCGCTCTCACCTGCGTGCCGAGGCCGAGGATGAAGCGGCCCTTGGTCGCTTCCGCGAGCTCCCAGGCGATCTGTGCCGTGACCATCGGGCTGCGCGGGAAGGCGAGCGCGACCGCGGTGCCGATCTCGAGCTCGGGCGCGGCCAGGGCGGTCGCGGCGCAGTTCAGGTAGGCGGTGCGGCCGGCTTCGGCGAGCTGCAGCCCGTCGTAACCCGCCGCCGCGAGCGCCCGCGCGCGCTCGCCGGCGCGATGCAGCTCCACCCCCGGAGCAAAGGCGTCGATCTTCATCTCGTTCCTCCGCTGCGCGCCTCCAGATCAGAAGCGTCGAGCCCGATCAAGCGCCTCAGTCGCGCAGGTAGTGGCAGGTGTAGCCGCCGGGATTCTTCTGCAGGTACTTCTGGTGATACTCCTCCGCCGGCCAGAACGGCCCGGCGGCGACGATCTCGGTGACGATCGGATCACTCCACTTCCCCGACTTGTCGACCCGCTGCTTGACGCGCTCCGCCGTCTGACGCTGCTCCTCCGAGTGGTAGAAGATCGCCGAACGATACGACGTGCCGATGTCGTTCCCCTGACGATTGAGTGTCGTCGGGTCGTGCATGCGGAAGAAGTAGCCGAGCACATCCTCGTAGGTGATCGTCGTCGGATCGAAGATGACCTCCACGGCTTCGGCGTGTCCGGTGCTGCCGCCGTGCACCTGGCGATACGCCGGATTCTCGGTCGTGCCGCCGGTGTAGCCGACGCGCGTCGACACCACGCCGGGAATCTGGCGCAGGATCTCCTCCATCCCCCAGAAGCAACCGCCGGCAAGCGTCGCCACCTCGCGCGCCGCCGGGGTCGGTGTCGCCGCGGCGCTCACCGCGACGAGCAGAGCGAGTATGAGGGGACTCGCTTTGCTCGCAAGTTTTGAAAAATCCATAACTCAAAATTCACAATTCGCGCGCGTCGCGTGCGCTGGCGGGCGTTACTGCATCGAGCGCAGGACGCGGGCGCGGGCTTCGAGCTCGCGCGCTTCGTCGTCGCGCCCGGTCTCGTAGAGGAGGGCGGCGTAATTGTCGAGTACCTGGTCGAGGTCGCCGCGCGCCGGCGGCTGACACTTCTCCAGCACGGCGACGGCGCCCTGGTAGAGGGGCTCGGCGGCGTCGGAGTCGCCTTCCGCCGCGAGCAGAAGCGCGAGGTTGTTCATGGTCTGCGCGGTGAGGGCGTCCTGGTCGCCGAGCGCGGCGCGGCGGATCTCCAGCGCGCGCTCGAGCAGCGGCTGCGCCGCGGCGTAGCGACCCTGCGAGGCCTGCAGGGCGCCGAGACTGTTGAGGATGGTGGCGACGGTCGGATCGTTCGGCCCCAGCACGTGCTCGCAGATCTCGAGGGCGCGGCGATAGAGATGCTCGGCCTCGTCGTAGTCGCCCTCGTGTCGCTTGGCGAGAGCGAGCTCGTAGAGCGCTTCGGCGCGGGCGAGCTCGTCCGTTCCCTGTTCGGTGTCGCGCACCCGGGCCTCGAGGGTGGCGGAGTCCGGCCCCGTTGACGGCGGCGCCGGCTCGGTGGTCGCGGCAGGGCGCCAACTCACCGCCGGGCCCGGCTCGACGCTGAACTTCGTCGGCGTGGTGCAACCCGCCGCGATCAGCAGCAGAATCGCCGGGAGAGGCATGCAGCGGATTCGCATAGCCCACTTCTAGCCTCGATGCGGCGAGAGCGGAACCGCGGCAATCGCCTCAAGGGCAGTTGCCGCTCGCTGCGCGCACGACCGCGCCGGTCATCTCCGCTGCAGTGATGCAGCCGTCGCCATCGATGTCGGCGGCGGTACAGGTGCCATCGCAGTCGATGGCGCCGTCCTTCCGCTTGCAGGGGGCGCACTCGGCCAGGATCTTCGCGATCTCGTCGACGTCCGCGTGGGTCACGACGCCGTCGCGGTCGCAGTCGCCGCCGCAGATAATGTCCGTCGGCGTCGCCGGCGGCGCCGTGGGGGTCTCGGTCGACGGCGCTTCGGTCGACGTCGCCGCGACGTCGGGCGTGTCCGTCGGCGCCACGGTGTCCTCGACCGTCGGCGTGTCTTCCGCGGTCGGCGTATCTTCGACGGTCGGTGTGTCCCCGGCGGTGGGCGTGGTCTCGCCGGTCGGCGTGTCCTCCGCCGTCGGCGTCTCGCTCGGCTCCGCCTCGGCGGGCGTCGGCGTTTCGCTCGGTGTCTCCGTCTCCCCCTGGGCAGCTGTGTCCGTCGGCGTCGGGGTGTCGCCGCCCGGGGTGGCCGACGCCTCCGGCGTGAACGTCGCGGTGCGGGTGAAAACGCGCGTCGACGTCGAAGTGATCGGCGGCGTCGGCGTGCGCGTGTTGGTGAGCGTGGCGGTTGCCGTGTGGGTGCGGGTCGAGGTGATCGTAGGAGTCAACGTCTCGGTGCGTGTCAACGTGACGCTCGGGGTTGGGGTGAACGTGCGCGTCAAGGTGGGCTCCGGCGTCGCTGTGAAGGTCCTCGTCGGCGCGCGCGTTTCCGTCGGCTCGGTGGTCGGAGTGAACGTGCGCGTCGACGTCCGCGTCGGCGACAACGTGGCCGTGCGCGACGGCGTGATCGTCGCCGTGATCGTCGCGGTGTAGGTCTCGGTGGCGGTCAGCGTAACCGTCGCGGTGCGGGTCGGTGTATCCGTAATCGTAGCGGTGGGCTCGAGCGTCTCGGTGCCGGTCGGCGTGATGGTGCGGGTCGATGTCCAGGTGCGCGACGGGGTCCGCGTCACCGTCTCGGTGTTGGTAGCCGTGGCCGTGCGCGTCGCCGTCACCGTCGGCGTGAGGGTGAAGGTGCGAGTCACCGTGAACGTGCTCGTCGGTGTGCGCGTCGGCGTCTCGCTCGGCGTTGGCGTGCTGGTCGGGATCGCGAGGACCTCGATGAAGCCGCTCGCCCCGGTGACGGGCACGGCCATGCCGAGGTCGTCGATGGCCTGCGGCTGGTTCAGCAGCGCCTTGGAGCCGGGCGGCGAGTCGGGCGCAACGTGAAAGGTGCAGCTGAAGAGCAGGCCGTCCGGGATCGCGTTCATGTTCTCGGACGACACGTTGAGCTGCAGGCGTCGCGTCCCCGGCGGCGCGCCGGCGGGTGTATCCGGCGACACGTCGACGAGGAGAGTCTTCTCGAGGCCGGGAACGGCGAGGCGTGGATCGAGCGCGCAGTCGTCGGCGACGATGTCGAGTACGTCGGCCGGGAAGAAGATGTCGTTTGCGGTGGCACTGACCGCGCGTCCGCGCGAAGTCAGAGTACCGGTGACGATCGCGTCGGCGCCTTGGAACACGGTGGAGCCTTGGAGATCAATCGACGGGTTCAGCACGGTGATCGAGCCCCAGCCGTCGGCGACGGCGATCCCCATGCCCTGCGGGCTGCTCGCCGCCGAGTGGATGACCAGCGTCTTCGTCCCCACGGTGGCGAGCGGCAGGATGGAGAAGGAGCAAGTGAAGAGAGTTCCGTCGGGAATTGCGACGGAGTTGTGCTGCGAGAAGGTGGCGACGCGCAGCCGGCGCGTGCCGGGCGGCGCGCCGTTGGGTGTGTCGGCGGTGACGCCGACGAGGATCTGTTTGTCGAGGCTGCCGCTGGTCAGCCGCGGATCGATGGCGCAGTTCGCCGCGACGACGTCGAGCGAGTCGAGGGGGAAGAAGATGTCGCTGTTGGTGACGGCGACGGTGCCGTTGCCGGAAGAGAGGCTGGCGCCGATCGCGACGCTCTGCCCGGCGCCGCCGGAGGCGGAGGAGAGACTCAACAGCGGTGTCGCCTTGGCGACGCCGGTGAACAGGACGAGCACCGCGCCGAGCCCAGCCAGGCCCGCGATTCCGTGGCGCACAGGCGGCGACGCGAAACGCACTCTCTCGATCCAATCTTTGGCGGGGGGGCCTCTGGTGCGGCTAGCAGAGCCGTGGCGTTGCAGTCAATCGCTGCAGATTTCGCAGATGAATCAGATACCAATGGTGAATCCGCGTTCATCTGCGCAATCTGCGGCTCTTGACGTCGCTTGCGCCAGGGTGGAGAGGGACCCATGACGATCGCCACCACTCGCAGCGGCAAGGTCGAGGGCACGCAGGAAGGCGGGCTCTTCGTTTTCAGAGGGATCCCCTTTGCGGCGCCGCCCACCGGCGCGCTGCGCTGGTTGCCGCCGGAGCCGGCGCCGACATGGAGCGGCGTGCGCGCCGCCAAGGCGTTCGGAAACGCGGCGCCGCAGCCGACGATGCCTCCCGGGGTGCTGGCGGCGATGTCGATCACCGATCCGCAGAGCGAGGACTGCCTCTACCTCAACATCTGGACTCCTAAGCTCGACGGCCCGCGCCGTCCGGTGATGGTCTGGATCCACGGCGGCGGCTTCGAGATCGGCTCCGGCTCGCAATCGATCTACGACGGGGCGACGCTCGCGCGCCGCGGCGACACCGTGATCGTCACCGTCAATTACCGCCTTGGCGCGCTCGGTTTCCTGCGCCTCGCCGACGTGACCGGCGGCAAGATCCCGTCCACCGGCAACGAGGGGCTGCTCGACCAAGTGGCGGCGCTCGAGTGGGTGCGCGACAACATCGCCGAGTTCGGCGGCGACCCGGGGAACGTCACCATCTTCGGCGAATCAGCCGGCGGCATGAGCGTCGGCAGCCTGTTGGGGATGCCCGCCGCCCGCGGCCTCTTCCACAAGGCGATCCCGCAGAGCGGTGCGGGTCACACGGCGATGACGGCGGCGCGCGCATCGTCGGTGGCAGAGCGA
>Ga0187894_10003342_pt1 | contig 18071 bp, 18 predicted proteins | sample GBC1701081metaG_FD_136650 | JGI IMG/M metagenome (GOLD analysis project Ga0187894, IMG submission 136650) | White microbial mat communities from a lava cave in the Kipuka Kanohina Cave System on the Island of Hawaii, USA - GBC170108-1 metaG ...
CGCCGGCGAAGGTCGCGCGCATCAAGAGCTATGGCGCGGTCATCGAGCAGGACGGCGCCACCTATTATGACGCGCTCGAGAACTGCAACCGCTTCATTGCCGCGAGCGGCGCCTTGTCGGTCCATGCCTATGATGCGGTGCCGACCCTTCTCGGCCAAGGCACGCTGGGGCGCGAGATCCAGCACCAATTGCCGGATATCGATACGCTGCTGGTGGCGGTGGGCGGTGGCGGCCTGATTGGCGGGATCGCCGGCTGGTACAGGGGCGATGTCAGGATCGTCGGCGTCGAGCCCGAGACCTGCAACGCGCTTCACGCCTCGCTCGAAGCGGGCGAGCGGGTGACGGTCAAGCCTTCAGGCGTCGCTGTCGATTCGCTCGGCGCGAGCTTCGCCGGCGAGCTGATGTTCCCGCTGGCGCAAAAATTCATCGAGCGCGTGGCGCTCGTCGATGATGAGGAGATCAGGATGGCGCAGCGTTGGCTGTGGGACCATGCGCGGATCATAACTGAACCGGGCGGGGCCACGGCCTTCGCTGCGCTTCTCACTGGCGCATACCGGCCGCAGAAGGATGAACGCGTCTGCGTCATCCTCTGCGGCTCCAATACCGATCCCGAGACCTTTTCCAGGGTCATGATTACATGACCTTGAAACGGTAAGTGAGATCGAGGCTGGCACGCTTCAGCTCGAGCTCGATGCGGAATCTTTCGATCTCGCGCGGATCGTGCGGGATGCGCCTTTCCTTCTTGTGACCGGAAAACAGCCTTGCCGCGGGAGCGGCGATGAGGCTGCGGGCCGGACGTCTGAAGAAGGGCATGGACTTCTGAAATGCAGACATGGTCTGTCCTTTCGCAAAACACGGGGTTTCCGTGCGCGGTGAAGGTGGATGAATTGAAAATTTGCTGATGCGTGAGGGCTCGCGCATGCGCATCACGCGCATGGAACGAGCGTCACGTCCCGGTCAATGGTCTTCAGGCTTTACTTTGACGAAAACACAAGCTGGAAAGGCCACACCGGGATCCGAGCCCGGGGCCCGGAGATCACCAGATTCGAAGCTCCTTGCGCACTGTCATCATGACGATCTCCGTGAGTTGTGTTGAAGGAAGTGCGTGATAGCACGAGTCGTCGGCCCGCAACAGGGGGAATCTTATGCTTTCATCCACCATTGCTGACAGGATGTGACAATCCTGCCACAGGGAAATTCAAGTCCGCTTCGACCTGTCATAGACATAGCTGTCATAGCTGTTTTCGACGATGCGCAGCCAGCTGTCGCTGTCCTTGCGGTATGACGTCCAGGCCTCGTAGATCTTCCTGAAATTGGCATTCTCGGCGGCGATCTCGTCATAGAGCGAAAATGCCGCGTCGTAACAGGCATCGAGCACGTCCTTCGGGAACGGCCTGAGCTTGGCGCCGCGAGCCGCCAGCCGCTGCATGGCCCGCATGTTGAGCGTGTCGTATTCCGCGGTCGACCAGGCGTTGGCTTCCGCACACGCCACCTCGATGGCCGCCTGATAGCGCGGCGGCAGGCCGTTCCATTTATCCAGATTGACGAAGAGCGAGGCCTGCGCGCTGCCTTCCCACCAGCCCGGATAATAGTAATAGGGCGCCACCTGGTAGAAGCCGAGTTTCTCGTCATCATGCGGACCGACGAATTCGGCGGCATCGATCGTGCCGGTCTCGAGCGCGGTAAAGACGTCGCCGGGCGCGATCTGCTGCGGCACCACGCCGATCTTGGCCAGAATCCGTCCGGCGAGGCCCGGAATGCGGAATCTGAGGCCCTTCAGGTCGTCGATGCCGTTGATCTCCTTGCGGAACCAGCCGCCCATCTGGGCACCGCTATTGGCGGCCGGGAAATGTATGACATTGTAGCCGCGCAGGAATTCGCGCATCAGCTCGAGACCGCCGCCGCTATACATCCAGGCATTCTGCTGGCGCGTATTGAGGCCGAAAGGCAGCGCGGTATCGAAGGTGAAGGTCGGATCCTTGCCCACATAGAAATAGCTCGGCCCATGGCCGCATTCGACGCCACCGCTTTGCACCGCGTCGAGCACTTTCAGTCCGGGAACGAGCTCGCCCGCGCCGAAGGGATGGATCTGAAATTTGCCGTCGGTCAATGCGGAGACACGATCGGCGATGAGCTTCATGGCGCCGAACAGCACATCGAGGCTCTTGGGAAAGCTCGACACCATTCGCCAGGTGATGCTGGGCTCGCTCTGCGCGTTGGCTGATCCGGCCAGCGGCGCCAATACGGCGCCGGCGGCTCCCGAGGTGATTACTGTGCGTCGCTTCACGGATCGCTCCCATGAACTCCCCGCGGGGCGATTAGCACAGATCACAAGGTGAGAGAAGCTAAAGAGCCCTCTCTTTTGCGAGAGGGCTCTTCGCGCATGGGAAAGATCAGGCCGCCTTCTTGAGCAGGCCGCGATTGATCAGGGCTTCGGCGATCTGCACCGTGTTGAGGGCTGCCCCTTTGCGCAGATTGTCCGACACGACCCACAGATTGAGGCCGTTCTCGATCGTGCCGTCCTCGCGGATGCGCGACACGAAAGTGGCGAAATCACCGACGCATTCGACCGGCGTCACATAGCCGCCGTCCTCGCGCTTGTCGACGACCAGGACCCCTGGAGCCTCACGCAAGGTCTCGCGCGCTTCTTCCGCCGTGATCGGCCGCTCGAACTCGATATTGACCGCTTCCGAATGGCCGACGAAGACCGGCACCCGCACGCAGGTCGCGGTGAGCTTGATCTTGGGATCGAGGATCTTCTTGGTCTCGGCCGTCATCTTCCACTCTTCCTTGGTGAAGCCGTCTTCCATGAAGACGTCGATATGGGGAATGACGTTGAAGGCGATCTGCTTGGTGAACTTCTTGGGCTCGGGCGCATCGGTGACGAACACGCCCTTGGTCTGGTTCCACAATTCGTCCATCCCGTCCTTGCCGGCGCCCGACACCGACTGATAGGTCGCGACCACGACGCGCTTGATCTTGGCGAGGTCGTGCAAGGGCTTCAGCACCACCACCAACTGGGCCGTCGAGCAGTTCGGATTGGCGATGATGTTCCGCCTCACCTTGCGGCGCATATATTCTTCGAGCGCGTGGGCGTTCACTTCCGGAACGACCAGCGGCACTTCCGCGTCATAGCGCCAGCAGGAGGAATTATCGATCACCAACGGACCCTGGGCGCCGATCCTGGGCGACCATTCCTTGGAGACCGCCGAACCCGCCGACATCAGCACGAAGTCGATGCCGCGGAAGTCGAACTGCTCGAGATCCTGGCACTTCAGCGTGCGGTCGCCGTAGGACACCTCGGTGCCGAGCGACCGGCGCGAGGCCAAGGCGAAGACCTCATCCACCGGGAACTGGCGTTCCTCGAGGATATTGAGCATTTCCCGGCCGACATTCCCGGTCGCGCCGACCACTGCAACTTTGTAACCCATGATTTAAGTCCTTTTTCCCTCGCCCTCTCCCGTGACCTTGCGGTTCTGCCTGGGGCGCATGCTGGTTTCCGGCCATCTCCCCCGCGGGAGACGAGACCGGGGGAGAAGGCTCAAACGGTTTTCGTCGTTTTCGTCGTTTTGAGCATACTCAGGCCACGGCCAAGCGCGCTCGCGGGGAGCGGGCGGCAGGCGATGATGTTCATGTTAATCGACATCGGGGACCGTGGTTCGAGGTTCGGCAGGGGTTCTAACAAATTGCGACTTCAAGTCAATCCGCCTTGAAGAGGGGCCCTCCCGATCCTATGTCCCGAAAAGCGCGAGACCCGAGGGTAGAGGCTTTACCCTTGGTCCCGCGTCAATTATTTAGGCTTTTGGGAGCAAAAAGGGGACCTGATGTTCGAATGGCTGTTCACTGTCGAAGGCTGGATGAGCCTTCTGACCCTGACCATCCTTGAAGTCGTGCTCGGCATCGACAACCTGGTCTTTCTCTCGATCGCCTCCCAGAAGCTGCCGCCCCACCAGCGCCCGATTGCACAGAAAATCGGCCTGCTCGGGGCCCTGGGTCTGCGCATTGTCATGCTGGCGCTCCTGGTCTGGATCACCAAGCTCACCTATCCCGTCTTCTCGATCGGCAGCTTCGATTTCTCCTGGCGCGACATCATCCTGATCCTGGGCGGCCTCTTCCTCCTCTATAAGGGCACGGCCGAGATCCATGAGGAGATGGAGGGCGGCGAGGAAGGGCCGCAGAAGAGCTATTCGGCCAGTTTCTTCGGCGTCATCGCGCTGATCATGGTCATCGACTTCGTCTTCGCGCTCGATTCCATCATCACCGCGGTCGGCATGACCACCTTCCTGCCGGTCATGGTCGCGGCCAATGTCATCGCCATTGCCGTCATGATGCTGGCGGCGAAGCCGATCGGCGATTTCATCGCCCGCCATCCGACGGTGAAGATGCTGGCGCTGGCCTTCATCCTGCTGATCGGCGTGGCGCTCGTCGCCGACGGGCTCGGCATGCACATACCGCGCGAATATATCTACTTCGCCATCGCCTTCTCGCTCGGCGTCGAGACGCTCAACATTCTGGTCAAGTCGAAGCGCCGGCGTCTGAGCAAGATCGAAAAAACGGATGTCGAGCAGCCTTAGGCAGGCATCCTGAATGCGTTTAAATCTTGTGGCTCGCCGCGGGTCATCTTGATATTTCATGACGTATCATGATATACTGCAGATCAGATTGGAGATGCAGCATGGCGGCCAAGACCCGCGAGAAATTTGCCACTCAGGTGAATTCGGACATCCTGTCCGAAGTGCGCGCGATCGCCCAGAATGAGGGACGGCAGCTTCAAACGCTCATCGACGAGGCGCTCGCCGACCTGATCGAGAAGCGCAAGCAAGGCAAGCCGCGCGCCCATGTCATGGCGGCGTATCAGAGCAGCCACGAGAAGTTCGGCTCGCTCTACAAGAAACTGGCTGAATGACGGACTATCTGACCGTCATCGAAGTACTTGCGATTCATGACGACCAGATCGAACGCTATGGCGGAGCCTCCGGCATTCGCGACCGCGGCCTGTTGGAGGCAGCTCTCTTCCGCCCGCAGACCGGCTACTATGCCGATCTGATCGACGAGGCCGCCGCGCTCTGGGAAAGCCTGTCGCAGAATCATCCCTTCATCGATGGCAATAAGCGAACTGCCTTTGCGGTGACCTATACCTTCCTAGTCATCAACGGCGCCCGTCTGACGGCCACCCCTGTCAAAACAGAGCACTTCATCCTCGGCCTCTATGCCGACGGTCATTTCGACTTCGAGCATCTGAGCAAGTGGCTGCACGAGAATGTGATACTTGAGGCGCGCGGACCTAAGCCGCCGCTTTGAGCTCGCTCAGGATCGCCGCACCCATCTCCTGCGTGCCGATCGTCTTGTCGGACCCTTGCGCGATGTCCTTGGTGCGCAGCCCCTTGGCCAGCACCGCAGCAATGGCTTGATCGATCTTGTCGGCCCATTGGCCTTGATCGAAGGAATAGCGCAGCGCCATGCCGAAAGAGGCGATCATGGCGATCGGATTGGCGAGCCCCTTGCCGGCGATGTCGGGAGCCGAGCCATGCACGGGCTCATAGAGCGCCTTGCGCCGCTTGGTCCTGGCATCGGGCGCGCCGAGCGAGGCCGAGGGCAGCATGCCGAGGGAGCCCGTGAGCATCGCCGCCACATCCGAGAGCACGTCGCCGAACAGATTGTCGGTGACGATCACATCATACTGTTTGGGCCAGCGCACCAGCTGCATGGCGCAGTTGTCGGCGAGCACATGCTCGAGCGCCACGTCCTTGTAGCTTTCCTGATGCACGCGGGTGACGACCTCATTCCACAGCACGCCGGTCTTCATCACATTGCGCTTCTCGGCCGAGGCGACCTTCTTGCGCCTGGTGCGGGCGAGATCGAAGGCGACGCGCGCGATGCGGTCGATCTCGAACGTGTCATAGACCTGCGTGTCGATGCCGCGCTTCTGGCCATTGCCGAGATCGGTGATCGTCTTGGGCTCGCCGAAATAGACGCCGCCCGTCAACTCGCGCACGATCAGCATGTCGAGACCTTCGACGACGTCGCGCTTGAGCGATGAGGCATCGGCGAGCGCCGGGTAGCAGATTGCCGGCCGCAGATTGGCGAAGAGCCCAAGATCCTTGCGCAGGCGCAGGAGCCCCGCTTCCGGGCGCACGTCATAAGGCACCTTGTCCCATTTGGGACCGCCCACCGCGCCGAAGATCACCGCATCGGCGGCTTGCGCCTTGGCCATGTCCGCTTCCGAGATCGCCTTGCCGTGGGCGTCATAGGCGGAGCCGCCGACGAGGCCGCGATCCACGTCGAATTTGACGATGCCCTCGCTGTTGAACCAGGCGATGATCTTCTCGACTTCGCCAGCGACTTCGGCGCCGATGCCGTCGCCCGGCAGGAGCATCAGATTGTAGGAGGCCATGAGATTTCCGTTTGAATTGATCCTAGAGCCACGGCCGTGCGGCCTGGGTCTTCTTCTCGAAGCTGTCGATCGACGTCTTCTTTTCCATGGTGAGGCCGATATCGTCGAGGCCGTTCAGCAGGCAGTGCTTGCGGAACGGATCGATCTCGAACTTGACGCAGCCGCCGTCGGGTCCGCGGATCTCTTGCGCCTTGAGGTCGATGGAGAGCGTCGCATTGGCGCCGCGCTCGGCATCGTCCATGAGCTTCTTGAGGTCCTCGGCTGAGACCTGGATCGGCAGGATGCCGTTCTTGAAGCAGTTGTTGTAGAAGATGTCGGCGAAGCTCGTGGAGATGACGCAGCGTATGCCGAAATCGTCGAGAGCCCAGGGCGCATGCTCGCGCGAGGAGCCGCAGCCGAAATTGTCGCCGGCGACCAGGATCTGCGCCTTGCGATAGGCCGGCTTGTTGAGCACGAAATCGGGGATTTCCTTGCCGTCCTGGGTATAGCGCATTTCGTAGAAGAGCGACTTGCCGAGCCCGGTGCGCTTGATCGTCTTCAGGAACTGCTTCGGGATGATCATGTCGGTGTCGACATTGACGATGTTGAGAGGGGCGGCGACGCCCGTCAGCGTATCGAATTTCTGCATGGCCAGCTCCGTCTGCGCGAGGTCCGACCCCCACGCCATCAGGTGAAGGGGCTTTCTGCGGTGGATGCGGCGCCTCGTCAAGCCCTGGCGGTTTCTTGTCTTTGCCGTTGCCTCAACCTAGCATGGGCCCATTGAGGTACATGCATGACGGCTCCCCACGCAACCCAGATGGCCGAAACGGCGGACAAGCGCCCCGTCACGGTTTTCGGCCCGGATTTCCCTTTCCCTTTCGATGATTGGATCAAGCACCCTTCCGGCCTGGCGCGCATCCCCGCAGCCCGCCATGGCGAGGAAGTGGCCATCATCGGTGCAGGCATGTCGGGCATGATCGCAGCCTATGAGCTGATGAAGATGGGGCTCAAGCCCGTCATCTATGAGGCGGGTCGCATCGGCGGGCGCCTGCGCTCCCAGAGCTTCGAGGGTGCGGAAGGCATCATCGCCGAATTGGGCGGCATGCGCTTCCCGGTCTCCGGCACCGGCTTCTATCACTATGCCGATATGCTGGGGCTCGAATCGAAGCCCTTCCCCAATCCCTTGGTCGAGGCCTCGCCCTCGACCGTCATCGACCTCGAAAGCCAGACTTATTACGCCGAGAAGCAGGCCGACCTGCCGCCGATCTTCCAGGAAGTGGCGGCCGCCTGGTACGAGGCGCTGGAGGAAGGGGCGAGCTTCAGCGCCATGCAGAAGGCGATCCGCGCCCGCGATGTGAAGGCATTGAAGGCGGTCTGGGACAAGCTCGTGCCGCTGTGGGACGACCGCAGCTTTTATGACTTCATCGCCACGGCACCCGCTTTCGCCAGACGCTCCTTCCACCACCGCGAGATCTTCGGCCAGGTCGGCTTCGGCACCGGCGGCTGGGATTCGGATTATCCCAATTCCATGCTCGAGATCCTGCGCGTCGTCGTCACCAATTGCGACGAGAACCAGCGCTGGATCGTGGGCGGTGTCGAGCAGGTGCCGCGCGGCCTGTGGAAATGCAAGCCCGGGAAGATGGTGCATTGGCCGAAGGGGACGTCGCTCGAGAAGCTGCATGCCGGAGCGCCGCGCCCGGCGGTGGTCAAGATCGTGCGCTCGCCCGCGGGCCATCTCGCCATCACCGACCGCTGGGGCCTGACCAAATATTTCGATGCCTGTCTCGTCACCTGCCACAGCTGGCTCCTCACCACTTACATGCAGGTCGAGGAGCGCATCTTCTCGCCGAAACTGTGGATGGCGCTCGACCGCACGCGCTTCATGCAGTCGGCCAAGACCTTCGTGATGGTCGACCGGCCCTTCTGGAAGGACAAGGATCCCAAGACCGGGCGCAATCTGATGAGCATGACGCTCACCGACCGCCTGACGCGCGGCACCTATCTCTTCGACAATGGCGACGACAAGCCCGGCGTCATCTGCCTCTCCTATTCCTGGATGAGCGATGCGATGAAGATGCTGCCATTGCCGATCGACAAGCGGGTGAAGCTGGCGCTCGATGCCTTGAAGCGCATCTATCCGACGCTCGACATCGAAAGCCATATCATCGGCGATCCGATCACCGTTTCCTGGGAGTCGGACCCGAATTTCCTCGGCGCCTTCAAGGGGGCTCTGCCCGGCCATTATCGCTATAACCACCGCATGTATAGCCAGTTCATGCAAGCCCAGATGCCGCCCGACGAGAAGGGGATCTTCATGGCGGGCGACGGCGTCTCGTGGACGCCGGGCTGGGTCGAGGGCGCGGTGCAGACCGGCCTCAATGCGGTCTGGGGTATCGTCAATCATCTCGGCGGCGAGACGCCCAAGGACAATCGCGGCCCCGGCGATCGCTATGACGAGCTCAAGCCGATCGAGTTGCCGGATTGACGAAGTCATCGGGGCTTACGGAGGCAGTCATGTGGCCTGATCGCCGTCTCTGCGATATTCTCGGAATAGATCATCCGATCATCCAGGCGCCCATGGCGGGATCGGCCACGCCGGCGCTCGCCGCTGCCGTGAGCAATGCCGGCGGGCTGGGCTCGCTGGGCTGCGCCGAGATGGCGGCGGACGCGCTGGCGGCGCAGGTTGCGAAGCTGCGCGCCGGCACGAATCGTCCGTTCAATCTCAATTTCTTCGCCCATCCGGCGCCCCGCACGGCGTTGCCGGCTTTCACACGGACACGCGAGAGGCTGCTGCCCTGGTACCGGCGTCTTGGCCTCGCCGAACCCGCGGCGGCCGCGACACCACGCGGTCCGGGCTTCGACGAAGAACGGCTCGCCTTGCTTCTCTCGCTCAAGCCCAAAGTCGTCAGCTTCCATTTCGGCGTTCCCGACCAGGCTTCCTGCGCGGCGCTTAGAGCGGCAGGATTAGTCGTGATGAGCACCGCGACCACGGTTGCCGAGGCGCGCGCCCTCGAGGAGGCCCGGATCGACGTGGTGATCGCGCAGGGCTGGGAAGCCGGCGGCCATCGCGGCTCGCACGCGCCGCGGGCACCCGCCGATGGCGTCGGCACGCTCGCCCTCGTTCCCCAGATCGTCGATGCCGTGAGCCTGCCCGTGGTGGCGGCCGGCGGCATTGGTGACGGCAGAGGCATCGCCGCCGCTTTCGCGCTCGGCGCTTGCGGGGTCCAGATCGGCACGGGCTTTCTCTCTTGCCCCGAAGCCGCCACGGATCCTGTCAGGCGCGCGATGCTGCGCGACGCGGCCGAGACCGACACGATGATGACCGATGCGTTCTCCGGGCGTGCCGCCCGCGCCGTGCGCAGCGCCTATGCGCTTGACATGGAACGGACGCGCATCGACCTGCCCGACTTCCCCTCGCTCTATGATCTGAGCGAGCCGTTGCTGCAGTCCACCAATCCGAAGGAAGCGTCCTTCCTGCTCTATGGACAAGCGGCCCGCCTGAACCGCGAGCTTCCGGCGGCCGAGCTGGTCGCGCGCTATGTCGAAGAGGCCGACGCCGTCTTCGCGAAGCTGCGTGACGCCTGACCTCAGCTCTGCGCTGCTTCCGCCCGCACGAAGTCGATGAAGGCGCGCAAGGGTGCCGGCATATGCCGGCGGCTCGGATAATAGAGCGAGGGTCCCGGGAAATGCGGGCACCAGGGGACGAGCGCCTCGACCAGCCGTCCCGCGGCCAGCGACGGCCGGACAAAATCCTCGAACGTCGCATACCATCCAAGGCCATCCTCGGCGGCCCGAATGGCAAGCTCGGGACTGTTGGTGATGAGCGGCGTCTCGGGATCGATTTTCACCGTCTCGCCGTCCTTCTCGAACTCCCAGGGCACGATGGCGCCGCTGAGGAAGCGGTAGCGGATGCATGGCCGATGCAGGAGATCTTCGGGCCGCTGCGGCGCGCCATGCCGGCGGACATGATCGGGTGAGGCGACCACGGTGAAGCGCTGCGGCGCACCGATCGGCACCGCGATCATGTCGAGCGCCAGGCTCTCGTCATAGCGGATGCCGGCATCGAAGCCTTGCGCGAACACATCGATGAGATTGTTGTCGACGGTGATCTCGAGGCGGATGCCGGGAAATTGGCCGAGGAAACGCGCGATCATCGGCGCGAGGATGGGCTGCGCCGCACCCGGCACGTTGAGTCTCAGCGTGCCGGTGGGCGTGTCGCGAAACCCGTTCACCTCGTCGATCGCCTCCGTCATCTCCGCAAAGATCGGCGACAGGCGCGAGGCGAGCTTCTCGCCCGCCTCGGTCGGCGTCACCGAGCGCGTCGTCCGGTTGAGGAGGCGGACTCCCAGCCTTTCTTCGAGATGGCGCACCGACTGGCTGAGGGTCGAGACGGCAATGCCGCGCTCTCGCGCCGCGCGCCGGAAATTGCGGTGCCGGACCACGGCGACGAAGGCATCGAGATCGGAAAATTCAGGAAGGTTCATTGTTCGGATACCCGTACAGCCCATTCACGATTGAGCGGATTATCGCATGAATTGGCCTGTGGCATCACCTCTTATCGCTTCACCCGTCTGAGGAGATTTTTCATGAGCATTCGCCGCAAACTGGGCCGTTCGGGCCCCGAAGTTTCCGCCCTTGGCCTTGGCTGCATGGGCATGTCACCCATTTACGGCCCCGCGGACCGTTCCGAGAGCATCGCCACCCTCCATCAGGCGCTCGATTCCGGCATCACGCTGCTCGACACCGGCGATTTCTATGGCATGGGCCATAATGAGCTCCTCATCGCCGAAGCGCTGAAAAGCCGGCGGCGCGAGGACGTGCTGCTGAGCGTCAAATTCGGCGCCCAGCGCGATCCGGCGGGCGGCTGGATCGGCTTTGACACCCGGCCCGCGGCGGTCAAGACCGCGCTCGCCTATTCACTGATCCGCCTCGACACCGATTACATCGATGTTTATCGTCCGGCGCGGCTCGATCCTCAGGTGCCGATCGAGGACACGGTCGGCGCCATCGCCGATCTGGTGAAAGCTGGCTATGTCCGCCATATCGGCCTCTCCGAAGTCGGCAGCGAGACGATCAGGCGGGCCGCCAAGATCCATCCGATTTGCGACCTCCAGATCGAATATTCCCTGATCTCGCGCGGCATCGAGGACGGCATCTTCGCGACCTGCCGCGAGCTCGGCATCGCCGTCACCGCCTATGGCGTTCTCTCGCGTGGCCTCATCAGCGGTCACTGGTCGAAGACACAAGACGGCACGCGCGACTACCGCAGCATGACCCCGCGCTTCCAGGCCGGAAATCTCGATCACAATCTGGCGCTTGTCGACGCCTTGCGAAGAGTTGCGGCGAGGCTGGGCTGCAGCGTGGCGCAAATAGCCATCGCCTGGGTCCTGTCACAGGGCGATGATATCGTTCCGCTCATCGGCGCCCGCACGCGCGACCGCCTTGCCGAATCGCTGGGCGCTCTCGATCTCACTCTGTCGCCCGTCGATCTCGCCGCGATCGAGGCGGCGGTGCCTAAGGATTCAGCGGCGGGTGAGCGCTATGCGCGAGCCCAGATGGCGCATCTCGACAGCGAGCGTTGATCAGCCTGCGAGATAGGTTCGCCACAAATAGATGATGAGCCCCACCGCCAGGATCACCGAAAGGATCCTGGCGATGCGCTTCCCCAGGATCTCGATCTTGTCGTCCTCGGGCGGCTCGTGCGCAGGAGACCCGGTGATGATCTTCTCCGACTGCTGGTCGAGCCGTCTCAGCGCCGCGCGGGCTTCCTCCTCGCGATCGGACTTCGTCATGAGGCCTGCCTTTCGATCCGCTCCATATCGGCGTCCGACAGGCCGAAATGATGGCCGATCTCGTGAATGAGCACATGGGTGACGATGGCGCCCAGGGTCTCCTTGTGCTCGGCCCAGTAATCGAGAATGGGGCGGCGGTAGAGGAAGACCATGTTGGGCAGCGCGCCGGTATGGGCCAGCTCCTCGCCATGGGCGAGTCCTACCCCCTGGAACAGGCCGAGCAGGTCGAAGTCGCCGGCTTTCATGTCGGTGAGGACATCGTCATCCGGGAAATCCTGGACTCTTATGATGATATTGCCGGTGAGCTCGTGGAAAGCCTTGGGCAGGCGCGCATAGGCTTCGCCTGCGAGCGCGTCCAGATCCTCGAGCGATGGCGCTTCGAGGCCGTTCAGTTCATGCAGAGGAAGCCGGTGGCCTGGCAGAGATCTAGTCCTTGGGCGGTCATCGCGTTCACGGTTGTATAGGCCGCAAGGCTGCCCGTAACCAGAGTCAGGATAACAAGAGCCATAAGCACACGGCGAAGGAACCGTGTATCTGCCGCATTCGTCGTAATCACTGGAAGCACTCCCCGCAGAACCAAGTTGATTATTGAATCAACCCTAGCGCCTTGATGATGACATAACCCTTAATGGCGCGTTCATCAACCGTTAATCCGCCGTAGCGTTACCGATCTTACACTTTGAACGAAGAACGAGGTGCGACAGGCACTTGCCGGGCGTTAACGGCGCGCAGGCGGGAAGCCGCCCTGATAAGGCGGCTGCCACAATTCTTAACGCGGATGAGGCCGCTTCGACGCGTTAATGCCAGCGCCGGATGTCAACGAAATGACCGGCGATGGCGGCTGCGGCCGCCATTTGCGGCGACACCAGATGGGTGCGTCCCTTGTAGCCCTGGCGGCCCTCGAAGTTCCGATTGGAGGTCGAGGCGCAGCGCTCGCCGGGCTTGAGCTGGTCCGGATTCATGCCGAGGCACATGGAGCAGCCGGGCTCGCGCCATTCGAAGCCGGCGGCGACAAAGATCTTGTCGAGGCCTTCCTCCTCGGCCTGGATCTTCACCAAGCCGGAGCCGGGAACGATCATGCCCTTCAGCCGATCGTGGATCTTGCGGCCCTCGACGATCTTGGCGACGGCGCGCAGGTCCTCGATGCGGCCATTGGTGCAGGAGCCGATCCAGATCATGTCGAGCGGAATGTCGGTGATCCTGGTGCCGGGCTTGAGGCCCATATAGTCGAGTGCCCGCCATTTCGACTGGCGCTTGCCTTCATCCGCGATGTCATCCGGATTGGGCACGATGCCTTCGACCGAGACGACGTCTTCGGGGCTGGTGCCCCAAGAGACGATCGGCGGCAATGACGCCGCATCGAGCTTCACCACACGGTCGAAATGGGCGCCGTCATCGGTCCTCAGCGTTTCCCAATAGCGCAGCGCCTTATCCCAATCCGCGCCCTTGGGCGATTTCGGCCGGTCCTTCAGATAGGCATAGGACTTCTCGTCGGGCGCGATCATGCCGGCGCGCGCCCCGCCCTCGATCGACATGTTGCACATCGTCATGCGGCCTTCCATCGAGAGGTCGCGCACGGCTTCGCCCGCATATTCGATGACCGAGCCCGTTCCGCCGGCGGTGCCGATCTCGCCGATGATGGCGAGGATGATGTCCTTGGCGGTCGCCCCTTGCGCCAGCTTGCCGTCGACCTGGACCAGCATGTTCTTGGCCTTCTTCTGGATCAGCGTCTGGGTGGCGAGCACATGCTCGACCTCCGACGTGCCGATGCCATGGGCGAGCGCGCCGAAGGCGCCATGGGTCGAGGTATGGCTGTCGCCGCAGACGATGGTGGTGCCGGGCAGCGTAAAGCCCTGCTCGGGGCCGACGACATGGACGATGCCCTGGCGGCGGTCGAGCTCATTGTAATATTCGATGCCGAAATCCTTGGCGTTCTGCGCCAGGGTCTCGACCTGGGTGCGGCTCTCGGGCTCTGCGATGCCGTGGCTCCTGTCGGTGGTCGGCACATTGTGGTCGACGACCGCGAGCGTCTTTTCGGGGTGGCGCACCTTGCGGCCCGACATGCGCAGGCCCTCGAAGGCCTGCGGGCTCGTCACCTCATGCACAAGGTGGCGATCGATATAGAGGAGGCAGGTGCCGTCCGGCTGCTCATCCACCAGATGATCGTCCCAGATCTTGTCGTAAAGCGTGCGCGGTGCCATCGGAAAACATCCTGTAAACTGGGTATGATCTACGGGATCATGCCTGAAACCAGCCTTTTAGCGGCATTGCCCCCCGAGTCAAATCCCGTGCGGCGCATCCCAAGACTGCCATAATGGCATGCGTTGATCGCCGCCCATGATCTCCCGCCGCACTGTCGTTCTTTCGCTCGCCGGCCTTGCCGGCGCCGCTGCCTTGGCCAGCCTCGTCCCGGCACATCGCCTGGATGTGGTCGCCCAGGTTCTGCTCGACCCGCGTCCCGCGCCGCCGCCACGCGACATGCCGGTTTTCGCCCGCGCCGAGGACGATGCCGGCCGCCTCGTCGCTGCCGGGCTCTCCCAGGTCGGCGTCACCCTCATCTATGACGCGACCTATGTCACCTTGACCTATCCGGGCGGCGATGTGCCGCCCGAGCGCGGCGTGTGCACCGATGTCATCGTCAGGGCCTATCGCTCAGGCCTCGGCCTCGATCTGCAGAAGCTCGTCCATGAGGACATGCGCCAGGATTTTGCCGCCTATCCCCAGGCCTGGGGCCTGAAGCGGCCGGACCGCAATATCGACCACCGCCGCGTGCCCAATCTGCAGACTTTCTTCACCCGCCGGGGTGCCGGCCTGCCCCTGTCGGACACGCCTTCCGATTTCCGCCCCGGCGACATCGTCACCCAGATGCTGCCGGGCAACCTGGCGCATATCGCGCTGGTCACGCATCTGGCCACGCCCGATGGGAAGCGCCCGCTCTGCGTCCATAATATCGGCGCGGGTGCAAGGCTCGAGGATATCCTCTTCGCCTACCGGCTGACCGGCCATTACCGCTTCAGGCTTTGACCGGCCCGAAGGCCTTCTGCATCAGCGCGCATACGCAGCCGGCGAATTTCGCCGGTTCCGCCACCTGCTCGCCATCCATGACCCGGGCGAGATCGAGGAGCAGGCCGGAGGCCTCGCCGAGCTCCGGGCAAGCGCCACGCTCTTTGGCGGTCGAGGCCAAGGCCTGGATCAGCGCATGGCCGGCATTTATCTCGAGGACCGGCTTCGAGACCTTCACATCCGTCGTGCCTTGCCGCGCCAGGAGCTTCTCCAAGGTGCGGTCGAGAGCCTGGTCGCTGGCGACGAGGCAGACGGGACTGTCGGTGAGTCGCGCTGACTTGCGCACGTCGGCGACCTGATCGCCGAGCGCCTGCTTGATGACGGCGATGAGCGTCGCTGTGGCGCCTTGATCGGCAGCGTCTTCCTTGGGCGCCTCCTTTTCGAGCGGCACCAGATCGAGATCGGCCGCCCCTTGCGTCACCGATTTGAACGGCTTGCCGTCGAAGCCCAGCGCCAGGCGCACCCAGAAGGAATCGACCGCATCGGTGAGAAGAAGAACCTCGACGCCCCGTGCGCGAAAACCTTCGAGCTGCGGGCTCATCCTGGCCTTCGCCTCGTCCTCTGCGGTCAGATAATAGATCGCCGTCTGATTGGCCTTGAGATCGGCGACATAGTCCTTGAGCGTCACGCCGTCGCGCCTGGTCGTGTTGAAGCGCACGATCTCGAACAGCTGGTCGCGCCGCTCCATGTCCTCATAGAGGCCTTCTTTGATGACGGGTCCGAATATCTCCCAGATCGTCTTGGCCTTCTCGGGCTCGGCCTCGAAGCATTTCTTGAGCTCGGCGAGCACCTTGTTGGTGACCGCCTTGCGGATCGCCGCCACCTGCGGATTGTGCTGCAGCATCTCGCGCGAGATGTTGAGCGGCATGTCCTCGGAATCGATCACGCCGCGCACGAAGCGCAAATAGGCGGGCAGCAATTCGGCGTCGTTGGTGATGAAGACGCGGCGCACATAGAGCTTCTGGTGGCCGCGCCGCTCGGGGTCATAGAGATCGAAGGGCTTCTCGCCCGGCACGAAGAGCAGCACCGTATATTCATGCCGGCCTTCCGCCTTGTAATGGATGGTGAGGGCGGGATCGGCATAGGCGCCGGTGATATGGCCGAAGAACTCCTTGTACTGGTCGGGGGTGATCTCGGACTTGGGCCTAGTCCAGATCGCCGAGGCCTCGTTGATCTGGCGCGTCGTTTCGGGACCGGCCGCGAGCCGGATCGGATGCGCGATGTGATCGGAATAGGCGCGCACCACGTGCTCGATCTTCCAGTCCTCGAGGAATTCCTGGGCGTCCTCCTTGAGATGGAGCACGATGCGGGTGCCCCGCGCCGGCGCTTGGGTTTCCGCTACGGGCTCGACCGTGAAAGTGCCGCTGCCGTCCGACGACCACAGGAAGGCTTGCGACTCGCCCGCCTTGCGCGAGATGACCTCGACCTTCGTCGCCACCATGAAGGAGGAATAGAAGCCGACGCCGAACTGGCCGATGAGATGGATGTCGCCCTTGGCCGTCTTCGCCTGCTCCATGAAGGCGTGGGTGCCCGATTTGGCGATGGTGCCGAGATTGTCGATGAGCTCGGCCTGGTTCATGCCGATGCCGTTATCGGCAACGGTCAGCGACTTGGCCGTCTTGTCGGGGGTGATGGTGATGGCGAGATCGGCATCGCCGGAAATGAGCTCGGGCCTGGCGATCGCCTCGTAGCGCAATTTGTCGAGCGCGTCGGCTGAATTGGAGATGAGCTCGCGCAGGAAGACGTCGCGGTCGGAATAGACCGAATGCACCATGAGATGCAGGAGCTTGGCGACTTCCGCCTGGAAATTATGGGAATGCGCTTCATTCGCCGGTGGCGTCTTCGCCTCAGCCTTCGCCATCTTGACAACCCTTCTGCCAGAATTGCTCAGGCATTTGGGGAAAGCCGCTTGGCCCGTCAAGATGTCAGCAGCCGGTACCAAAAAGAAGCGGCCGGTTTTCACCGGCCGCGAACTCTCAACTACGCCTCACTCACAGAAGGGGAGATGGTATCGGCCCGGCGGCACTTAGCTACGGGGGGCTGGGGGGCTGAGATTTCCGACGCTTCGCACCAGCCGGGCCATTGAGGCAACGATTGAAGTGTGCCGGTCCAAGATGTCTCCGAAAGGGCCGGAATGCGGCGGCAATGTGAAACTTTGTTACCCGCAGGGAAGGTTACTTTTTGGGGGCGGCGCAACGAACCTCCCGCCGATTCCAACAGGTTGCGCATCATGCCCGAAAGCAAGCTTGCCAATCGGACGCTCTCGGTCCATGCTCGCACAGTTGAAGGAGGCACGGAAATCCCGGTGAGCGATTTCGAGCCGATAGTTTCCTTCCGGTCGCGTCAGGCTGGTACGCGTCCGGAACCGAAAGACACCAGCCCCCCGGCGAAGAAAACCGCTTTCGACCGGAAGGAACTCAATATTATTCTCAATCTCTATGGCTCCAAGGTCGCCGAAGGCGAATGGCGCGATTATGCGCTCGATTTCGGCAGCGACACCGCGACCTTCTCCATCTATCGCCGCGCCAGCGAGGTGCCGCTCTACCGGATCGTCAAGGACATGACGCTGGCGCGCCGCCAGGGCGCCTATGCGGTGATCGCCCAGGGCGGGCTGATCCTGAGGCGCGGCCATGACCTGGCCCAGGTGCTGCGCGTGCTCTTTGGCAAGCCCAAGCTGGTGACGATCTAGTTTCTTGTCGGATGGCCGGCTCAAGGCCGGCCAATCGGGTAGGGAGCGCTTTGTAGCGCCCCCTCCCACACCACCGTACGTGCGGTTCCGCATACGGCGGTTCATGTAGTTTGGCTTAGACCTCGGTGCATCTCCAGGAGAGATTTCAACCCGA
>Ga0187894_10003343_pt1 | contig 18067 bp, 14 predicted proteins | sample GBC1701081metaG_FD_136650 | JGI IMG/M metagenome (GOLD analysis project Ga0187894, IMG submission 136650) | White microbial mat communities from a lava cave in the Kipuka Kanohina Cave System on the Island of Hawaii, USA - GBC170108-1 metaG ...
GGCGGTCGTCTTCGCGGCTCGATACAGCGCCAGAACACCTTGCTCGTCGCCGGCGACCAGCATGCCCTCGAGAGCCGCGTCCTTGATCTCGGCATCGCTGCTGCGCGAATAGATCTCGCGCAGCGCGGCGCGCGGCGCAGCGCCGTCGATGATGCCGATCTGGCGCACCGCTTCGACACGAATGGACTTGTCGCCGGTACCTTCGGCGATCTTGCGCAAGCTCGCCAGATCGCCGCTGATCGCGTACGCCTCCACCAGTCCCTTCGATGCGTTCGGCCGATCGCCGAGCTTGCGCAGCTCGTCGACCGCGCCCATTGCACTCAGCTTGTGGATCGCTTCTCTCGCCTCGTCCTCGGTTTTGGCATTGAGCGCCGCCTGGTACACGCCTTCCGCATGTCCGGCGATCAACCAGGCCTGCAGCACTTCCTCCTTGACGTCGGCGTTGCCCGCGCTGTAGATGCTCTGCAGAGCTTCGAGGGACTTGCGATTGCCGCCGATGCCGATGCTGCGAATGGCTTCGTTGCGCAGTGCGCGGTCGGGCGAGCGACTCGTCTGCAGCAGGATTTCGTCGGCCTCCGGCGTCTCGAGCTGACTGAGCACGAACAGGGCACGCTGCTTGACCAGCGACGTCTGCGATCCGGCGAGCACCTTCTTGATGATCGGCAGTGCGCGCTGGACCGGCTGCGACATCAGGCCTTCCATCGCCGCCAGTGCGAGCTCCTCTTCTTCGGTGGGCGCGCGATCGTCGTCCTCATCGTCGCGCTCGTCCGCATCCGCGTCGTCCCCTTCGTCCTCGTCGTCCTCGTGTGCGGAGGCGGGTTGCGGGTTCACCTGCGCTTGCGCGAGCAACACGAAATCTCCCTGCCCGCTCGTGTCACGTGATTCCTGGGCCGACGCTTTGCTGCTCACGGCGAGCAGCACGATCAGCATCGGCACTACGAAATGCATGAGCTTGTCTGTGACGTTCATGATCCTTTCCTCGAGGCTACAGCGCGACAGGTTGCGCGCCGGACGGTTTGTCGGCTGCGGCGTTCAGCCGGGCCTGGATGACTCGCAGTTCGAAGTTCAGGCGAGCGAGGCTGCTCGCGGACGGCTCGCCGCCGCGAGCCAGGCTCTCGAGAACCGGCGAGAAGGCGCGCAGAACGCGTGCGAGCTGGGGTTCGCGTGCGCGCTCGGCAGCCAACGCGTACAGCCGGTTCTGTTCGATGATCGCCGCGATCAGCCGCGCGCGCTCGTCGGGCCCGGCGCTCCCGAACCTGGTGAGCTGCCGCTCCGTGCTCGCGAGGTGCATCTTGAGCCGGCGCTCATAGGCTGTTGCTTCATCCGTGGCGGCGACGTTGCCCGGCGCGGTCGACGCCGCACCATCAGTCGTTCGGTCCGGCGACGACTGCATCCTCACCACCTGCATGATCAGGACGATGCCGAGCACGGCAACTGCGGCGGCAGCCGCCTGCCAGCGAAAACCAGCGAATGGGCGCCGGCCTGCCGGGAGCAGACGTGCACCGTCGCGCCCGGCCGCGCGCTCCAACGCAGCCTGCCAACGCTGCTGGATGTGTTCCGGCACCGGGACTTCAGGCGTCGCCGCAGCCGCGTCGAGCCGGGCGAGGAGTCTGTGCAATCGCTGCGCGAGCTCGGGCTGCTCGCTGAGCGCCGCGCCGATTCGCGCGCGCCCGGCCGCGTCGAGCCCGTCGCGGTAGTAATAGAGAAGCAGCTCTTCGTCGGAAATCATGTCGTCTTTGGAAATCATGACTCGCTCCGCCATACGTGCAGATCGACGCGCAGCTTGCGTACTGCGCGAAACAGCGTCTGCTTCGCGTTGTTGACGTTGGTCTGCAGGCTCTCGGCGATCTCGTCCAGGTGCCATCCTTCGATGTGCCTGAGAAAGAACGTCTGCCGCTCCATCGTCGTCAGGCGCTCCATCGCCGTTGCCAGGTCTCTGCCCATCGCCTCGTGAACGTACTCGCGGTCCGGTGTTGCCGAGGGTTCGGCGATCAGGGACTCGGCATCGAGGTCGTCCGCCGCGTGGGACTTGCGCCGCCGCATGAGGTCGATCGCGGCATTGAGCGCTATGCGGTGAATCCAGGTATCGAGATCGGACTCGCCGCGGAATTCGTCGCGCCGGCCCCAGGCCTTGAGCAGCGCTTCCTGCACGGCATCCGCAGCCAGGTCGGGGTCGCGCGTCATTCGCAGGCAGGCGTTGTACCAACGCTGGCTGCGCTCACCCAGGACGGTGCGGAAGGTGTCCGGCCGGCGGGCCCATGATCTGAGTACGGTGAGCACGGACCTTAGACGGATGACCCCGGGGAAAGGTTAGGCCCGGGCCGTGGCACCGATGCCCAGGGGAAAGCGCGCGCCGTCGCTCAGCGTTCGCCGACGCCCGTGAGCTCGAGTACTTCGCCGCCCCGCAATATCGTGACGTGCACCGAACTGCCTGCGGTCCGCACCTCGATCAACCGCTGGCGAATGCTTTCGTAGGCACGCGGTCCGCCCAGCGCCGTTCCTTCCACGGCAAGGATCACGTCGCCGCCGAGAAGCAGCTCATTGCCCTCGAACGTCACCGGGTACCTGCCACCGCGCAAACCCAGCCGATCGGCCGGCGATCCCAGCGCGACGCGCTGGACGAGCAGGCCCGCCGCGAAGGCGACCGGAAGGTTGAAGGCGCGGGCCGCTTCGCCGGTCAGCAGGTAACCTTCGAGGCCGCTCCACACGGAAGGCTCTTCCAGCAGCAGTCGCCGCGCGATGTTCGAGGTGACGGCAAATCCGAGCCCGTCGGACCCGCCGCTTTGCGACGGGATGTAGCTCACGATGCCGATCACCTCGCCCGTGCGGTTGAACATCGGCCCACCGGAGTTGCCGCGATTGATTGCCGCGTCGGTCTGGAAGAACTCCACGGCCGACATGCCGCTGAACGTGGCGTTCTGCCTGCGCCTCGCGCTGAGATGACAGACGGTGAGCGTGTGCGTGATACCGAGCGGTGCGCCGACCACGAACACCTGGTCACCGACCTGCGCCTTGTCGGAGTCGCCGAGCTTTGCCGGTAGCACGCCGTCCGGCACGCGCTTCAGCTGCAGCAGCGCGAGGTCGGCCGCGGGTTCAGAAGCGACGATGTCCGCCGCGATCGCGTCCTGATCCGCAAATTCGACCAGCACGGTGTCGGCGGTCTGCACGACGTGCGCGGCCGTCACGACTTTGCCGTCGGTGCTGACGAGCACGCCCGAGCCGATTCCCTCCATGCTGACCTGCCCGCCCTTCGAGCCGCGCAATACCGTGCGCGCTGTCGTACGCACGACCACGACGGCTGGGCCGACGCGCTTCAATACCTGCGGGAGCTCTTCCGCCGACCAGGCCGGTCCGGGCACGGCACACGTGCAGACGACGAGCAGCGCGAGCGCTGCGGCCATTGACTTTGCCTTGCTCATCGAAAGCGACGATATCAGATACGCGCGACGCATTGCGCATCGTTGCGGCGCGACTCACTTCGACACCGACACGATACCGCACGGCTGGCTCGACGGCGGGAACGGGTCCAGGCCGCAGGGAGCGATTCCCGCAGGGAGCGCCTGCGGGCTTGCGGCCGCCAACAGCCCCGGCGCGATGGGACCCGCGAATATCCTGTTGAAGACGAGACTGCGCAGCCCCGGATCCTGCCATAGCAGCAATCCAGTCTTGCCCGCATCCGTCGCGTCGTAGCCGAACTGGCGGACGGCGCCGCCCGGGCGCCCGCCGTCGCGCGGCAATTGCGGCGCGAATTTCTGCCACTGGTGATCGCCGTCGATGCTGCGCAGCGCACCGATCAACACTTCGCCCGCCGGCGCCGTCCCGGCATACTGAGCAAGTGCGCGACCCGGGACACCGGGGCCGCGCGTACCGCTGGCCGCGGCGCCGAGCAGATTCAGGCCCGCGCCGTCGAGCAGCGTGAGTCGCGCCAACGTGAGCGAGTTCTGCAGCGCGCGGAAGGATTTCAGCTCGGCCAGGCCCAGGTTCTCCTGCGGTTGGCGAGGCGTCAGCCCGACGTCCTGGAACAGCATCGTCGACATCCTGCCCGACGGCTTGTCGAATCTGAGCAGCCGCTTGCCCGACGTGTCGTCGTCGAACTCGTCGTCGAGCTGGCTCATCAGCAGGGTTTCCTTCTCCTGCAGGTTCACGACCGAACGGGCGTACCCTTCGATCCTGCCATTGTCGATGCGGATCGCCCTCGACAGGGTCGGCGCCATGACATTGGCGAGGAACTCCGTGCTCATGTGGCGCGCCGCGCTCTCGGTGTTCTCGATCTGCGTCCGCAGTGGTTCCTGGATGAACTGGTTCTGCGCCAGGACGCGCAGGTTCTGCGTGAGCGCCAGGTAGCTGGCGCGAGTCTCGACGCAGACGCCCGCCAGAGCCGCGGTCGCCGGCAGACCGAATGTCGGGCCCCAGCATTTCACCCATTGCATGAGCGGCTCGGTGGGATCGGCCTGGTAGGAAAAGCGTCGCGCGTGCGGGCGAACCAGTTCTTTGCCGGTTTCCTGCCAGGCACGGATGTAGGCATCCACCGCGCGCTCGATGTTGATGCGCCAGCCGGCGGCTGCCGAGTCGATCACCTGCAGCGTCTGTTGTTGGGCGGATGCCAGCGCACTGCGTGCGGCCGTCTCGAGGTTGACCTTTGCGAGCGCGTTCTCGACCGCCTGCCGCCGCTGGTCGCGGACCTGAACGCGCGAGTCGTAGAGAGATCGGGCGCTGTTCAGCGCGCCCTTCGCCGCATTCAGTGTGTCCTTCGCGGAATAGTAGGCCTGGCGCAGCGGCGGCGGTGCGTAGTCGAGCAACGACGCGGCAAACTGATCGATCGTGGGAAACATCTCGAGGATGTCCTTCTCGGCCCGCTCGAGTGCCGCGGCGGCGTCGAGCGCCTTCTGCTCGGCGCCCTTGAAGGCCTGATAGGCGTCGCTTGCCAGCGCGACCGCGGAGTTGTACGCCGACTGAGCGGCGTTGAGCGTCGACTGCGCGCCATTCAACGCGGCGTTGGCGGCGCTGTACGCGGCGACAACCTGCGCGCGAATCGGCTCGAGCCGCGTGTCCAGGTCACGCACTTCAGTCCAGTACGTGTACATGGCCCACAGGTACAGCGTGGCTGCCGCCTTGGCGTACTGACTGGCCACCTTCGGATGCAACACGAGTGTGCGGCGCACGAAGTCGACGGGCGCGGTGAGATCCGTCAGGGCGTCCGCGGGCGGTCTCACCACGCGCGACGCTGCGCTCGCGCTCGCCCGCGCAGCGGGGTCGCCGACGAATTGCGAGTGCAGGCGCGAAACGAAGGTCTCGATGGCCATGTGCCGCAGCTCGACCTCCTGTTCGTCCAGCAGCGAGAACACGTCACCGGCATAGAGATTCACGTAGCTGTGCGCCCAGGTGTCCATGGCCGCATGAATCAGATAGCCATAGGCAAAGCCGATCTCCGCCGGAGTCTTCGCTTCGCGGCGGACGTGCGCCAACCAGTCGTCCGTGTACCAGCGCGACTGTTCCAGCATCGGCCGCCGCAAAAACGCCAGGGTGTTCGGAACGATCGCGAGAGCCTGCTTTTCTGCTCCGTCCGGCTCTTCCCAGCCTGGGTGCGTAGTCATCTGCGGCGCGATCATGTCGGGATACAGATCGGGACCGAGCACGCCGAGCTGAAAGGAGCCGGCGTTGGTCCAGATGGCATCGCGGACGGGAGCAGGAACACGGAACGTGCCCGGCAGAGGCGCGATCGTGAGCCCGGGCCTGTCGGGGTGGAGCTCGGTGCGCAGTTGCTCCGCCAGCCAGAGGTGCGTTCCGAGTTTCCAGGCGTGCGCGTCGCCGGCGGCGAAGAAACCCACGACCAGAACGCCGGCGAATCCCGTCAGCCTGTTCATCGCGCTCACCTGCGGGCGCCGTTCGCGGCGCGCGCCAGGTTGCCGACGCTCTCGTGGTAGTTGAACAACGAGAGGCGCAGGGTCTCCAGCTGCGGCACGGCGATGCGCAGCAGCTCGTTCTCAGTCGGGAAGTGCTTCAACAACTCGCCGAGCTCGCCGGCGTTCTGCAGGTAGTAGCTGGGCGGACGGCGTTCGCGCAGGGCCTGGTACGCGAGATCGACCACGCGGTCGAACTGCTCGTGCGCGGTCTTGTTCATCGCCACCTGGGCGGGCGGCTCGACCGCGTCCAGCGTGACCTCGATCGCGGTCGCGATGTACTTGCCGACGGCCTCCCCTGGCTCGTAGGAGAGCCCGACGATACTCGTGATGATGCCGGCCACGACATCCTTCAAGGCGCTCGCCGCGGCGAAGCCGAGGGAAACGACGTCCTTGCCGTGCGTGTCGATCGCCCGGTGACCATAGAAGCGCAGCGTCGCGATGCCCACCTCGAGCGCGATCTGATCGTTCCAGGTTGAAAGAGACGTCGCGGCGCGGTCCAACGAAGCAGCCACCGTTGCGGCGCCGGCAGGATTCGTCTGCAGCGTGGTGGCGAGACGATTGACCTCGCTCGTGAGCTGCGCCATGCGCGTGGGATCGAGCAGGTACTTGAGAGTCACGGCGAGCGCGATCTTCTGCACGTCTTCGGGAACGGCGCCCGAGGCCGCGCTGACAGCGCCCCGCACCGCTGTACCGCCGGCTTGCGCGGCCGCGTTCGCCGCGCCGACGAGCTGACGCATCGTCGGCGCCAGCAGAGCGACCATCGCCTGGTTGACCGCGGGCCGCACGGTCTGGTGGATCATTGCGTCGTACTGGCCCTTCACCGCCGGATAGAGGGATGTCGCCATCGCCCTGGCCTGCGCGCGGAATGGCGCCAGCACCTCGGCGATGCACTGCCCGGCCGGATCCTGCGCGACAAGTTGCACGAACATCTGGTCGGCGAGGTTGACGAGCTCGGCCGGCGTGGGTGGCGGCGCGTCCGCCCGCAACGTCGTCAGCCGCGGGGCCAGAAGCTGGCCCGACATGCTCATGCCTTTCTGCCAGAGGCTGGCGAGCCGGGCCTGTACGAATTGCGTCGGGTTGGCGGCCGCACTGGCCACGGTCGCTGGAAAATTGATCCCGCGGCTTGCGAGGCAACTCATGAGCTGGTCGCTCTGCAGCTGGCTCATGGCCTGCACCAGCGGGCGCTGAAGCTGAGCCTGTGCATTCTGCAGTTGCTGGGCGAGGCTCGCCTTCTGGCTGTTGAGCTGCGTCGTCGCGTCGGCGACCGCGTCGTCGATCTTGTCGTTCGACTTGCCGACCACGCAGTCGCCGAAGGCCGTGAAATCCAGGCCCAGCGTGCAACCCATCAGTTTTGGCGGCGGGCCGGCTTCCACCGTGGCCGCATGGCCGGCGACGGCCTGCAGGCATCCCATCAGCAGCGCTGACCAGGCGGCGCTGTTCTTGTGTTTCGTGTTCTTCATGCGTTGCTCCGAGGTGACGTTGAGGGTCTACGTGCGGGCCGTGCGCTCGTGCGGCCGCTCACGGTGAACCTGTGAAAGCCCGCGTCGGTGCGACGATCCGTTCCGGGATCCGTCGTACGCACCAGTCGGCGCTGCCCTGCGCGTTCTGCACGTACTCGTAGCCGGCCGTGCAACCGAGGTTGTCGTGTTCCGTCGTCTGCGTGATGCCGCCGGCTGTCGCCCTGCCAATGCACTTGTCTCTTGCGGGCATGACCTGCGCGACCGTGGCGATCTGTTCTCCGTTCGCGAGCGTGACGTTCGGGCAGACGATCGGCTTGAGCTCCCGCGACTGGGGCTTGCGGCAATGCGCACCGTTGCCGCCGCTGTCGACCTCGAACTCGTAGCCCGGGCTGCATCCCCAGTAGCTGGTCGCCCCGTCTGAAGCCGGGGCCGCTGTCGCGGCGAGCACGGCTCCGGCAACGGCAACGGCAACGGCAACGGCAGGCAGCATCGATTTCTTCATGCGAACAGTGTCCACGCCCGCGACGGTCGCGGTATCCCGTGAATGGGGGAGTTCGCGACGCGCAGCCCGCCGCCGCTGCGATATTCGGAGTTAGAATCCCATGTATGGCCGACTCAGCCGCGGTTCGCGTCCTGATCGTCGAGGACGACATGCCCACGCGCATGCGCCTGGAAGGAATCGTCGGCGCACGCGGCGAGCTCGAGCTCGTCGGCGGCGTCGGAACGCTGGCGCAGGGGCTCGAGGCCTTGCGTCGCTGTGCGCCCGACGTGCTGCTCGTGGACCTGGGGCTGCCGGACGGTTCCGGCCTGGAGCTGATTCGCGCCATCGCACGCCAGGACCTGCGCACCGAGGCGATGGTGATCACGGTCTTCGACGACGAGGCGCATGTCGTCGCCGCGATCGAGGCCGGTGCGACGGGCTATCTGCTGAAGGACGGCGCGGCGCAGGACGTGGGCGATTGCATCATCCAGCTCATGCGCGGCGGCTCACCGATCAGCTCGTCCATCGCGCGCCACATTCTCCGCCAGGTGAGGACCAGCCCGCAGCCGGTCGCCGCGGCCGACGCAACCGTTTCTCTCACCCCGCGCGAGGCCGAGGTGCTCAAGCTCGTGGCGAAGGGAATGGGCTACGGGGAGATCGCGCCGCTTCTCGGGATGTCCGTGCACACCGTCACCTCGCACGTCAAACACATCTACCGCAAGCTTTCCGTGCGCTCGCGCGGCGAGGCCGTATTCGAGGCAGTGCAGCGAGGCCTGATACGGATTGAGCATCGCGGCTGACTCCGCCGGCGTGGCTCGCCCCGCGCGCGTTCTCGCGTTCTGGCTCGCGTTGCTGCTCGTTCCGCTCCTGTTCGTCTACGGCGTGCACCGCGCGCATCGCGTGCTGCCGGCGCGCGACGTCGTCGAAGTACGCGAAGCGATGTTCTCGACGCAGGCGCGGCGCGCTGGGCGTTTCGAGTCCCGCACGATCCCGGAGCGCGTCGCCCTGCCGCACGACTGGCGATGGCGTCACGCGCAGACCGAGCACGCGGAGTACCGGATCGCGCTCGACTTTCGCGTCGCGCCGAACCGCCTCTGGGGCATCTTCATCCCGCGCCACTCGATGGCTTCCTCGGTGTACGTCAACGGCCAGCTTTCGCAGGGCAGGCGGCATGATCCTCCGATCGACCGTCTGTGGCACCGGCCGCAGCTCATCTCCGTGTCCAACGGGCTGCTGCGTCGCGGCTCCAACGAGATCGCGGTGATCGTCACCAGCGATCCGCCGGGCGCCGGCATGCTGCGCGAGCTGTACGTCGGGCCGATGGAGTCGCTGGCGCCTTATCAACGCTTTCACGAACTGCTGCTCGTCGGCGCACCGCTCACGATCACCGTGCTCATGCTGGCGATGGGTGTGTTCATCGGCACGCTGTGGTGCCTGCGCCGCCGCGAGTCCGTGTACGGCTGGTTCGCGGCTGCTGTGCTGGCGTGGGCGGTGCACAGCCTGAACGTGCTCGTCGTTGCCATTCCCGTGCCGAGCTGGCTCTGGGAGGCGGTACGCTTCGTGTCGCTCGGCTGGGTGGTGATCCTCACGACCTTTTTCGTGCACCGGCTGCTGGGTGAAACGCATTGGCGCATCGAGCGCGCGCTGCTGGCAGTCGGTGCGGCGGGCACGGTAGCCCTCCTGCCTGTCGCGGCCCTCGCGCGCGATGCGTTTGAATGGCTCGCGCCGAACGTCTGGTACACGACCGTCATCCTGATCGGCGCCTATGCGTCCTGGCGCATGATTCGCAGCTTCGTGCTGCGGCCGGGCGCGGAGGTCGGTCTCCTGCTGATCTCAGGTGCAACGATGCTGGCCTGCGGTCTGCACGACTGGCTTGTCATCACCGGCCGCCTGCCGCGCTGGGACGGATATTTCATTCACTATTCCGCGCTGCCCGTGATCCTGGTCTTCGGCCTCGTGATGCTGCGTCGATTCGTCGTTGCGCTGCGCAGTGCCGAGAGCGCGAACCTCGAGCTCGAGCAACGCGTCGCCGCCAAACAGCGCGAGCTGCTGGAAAGCCACGAGCGGATGCGGGGGCTGGAGCATCAGCGGCTGCTCGCTGACGAGCGGTCACGGATCATGCGCGATATGCACGACGGCGTCGGCGGGCAGATGGTGTCGACGCTGTCGCAGATCGAAGCGGGAGGCGCGACGCTCGGCGACGTTGCCGACTCGATGCGGGCGGCGCTCGAAGACCTGCGCCTGATGATCGACTCCCTCGACCCCGAGATCGACAACGTGCCGACCGCGTTGCGGCTGTTGCGCAACCGGGCCGAGCCGCGGCTGCGGCGCGCGGGCGTGACGCTGGGCTGGGAGGTCGAGGACGTGGAGGGCCTGAAGCTCCTGGGTCCGGAAGCAACGCTCAACCTGCTGCGCATCGTGCAGGAGGCATTCAACAACGCGCTGCGTCACTCCGGAGCCGACCGGCTGACGCTGCGCGTGCGCCAGCAGCACGAGCCGGGCGGTTCGCGGTTGACGATCGAGATCGCCGACAACGGCCGGGGAATGCCGGCCCGGCCGCCGGAGGGTCGCGGTGTGCGCAACATGCACACCCGCGCGGCCGCACTCGGCGCGCAACTGCAATTGACCTCGGGCGAGCACGGCACCTGCATTCGCCTGCTGCTGACCGTCATCTGAGCGCGCGGCGCCATCCCCGATTCCCGGGATGCCGTCGGATGCTCGGGCTCTGCACACTCGGGCATCGTGAGCGCGCGCGCCCTCGGACCACAGCGCTTGATCTGCGTCGCGGCCCTTTGCGTGGGCGCAGCGCAGGTGTCCGCGCCGGCATCGGTAGAAACCGCGGAGTCGGTAGAAACCGCAGCGTCGGTAGAAACCGCAGCGTCGGTAGAAACCGCAGCGTCGGTGGAAACCACGGCGTCGGTAACGACCGCAGCGTCTGCGCGGCTGGAGCGGATCGAGGCCCGGGAAAGCAACGAATTCGTCCTGCGCGGCACCGCATTCGGATCCGTGTGCGCGACCTGCGAAGTCATCGGCACTTATCGCGGAGGTCTGCGTTACGCGCTGACGCCGCTGGAATGGTCTGAAACCCGGGTGGTGATTCGCGCTCCGGATCTCAATCTCGGTGAGCACGTGAGCGTGCAGGTCCGGGCGAGGCAGTCGGAAAGCAATTCCCTCCCTCTGCGCCTGGATGCGCGGATCGCCCAGGCCTGGAGCCGTCAGTTCTCATCCGCAGCGGCGGCGGGCGATCGTGGCGAGGAGACCTTCGCCGTGAGCGCGCCTGAGCCCGCTTGCGACAGGAAGAGCTGGATATTCGACCACGCGCGCATCGCGCACTTGCAGCGCCGCTTCGGTGAGGCGCAGATCGCTCGCCGGCCTGCGTCTCCGTGCGCGCGCTGCTCGCCGCTCACCGTGCGCTGGTACCACGAACCCGCCGGCCGCGTGCAATTCGAGGTCCAGGTCTTCGTGCGGGAGGTCGAAGGCGTGTGTGCCGCTCGGCGGCGGTGACTGTGCAGTGAGGGGTGAGCTTGCGCTCGCGGCGAACCCGCCGCGCGCATCAGAAATGCGGAGCCTGCATCCGCTCCTCGAGTCGCTTGCGGAAGCGCCGGCTCAATCGCAGCCGTTCGCCGGATTTCAGGACCACCTCGTACTCGCCACCGCTCTGCAGTTGCAGCCCGTGGATCCGATCGAGATTCACGATGATCGAGCGGTGAATGCGGATGAACTTTTCCTCGCCCAGGTCGCGCTCGAGGTCCGACAGCGTCCTGCGAATGACGTGCGTCGCGCGGCCCACGTGCAGGCAGGCGTAGTAGCTCGCAGCCTCGATCCAGTCGATGTCCGCGACGTTCACGAACAGCAGCTTGCCCGGTGATCTGACGACCAGCCGTTTGACCGGTTGCGGTTGCACAGGTGCATGAGCGAGCCTTTCCCGCGCGCGTTGCAGGGCGCGACCGAAGCGTGCGTCGTCGAACGGCTTCAGCAGGTAGTCGAGCGCGCCGGCCTCGAACGCGCGCAGCGCATACTCGTCATGGGCGGTCACGAAAATGAGGGCGCGCGGCAAGTCGGCACCCAGCTGCTCGAGCACGTCGAAGCCGTCGCATTCGGGCATCTGCACGTCGAGGAACACCAGGTCCGGTTTCGAGCGCCGGATGGCGTCGATCGCCTCGACGCCGGAGCCGCATTCCTCGATCGAGCCGATACTCGGGTCGCCGCGCAACAGGATCGTCACGTTGCGACGAGCCAGCGGCTCGTCGTCGACCACCAGGACGCGAATCGCCGCGGCGCGTTCGTCTGCAAGCGCCACTCACGCGTCCTCGAGCGGCAGCGTCACGACCACTTCGACGCCGTCCGTTCCGGTACGACTCATCGCGATGTCGGACGCGTCGCCATGCAGGATCTCGAGACGCGTGCGCAGGTTTGCGAGCCCGACACCGGCACCGGTCTGCCAGCCCTCGGTGAAGCCCGGACCGTCGTTGTAGACGCTCAGGTGCAACTTGCCGTTCTGGCGCGCGCCGGCGACGCGGACCGTCCCGCCGGCCACGCGCGTGCTGACGCCGTGCTTGATGGCGTTCTCGACCAGGGGCTGCAACAGCAGATTGGGGACCTGCGTGTTCATCAGGTCCGCGGGAATGTCGATGCTGACGCGCAGGCGTTCTCCGAAACGAACCTTCTGGATGTCGACGTAGCGCTGCAGGTATTCGACCTCCTCGGCCAGGGTCACCTGCGACCGGTGCGAATCCTCCGACGAGCGACGCAGGAATTCGCTGAGGCCGACGATCATGTTCACCGCCGCGTCGTTGCGATGATCGCGCACCAGCGCCGCCAGCGAGTTGAGCGTGTTGTACATGAAGTGCGGCTCCATCTGCCGGCGCAGCGCGGCCAGCTTGGCGTTGGCAAGCTCCTCGTTGACCCGCGCCGTCTCGGTCATCTGGCGGGCGGCGTCATCCCGCGAATCCGCCAGGTGCGTAATGGTGACGATCAGGGCGTACGCGGTCACGTAGGTCATTCCGTGATAGAGGAGCGTCGAGCCCCAGGCGTCCGCGAACGTGTCCGGCCGCAGATGAGCCCAGGTATTGAACTGCGCATGAAGCACGGCGGACCAGCTTTCCGCGACTGCGCTGATGGTGGCGCAGGAAGCAAGGTGTACTGCGACCGAACGTACGGTCGTGCCGCGGATGATCCGATAGCGCCGCGCCAGGCTGACGATCAACGGCGTCGCGAGCACCCAGGGCAGCCAGGTGACCAGCTCGATTGCGAACAGCGGCAGCCACGCGTCACGCCGGTACTCGGCGAAGCGCATGATGAGGACCGCCTGGCCGGCTTCGAACAACGCGCCCGCGCACCAGATGGCGGCGATCCAGGGCCAAAGCGTCGCGTGTCGGTTTTCCGTTGCGGTCATGGCCGTCACTCTACGCCATGGCACGCATCATGGAATGGGCGTCAGCCGTCGATGCAGTGAATCGCCGGCCCGGTGCAGCAAGCGGTCTGCAACCCTGCGGCCTTCGCCCACAAACTGAATTCCGGGTTCGACAACACAGGTCGCCGGGATGTTACGTATTACAGTCATTCTCTCTGCTGCCGCGCTCGCGGTCACTCTCTGCGGCCGCGCGCTGGCACAGGACAACGCCGTCAATTCCGCCGCCGACGCGTTCGGCGAGCGCGTAGGCACCGAGCAGGCGGGGCTGTACACGGAATCCCAGGTCCGCGGCTTCGACCTCAACGAGAGCGGCGCCTACCGCATCGACGACGCGTACTTCAGCCGCACCGCGGCGATGAACGATACGGTTCTGGCGGGCGTCGGTGTACGCGTCGGCGTCAATGCCGTGAGGCTCGCCTATCCCGCGCCCTCCGGCGTCGTGAGCTATCGCCTGCGCCAGACCGGCCCCACGAACCAGCTGCGCCTCGGCGTGGGGCTGCGCGACTTCGGCACGCACGTCATCCAGGGCGACAGCTCGATTCGCGGCGGCGAGCTGAGTTTCGCCGGCGGTTTCGTGTGGCGTCCCATGTTGCGCCTCACCGGTGGCAACGAGGGCCGCGCGTTCGACCTCGGCGGCGTCGGCGCGTGGCAGATCACGCCCGAGCAGCGCCTGCGCGCCTTCGCAATGATGTACCACCGCGCATACGACGGCGACTATGCGGTAATCCCCAGCGAGTCGGCAGTGCCGCCGAGCCTTCGCAACCTTCACCAGTATTCACCCTCCTGGGCCTGGACGGAGGCGCTCAACTCGAACTTCGGCGTCCTCTACGACGGGCGGATCGGCGGTTTCGACATCGACGTCGCGGCTTTTCGTTCGATCTTCGACATGGACCGCGTGGACTACACACTGCTTTTCGTCGATGGCGAGGGACTCGCGTCGGCCACGATGTTTCGCAGTCCGGACCGCGCCAAGCGCGGCGACTCCGCCGAGGCGAGGGTGAGCCGGCAGTTCGAAGCGTCCGGCCTCAGTCACCTGGCCTCGGTGTCGCTGCGCGGCGGGCGCGTCACGACGGACCTCACGTCGAGCCTGGTGATTCCTCTCGGCACGTTCGACCTGCGCAGCGAGGACAAGCCGGACGGCGTGGAGCTCGCTTGGTCCGGTACTCGTGGTGAGGATACGGTCGAGCAGGTCACGGCCTCGGCGGGCTACGGGCTCGCGTGGGGCGACAGGCTGCAGATGCGTCTTGGTGTCCATCGGACGCGCTACGACAAGAATGTGCTGTCCATTGCCGGCGTGCGCACCGAAGGTGTGCAGGAGTCCACTCTCTACAACGCCTCGGCGATCGTGAGTCTCACGGCAAGCACGGCGTTGTTCGGCAGCTGGGTGACAGGGCTCGAAGAAGCCGGCGTCGCGCCCACGGCAGCGATCAATCGCGACGAAGTGTTACCGCCGGTGGAGGCCGAGCAGTTCGAGCTGGGCGTACGTCATGCCGTCACGCCTGCGCTGACGCTCATCGGCGCCGTGTTCGACGTCTCCAAGCCGACCAACGGTTTTCGCGCGGACAACTCTTTCGGGTTGGTGGGCGAGGTGCGACACCGCGGGATCGAAGCTTCGATCGCCGGCAAGGTCGGTGCAGATACCAGCGTCGTCCTGGGCGCCGTGGCCTTTGAGCCCGAGGTGACGGGACCGCTGGTCGATGCCGGCGTGGTCGGCCCGCGGGCGTCCGGCATCTCGCACGTGATCGTCAACGCGAACGTCGAGCGTCGCCTGAGCAGTACCTGGTCGGTGGACGCGGCCCTCAGTTACTCGGGCGAACGCTGGGTCGACACCGCCAACACTTTCAAGACGCCCGCCATCACGACCTTGAGCATCGGTGCGCGCAGCCGCTTCGCGCTGGCCGGTCGCCCGGCCGAGTTGCGGGTACTGGCTTCGAACGTCACCGGCACCGAAGGCTATCTGGCGTCGCGCACCGTTCTCTTGCCGATTCCGCCGCGCACCCTGAGGGCTTTGCTGACCGTGACCTTCGGGCCCAGGGGACAATAGGCGACTTCCACCGTGTCCAGCGCCGGCGTTCGCCGCCCGGCGCTACACTCGGCGCCAGACAAGAGACGCGCTTGAACCTGGCCCGCCCGCGGCGCGACCCAGAGTGAGAGCACAAATAGCGTCCGGCTTTCGCGCCGCCGAAGGGGAAACGTATGTCGTATCGCTCCGCACTGTTGCTTGGGTTGCTTTCGACCTTCGGCGCGCAAGCCGTGCCTGCGCAAGCGCCGGTCGCGCAGGGTTGGGCGGGATGGGCGCAATGCCAGCTCACCATCCAGGGCCCGGGCTATGCCCACAACGAGACGCACCTGTGGACGATCACCGGCGCAGGAACCAGCAGCGCCAACATGGAGATCTATCCGACGTCGTGGACGGTTACCGGCAGTGGCTCTCTCGACCGCGTGAGTGGCCCGACGAGAAAGACTGCGCAGTGGAGAATCAACGGCACGCTGACGAACGTGACGATTGCAACCACGCGCCACGCGGACCGCATCACCATTCAACGCTGGACGAACCACGGGCCGGCGAGATCCGCCCTGACCGGCACGGAGACCACGGCGGTGAACGGCGTGGGCACTTCGCGCCCGCTCTTTCTCGACGTTCAGCAGTGGGCGTTCCCGGCAACTTCAACCCGGAACGCGACGAGCACACGCGCTACCGGCTCCAACTCGGCACGGTTCGATGGGTTACGCGGGCCGCTGGCCCCTCCCGGCTCGATGGGAGTGGCTGAGTGCAGGTGGGACTTTGCGAAGAGCCCGGACGAGCCCGCGCCGCCGCCCCGCGGCCGCGCAAAGGCACTGTGAGAACGCAGCGGCCGGAGCCTGATTATTACCTCAGTTTGTGAGGTGATTGACCTTGACCGGCTGAGGCGATTCGACCCTATAATCACCTCGTGTCGTGAGGTGATTAATGGCGAAACGGAACTCCCCTCCCCGATGGATCTGGCAGCAACCCGACTGGCCACGTTTCTCCGTGGACCAGGCCGTGCTGGCCACGCCACTGGCCCGCACCCGGCGTCTGCAGGGTGAGTTGCTGGGCATCGCCCGCCTCCTCGATCCACAGCAGGATCTGGCTGCCCAGATGGAGGTCCTGGCTCTCGAGGGCCTCAAGACGAGCGCAATAGAAGGAGTGGAACTCGACCAGAAATCGGTCCGCAGTTCGCTCGCTCGTCGGCTCGGATTGCCGACTGCCGGATTGCCTCGTCCGCCGCGCGCCGTGGAGGGCCTGGTGGACGTGCTGCTCGATGCCACGCAGCAGCACGAACAGGAGTTGACGCTCAAACGCCTGGCCGGCTGGCAGGCTGCGATCTTCCCGACCGGCCGCTCCGGTCTTCACGAGATCCGCGTCGGGAAACTCCGTGGCAAGAGCCCGATGCGAATCGTCTCCGGGCCTGCCGGACGTGAGCGCGTTCACTACGTGGCTCCACCGCAAGAACGCCTCGCGGCCGAGATGCGTGCATTCCTGAACTGGTTCGAGAAGCCGCCCACAGGGCTGGATGGTCTGGTGCGCGCGGGCATCGCTCATGCCTGGTTCGAGCTGGTGCATCCTTTCGAGGACGGCAACGGACGCGTCGGCCGCGCCCTGCTGGACATGGCGCTCGCGCAGGACGAACGGCGCTCGACACGCCTTTACAGCATGTCGGCGCGCTTCATGGACGTGCGCGACGAATACTACGCAGCTCTGGAACGGACCTCGTCCGGTTCACTGGACGTCACTCACTGGGTCGTCTGGTTTCTGGAACAAGTCGAGGCCGCCATCCGCGCCAGCGAGTCGATCGTCAGTTCGGTGCTGACGAAGACGCGATTCTGGATGCGTCACTCGCGTACGGAAGTGAACGAGCGGCAATTGAAAGCGCTGGGTCGCATGCTGGACGCGCTGCCGGCGGGGTTTGCCGGCGGCATGACGAACCGCAAGTACGCCCACCTGACTGGCGCCAGCCCGGCGACTTCGCAGCGCGACCTCGCGGACCTCGTCGCGAAAAAGTATCTGGTGCTGCGCGGTGCCGGACGTTCAGCGCGCTATGAGCTGGCGGATGCCGGTCTCCTCTGACGAAGAGCGCGCGCTGCCGGCCCCAGCGAGTTACTGAATGGAGCGCATCAGCTCCGCGGGATCGTAGACGACGCCGCCCTTGAGCACGCGATGCGCGTGGCTCAGGTTGCCGACGTCGGCCAGCGGATCCGCATCCAGGATCACGAGGTCGGCCAGCTTGCCGGCGGCAATGCTGCCCACGTCGTTCCCCATCCTGAGCGCCTTCGCCGCGTTCGTGGTGGCCGAGCGCAACACCTGCAACGGCGTCAAGCCTGCTTCCTGCATGTACGCCATCTCGCGAAATACCGACGGGCCGTGCACGGTACCGATGTTGCCGGCATCCGTACCCATCACGATGGGGATCCCGGCGTCCCACAGCTTCTTGACGTTCTGCATCGCTATGGTCGGTCTGGCCGGCGCCGCGCGCTTGCTCATCAGTTCGGCGACGCGTGGCGGAATGACGTTCTTCGGCATGCGATCGAGGTCGTCCATGTCCGCGAGAATCCGGGGATCGGCGAGGCGTTTCTCTTCCGGCGTTGCCTGCCACTGGTTGCTGAGCGCGTAGGCGTAGCCGTTCATGACGAACAGCGTCGGGCAGTAGAGCGCGCGCCGCTGCTTGAGCAGGGCGATGAATTCATCGTCCACCGGCGCATCGAACACAGAATGCACCAGGAAATCGGCGCCGGCCTGGAGTGAGGCCTTGGCCACCACGAGCTCGGTCGCGTGGACGGCCAGCGCAAC
>Ga0187894_10003344_pt1 | contig 18058 bp, 15 predicted proteins | sample GBC1701081metaG_FD_136650 | JGI IMG/M metagenome (GOLD analysis project Ga0187894, IMG submission 136650) | White microbial mat communities from a lava cave in the Kipuka Kanohina Cave System on the Island of Hawaii, USA - GBC170108-1 metaG ...
GATGGTGCGGCTGCGCGTGACCTGCGGCCGCGGGACCTACCTCCGGGCGCTGGCGCGGGATCTGGGCGCGGCGTGGGGCTGCGGGGCGGTCTGCACGACCCTGGCGCGGCGGCGGATCGGGCCATTTGAGATGGAGGCGTCGGTTCGACTGGATTGCGCATCGCGCGAGGAGATCGACGCGGCGCTGCGCCCGTGGGACGAGGTCGAGGCGATGATCCCCGCGGCGGGCGCCGTGAGTTAGGATCGGCGGCGATGGCACGTCACAAACGCACGGCGGCGCAGCGCTATCACGATCGCGTGGCGGGGAAGTATGACCAGATCTACGACGACGCCTACTGGAACTGGCACGATCATCTGACGTGGGAGCACTTGCGGACGCACCTGCCGCGGCGGCTCGGGCTGCGCGCGCTGGACCTGGGCTGCGGGACGGGCAAGTGGGGCCTGCGGCTGCTGGAGAGCGGGTTCCACGTGACGTTCGTGGACGTCTCCTCGGAGATGCTCGACCAGGCGCGGGCCAAGGTGGAGTCCACCTCGTGGCGAAACAAGGCGGAGTTCGTCGCGGCGGACCTGATGGACCTGTCGGCGTTGCCGGAAAAGGCGTTTGAATTCGCCTCCGCGATGGGCGAACCGCTCTGCTCTACCGAGCATCCGCCCCGCGCGCTGGGAGAAATTCGCCGCGCGCTCTCGGCAAGCGGCGTGCTCGTGGCGACGGTGGACAACCGGCTGGCCTGCATGGATCACTACCTGGAGCGCGGCGAGTCGGAAGCGCTGGCAGAGTTTCTGAAGAGCGGCCGCACGAGCTGGCTGACGCGCGATAAGGCGGAGCAGTTCGAGCTGCACACCTGGACGCCCGCGCAGCTCCGGCAGATGGTGGAGAAGAGCGGATATGAAGTGCTGGACCTGATCGGCAAGACCGTACTGCCGATGCGGGCGCGGCGCGAACTGCTGGGCGATTCGCGCGCGGCGCGGGAATGGGCCGCGATCGAGCGCGGATTGCATCGCGTGGAGGCGGCGCTGGGCCGCTGCGCGCATCTGCAATTCGCGGCGCGACGGATCGAGTCGTGAGCGGATCGGGCGACTGCTTCACCTTTGGCCCGCGCCGCAGGGCCGCCGCGCTCGTCGGATGGATCACCGTCTTGGTCGATCTGGCCTTCTTTCCCGGTCCGGTAGCGCGGACGCCGTCGGGACATCTCACGCGGCTGGCGATTCTGGCGGTCGCCCTCCTGCTGATCGCGGGGCTGGGCGGTTGGCGCAGGGAGGCGCTGGGGCTGGGGAGACGGATTCGCCCGTCGGCGCGATACTGGCTCCTGATCTTGGCGGCGCTGGCGGGCGCCGGGGCGCTGCTGCTGGGCGGAGCGATCCTGCACGCACGGATGACCGGGCGCGTCTTCGCGATGCCGGGACTCTTCAACCGTCGCGAGGATTTCTGGTACTGGAGCCTGCTCAGCGTGGTGAGTTATCCGCTGATCGAAGAGGGGATCTACCGGCTGGTGCTCTGTTCGACGAGCGTCGGCCTGCTGGGGCGCTGGCCGACGATCCTACTGAGCGGGGCGCTCTTCGCCCTGCTGCACGTGCGATATGGCGTGATCGCCCCGAACAACATGGCGGCGGGCTTTCTTCTGGCTTGGGCCTTCCTGCGGAGCGAACAGTTCGCGGTGCCGCTCGGATTTCACGCCGCGGGCAACCTGGCGCTGGGGCTGGTGCGGCTCTGGCTGCTCCCCGGATAGACTGCGAACGCCGCTCGATTTGCCGTCTCCCTGCGGCTAGACTTTCTCTGTTACCCGCCCCGGACACGCGTCCGCCTGGGGGCATGTCCTGCCGATCGGCCTGCAACCGGGCCGTTTCCCCGATTCGGCTCGATTCGTTAAGATACGCGGAGCAAACAGTTTAGGAATTAGGCAGAAAGCAGGAGCGGGCGAGGCCGCTTCTTTCTCCTGTAGTCCAGGGTGATTTCGCCCCGGCGGTGGAGTGGTTTCGAATGAAAAAGGGAATCATCATCGCGGTCATCGCCTCCTTCGTCGTCGTGGGAGCGGCGTATGGCCTGCGCGGCCTGCGAATGAGCAACGCCTGGCTCGACGGCAAGTGGGAGGATGTCTCCCGCGGTGACCTGATCATCCCCGTCTCTTCGTCGGGCACGGTCGAGTCGAACAAGCTGGTGGAGATCAAGTCCAAGGCCAGCGGCGAGGTCGCGGTCATCCCCGTCGTCGAAGGTCAGATGGTCAAGACGGGCGAACTGCTGCTCCAGCTCGACCCCATCGATGAACAGCGCAACGTCAACCGCGCGCAGGCCGAACTGGACCGCGCCCGCGCGACGCACAACCAGGCGCTGATCCGGCTGGACGAAGCCAAGCGCAACCGCCCGATCGACGTCTCGGTGGCGGAGCAGCTCGTTTCGCAGTCAGCGGCCACCTACGAACAGGCGAAAATCGACCATGACAAGCTGGAGGGTGTATCGGACAAGACCGACCTCGAAGTGCGGCGCGTGAAGGCGTCGCTCCAGAGCTATCAGGCCGCATGGGAAAAGACCAAGATGGACCTGGAGCGCGCGAAGAACAACCAGCCGATCCAGATCAACAGCGCGCAGGAGGATGTCGCGGTGGCCAAGGCGGTCGTCGATTCGGCCGAGGAGGCGCTCAACGACGCGAAGCAGCGCCTGACCGAGACGAAGATTTACGCCCCGGTGGACGGCATGGTCTACAGCATGCGCGTCCGCACCGGCGAGATCGTGCAAAGCGGCAAGACGTCGCTGACCGGCGGCACGGCGCTGATGTACATCGCCGACATCTCCAAGATGTATGTGATCGCGCAGGTGGATGAGGCGGACATCGGATCGGTGCGCAAGATCGCGCCGGAGTTCGCCCGGCCGGGGCGCACGCGCCTCGTGACCGACGACGAGCTGATGAAGACCTGTCCCAATCCGCCGCCCAAGCCGACGGATCGGGACGCCTCCGCGACGAAGGAGAAGGCCGTCGAGCCGAAGGCGGCGGAAGCGAGCGCGGCGCAGACTCCTCCGGCCGGCGATTCCTCGGCGGAGAAGGCCGCGAACGAATCGGATGAGGAGGCCGCCCGGCGGGTCGCCGAGGAGAAGGTCGCCGGCCTGGTGGGCCATCGCGTCCGCGTGACGGTCGAGGCCTACAAGTCCGAGGATTTCGAAGGGATCATCGAGCGGATTCTGCCGGAGCCGAAGCGGCTCCAGAACGTGATCACGTTCGACGTGCGCATCCGGCTGATCGGCAGCGACCTGCAGCGGCTACTGGGGCTGGAGGCGGACGTGCAGTTCACGGCCGACCGCGTGGAGCACGTGCTCCTGGTCAAGAACGAAGCGCTCTTCAGCGAGGGCAAGGAATGCTTTGTGTACATTCCGTTCCGCGAGAGCAGCTCCGACCCCTGGGATGAGAAAAAGATACCGGTCGAGATCGGCGTGACGGACGGCAACCAGACCCACGTGCGGACCGGGTTGAAAGACAACGACCGGGTCTGGGTCAAGCGTCCGCAGAAGACCGAACGCGAGCGGGAGAAGTCGAAGAAGAGTGCCTGACGCATCCCGTCGCCGCGACGTCGCCAACGGTCCCTCATGAAAACCGTCATCCAAATTCGACGCCTGACCAAGCACTATCACATGGGCGATACGGTGGTGCAGGCGCTGGACGGCGTCGACCTGGACATCGCCGAGGGGGAATACGTCGCCATTACCGGGGCCTCCGGCAGCGGCAAGAGCACGATGATGCACCTGCTCGGCTGCCTGGACCGGCCGACCTCCGGCACCTACGAGCTGGACGGCGACCTGGTCAGCTCCATGAGCGACGCGCAGCTCGCCGTGATCCGCAACCGCAAGATCGGCTTCGTCTTTCAGACCTTCAACCTGATCCAGCGGACCAGCGCCGTGGAGAACGTCGCGGTGCCGCTCTTTTACGGCCGGCAGACCCGCGTGCAGGAGCCGTCCCTGCTGGCGCTGCGGCGCGTGGGGCTGGAACAGCGCGCCTGGCACAAGCCCAACGAGCTGTCGGGCGGTGAGCGGCAGCGCGTCGCCATCGCCCGCGCCATCGTGAACAACCCGCGGCTGCTGCTGGCGGACGAGCCGACCGGCAACCTGGACAGCAAGAACGGCCGCGCGATCATGGAAGTCTTCAACGAACTGAATCGCGCCGGCGTGACGATCGCGCTGGTGACGCACGAGATGGCGGTCGCGGCCCAGGCGCGGCGCATCATCCGGATGGTGGACGGCAAGATCATCGAGGACGCCGTCGTCACCGACGCCGTGCGGCGCGAACTGCTGGGCGGCGGGCATTATCACGGCGACGCGGCGACGAGTTCGCACCCGCCGGCGATCGACTCCGCCGCGCCGACATCGGCGACGCCGCCGGTCGCGGCCAAAAGCATTCCGATGGCGCGCAAGGCGACCGCGCCGCCGCCGGCAGAAAATGGAGAGGATGGTTCCGGCGGGGAACATCCCACCAGCGGGTCGCGCCATCGCGGATTTGTGGAAACCCCCAAGCCCTGACGGGAATCGATCGCGGCCTGGAACGGGACGAGCGGCATGTTTTATTTTCGCGTATTCCTGATGTCGCTGCGCAGCCTGCTGATGCATCCGCTGCGCACCGCCCTGGCGACGCTGGGGGTGATCATCGGCGTGGCGGCCGTGGTCGCGGCGATGTCGATCCTCGAGGGAATGAAGGCCAGCTTCACCGACAGCTTTTCGACCATCGGCACCAACACGCTCTTCGTCACCCCCGCGCAGCAGCGCCGCAGCGGCCGGTCGGTTGCGAACTTCGACACGCTCAAGCTGGATGACTGCGAAGCGCTGGTGCGCGAGTGTCCCAAGCTCAAGAACGCCACGCCGCAGATCATGAGCGGCGGCATGGTGAAGTTCCTCTCGAAGAACACCCAGGCCAGCGTGCTCGGCACCGATGAACAGTATTCCGAGGTGAACAGCTACAAGCCGGAGCAGGGGCGTTTCGTCGACAAGACGGACGTGCTGAGCGAGTCGAGCGTGGTGGTGCTCGGCCACAAGGTCAAGGAGGACCTGTTCGGCGGACGGCCCGCCATCGGCGAGTCGGTCAAGGTCAGCGGACTGCTGGGCGTGCGCACCTTCAAGGTCGTGGGCGTGATGGAGAAGAAGGGCAACCTGGGCTTCACGGACGTGGACAACCAGGTGATCGTGCCCATCACCACGGCGATGAACAAGCTCTACGGCATGAAGTCGGTGAGCTTCATCATCGCGCAGGCCGTGACGCCGGAGCAGGCGGACATCGACGGGGCCAAGGAGCAGATCAAGCGGCTGCTGCGCAAGCGGCACAAGCTGCGGCCGGGCGTGAGCGACGACTTCTCCGTGCAGGCGCAGGAGGAGATTCTGGCGCAGTTCTCCACCTTTCAGCAGATCATCGCGGTGGTGCTGGGGAGCATCTCCATCATCAGCCTGCTGGTGGGCGGCATCGGCATCATGAACATCATGCTGGTGGCGGTGACGGAGCGGACACGCGAGATCGGAGTGCGCATGGCGATGGGGGCGAAGCGCACGGACGTGCTGCTGCAGTTCGTGATCGAAGCGAGCGTGGTCTCATTTCTCGGCGGGGCGATGGGGGTGCTGGCGGGCTGGGGGATGGGCACGATGATCGAACGGCTGACGCGCATCTTCGAGACGCTGACGACGGCCTCGTCGGTCACGATGGCGCTGGGCATGGCGACGGTCACCGGGCTGATGAGCGGGATCTACCCGGCGTTTAAGGCGTCGCGGCTCGATCCGATCGAAGCGCTGCGTTACGAGTGATTGGGCGCGGGAGGCGCTGCCCGGGGCGCGACGATCCGCTCGCTGCCGCCCGCGATTCTGATGATCCATCGCTAAAGCCGGCGCGACGGGCGCGAATGTCCGCTGCACGGTGCATTACCGGCTGCGGCGCTTGCGGTCCTTGCGTCGGTCCTTGGAGTTGCGCGGGGTCTGCTTGAAGGTTGAGCCTTTGAAGCGCGGCATCTGGCCGCCCGCCATGGCCTGCTGGGCGAAGCGGGAGCCGAATTTCATCCGGTCCCACATCGACATGCCCGCCATCAACTTGGTCACGTCGCGAGCCTGAAGGAACTGCTTGACCAGCCCGCTGACGTCCTCGGGGGCGGCGCCGCAGCCGCGCGCGATGCGTCGGCGGCGCGAGCCGTCGATGATATTGGGATCGCGCCGCTCGGCGGGGGTCATCGACTGGACGATGGCCTTCATGTGGCGAATGTCGTCATCCCCGATGTTGAGATCCTGTCCGGCCATCATCTGTCCCATGCCGGGCAGCATCTTGAGCATCTCCTTGAGCGAGCTGCCCTGGGTCATTTTTTCCATCTGCACGATGAAGTCATCCAGCGCCAGCTGCCCCTTGGCCATCTTGGTCTGAAGGGCGGCCGCCTCCTCGGCGGTCTGCTGCTGCTGGGCCTTCTCGACGAGCGAGACGACGTCTCCCATGCCGAGGATTCGGCCGGCGATGCGGTCGGCGTGAAATTCCTCGAGGCGGTCGAGCTTTTCGCCGACGCCGATGAACTTGACCGGCTTGCCGGTGACCTGCTTGACGGAGAGCACCGCGCCGCCGCGCGTGTCGGAGTCGAACTTGGTGAGGATGACGCCGTCGAGTTCGAGCCGCTCGTTGAAGGCCCGCGCCGTGTTGACCGCGTCCTGGCCGGTCATGGCATCGATGACGAGGTAGATCTGGTGCGGCGAGACGTTTTGTGCGACCCGCGCGACCTCCTGCATCATCTCTTCGTCGATGGCGAGGCGGCCGGCGGTGTCGAGAATCACCACGTCGAGCAGTTGCCGCCGGGCGCGTTCGACGCCGTTGCGACAGACCTTCACCGCGTTCTGATGGTCGCGCTCGGCGTGGACCGGCACCTCGAGCTGCGCGCCGAGCACTTCGAGCTGATCGATCGCCGCGGGGCGCTTCAGGTCGGACGCCACGAGCAGCGGCTTCTTGCCGCGCGACTTGCAGTAGTTCGCCAACTTGCCGCAGGTGGTGGTCTTGCCCGATCCCTGCAGGCCGGCCATCAGGATGATCGTCGGCGGATCGGAGACGAAAGGGATGCGCGAATCGACCGGTCCCATCAGACGGATGAGATGGTCGTGAACGATCTTGATCATGAGCTGCTCGGGGTGGAGGGTTTTCATGACCTCCGCGCCGAGCGCGCTTTGGGCGACCTCCGCGACGAACCGGTCCGCGACCTCGACGTGGACATCCGCCTCGAGCAGGGCGGTGCGGACTTCCTGCATCACCTCCTGGATGTTCTCCTCGGTGATGCGTCCCCGTCCGCGCAGGCGGTCAAAGAAGCTTCCGAATCGCTGGGAAAGGGTGTCAAACATGGTGGTTCCGGCGGTCCGACGGCGGGTCGTCCGCCTGTCACCATAGGAGTTGCCCGACGTCGCTTCAAGCGTCAGAAGCGACCCTGTCGCGCCTAGGGGATCAGTGTCGGCGCAGCCCCTGACCCGCGGCGCCGGGATGAAAGCGGGGCGTCGCTCAATGAATGAAAGCAGTCGGCGCGCGATGTCCTGTTTTGAGCGGGTGACGGGGTGAAAAGAGAGGGGGAAACCGCGGATTTCGACAGCGGAGTGAGTGTTATCGGAAAATTTTTATAAACTAATATTTTGCAATACTTTGTGAATGTTATTTCGCATCGCGCAGGTTTAATAAGTATAACTACGTATTCGGCCCGAACCCCAACCCCGCCAACGCCTTGCATGGCAATCGTGCGAGTGTGTGTGTGAACCTCAATAGGAGACGATGTGTCGGTTGTAACTATTTGTAAATAATTATGTTACAAAAACATCTCGAATTCTGCATTTCGTTGACACTGCCCCGGCAGACTGCTATAGTGCGGCCGGGTCAGACGATAAGAATCGTGGTGGACCCGCAAAATTCTGAATTGCGGCTGTTCTTCAGCCGTGGCGCACTTCCGGGGAGGATATGAATCCTGCCCGGAAGTTTTTTTTTGAGCGCGGTTCGCCCCCTTCGAGCAGATCCCGACGTATCGCGGAACAGGTCAATCAGCGCAATTCACAACACTCTCATCCACGATTCGCAGGTGGTTCCAGCCCCGGCAATCGCAGGATTTCACCGGCTGATTCACACAGGTAATCGGGCGCGGCAGCGCGAAGTTCGGCGACATCGGTGAATCCCCAGCCGACCGCGACCGATTTCATGCCGGCCGCGCGGGCGGTCTGAATGTCGATGAGCGAGTCTCCGACGAAGTAGGCGTGCGCGGGGTCGGCGCCGATCCGATCGAGCCAGCCGCGCGCGAGACCCAGCGACGGTTTGCGCTCGGATTCCTCGCGCACACCGCGCACCCAGGCGAATGCGCCGGGGTCGGCCAGCGCGTCGACGATGCGCTGCGTGAGGGGGTCGGGCTTGTTGGAAAGAACCGCCATCCGCGTGCGCGAATCCGCGAGTTTCCTAAGCATTTCGCGAATCCCGGGATACCAGCGCGACCGGTTCAGGCAGCCGGAATCGTATGCGCGCAGGAGCGAATCGCGCACGCGGGCGATCGTGTCGTCGTCGACATTCGGCAGCGCGCGGCGGCAGAGAATGGTGACGCCGCTGCCGATCCAGCCGCGCACCTGCGCGGATGCCGCGGGCGGGAATCCGTGCGCCGCGAGAGCGATGTTGAGCGCGTCGGTGAGATCGTCGAGAGAGTCGAGCAGTGTGCCATCAAGGTCGAAGATGACAGCGAAGGTCATGCGATGTGGCATCCCGTGCCGATAAAAAATGTGTCGGAAGTCTAAAAGGGTGTTGACATTGTGTCGACGCTGTCTACACTCCGACACAGAAAGGAGGTGACGCATGGCTAAAAAGAAAGGCGCCACCAAGAAGAAGGCCACCAAAAAGCGCGCTACGAAGAAAGCAAAGAAGAAGTAGCGCACGATCGTGATCGGGTGTGTCGCGACGTGTGCGCGACGCGTCCCGCGATCAGGATCGCGGAGTTATCCGTGATCCGACAAGGCTGATGGAAGGTGCTCTTGCCACGGCAGCACCTTCCATTTTTTTGCGCCCATCGCTTGCCGCGGTCATTTCCTCCGACTGCGATTCCACCGCGATATCAGGCGATAGATGCACGATTCCACCGGCCTGCCGGGGTCCGGAGACGATCAGCCGCAGCATGTCCGTTCGGTTCATCGCGTAATGCGTCCCCTCCCATTCGCGCACGTGAAGTCCCAGCAGGTATTCGCCCGGCAGCACGTTGAGGGTCAGTCCGATTCGCACGCACCGGCTCGAACCTGCGGGCGCGGCGGGCGCGGGCAGCGCCCCGATGCGCGAGGCACTGGTCTCGAAGACGCACAGGTGGTCTTCCGCGCGCGTGAGCGAAAGTCCGAAGGAGGGAGCCTTCATCGCCTCCCGGAATCGGGCGGAAAAGGTGATATCGACGGCCGCGCCGGGGGAGAAAAATCCTCCCGCCGCGCCGATTTCGTCTGAAATCCGCAGATCGTGAATCTCGACGCGCTCCGATGCATCCCCCGGCCCGGCCCGCCAGGGATCGACGCAGGCCATCTGATAGTGAGCGACGGCCTCCCCCGCGCCGCCGCAGAAGACCGCGCGTCCCCCCGCGATCACCAGCACACGCCCGCAGAATCGCTGGACTGCGTCCAGGTCGTGGGAGACGAAAACGACCGCTCCGCCGCCGCGCAGGTAGTCGGACATACGGCTCATGCAGCGCGCCCGGAACGTCCGGTCGCCGACGCTGAGCACCTCATCCACCAGCAGCGCCCGGGAGTCGACGTGAGAGGCGATGGCGAAGCCCAGCCGCGCGTGCATGCCGCTGCTGTAATGGCGGACCGGCGTGTCGAGGAATTCGCCGACGCCGGAAAACTCCACGATGCGGTCGAAGCGCCGCCGCGCTTCGCGCTGCGGCATGCCGAGGATCGCGGCGTTCAGGAAGATGTTCTCGCGGCCGGTCAGGTCGCCGTGGAATCCCGCTCCCAGTTCGATCAGGGCCGCGATCCGGCCGTCGATGCGGATGTTCCCCGCGTCGGGGCGCAGGATGCCCGCGAGCAGTTTCAGCATCGTGCTCTTGCCGGCGCCGTTGGGACCGATGATCCCCAGCGCTTCGCCCGGGCCGACCGCGAAGCTGACGTCATGCAGGGCTTCAAACGTCCCGGCGTGAGGGTCGCCGCTCCGCCGTCTCAGGCAGCGGGCCAGCGCATCGCGCAACGAATCAGACGTTCCGCCGTGGCGACGAAAACGCTTGGAAACGCGATCGGCGGTAATCACGGCCTCTGGCATGGATGCTCGCATTTCCGCTGACTGCGCCATTCCTCGTATCGTTGCGGTACCCGCAGCGATCCGCCTCGACGTCGGCGCGGAATCCAGTTGGATATCGGTCGTTGGAGGGTGCGACTTCATTTCCGGCTGATTCGCCGGGGGTGGTCGGGCCGACTATGCTCCGCCGCATGTCGCTCGTCAGCCTGCCGCAGACCGTTCGGGGTTTGCAGCGTCTGCGGCATATCGCGCAGGTGCTGACCAAGCATGGCTTCGGTCATGTCATCGAGCGGATCAATCTGCGGCGTTACCTGCCGCTTTCGGCCGCCACCGAACGTCCGCCGCCGCGGGAGTCGGACGTCGAATCGCTCACCTCGATCGGCGACCGCATCGTTCGAATCTGCGAAGATCTGGGGCCGACCTTCGTCAAGATGGGGCAACTGGCCTCCTCGCGTCCGGATCTGGTTCCCGCGCCGGTGGTCAAGGCGCTGACGCGCCTCCAGGACCGGGTCGGTCCATTCTCCTTCGAGCAGGCCCGCGCGATCGTCGAGGCGGACCTCGGCGGCCGGATCGAGGACCTGTTCGCGCGATTTGAGCCTGTGCCCATCGCCAGCGGTTCAATGGCCCAGGCGCATCACGCCGCCACGAAGGATGGCCGCGACGTGGTGGTGAAGGTCAAGCGACCGGAGATCGACACGCTCGTGCGGCTGGACCTGCACGTGATGATGTGGCTGGCGGACGGTGCGGAAGCCTACATCCCGGAGCTGCGCGTCTATCGGCCGCGCATGATCGTCGAGGAGTTCACCGCGTCGCTGAATCGCGAGCTGGACTTCATCTTCGAGGCTTCCGCCACGCATCGTTTCGCGGAGGCGTTCCGCGAGACGCGCAGCGTGCACATTCCGGCGGTCGAGTGGGAGCTGACGGGTCCGTCGGTGCTGACCATGCAGCGGATGATCGGAACGCCGATGCGGGAAGTGCTGGACCAGAGGCCGGATTCGGTCGACCCGCGCGGACTGGCCCGCCAACTGGCGGAGTGCTTTCTAAGGCAGTATTTCGAGACGGGGCTGTTTCACGCCGACCCGCATCCGGGCAACCTGCTGGTCGATCCGCCGGATCAGCTCGGACTGATTGATTTCGGGTTGATCGGGCAGGTGTCGGACGAGCTGTCGGGCCAGCTCGTGGTGGCGCTGGTGGCGTCGATCAAGCGCGAAGTGGATGCGGTGATCGACGTCCTGGCGGACCTGGCGGCGCTGGGCCCCACGACCGACCGCGCGCGGCTCCGCCGCGACCTGCGCGAATTGCTGGAGAAGTATTACGGGCAGCCGTTGCGGCGGCTGGAACTGGGGACGATTTTCTTCGAACTGACCGACCTGATGCGGCGGCACGACGTGATCCTGCCGCGCGATTTCGTGATGCTCGGCAAGAGCCTGGTGACCGTGGCCGGCGTGGCGCTGCAGCTCGATCCGCAGCTCAACCTGCTGGAGCTGATTCAGCCTCGGATCCGCCGGATGATCTCCGACCGGCTCTCGGCGCGGCGGATCACGCGCGAGATTGTGATGGGGGCGTGGCACGTCGCGGCGGTGGCGCGCGAGCTTCCGCGCCACCTGCGCGACCTGCTGCGCGGCGCGTCGCGCGGCCAGTTGCAGGTCAAGATCCGGCATGAAAATCTCGACCGGCTGGCCAGCGAGATTGACCGGTCGAGCAACCGCCTCTCGTTCTCCGTTTTTCTCGCGGCCACGATCATCGGAAGCGCCATGGTCGTACGGATGCCGCCGACCGACACGCTGCTGGGCATGCCGCTGCGTTACCTGGGATTCGTCGGGTTCGCGGCGGCCTTCGTGATGGGCCTCGGGCTGCTGGTGGCGATTCTGCGGAGCGGCCGGCTCTCGTAGGATTGAGGGTCGTGTCGACGGGGACTACACTGCGACCGCGGGCGCGGCGTCGTGTCCGTGCGCAGGGAGCCCGCTGATGTCGCTGGATGAGATCGAATTCGAAGCTGAAGAGCGGATGGAGAAGGCGGTGGAGTTCCTCAAGGGGGAATTCCGCGGCGTGCGCACCGGGCGGGCCTCGCCCGGGCTGGTGGAACATCTCAAGATCGTCGTGCCCAGCTACGGCGACGCGCCGATGGAGCTGCGCGCTCTGGCCACGATCAGCGTGCCCGAGCCGACCACGCTCATGATCAAGCCCTTCGATCCCGGCACGCTCAAGGACATCGAGCGGGCGCTGCAGACGTCGGACATCGGCATTAATCCGCGCAGCGACGGCAAGGTCATCCGGCTGCCGGTTCCGCCCCTCTCGGGCGAGCGGCGGCAGCAGATCGTGGGTCAGCTCAAGAAGATCTCGGAGCAGCAGAAGATCGCGGTCCGCAACGTGCGCCGCGAGGCGGTCCAGAAAATCGACGCGGGCAAGAAGGCAGGCGATCTGCCCGAGGATGACGCCAAGAAGGGGCACACCCGCATGGATGACCTGACCAAGAAATATGAGAAGGACATCGACACGATGCTGGCCGCCAAGACGAAAGAAGTCGAGCAGGTCTGACCCCGCCGAACAATAACATGGAAGCGGTTCGCACCGGCCCCGCCGGGGTCCGCGCCGCCCTGTCGCCCGAGGAGGCCCGCCCATGGGCAGGATGATGATCGTTGCCGCGTTCCTGGGATTTGCCTCGGAGGCGCTTGCGCAGCCGGAGACGATGCCGCCGACCGCATCCGCGCCGGTCGCATCTCCGATGAGCGCGTGGCGGAACCTCTACCAGACGACCTGGCGCGCCGCGCAGTTCGAGGATAGCGAGGGGAATTGGGAAAAGGCGCTGGGGTACTACGAGAAATGCGTGGAGCTGATTCCGAACGAGCCGGTGTCGCGCTTCAACGTCGCCCGCATGCACGCCCGGATGGGCAAGGATGAGGCGGCCCTGGCGGAGTTGAAGAAGTCGATCGACCTGGGCTGGTGCGACGAGGAGGCGCTGCTGAAGGAGCCTGCCTTCGCCGGCCTGGTGATGATGCCGGAGTTCAAGCCGCTTCAGGATCGGGCCCGCGCGGTGGAGGGGGAGCGCATCCTGGTCCACGTGCCGCCGAAGCTGGATCCCTCGCGGCCGGCCCCGCTGATCGTGGCGTTGCACAGCCGCGGCGAAGGGCCGCACCTGCACCTGCCGACGTGGCAGGCGGCCGCGGACGAGCTGGGGGCGGTGATCGTCGCTCCCCGCGCGCCGAAACGGGGGGTGACCAAGCTGCTGAATCTCTGGGATTCGGCCGCGCCGCGCGAGCCGGGGATGGCGATGGCAGTGGATATTTCCGCCGCGCAGAACATTGTGGAGGAGGCGATCAAGCTGGCCGAGTCGAAGCAGAAGATCGACGACCGGCGAATCGTGCTGGCCGGCAATTCGCAGGGGGGGCAGGTCGCGCTGGAACTGCTGGCTACGCAGCCGGAGCGGTTCGCGGGGGTCTTCACGCTCGGCGCGCTCTACCGGAGCGATCCGGCGCGTGACTGGAAGAAGGCGGCGGCGCGGCGCAGGGTGCGATGCGTCCTGCTGGCGGGGGAACTGGAGCTGACCGCCCGGACGCAGACCGAGCAGGCCGTCCGCGAGCTGAAGGATGCGGGGATCGAAGTCGAATACACCGAGCTGAAAGGCGTCGGCGCCGAGCCGCCCGCCGACCTGACACGCCGGCAGGCGGATGGAATCAAGTTCCTGCTTCGATAGCAGATCAACTCGTTACCGACGTTACTGAATGGATTGAAGCGCGGCGGCCGCATCGACCAGCAGCGGGCTGGTTTCGTGTCCCTGCAGCGCCTCCTGCAGTGCGGTACGGGCCTTGGTGCGTGCGGCTTCGGCCGTTTCTTCGTTCTCGGCGAGCACGGCCGAGAGCATGTGCACTGCTGCCTCGAGCTGGCTGAGCTGCCAGCGGAAGTTGGCTCCCGCGAGCCGCTGGCCGTCGTTGGTTTCGTAGTTGCCCTGCGCGACGAGTGTCTTGGCGTCCGTCACGAATTTGGTCGCCTTGGCAAGCTGATCGTTCGCCGCGGCGCGCCACTGGGCGATCTTTCCGACCGGCGCCGCGCGGGATGCCGCGGCCGCGCCGGACGATTCGCCCTCCTCAGTCGATTCACTCGTGTCGGCCGCTTCTCCGGCAGCATCCTGAGATTCGGTTTCGGCGGCGACGGCCCGCGCGTCGAGGATGCCCTGGGCATAGGTCTCGGCTGCGGCCCATGAAAGATTGGCGCCGAGCACCAGGACGCCCGCCTCGGTTTCCTTGTCGGTAGTGATGTGTTCGAGCCGCCGGCTCTTCTGATCGCCGCCGGCTTCGCGCTGGGCGGTGGCCGCGTCCGACGCGCGCCGCTTGGCGGCCGTCTGAGCCTTGGAGACATAGCTTCCGCCGCCGACGAAGGCGGCGATGGCGGCGGATTCCGATTTTTCGGCCGCGGCGAGCAGATCATCGATCTGCTTGCGGGCGGCAGCCAGTTGTTCCTCGCGGGCCGAGATGCTCTTCTGCAACGTCTCTCGGACGGCGACCTGGCGGTCGTTCGTCTCGGCGAGCTGCGCGGCTTCGTCCTGGACTGACTTGAGCTGCGCGGCCAGTTCCTTTTCAACGTGGTCGGCGGCGGCGTGGCGCGCCTCCAGCTCGACCAGACCCGTGGCCGCCTTGCCCCCCTCATAGGCGCCTTCGAGGAAGTCGCCTTCGGCTTTTGCCGCGAGTGCGCCGCCTTCCAGTGCGCCGTGTTCCAGCGTATCGGCGGCGCGATCGGCCTCGCGCTGTTCGGCGGAGAGGGCGGTGTACCGCGTGCCCGACGTCGTCAGGCTGTTGCGGGCCTGGCGCGATTCGGCGGCCTTGAGCCACTCCGCGTCAATCCGGGCGATTTCCGCGGTGGCTGCCTGCGACTTGCCGCGCAGTTCAGCGATCCGCGCCTTGCAGGCGGCGACGTCCTCCGCGGCCTGCGTGACGGTGGCGCGAGCCTGTTCGATGGCGGCGGCGAGTTTGGTTTCAGTGGATTTGAGCGCCTGAACCGCGTCGCGCGGTGACGCGGCCTGCAGCGCCGCGGCGCCGCGCTTCATCGCGGCCAGTTCGGACGCCTGACGGCGCGCATCGGACCAGAGTTCGCCCGCCTGCCAGCGGTTCCACCAGCCGCGATCGCGCTCGATGCGGCCGCGGGCCAGCGCGACCATCGCCGCGGCGCGGTTGGCCCAGAGATTGTCGGAAGCCCGCGCATCGCCGCCGGTGAGGCTGAGGACGGTGCGGATCTCTTTTTCGGCGTCGTTGACGAGCTGAGTGCTCTCTTCGAGAAGCTTGGGAAGCGTGGTCTGCGCGATCTTGACGTCGTCGGGCTTGCCGACCAGGCGGCGCTGTTCGCGCTCGGCAAGGGCGATCAGCCGGTCGCCGCGCAACTCGGGCATCTTCGCGCCGGCGCTCTTTTCGGAGTCGCCCGCGTCGGCTGCCTTGTCTGATTCTTCAGCGGTAAAGGCGGCGAGACGGCCGCGCGTCTCGGCGACGGCGGCGAGACTTTCGTCCGCCTTGTGCAGCATGCGCTCGACCCGCGCCACGCCCAGGTCCACGTCGCGCCGCAGCCGATCCGATCCGCGTTCGAACAGGCCGATGTATAGCGGGCTCGCCATGACGACGGCGGCCAGTCCCACCGCGGCGGCGACCCAGACGTTGCTCGCGGCCTCTGATCGTTGGAGGGCCATGCATGACTCCCGGAAGCCGCGGGCTTTTCAGCGGCCGCGACGGTGGGCGCGTCGGCCGCGGCGGCGGTTTCGGCCGGGCGGCGGGCGTCGCGCTGGCTAGTGCGGATGGTCAGGCGGTCTGCCACGCACAACGGCAGGTCTGCAGCGTTGTTAATTATCGCGCGGAGCGGCATTTGTCAACGAAGCAGGAGCATCGCGCAGAGCGCGCTTACCCGCTCCAGACCGCACATTTTCACATTATTAGCTGAACCGGCCTGCGGAGCTAGCCAATATCCATGCACACGGACTCGTGTTCGTCGCGCGCCCTCGGGTGGGGCGGCCCCCGCAGCGATCCGAAGTCCGGCAGCAGCCAGAACAAAGGAGTGTTTTGCCGATGGCCGCCACCGCTTCCGCCACGCAGGCGACGACCACCACCACCGCGACGACTCCTGCCGGACGGACGACGCAGGTGATCCCGGAACCGACGACTCAGACCCCTCGTACGACCCCGCGCGGCACGACGACCGCGACCCCCTCGACGCCCATCACGCCGACCCCTGCCGGCACCGGCGCGCTGGGGACGGAATACTACGGGACGCACGTTCCCGCCGGCCTGCCGCACCTGATCGCTCGCGCGGCCAACGCCCGCCGCATGACGCCGGGAGAATTCCTCGCCTTCGCGGTCAGCCTCGCGACGAGCCGGGAGATGCGGCCCAATCCATACCGGATTGACAGCTCGCTGCTGCAGGATGCCCTAATCGCTCCGGCGCTGCAGAACGCCTAGGCGAGATCGCATCGCTTTCGACCCGCGCCGCTATAAACTCACCATGTCGGGCCGATCTCGGGGCCGTCACGACGCGCCCCCTGGGAGCACGCACATGGTTCACTCGCCTCATGCCCGCGTGCCGCGATCCGCTTCTTGTCCGTGCGATCGTGCGCGGAGCGGCCGTCCGTGGCGGTTTCTTTTCCATCGCGGGCGATACGCAACGTTCATCCTCCTGTTGGGTTTCCCTCTCGCGGCGGGCGCGCAGACTCCGTCCACGCCGGCGGCGTCGCAGCCGGGCGGGACGACTCCGGCCGACGAATCGGTACTGGATGAGATTCAGCGCGAGGCCGCGGCGCTGCGGCCGCTCGCGCGGACGCCGCTGGGGACGCACTTCCTGGATGCGGCAGCGGAACTACCGCACGTCGAGCCGATGGTGATCTACTACAAAAAGTCCCAGCGAAAGGCCTGCTCGGCCGCGGAGTATGCCCGGCTGCCCGAAGCGGAGCGCGCGGCCTACAAAGAGATGACGCTGGATGAGCGCTACTACTACACGACTCGCTATGGCACGCCGATGGCGTACCTGCGGGCGCTGGATCTGCTGGGCGACGCCGGCATGGGGGAACTGAAGGGACACCGGGTGCTGGACTTCGGCCACGGCATGGTCGGGCAGTTGCGGATGATGGCGACGCTGGGAGCGGAAGCGGTCGGCGTAGAGGTCGATTCGATTCTGCCGCTGCTCTACGGGCGACCGGGCGACCAGGGGGAGATCGTTGCGCGCGACGGAACGCGCGGCCGTGTGCGGCTGGTGAACGGGCGCTTCTCGGCCGATCCCGCCGTGGTGCGCGACGTGGGAGAGGGGTATGACCTTTTCCTCTCGAAGAACACCCTGAAACGCGGCTACATCCATCCCGAGCGGCCCTGTGATTCGCGGATGTTGATCGACCTGGGAGTGAGCGACGACGCGTTTCTCGCCGCAGTGAACCGCGCACTGAAGCCGGGCGGGATCGTGCTTATCTACAACCTCTGCCCGAAGGCAGCGCCGCCCGACAAGCCCTACATCCCCTGGGCCGACGGACGTTCGCCTTTCGCGACGCAGCAGTGGGAGCGGGCGGGATTCCAGATCATGCAGTTCGACCGGGATGACACGGCGGCGGCGCGGGCGATGGGCCGCGCGCTGGGCTGGGACAAGCAGGGGATGGATGTCGAGGGAGACCTGTTCGCGTGGTACACGCTGGCGCAGAAGCCGATGCTGCGGTGAGGGCTGCGGACGATCATCGCGGCGGTGCAGGCTGAGAGGCGGGATGGGCGCGGATGAACTCCGCCACCGCTTCGGCCGCGACGCGCATGCCGGCCCCGTTCCAATGCGTGTCGTCTGGCCAATAGACATACTCGCCGCGCGGCAGCAGCTCGTGCGCCCGCGCGATCATTCGC
>Ga0187894_10003345_pt1 | contig 18056 bp, 17 predicted proteins | sample GBC1701081metaG_FD_136650 | JGI IMG/M metagenome (GOLD analysis project Ga0187894, IMG submission 136650) | White microbial mat communities from a lava cave in the Kipuka Kanohina Cave System on the Island of Hawaii, USA - GBC170108-1 metaG ...
GAACCGCCGTGGGCGAGGGCGTCGGCGTGGCCGCCGGCACGCCCTGATCGTCGTCGCCGCAGCCGACGAGCCAGGGCGGCAGCGTGAGCGCGACGCCGGTGAGCGTGGTACCAGCGAGAAACTGCCGACGCGTCAGAGCATGACGCGATCGCCGCTCACGGTTCAGGATACGCGTTTTGCGAGAGGATCCAGTGCGACGCCGTCGCGAGCCCATGTCGTCCGTCCTCCGACCCGTCGAATGCCAAGACGTTCGCGGCAATATTCGAGCAACGATCGAAGAGCGTCAAGAAGAGATATTCGGAGACCGCCGGAGTCGTCGCAGAGCCGATGACGTTCACATCGAGCTTCCGCGCTGTGTTGCCCAGTGCACCCGTGTCCATCTCGTAGGCTGTCGAGTTGGCTGTCACTCGCGCCGCGCAATGATACCGCGCGACGCGATCGACGAGGTATGCAGAGGGGACGTCCACAACTGCTCGGTCTTCCCATGGCTCCATTCTCTCAACTGGAGCCTTCCGAAAAATCCCGGCCAGTTCAGCCAGCTCACGGGGTGCAGGTTTCCGAGTGGTTGTGGGCATCACCGCATATGCGCTAAGTACTACACCGCGAAAAGACGTGTAGGGCGCGATGCGAAGGCAGTGGATGACTCGATTGACCGGTTGCGGGATGGCCGTGGCGGTGGCGTGTCTGGCAGCGACCGCGGCTGTCTCGAGCGCAACAGCAGGCGACGGCGATGGTAGGCCGTGTTGCCAATGCCTGGAGTGCCCCGGTACCACCATCATCTGCATCGCAGGAGTGGTTGACGCCGAGCAGTGCTCCGCCGGTTGCGCCGACCCGCCGCGGTGAATGAATACGGGTCATGCGAGCGTGGGTCGCGCTGCGACGATGCCGAGGCCGACTGATCGGCGCTCTGGCGGCGCTCGTCATTGCCGGGTGCACCGCGAGGCCTGACGGTCCGGTCGTCGTGCCGCAGACGGCGGCGGGGCAGGCATGCGTGCGCGACTGCGACAAGCACAATCGCGGCTGCATGGACGTCTGCGGAATGGATGCAAACTTCGTCGGTGATTCGGCCTCCGTCTGCAAGCCGAAGTGCGAGGCGGCTCTGCGCGACTGCTATATCGAGTGTCCCGGTGCGACCGTGGCGACACCAGCGCCGACGCCCTGAGACGCGCGCGCGGCGCGACCACGGCGACGAGGTCGTCGTCCAAAGATACCGCTCAACCGGGCTTCGCCCATCAATCCGGCGACGAATCCGTGCTGCAGAAGCACCAAATCACATGCACCCAGCCCCAAACGAATTCCAAGCACCAAAGGTCAAACCGACCGGTACCTTGGCACTCTTTCGCAGCTCCGAGTTTGGTCCTTGGAATTTGGAGCTCGTGTGGAATTTGGTGCTGGTGATTTGGTGCTTCCGCCGCGCTCGGAGGCACTGCGGTGAATGAATACGCAAACGCGGGCTGCTTCTATGTTCTCTTCTTGGCCCGGCCTGCGCTCAGGAAGGAGTCCTCCTGTGACGCGAGCTTCGACCTCTGATCACCGTGCTCGCTGAGGTGGGCTTGGAGCTGCCGGTCGTGGCGACTCGCAGCGCTCATCGGGCCGATGAACGGCTGCCATCGTGGTGCCGCGGCGGGCTCCGGCTTGTCGCCCATGATGGTGACGCGCTGGATCACGCGCTCGCCTTCGAAGTCATTCAGGACGTAATGCTGGGTACAGCGGTTGTCCCACATCGCGATCGTTCCCTGGGTCCAATGGTAGCGGACCGTGAATTGGGGTCTGGTCACCCAGCTCGTCAGGAACTGGAGCAGCACGGCGCTCTCCTTGTAGCTGAGTTCGACGATGCGCCTGGTGAAGTGCTCGTTGACGAAGAGCGATTTGCGTCGCGTCTCTGGATGGACGCGAACGACGGGATGGATCGCCGTCCTGTCCTGATGGCCGTGCGGGTCGGCGTCGTGCAGGGCCGTCAAACCCTCGCAGAACTCTCGCATCGGCGGCGACAGCTCGTCATACGCCTTGTACATGTTCGCCCACATCGTATCGCCGCCCACGGTGGGACATTTGGCCATGCGCAGGATGGCGATGACCGAGGGCTCGGCCTGGCATGTGAGGTCGCTGTGCCACTCGTCGGCGACGGCGCCCTGGCCGCCGAGGGCGTGCAGCTCGAAGAACTCCGGTCGTTCGCTCGAGAACGAGAGGTTGGGATGAGCCTCGAGCTTGCCGAACAAGCGGCCGAAGGCGATGTGCTCCTCCGGCGTCATCTGCTGAGCGGGAAAGAAGAGCACCAGGTGCTCGAGCAGAAGCGAGCGGATGGTGGCTGCCGCCGCCGGCCCCGCGTCCTTGAGGATGATGCCACGGATTTCGGCTCCGAGTGAGCCGGAGAGTCTTGTGACTTCGAGGTTGCTGACCCGCTTGTCCGTCTCCACGTCTTGCCTCCTGTCGCGGCCGGCCCCGTCGTCCGCGTCGCAGGCCCGAGCCGCTGGGAGAAATCGATACCACTCCGGCTCGGCGATTTGAATGAGGGAGGTGGTGAGCTTGGACACGACTTGCCGCCGAACCGTCGTTGTGAGACAAGGCGCCGGTCGCGCCGGTAGGGGTGGTCGTAGACGGAGACGTGCCAGGTCGTTCGATGGAGACACAGGAAGCGAAGCGGCTGGCTAGCACTGCCATGCGCGGCGTGCGCATCGTCGCCTTGCTGGCGCTCGTCGTTGCGGGACGCGTACGACCCGCGCACGCAGCCTCCGGGTGTTGCAGCTACAATTGCCTCGGCAGCGGTCCGGTGTGCGCCGGAAGGGTAGACACTTTTGAGGACTGTATCGCTACCTGCATGAGCAACTGCGGGACCGCTGTCTGCCAGGGGCGGGTTTCGCATCAGGCTGTGCCAATGGCGTACCGCCGCTGAGCTGCGACGGGAATTGCCAGGCAACTTGCCCGGAAGCGGTGACATTCGCCCCCGTGTTCACACCGTGGGGGGCTGCTGGCGACAATGATCCTGCTCACCGGCATCGGCGCCCGGCAGGCGCTGCGGCGGCGAACCAGATAGTCGCTGCGGCCGCGTTCCTTTAGCCGGCGACCATTGCAAGGTTCGGAGCGGCCCCTCGTTCCATTGTTGACCCGCCGCCGGATGGGGCGCAATGCAGGCAGCGAATCGGGGAGGATCGGATGTGGATGCGCCGCGAAGGCACACGAACACCGAATTCGAGCTGCTCGGTTTCAACGCTCGAGCTCCCCAACGGCCGCGGCCAACACTTCTTCCTCGACATGGGCAACGGCGTCGACGGCATCGCCTTCTTCTGGTTCCCCGAAGCCCCCGAGAGCGAACGCGGGGTCACCGTCCAGAATCGGCGCGGGATGACGGCCATCGCGACGATGAACCGCCTCGCCTTCGACGTACCGGTCGAACGCTTCGACGAGTATCGCCAGCGCCTGATCGACAAGGCATCGAGGTGACGCCGATCGTGAATCACGGCAACTCGCTCGACGGTGGACAAGCCCGACTACGATCCGGCCACCGACGGCGGCGACGTGTCATCCGCTCCATGTACTTCAAGGATCCCAACGGCGTGACCCTCGAGTTCGCCTGCTGGACCCGCGCCCTCGACGAGAACGACGCCCGCCACGCGCCCGCCCGGCAACCAAAAGTCAAAGCTGGCGCGCGGATTCGAACCGCGGACCTGCTGATTACGAACGGACGCCGGAAGAGCCGGAAGAGGCCGAGTAATTCGACGTGCTCGGCGCAAAACTGCGAATCCCCGCAGATCAGGCTCTACGACGGCTTTCAGCGCTTTGCGGTGTTGCTCATTCGCCCACTGGCACCACTACTGACACCGGCTGCCGACCCTGCATGGCAGGCGGCACTCGAACCGTGGGACAGCGCGTGCTATCCGCAGGCGGCGTGATGACCTACAAGACGGCGAGGAGGCGGTGAAGATCTACCTCGACGCGAGCGCGCTGAATCGTCCGTTCGACGACCACACGGTACCGCGAAACCGCCTCGAGGCCGAAGCCATGCTGGTGATCTTGGACGGTGTCGAGCGCCGGCGGCTCGAGCTGGTCAGCTCTTCCGTCTTGGAATATGAGAATCGTATGAACCCGTTTGGTGACCGGCGCGAATACGTCGCAACCTATTTGAGTCTAGCCAAGACGTTCGTACGCGCGGGAAAGGCTCTTCTGGATCGCGCTCGCGAGATCGAGAGTGCAGGTGGACTCGCGCCGCTCGACGCGCTCCACCTCGCCAGTGCGGAGCGGGCGAAGGCAGAGTGGTTTGTCACTTGCGACGATGGGATCTTGAAGCGGGCCAGATCCAACAAGCTTGCGCTGCCACTGAAGGTCGGCACGCCAATCGCTTTCAGCGCCGCGAGGAGGAAGGGTGATGGCTAGGGGACGCGCACTCCGCAAGCAAGATCTACGGGAGCTCGGCTGGAAGGCCCTCGTTGCCGAGCTGGGTATCGTGAACGCAACTCGCTTCATCATGGACTTGAGCGAGGGGGCTCAGGACTACTCCCGACTCCGCCGGAAGCTCTTCGCGGGAAAGACCATCGATGAGCTCCATGCGGCGATCCAACACGGTCAGCCGACGCGTGGGCGAAACTGATTGCCTTGGCGAAGACTCTCGATCCGCAGGGCGTTGCATTGGCGACAGGGCATGCTCGAACGGTAGACCTGGGTGGGCAAGCCCACCCAGGCTGTGGCGACCCATCTGCGGATTCCTCCAGGATAGCATCTGGGTGAATGCGTACGCGGCGAGCTGAACCCGCTAGCGCGAAGGCTGAGGAGGGAAGCAGCTCGATGAAGCGAAGGCGTAAGCCGACTCCCGAGCCGTGGGGAAAGGACGTCGATGCGGCGCTCGCGGCCATGAAGGCCGACGAGCTGCGCGATTTGCTTCGCGAGATGATGCTCGAGATCGGAGATCGAGCGCTGGCACGCGTGGCGAGCTCGATCGTCAGCCGGGCGGCACGGGGAAGTTCTGGTTGGGTTCCGGAAGCCCTCGACGACTCGGATGTGGCCGAGGCGGTCGCTTTCGCCGAGGCGGCCAAGCGAGTCGGATACGCTGAGCCCTCAGACGTCGACGAGCGCCTGCGCCGGGGTGCCGCGGCGTTCCTGGCCAGAGACTACGCCGTTGCCCACCGGATCTTCGGTGCCCTGCTCCGCCCAATCGCTGAAGCCGAGATCGATCTCGGCCAGCATGAAATGATCGACGAGGTCCTCGGTGTCGACGCGAACGAATGCGCCACCCAGTACGTCGTGTCCGCATACATGACTTCCGCCCCGGGTCGGCGGGCCGAAGCGGTCCGCGCGGCCATCGACGAGGTGGGCACGGTCGGCTATTTTTCCGAGCCCATCAAGGCCATGGAGCGCGCCGCGGTCGAGGCCCTGCCGGGCCTCGACGACTTTCTCTCGGCGTGGCGCGTGATCGTCGAGAAGGAGGCGGCGGCTGACCGCCGCGGCGACTGGGACATTGGCGCACCCAGATGGCTGCGTGAAGTCGCCAAGCGCATCGAGGGCTCGGGCGGTCTCGCGAATGTCGCGCGGTCGAGTAAGAGTGCCGCCGATCTTCGAGCCTGGTGCGAGACCCTGGTCGAGGCCGGAGACTGGAAGTCGGCGCTCTCGGCGTTCGAAGAAGCGGCGGATTTGGTGACCGACCGGGGCTATGCGCGCGCCGAATTTCTAGATGGGGCCGCCCTCGCCGTACGGGAGCTCGGCGAGAAAGACGTGTCGCCCTGGCTCGAGCGCGCTTGGCGCGCCGAGCCGACCATGCTCCGCCTGCGCCGTTGGGTCGGATCGGCGTGCAATCAGCAGTCGATTCGCGAGCGCTCGACGGACGCACTCAACGCGTGTCCGACGCAGGCCCTGCGCCAGCGTGCCTTCCTGCACTTGCTCCGAGGTGAGATGGAGCAAGCGGCCAAGCTACTCGCGGGGGCTTCGGGTCTCGGCTGGTCTAGCCAAGAGCATCCCGGGCACCTGCTCTTCCCCGTGTTCCACGCGCTCCTCGCGGGGAACCGGGCGTTCACGCTCGCGGAGCATGGCATGGACATGGGGGAGCTCGAGATGCCGGTCTCGGATCGTGACGAGCCACGGGAATGGACGCCCGAGGTCGGGGAGATCCTTCGGAATGCCGGTGTCGACGGCCTTTCGGACGCGAAGGCGAGGAAGGCCGTGCTCGCCGCCATGAGGAGGGCCGCCGAACGGCGCGTTGCCGGAGTCACGGAGGAGAAGCGCCGGCGGCACTATGGGCACGCTGCGTCGCTCGTCGCCACTTGTGTTGCGTGCGACGCGTCGCCCGAGGCGTCCCGCTGGGCCGCGAGGCTCCGGGAGGAGTATCGTCGGTTTTCGGCTCTTCGCGCCGAGCTCGATCAGCACAGGCGTACCGCATGATGCCGAAGCGAAACACGATCGGCGATCGTCACACGTGGGAGTTCAAGGCTCGCTTTCGCCGCGGCGCCTTCGGTTGGAAGTCGGCGCCGGCGATCACGCGCATCAGGCAGGCGGTCGCCGAGATCAAGAAAGCCGCCAGGAAGGATCCGCTTCTCGCCGGGGAGGGCGCCGTCGCGTTCCTCGAGCGGATCTCGCCGGCGCTGGAGCATGTCGACAGCTCCTCCGGGGCCATCGGCACGTCGGTCAATAGCGCCATGGCCCAGCTCGTGCCGGTCATCGCGAGCGCCCCTGCCGACGCGAAGACGCGGGACCTCTGGCTCGAGCGGCTCTGGGACGCGTACCAGGCGGACGACATCCCGTATATCGAGTCGCTCGGCGACTCCTGGGGCGAGCTGTGTGCCGCGAAGGACACCGCGTCCACGTGGGCCGATCGACTCATCGACATCGTGAAGATGGCGTGGAGCCCGGACCCGGACCTGCGCGGTTTCTTCAAGGGAACGACGAACTGCCTCAGCGCGCTCGCGAAGGCCGAACGCTACGACGACGTGCTGTCGCTGCTCGCTCTCGCGCCGCACAAGATGTGGCACTACCGCCGGTACGGTGTGGAGGCGCTGTCGGTGAAGGGCAAGACGGCCGAAGCGATCCGCTATGCGGAGGAGGGGCGCGGTCTGAACGACAGCCCGGTGGCCATCGCGCGTGCCTGCGAGGAAGTCCTTCTGTCTTCAGGCCTCGTGGACGAGGCGTATCGGCGCTACGGGCTCGTCGCGAACCAGCGCGGCACCTACCTTGCGACCTTCCGCGCCGTCTCCAAGAAATACCCGCACAAGGCGGCGAGTGAGATCCTCGCCGATCTCGTGCAGACCACGCCCGGCGACGAGGGCAAGTGGTTCGCGGCGGCCAAGGAGGCCGGGCTGTACGACGAGGCGGTCGCCCTCGCGAGCTGCACGCCGTGCGATCCGAAGACGCTGGCGCGTGCCGCGCGCGACTTTGCCCAGAAGCAGCCCGCATTCGCCGCGTCTGCCGGGCTGCTCGCGATCCACTGGCTCGTCCAGGGCTACGGCTACGAGATCACGGGGGCGGACGTCTGGGAGGCGTACCGCTCGACGCTTGCCGCCGCGGATCAGCTCGGCAGCACGGCCGACGTGAAGGCAAGAATCCGCGAAATGATGCTGGCTGAAGGCGGCCCGGGAGGAAGCTTCGTCGCCAAGGTGCTCGGCGGAGAGCTAAGGGTATGAAAGGGCTCACTCGTCCATGTCGCCGCCACGAGCGCAACGCGCGAGTACGTACCAACGATCCTTGGGCAAAAAGCTGGCGCGCGGATTCGAACCGCGGACCTGCTGATTACGAACGGCCGCCGGAAGATGATGAAAAACCAGATGATTCATAGCATTTCGTGGTATATATCTGCCTCGATTCGTCCTTGTGAACTTTATGTCACAGACCGTAGACTCCGGCCCTTTCAATGCTGCGACTGACACCAGTACTGACACTGCGTGGCAGCCGAGCATCGCCGCCCTTCCTTACGAGACCCCGTTCTTTCCTCACGGCGAAGGGAATGCAAGTACAACCGAAGCCGCAACGCTGCTTCGCGTAACGCGGCATGACCCTTAATGAATCGGGACAGACCAATGGCCGAACGACTCTTGAACGTCACCGAAGCCGCAGCGATGCTCGGCCTCAAGCCCTCGACGCTCTACCAGTGGGCGTATGAGCGTCGCATCGCGTACGTGAAGCTCGGGGGAGCGCTGCGCTTCCGACTGAGCGCAATCGAGAAGCTCATTGCAAATTCGGCGGTGCAGCCTCTGAGGGCGCGTCCCGCTGGTGGATGATGCGGGCTGCCGTGCGCGTATTCGATCGCGGAAGCGTCTGAAGGCCCGGAGCTTACGCGGGTGGCCTACGCGCTCCCTCGCACACTCGCCGAAAGACAGAATCAAGAGGGCTGCACATGACGTTCTGACGGTCACTGAAGCTGGCACGCGCCGGCGGCGGATCGAGTGCCCGCAACCAGCTCATCGACGGTCACCGCAGCGTCACCGGAAGGATCGGCTGCAACGCACGCGTCCAGGGTTAGGATTCCGAGGGCCACCGTGACCGCCTCCAGCTGCTCCGCCCGCTTCACGCTCTGGTCGTTGTCGCAGTCACCCGCGCAGACCTGCGCCACGAAGTCGCGCCCATCGACGCCACGTAGTTTGGCGACTGTTATATCCTCGCCGCCGGCACCGTTTCGCGTAGTGCCCGCCACAACGACGTTGCCGTCGGCCCCGCCAATGATGGCGGTACCGGCATCATTCCGTGACGGTTCGGACGCGAACAGCGAGCCCCTGATCGTCCGCTTCCAGGTTTCGTCTCCCGAGCCACCGTCGAGACGGAGGACGACAAACTCGGGTCCGTCCACTTTGCGTGCAAACCCCGTCGCTAGGAGATCGTTCCCGAAAGTCGCAAGTGCGACAATCTGTGTGCTGACCCCGCCGCCGTCGTACCGCCACTGCTCGGCTCCTGTATTCGCCGCCAGCTTGAGCACGATGTTGCTGAGCGAACCCGTTTCGTTCTCCAGTGCGCCCGCGACTAGCGGGGCCCCGGTAGCGTCGATCGCGAGTGCGGTCAGTGCATCGGTGCTTCCCGCAGCGGTGCCGTTGACGATCATGCGCCAGCGCTCGATTCCGTCGGCTGCGGCGAGCTTCACAACACCCAAGTTGGTGTCTACCGGACCGGAGGAGCTAGGTCTGCCACCGACGTAGCCCCCAGCAACAACGTCTCCTTCGGAGTCCACGCGCAAGGCGACGCCGGCGTCCTCGCCCCCAGCGCGAGGACCTTCTATCGACGTCCGCCAGAGCTCCGCACCGTCCGTCGGATCGAGGGCAACAACCTCGAAATCATGGCCGGTGACGAGGTTCTCTACAGTCCCGGCGACGGCAAGCAGCCCCGAGGGACTTAGGTCAATCGCTGTCCCTTGATCGAAGCCGTTCGCCGCTCCGCCGAGGACGTAGCGCCAGAGTTCGCCGCCAGACTCAGCGTCGAACTTGATCACCACAAGGTCGCCGGCCATGTCGTTCTCGGTGAGCGTTCCGGCGACGACAGGGTGGCCATCGACGTCGAGCGTGATGGCGAGACCTCCATCGTTGCCGTTGAGCCGGCCATTGACTTCGCGACGCCACCGAACATCGCCGGTGCTGGCATCGAGCCTCACGACGAGAATGTCAGCTGAGGTGAGCGCGTTGTCCGTAAACCCCGTGAGGAAGACATCGCCCGCGCCTCGCAGGGCGAGCCCTCGGCCCCGATCGGTCGACTCTGCGGCTGACCCGGTGAACTCAGTCCGCCAGAGCTCTCGACCGTTTGCCCCGTCCAGCCTCGCCGCCGCAATGTCTTCACAGGTCGGACTGTTCTGCGTGCTCCCTAGGACTACTACGTCACCGCTGTCCTTTAGAGCGATGGCTCGATTGTTGTCGTGGCTGATATTGAGCGATCCGGTCAGGCGAGTCCTCCAGAGCTCCGCACCCGAGCCGAGCCGGCTCTTGATGGCGAAGATGTCCGGAGCCTCGCACTCGCCGCGTGTAAAACCCACGCTCACAACTGTGCGATCGTCGATACGGAGTGCCGTCGCGGCGTCGACGTCGTTCGCCGTCCCCGGCACCACCTGGTGCCAGACGATAGAGCCGGTGACTCCGGAAAACTCGGCAACCGCGAAGTCGTTACTTTCACCGATGGACTCTCGCCCGCGCACACCCGCGGCCACGACGTTGCCACCAGTAGTGATGGCCGAAGCCGTTACATCGAAGCTGAAGGGAGGATCTGCCCGCCAAAGCTCCATGCCGCTCTCGCCAGCAAGTTTCACCACTCCGCGTAGCCGCCCACCCTCCCCGTCCTGCACGGTGCCCCCGACGACAATGTCGTCCTCCCCGTCAACGGCAACGGATGCTGCTTCCCCGTCGGGGCCGCCTGCGACGTACTGGCGCCACAGCTCATGTCCGTCGAAGGTGGAGAGCTTCGACACCACCATTCCCATCCCAACGTCATTGCCGGCTGCGACCACGTCTCCGTTCTCATCGAACGTGATCGCCCGAACCCGACCTGGGAATGGGCCAGCCGCCTGCCACAGAACACCACCTGCCTCGGGCTCGACCTTCAGCACTGCGAAGAGACCGCCGATGCTCCCTCCACAAACGATACTCCCGAATTCGTCGAGCCCCACCGACAACGCGAGCGAAGGAGGGTCCCCGGCGACTTCGGTGCGCCACCGTTCAGAACCCTGAGTGGACAGCAGGATGATGACGAGGCTCTCGGAGGCTTCGGTAAAGCGTGTACCAACGGCAACGATGTCCCCACTTGGACTCGGAACGAGTGCTCTAGCGGATCCCTTGCCGGGCAGGACGTAGCGCCAGATCACTTCTCCTGTTGCACCGTTCAACTTGATGACTGCGAACGACCGCACGCTGTCGGAATCCTCTACCTGCCCGCCTAGGAGGACGTCCCCCGACGAGTCGATCGCTACCGTCTGTGCTAGGTTTGACAAAGACGTTTGCGTCGCGAAAGCCCCCGGCACCGTAGCACGCCACACCTCGTTGCCCGTCTCAGCGTCGACTCGAATCGCGGCGATGCGCTGGACAACCTCTGCCTCATCTTGAACGATTCCGGCGATTACAGCGTCTCCGTCCGGATAGAGCGCTACCGCAGTTGCCCGGTCAATACTTGAGTTGAAGCGACCGTTGAGGAAAGTCCTCCAGGCGTGGCACTCGCCTCGAGTGAGAATTGCCAGGCACCCGATGAAGCAAGCGATGGCTGTCGCGCGAAGCGTCTTGGCCGACATCGATAGTGCTTCGGGGCGATGGCGTCGGAAGAACATCTTGAATCGGTTCGCTCCCGCTTCCGTGCCCGCGAGGTAGTGGCCACGGGCAGAGGCGAAGGATCTGGCACAGTGCAAGTCTGCGATCAGATCCTTCGCCCCACCCCTATCAACATCCTACTGCCGCGCGAATGTCTAGATCTGGCCGGCTGGCCGGATACGAGCGTCCGTCGGGGCACGTGCCCGCGCTGCCGGTCGCGGTAAGACGGGAATCACACCAGGTAGACACGACAACGTCTGCCCCTGGGTTCAAGGAGAACATTCCATTGTAGTCGCCTAGATAGCAGGGAGATGGCTCGCAATCCTGCCCTGGATGGATGTCCGGAAGACTTGACGTTGTGTCTGTCCAGCGAGAATCGGTAGTCCAGCTCGCGCCCAATGTCGACGATCCGTCCGCGTAGAGGTCAAAGTTGAGATTGTTCGCGTCGTTTCGCCGATCGTACCAGGAGACGTTGACGATGGTCGAGTCAGGGTCGGCGCCGAACCAGATCGTTGTCGCGATCCGTGGCGAGAACTGATCGCGGGTAACGGTGTCGTTGATGCGTACAGGTGTGCTCCAAGTGGTGCCCCCGTCCGTTGAGCGGCTGAAGGAGATCTCACTGCTTCCGGAAGTGAAGTGGTTCCATGCCGCGTACACGTTGCTGCTGTTGAGCGGATCTGCGGCGAGGTTCGCGAACGTACTCTCGCGGATATCTCCGTTGAGCACCAACGTGTCATCGACACCATCGAGGTCGCAGTCGGTATCGTTGGTTGGCAGATTGGCGGTGCCAATCGTTCGTATAGTTCCGAAGGACTGCCCGCCATCCGTGGAACCTCTTGCCGGTTCCGGAAACTCTGTCCGGAATGATTCCGGAAATTCTGTCCGGTCTTCGAAGCGAGGTTCGAAGCGATCTTTTCGGTTGCGATCACCATCGCCGGGTGCGATACGCAGAGCTGGGTTGTAGGTTCCCTGCGTTGACTCCGCATCGAGCTCACATGACGTGGGCATTTCTGTCGGGCCAAGACGTGAGGAGGACCATGAAAACGCAAACGATGAGGGCACGCGCCGAGACGGCGCGAATCAGCTTCGTCGCAATCCTCACCTGCTTTCTCTGCATCGTCGGCTCCGGCTATCCATCGCAAGGCCAGGATGCCGGCGACGACGCCGATTCGATCGTCGACGGCTCCGGGGAGCCGCAAGACTATGGGAACGGAGGCACGATCGACGTTCCGGGGCTCGGGACTGTCGAGCTACAGGACGTTCCAGCAGAAATCCGTGACAACCTGCGGCAGGCCGACCAGGCCCAGTTTGATCCGCCAGAAGAGTATGGGGACGTCGAACCAGTCCCATTGGTTGAAATGGACGAACCGCTTTCACCATCGAAACCCGAGGAGCTCCCAAACGGGAGTCTCGAAGGGGAAGCACCAGCGGAAATTGAGCGCGCGTGAAATTGAGAGGCAACGACAAGAGGAGTCCGAGGAGGTGATGCGGGAGTACAATGAAAAGCGCCTCGAGGAACAGGCGCAGCATATGCCACCGGACGCGTACCTCAAGGCATGGGATGCGATTCAGCGGTTGGACTCCGGTGAGGAGGTGCCGGCGGAGGCACCGGAGCCACAGTCATGGCTCACTTCTCCGAGTGCGTGGATTGCTGCACTCGCGGATCGATTGCTTGCAAGTCCCGCAAATGCAGTGCCGAACAGTTGCAGCAATGCGGCGCCATGGGTGTCTGTCGGCCCAGCGGGATACAAGGTCCTACGTCCCACTCTCTACTTTGGCAGCGAAGGCGCCGGAATCATCAAGGCAATCGCTGTAGACCCGCGAACCGGAAGCCCACCGCAGACAATCTATGTGGGAACGCGGGGCGGAGGACTCTGGCAAACGACGACAGGAGGCACCAGTCAGGTCGCGTGGCAGACGACGACGGACAATCTGTCGTCGCCAAACGTAACTAGCTTGCAACTCGAAGCCATAACCGTGGATACGACGTCAGGCTCTAGTGTCGTCTTTGCCGGTACGGGACTCGGTTCAACCTCGGGCGACGGCGGCCTGGCGACATCGCTCCCAAGGTCGATCGGGACACTTCGTAGCACGAATGGAGGCGCTTCCTGGCAGCAGATCGGTCCGACTTGGTGTACGAGCGCGGACTCACAATGCTGGAACGGCACGACGTGCATCAAGTCCGATCCCGTCGCTTGTCCCAGCAGTACGAGCCCCAACGCGAGCTCGATTAATGTCAAGGAAATTGCGATCGATGACACCGGGCGAGTATGGATCGCAACCTCGAAGGGACTCTGGTATTCGGATACAGCGCGTACGGCATCCTCTCCAAGCGGCGTAACTTGGTACCGCGTCCTGATGTCGAGTGCCGCCACCGGACCACTGAACCGACTGGACGGTAGCCCGGACTGGATAAATCACGCTTTTGTGTCACCCACTCGATCGACCAAGCGCACCCTCTACGTCAGTGTTGTACCGATGACATCGTTCCTGTCGGACGGCAACGACAATCCGGCTCACTGGGGATGGTACAAGACCGACCACACCAACCTTACATCGTGGACGAGAATCAACGGATCGGGCGGCACGGCCTTGCCCCCGCAACCCGTGTTGGAGCGCGCAGGTGTACACTACGGTGCGTCTGCGAGCGCGGACACAATCTACTCGCTCGTAAATGGCGTATCATCCTCCCAGTGCGGCGTCGGAGCAACGAGAACCCGCATCTACAAAACCAGCAATTCGGGATCGTCGTGGACTCTGACCGCTCCATCAGGGACGTGCGAAGGCGTTTCGTGCACAGACCCCATCTGCGACTGCTGCTTATCGGTCCAAGTCGCGCCCAATGATCCGGCTCGCGTCGTCGCCGGCGGTCAACAGCTCTTCTCGTCCAGCGACGGATGGCAAACCGCTTCGCGCATCAGCATAGATCCGACGAGCGGAAACACCGCGATTCACATCGACCAGAATGCCCTGACGTTTGATCCTGCCAACAAGAACAACATCTTCGTCGGCAACGACGGTGGGATTTGGAGAGGAGATCTGAGCACTTCCCCCGTGGGTTGGACGAACCTGCGTGGCAATCTCTCCAATCTCGAATTTTACGGGGGCGCCGCGGATACCCTGAATTCCAGCGGGTCCGCGGGAGGGTTGCAAGACAACGGGACGATGAAGGGCGGCAATGCGTCGTATTGGACGGTCGTCACCGGCGGCGACGGCACCGGAGCTGTCATCGACGCGACGGATTCGAATGTTTGGTATAGAACTGCCTTCGCGAGCGTCGCAAGAACCAGCAATGGTGGCTACGACTTTTCGGACGCGATCAATGGTCTCGCGACTCCCGCCTTCGGTCTAGCCGCCGATCCTCTCGATCCCAATACGCTCGTTGCGAACTCTGAAGCACAAGACCCTACCCCGGGGGCCAGAAAGATCCACCGAACCCTTGACGGCGCAGCGAGTTGGGTGCCGATCAGTCAGCAGATTCCTTCAGACACCGGGGCACTCGACGCTCTCGCGCCCGTCCCACCGCCTGCTCCGACGCCGAGGTCGACGACGATCTATGGAGGATCACAGCGCGGCGAAGTTTGGAAGACAACCAATCTCGCGGTGTGGAACCGGGTCGATGTCGTCCCGCCACTCCCGACCCCTCCTCAATTGCCGGCTGCTCGCCCGATCACCAGCGTGGTCATCGATCCCAGTACGCAGTGTCAGGCCGGCGCTCAGCTCTGCAGCGCCGCATGCGCGTGCACGATGTATGTCACCATCGGTGGCGTCTCCCCTTTAGGGCACGTCTTTCGGAGCATCGACTCCGGCGCGCACTGGACCCTGATTGCAGCTCCTCTTCCCGACGTACCGGCGAACAGGCTCGTCCTTGATCCCCAGTGTGCGAATCGCGTGTACGTCGGGACCGACATGGGGATTTATCAGGGCACCCTGAACAACGGCACGTGCGGAACGAACAACACAGGAACGTGGAGCTGGTGTACCTACGGGAACGGCTTTCCGGTCACGGCAATGGTCAAGGACTTGACCACCCAGGTGGATGGCGGGTTGCTTCGCGCATTCACTTACGGCCGCGGCGTGTGGGCGGCGAAGGCTTTCGGCGTACCCTATCCGGACGTCAAGGTAAACGGGGCGCCGGCGGTGACCTTCGCCCTTGGCGTCAACGTCGGTACCGGCACGACCGGACAGCAGTATGTGGTGACCTGGAGCGACGATCGGCTCGGCGCGAACAACCGCCACATTTATCTTCGCGGATTCAAGTATGTGGCCCAGGGACAGGCGCCCGCGGCGCTGGGATCGGACTTTCGGGTCGACGATACGCTGTCGACGCACATTGCGCAGGCCCCGCATGTCGCGGGATACCTCGTCGACACTGATACAGCCAACCCGTACTGTGCCCGCGTGACTTGGCAGGACGACCGCTTGGATCAAACGACTCACGTAAACAACGTCTTTTTTCAAGGCGCGTGTAGCAATGGCGGGAAGACGTACGGGGGAGACGTGCGCGTCGACACGGCCGCCACCGGGCTCAACGCGTTGAAGCCGGTAATCGCCAATCAGCCCATCAGCGCCCAAGTCGTTCCCGACTTCGCAGTTGCCTGGATGCAGGACCGTGCGTCCGGCGGCGCATTACACGATGTCTACGCTCGATTTTTCAACTGGTTCGGAATCCCGAAGGCGAATCCGTTTCTGCTGAGCTCGACGACCCTTGATGCGAGTAATCCGGCAATCGTAGCGGAGTCGGCAAAGTACTGCGTCAACACGACGACAGTGTGCACCTCGGACGCCGCCTGCGGGGGTGGCGCCGGCAGTTGTGCCGTCACGGGGAACGTGTTCGTAGCCTGGGAGGAGTATGATTCGAGTCCGACGAAGCTGAGTCGCAACATTTTTCTTCGGAAGTACAACGCCAGCGGTTCGCCGATCGGCACAGCGGTTCAGGTCAACGTACTGCCGTCACCGATTCCTACGCCGCCAGCGCCCGTACCCCAGGCGCAGGAGGTCGCGTTGACGGTCGACGCGACGACCGGACGGGTCACGGCCACGTGGTATGAGACGAAGAGCGACGGGACGCAACCTGAGACGATCTTTTATCGCCGCTTCACACATCTCTTGGCGGCACTAGATACGACCCCACCGCCAGTGAACAGTCCGCCGAGTGCACCGATTGGGGTGAAGCGGGCCGCGCACCCGGGGATCGCTTCGGATTCGGGCGGCAACTTCGCAGTGACCTGGAATGGCAACGTCAATGACCCGGAGTCTGTCCTCACGAGCGGTTTCGGAAAGACGTTCAGCGTCGGTGGCGTCAAGTTGAAGAGCGATTTTCGCGTCGACTCCGGAGGAAGGGCGGCCGTTATGGCGCCAAGAGTAGCACGAAGCGCACAGCCCAAGAGCTTTTCCTATGGATGGCGAGATGCGCGGAGTGGGGTTCTCGAAGTCTACACGCGTTTGGCGCAATCGATCCCGTAAGGCGGGAGGGCGGCGGGACAGTCATTGGAGCCAGCTATGCGAGCTCAGCGCGCCGCGCTTACGCTCGTCGTTTGCTTGCTCTGCGCCTCGGCTTGGGCTGCGCCTCTGGTGTTCGTGGCCAACTCGGGCGACGGAACCGTATCCGTGGTTGATCCCGCCGCTACGGAAAGTCTTCCTTCGAGCATTCGCGTGGGCGATTCGCCGTTCAGAATCGCCTCTGATCCGATGGACTCGACCGTTTACGTAACGGACCGGATAGCGCACACGATCAGTGTGATCGACGTCGCGAGCAATTCCGTCGTCGACACGATCGGAGCGGCAGGGAACTTCGGCGTTGCCGTGTCTTCAGACGGCAGCACTCTGTATGCGGTCGACGCGGGCGCACGATTTGAGCCGGTGTCTCTCGTCGTCACTTCGACCACGAGCCGAAGAGTATTGACCAAGGTCCCGCTCGGACTGCGCGGGGTAGGTGATGATCAGCTCAGCGTCGTAGTCGACCATGAAAGAGGCTTCGTTTACGTCGTCACGACGGTGGTGTCCGAACGGTTCCCTTGTAGGGCTGACTTGACTGGATGTCAGTTGATCGTTCACCAAGTCGACGCGAGAACGCATGAGCTTGTGATATCGCGAGAGGTGATCAACCTTGTGGCCGGATTTCCGTCGTCGGTAGCGTTCTATCCGATGTCGCAAAAGCTCTATGTCACGGCGAGCGTCGCCAGATTCGGCGTTTCGGGCGGGTTCCCGGAGATCTCGACCGAGACGTTTCGGGCCACCAGGATCGTTCCCAAGGACCCTCAGGACGAATTTTTCGGGGTCGCCGTGGCACCGGCCGGCGACAGACTGTACGCCACGGCGATTGCTCGCCAGTCCCTCGCCATGATCGACACCGCGCTCGGCTCCGAGGTCGGGATCGTCGGCTTGGGCGGGGCGCCCGAGGGGGTGGCGATCGATCGATGTGGTCGACGGGTCTATGTCACGAAGTATCTGACGAATGAAATTGCCGTGTTCGACAGCGAACTCGGCATGATCGAGAGGACCGTCCCGGTCGGGGTCGGGCCTGTGTCTCTATGCGTCGCGAACTCATCACACGGGACGGCTTGTGAGGGTGACTGCGACGAAGATGGCGGCGTGAGTACGGGGGAAATCGCTCTAGGCGTTAACATCGCACTCGGCCGAGCACCGATCTCAAGTTGCCGTAACTGTGACCCCGATCATGACGGCCAAGTTGAAGTAGCGGAAATGGTGATGGCCGTTCGCAACAGGCTGAGCGACTGTGCAAAATAGTGGCGACGTCCTGATGGGACTACTCTAGGCGGCAACTGGTGCCGGTTCCGGAAACTCTGTCCGGAATGATTCCGGAAATTCTGTCCGGTCTTCGAAGCGAGGTTCGAAGCGATGGACAGA
>Ga0187894_10003346_pt1 | contig 18053 bp, 17 predicted proteins | sample GBC1701081metaG_FD_136650 | JGI IMG/M metagenome (GOLD analysis project Ga0187894, IMG submission 136650) | White microbial mat communities from a lava cave in the Kipuka Kanohina Cave System on the Island of Hawaii, USA - GBC170108-1 metaG ...
CATGGACCGCCTCATCATTATGGAGCATAAGGGCGAATTGCACCCACAAATCGTCATCGAGGATGACCGCGGCCAAACGTTGGCCTCGTACTACATCCCGGAAAAAGCTTACCTGGAAGTGAAGGACGGCCAGAAGATCCTCGCCGGCACCTTGCTCGCCAAGACGCCGCGCGAACAGTCCGGCGTGCAGGACATCACCGGTGGTTTGCCGCGCGTCGTCGAGTTGTTCGAAGCACGGCGTCCGGCTGAAACAGCAGTCATGTCCGAAATCGACGGTACCGTTACGCTTGGATCTATCTCGAAGGGTAAACGCAAACTCATCATCACTGGCGATGACGGTGAAGAGCGCGAGTACGATATCCCGCGCGGTACTCACATCAACGTGCAGGATGGAGATCGGGTGCGCGCCGGCGAGGCACTCATGGATGGTCCATTGAACCCGCACGATATTCTGCGAGTTCTCGGTATGAGTCGTTTGCAGGAGTACCTGGTGAACGAAATCCAGGAGGTCTATCGTCTGCAGGGCGTGAACATCAACGACAAGCACATCGAAGTGATTGTTCGCCAGATGCTGCGCTGGGTGAAGATCAAGGAAGTCGGCGACACCGAGTTTCTGCTCGAAGAGCAGGTCGATCGTTTCCGCTTCCAGGACGAGAACGAGCGCGTGAGACAGGAGGGCGGCGAAGTCGCACAGGCTGAACCGCTGTTGCTCGGAATCACGAAGGCTTCGCTCTCGACCGACTCGTTCATCTCGGCGGCGTCGTTCCAGGAGACCACGCGCGTATTGACCGAAGCGGCGATTTCCGGCCGCGTCGATTACCTGCGCGGGTTGAAGGAAAACGTGATCATGGGTCGATTGATTCCGGCCGGAACCGGCATGGAATACTATCGGAACGTCGATATCGAACGCGACGAAACCATCGATCAGGCGCGCGAGCGCGAGCTCGAGGAGTTTCCGGACATCGTCGGCGGCCACGACATCGTGCTGCCGTCGCGCGAACCGTTAGTCGTTTCGGCCGCACCGGCCGCTGACGGCGACGGCGCCTCCGCCTCCACACCCGACGAGGAGTAGCACCTTCCACATACAGTCCGTGTACTCTGTGTGCTGACACGGAGTACACGGATCAACAATGAACCTCAAACAAATTCTGAATCTCCCTGGCGCACGCAAGACCGCGATGCCCGAATTTGTGCCGCCGCAACTTGCAACACTGGTTACGGAAGCACCCAAAGGTGACGAGTGGCTGCACGAGCTCAAGTTCGACGGCTATCGCTTACTGTGTCATTTGCACCGTGGCAGTGTGCGGTTGTGGACCAGAAATCAGAAGGACTGGACCGATAAGTTTCCAGGCGTGGTTAAAGCCTTAAAAACGTTGCGCGTGCAGAGTGCGATTCTCGACGGCGAAGTGGTGGCGATGGACTCTTCCGGGCGTAGTAGTTTTCAAATGCTGCAACAGGCAATTCACAAAACTGCGGGCAAAGGGCTCGTGTTGGAAGTGTTCGATGTGATGTACCTGGACGGGTACAGTCTGAAACGAACACCGCTGGTGGAGCGGAAGCGCGTGCTGGAGGAGTTGATCTCGAGCGTGCGGAGCGATCGCGTTTTGCGTTACAGCGATCACGTTGAGGGAAACGGGTCAAAGTTTTTCAAGCAGGCGTGTGATTTTGGTCTTGAAGGGATTGTTTCGAAACTGGCAAATTCGCCGTACGAGTCGACGCGCAGTCACAGTTGGCAGAAAGTGAAGTGTCTCAAGCGGCAGGAGTTTGTGATTGCGGGTTACACCCTGTCTGACAAAGGGTTGCCGTTTAGTTCGCTCGTTCTTGGCGTGTATGAAAAGGGAAAACTGATCTACGCGGGGCGGGTCGGGACGGGTTTCAGCGTGAAAGACCGGGGCGACCTGAAGAAGATGCTGGATCGGCTCGGGCGGCCGACAAAACCGTTTGCCGTAATACCGGTGGACCCGGATTTACGTCGGGCGATTTGGGCCGAGCCGAAGCTGGTCGGCGAAGTTGCGTTTGCCGAGTGGACCAACGAAAACATTATCCGTCATCCGTCATTTCAAGGTTTGCGTGAGGACAAAAAGGCCACGGAGGTCATCCGCGAAGATCCCTCTTAACATAGAGGTACCGCTTCTCTGACCCCGGAATTAGGAAGCGTTCTGCGTCTAGCAATTTTTCTCCACCAAATAACAGCAACGTACATCCATCCGGTGCCCAGTTAAGTAGAACAGGGATTTTATGGATAAACTGGTCCAACGCGCGCGCGGTCACGAATGCCACGTCCGGCGCTTCAATCTCTTCAAAACGCCGCGCGATGATCGCGCCCTTTCGACCGACTTCCTTGAGCGCCTCACGCAAAAACACGGCTTTCTTTTGTGACGATTCGATCAAAGTCGCATCTAAATCAGGGCGCGCGATCAGGCAAGGAATGATCGGCAAACCCGCGCCGGAGCCGATGTCTGCTATCTTTGCTCCGGGCGGCAGGTGTTCCAGTAACACCAGCGACTCGAGCACGTGCCGGGTGGCAAATTCTTCCGGTGAGCATGGCGCCACCAGATGAAGGCGATCGTTCCAGCGAGTGAGTAAACTGTAGTAAATCCCGAGCCTCGTGGCCGTATCTGACGAGAAAGGGAAATCTAATGTACGCCAGTTTGCCAGCAGAGTATTTCTGAATCTTTCTGGTTCGTTTTTCATGTTGTAGTAGGACAGGCATTCTTGCCTGTCGTTACTCTTCAAAGCATGACAGTCAAAGCAGGACAGACTGGAAAGTCTGTCCTGCGAGAGCATAGACCATGATTGACGATTTTGTTGAGCAGCATAAGCTGCTCGGAAAAGCAGTTCCCGAAATCATCAACGCTTACGCCGCCGCTTTGGAAACGCGGCGCGTAACGCCCGCAGCCACGCCCGCGGATCTGGAAAAATTGTTTGACGAGCCGTTGCCGGAAAAGGGAATTCCGATCGAGGACCTCCTGCGCCGGTTTCGTGAAGACGTCGAGCCGAATGCGATGGGCGTTCCGAGCCCGAAATACTTTGGCCAGTTTAATCCAACGCCTTTACCGATCGGCGTCTGGGCTGATGCTTTGGCTTCACTGTTGAATCAGAACGCCGGCGCGTGGCGGAATGGACCGACGTCGGCGATGATCGAAGCGCGCGTGATACGCTGGCTTTGCGATCTGCTCGACTACGGTCCACGCAGTTTCGGCACGTTGGCGAGCGGTGGTTCGGAGGCGAACCTGATCGCTTTGAAATGCGCGCGCGATCAAGTTGCGGCAACGATTAAGGACGGCGGTGTGCGTTCGGCCGCGAGCGATCTGGTTGTCTACGCTTCCGAACAGTGTCACTACTCGATCGACAAGAGTGTCGATCTTTTAGGTTTGGGGCGTACGAGTCTGCGCAAGATCGCGACCGACGAGCGCTTCCACATTCGCCCTGATCTTTTGCGCGAACAGATCGCGCGCGACCGTGCTGAAGGGCGGCTGCCGTGTTGCGTCGTCGGCGTCGCCGGTACGACGTCAACCGGCGTGATTGATCCGCTCGAAGATCTGGCTGTTATCGCTCGTGATAACGACTGTTGGTATCACGTCGACGCAGCGTACGGTGGCCCACTCGCCTTTTCGTCGAAACACAAAGACAAGCTGCGCGGCATCGCGGTGGCTGATTCGATCACTTTCGATCCGCACAAGTGGATGTTTGTGCCGTTCGCGTGCGGCGCGACACTGGTGCGCGACGGTGGGCGCGTGCTGCGCGACTCGTTTGACATGAGTCCTGAGTACCTGAGCGAGGATCGCGGCGGCGTTGACGTCGAGTTTGATTTCTTCCGTTATGGACAGATGGGCACGCGTCGTTTTAACTCACTGAAGCTCTGGATGGCGATCAAGTTCATGGGCCGTGAGGGTTACGCCCGGACAGTGGAACGCCACATCGATCTTACCAACTACTTGGCCTCCCGACTGGATCAACTACCGGGGTTCAAGCGGGTGGGCCAGGTTGAGACCGCAGTCTGCTGTTTTCGTTTTCTTGCCGATCTGGTTCCACCGGACAGCATCGAACAGGATCGCGTGCAGCAACGCTTGCAGCAGGCAATCGAACGCAGCGGTGAAGCATGGCTTACGACCACTGTCTTGCACGGCCACCGCGCGCTGCGTGTGAACATCAACAGCTTTCTGACCCGACAGCGCCACGTAGATGATCTAATAATTGCGCTCCTCCAAGCCGCGATTGCGCTATGAAACTACTGAATCTGCTTCTTGTGTCCGCGTTGTTCTGTGTCCCGTCCGTGGCCCAAAAATCGCTCCCGGCGATTAAATCTCAAACTGAATTCGACGCGCTTTCCGTCACCTACGACGCCAACACGCCTTACGCTCTTCCGCACCTAATCTTCGTCATCGATCGCAAAGACAACAACAAGATTTACTACGTCAACAAAAAGCGCTACAGCTTTCACAAAGACTTCGTTAACGGCACGTACCTTTCACTCGAACGCGGCCGCGAGTTTTTCGAAAACAATTACCTCAAACCAAACCGGCGCTTCATCCTCGGCACGATCGCTTATCAAACGCCGCTGCGCCGTTGGACCTTCGAGTTTTGGGAAGGCGACCTGATCCCGTCAGACCAGATCCAGCTCGCCTACGACATCATCAACCAGACCTTCTTCACACCCGTCGCTTTCAAACCTAATTCTTTGCGCCAGGACGAAGCATCGGAATCATTGCCGGGCATGCAGCGCGTCTTGCAGAGCGACATCGCGAAGGAGCAGGAGTATCAACCACTAAATATTGGGAAGGGTCTCGGCCGCATCCACATCATCGAGAAGCTCGACGATCACGTTGAAATCGGCTTTAACGAGATTCTGGTCCTGGATGAAGTCCCGGTTCAACTTCCGCCCGTCGCCGGCATCATCACGTCGCAACCGTCCACACCACTTTCGCACATCAACCTGCTCGCAAAAGGTTGGGGTATTCCCAATGCCTACATCAAGAACGCGAAAGAGCTGTTCAAGCAGTACGACGGCTGGTGGGTTTCGTTTGAAACATTACGCGAGAAGTACACGATCAAACGCGCTGACATGGACCAACTGCGCGAATACCAACGGCGGCAGGCGCAACGGCTCGATGTGATGAAGCCGCGTTTTAATCTGAACGAGACCCGCCTGCTCGACTTGGCCCAACAGCGCGCGCGATCGAGTCTGGCTTACGGCGGCAAGTCGGCAAACCTGGGCGAAGTGCTGAACGCGCGTTTGCCGTCGATTGTCGTGCCGCCCGGCTTCACGATCCCGTTCTATTACTACGACGAGTTCATCAAGCGAAATAACCTCGACGACACGATCTTTGGTCTGCTCAACGATCAGAAGTTTGTTCACGACCCGGCTTACCGGCGCGAGCAACTGGTGTTGCTGCGGCAGAAGATCGAGAACGCGGAATTTGATCCGGCACTGCGACAGAAGGTCTTGCAAAAAGTCGCTCAGGAATACGCCGGCAAAGGATTGTTTGTGCGCAGCTCTTCAAACTCGGAAGACCTGCCGAATTTCAGTGGCGCTGGTCTTTATACGACTGTGCCGAACGTTCGCGGCGATCAGCCGCTGATTGACGCGATCAAGAAAGTGTGGGCGTCGCTCTGGAACTTTGAGGCTTATGAAGCGCGCGAGCGCGCGAGTGTGGACCACTCGAAGATCTTCATGGCGGTGCTGCTTCAGGAGGGAATCAACTCCGAAAGCTCAGGCGTCATGATCACCACCGATCCATTCGACCGGGAAAACAGCGGCGCGATCTACATCAGCGCGAAGCGCGGCTTGGGAATCAAGGTCGTCGAAGGACAGCGCATCGCGGAGCAGATCATCTTTCGCCCGCGCACCAACGCGATTCAGGTTTTGACTCGCTCTGCCGAGGACAGTTTGCTCACGTTTGACGAGAAGGGCGGCGTGAAAGAAGTGCCGATCACCGGCGACCGCGTTGTTCTAACCGACGACGTGATTCGCCGCCTGGTCCGCGCCGCCGGCGCCATCAAGCGCGTCTTCGGCGCCCGTGACCAGGACATCGAATGGGCCTACATGAAAGGGCAAATCTACATCGTCCAGTCGCGCCCTTTCATTCCGGGCAGCTAGTGGACAGGATTACAGGATTCATAAAAGTAGGAACCCTGTGGTCGCGTAAATCCAGTCGGCTTTGTTTGACAAGTAGAGGACGACTCGGTTATAAGGCCCGGGCAATGTTTAGTATCGATCGCGGCCATCATGGATATTGGCATCACCACCACGAGGGTGGCGGGCTGCGATCGTGTTGCAAGCGCTGACGACAGAACTTAGAAGCGCAAGACGATTCCAAGACCCGCTGCCGAAACCAACCCGGCGGCGGGTTTTTCTTTTCCGATGACTTCGAGAATCCCAGCAGGCATGCGTTACTACATCGGCGCCGAGGCACGGCTGCGGCGCACGATTGAAGACACGGCCATGTCCGTGTTCGCGGCGTGGTCCTATGAAGAAGTGATCACGCCGTCGGTTGATTATTACGATCTGTTTGAACAAGGCATGGGCCAGGCGGAGGCGCAGCGTGGTTTTCGTTTCACGGATAACGACGGACGGCTGCTGGCGCTGCGGCCGGATGTGACGAGTTCGGTCGCGCGTATGGCGGCGACGTTGTTGTCCGAACGGCCGCGTCCGTTGCGCTTCTGTTACGCGGCGCTGGTGTTCCGCCAGCAACCGCAGTCGCATGCTGAATGGCGGCGCGAGAACACGCAGCTCGGTTGTGAGTTGATCGGCGGCGGTGGTCACGAGGCGGATTTGGAAGTCTTGCGTTTAGCGGCGGAGATTCTATCGCGTCTGAATCTGCAATCGAGTTACGTCATCACGATAAATAACGTCGAGATCTTCAATGGCGTGGCGGCGCATTTGGAGCTGCCGGCGACTGCACGAGAGCAGTTGCGCCGCTTGATCGACACGCGCGAGACCGCCGAGTTGCAGCGGTTCATCAACGGCTTTTCTAACTCCGAAGGGCGAGCTTTCCTGCAACCGACTCAACTGACCGGTAAGCGTGACGTGATTAGTGCGGTGCGCAACGTGATCACAAACGCGCGTTCTGTCGCTGCGCTCGATTCACTTGAAGAACTGTGGACCGCGATCGAGTCGCTCGGGCTCGCGGATCATTTCGAGATCGATCTCAGCGACGTTTCGAGTCTCGACTACTACACGGGTTTGAGTCTGAAAGTCTTTGTGCACGGTGCGGGCACGAGTGTCGGACGTGGTGGCCGCTACGACGGTCTAACGGGAAACTTTGGCCGCGCGGAACCGGCAGTTGGTTTTGTGCTGAATCTCGACGCGCTCACTGAAGTGCTCGCGCGAAGGATGACGAACGTCTGATGATTACGATTGCGATCGCCAAAGGCAGAATGCAGGACGACGCGCTCGCGCTACTGGCGCGCGCCGGCGTGCGGGTTGCTGAAGATGCGCGCAATTCACGACGTCTCGCACTGACCGATGATTCCGGCAGGTATCGTTTCATCTTCGTGAAACCGGCGGACGTTCCGGTTTACGTCGAGCATGGGATTGCGGATTGTGGCGTGGTTGGACGAGATGTGCTGCTCGAATCGCAGGCGGATCTTTTGTTGCCGCTTGATCTCGGGATTGCGCGCTGCCGGATTGTTGTAGCAGCCGCTGATGCGGAGATCATGACGAGAAACCTCGGCATGCTGCGCGTGGCCACCAAGTATTCGCAGATTGCGGGCGCGCACTTCGGCGCGCGGGGCATTCCGGTTGAGATCATTCAGCTTTCGGGGTCAGTAGAGCTCGCGCCGGCGTTGGGTCTGGCGGACTTGATCGTCGATTTGGTGGAGACCGGGAGAACGTTGCGTGAGAACGGCTTGACAGTGGTCGATGAGATTGCGGAGTCGACGGGGAAGTTGGTGGTTAACCGCGCGAGTTATCAGCTCAAGGCGGATGCGATCACGCAGTTGGTCAAGGCCCTGGAAACGGCGCTGAATGGAGGTGGTTCGGTTTGATTCGGATCGTCCGCCAGGAAGAGGTTAATGAACTGATTGCGCGGTTGGCGTCGCGTTCGGTGGCGCTCGATTCGAATCTGCTCGAGCGGGTGAGTCGGATCATTAATGATGTGCGCGCGCGTGGTGACGAGGCGTTGATCGATTACACGAGAAGGTTCGATGGGTTTGAACTCGCGGCTTCCGAACTGCGAATCGGCGAAGCGGCGCTTCGTCGCTCGGCTGAGAAGGCGGACCAGGAGATCGTCGCGGCGTTGCGAGTGGCGATTAGGAACGTGAGGGCGTTTCATGAGCGGCAAGTAGAGCAGTCATGGAAGATTTCGCCTGCGGAAGGCGTGCAGTTGGGCCAACGCATCTCTCCGCTGGAGCGAGTTGGGTTGTACGTGCCGGGAGGAACGGCGGCATATCCGTCGTCGATAGTGATGAATGTGGTTCCGGCGCAGGTGGCGCGCGTGGAACGCATTGTGGTGACGACTCCGCCGCGAACGCTTGCGGAGAATCCGGCGGTTGGTGCGGCGTTGTTGGAGTTGAATGTCAAAGAGATCTATGCGCTTGGTGGCGCGCAGGCGATCGCTGCCTTGGCGTTTGGGACCGAGACGATTCCGCGCGTCGATAAGATAACGGGGCCGGGAAACAAGTATGTGGCGGCCGCCAAAAAGTTACTCTTCGGGGTCGTCGGGATCGACGCTATAGCTGGACCGAGCGAGATCATTATCATCGCGGATCAGACAGCTCGGGCAGAGTTTATCGCAGCCGATCTGTTGGCGCAGGCGGAGCATGGTGAAGACGCATCGGCCGTTTTGATTACCACCGACCAGTCGTTAGCAAACGAAGTTACCGAAGAGTTGAAGCGCCAGGCTGAATTGTTGCCGCGACGTGAAATTGCCGCTTCGTCGCTGCGCGACTACGGCGCGATCGTGCTGGTGAATAGTTTGGACGAGGCTTGTGCGCTGGTGAACGAACTCGCGCCCGAGCATTTGGAGCTGGTGACGAGCGATGACGAGGCGATCGCGGCGAAGATCAAACACGCCGGCGCGATCTTCTTTGGTTCGTACACGCCCGAAGCTGTTGGCGATTACCTTGCTGGTCCAAATCATGTATTGCCGACCGGGCGAACGGCGCGTTTCTCATCTGCGCTCGGTGTTTATGATTTTGTGAAGCGCACCAGTTTGTTGCGCTACTCAGCCAGCGCGTTCGATTCGGTTGCAGAGAGCGTCTCGATTCTGGCCCAGTGCGAAGGCCTCGCGGCCCACGCGCGCTCGGCGAGTATTCGAAAAGAAAAATGACTACGCCCCTCGACATTATCAAACCTGCGGTGCGTGCGTTGCGCGCTTACACGCTCTCGCCGCATCGCGCGTCGGTGAAGATCAATCAAAACGAGAATCCGTGGGATGCGCCGGCGCAGATCAAGGAGGAGGTGCTGCGGTGTTTTGCGGCGCGCAAGTGGTCGCGCTATCCGGATTTCGTGCCGGTGAGTTTGCACGAACGGCTGGCGGGGTTTGCCGGTTGGAAAGCGGATGGGATCATCGCTGGTAACGGATCGAATGAGTTGATTCAGGCGCTGTTGATGGTTTCGATGGGACCGGGCAAGCGCGTGATGATTTCCGAGCCGACGTTTGCATTGTACAGGCAAGTGGCAACTGTGCTTGGTGGTGAAGTGGTAACGGTTCTGTTGACGCCGGAGTTGACTTACGACGTCGCGGCGCTGCTGAAGACGATTGAAGAGACAAATCCGGACGTCACGATCATCTGTTCGCCAAACAATCCGACCGGCTGCGTCATTCACGCTACAGACTTGCGCAAATTGCTGGGCGCTTCGCGTGGATTGGTGGTGATCGATGAGGCGTATCACGAGTTTTCGCAACAATCCGTGGTTCCGTTGCTGAATGAACACGAGAACCTGATCGTGCTGCGCACGTTTTCGAAAGCGATGGCGTTTGCTGCGCTGCGGGTCGGGTATTTGCTTGCTGCGCCGGAGTTGGTTACTGAAATCCGCAAAGCAGTCTTGCCGTACAATCTCAATGCTTTCTCGCAGATCGCAGCAGAGGTTGCGATTGAAAGATATGAAGCGCTGCTTGGACCTACCGTGAGCGCGATCATCGCTGAGAGGGAGCGTCTTTATCGCGAGATCTCGCAGATCAGAGGGTTGGCGCCCGTGCTTTCAAAAGGAAACTTTATGGTGGTCAAAACAGACATGGATCCAAGGCAGATTTTTGAAGGGCTGTTGCAACGAGACATCCTCGTGAGGGATGTGAGCGGATATCCGATGTTGCGCGAGTATTTCCGGTTTAGTGTTGGCACGCCGGAAGAGAACGATCGATTGTTGAGGGCGCTGAATGAGATCGCAGGTTAATACTAAAGTCCGGCTGGTGACTGTGCATCGCAAGACGAAAGAGACTGACGTGCGCGTCAAGCTCAATCTCGACGGCAGTGGCAAGTCGAAGATCTCGATTGGACTGCCGTTTCTCGAACACATGCTGGAGTTGTTTGCCAAGCACGGGCTGTTTGATTTGGACGTGAAGTGCGACGGCGATCTCGAAATCGACGATCATCATTCTGTTGAGGACATCGCGATTACGTTGGGCCAGGCGTTGGCGCAGGCGCTCGCCGATAAGGCGGGCATCAACCGTTACGGTGAGGCGATCGTGCCGATGGACGAGGCGCTGTGCCGTTCGGTGATCGATCTTTCGGGCCGGTTTTATCTCGTGTACGAAGTGCAGACCAGGCGGCAGAAGATCGGGAACTTCTCGGTAGAGCTTGCGGAACATTTCTGGCGTTCGTTTGCCGAGACGGCGAAATTCAACCTGCACATCGATTGTTTGCGCGGGCGCAACACGCATCACATTCTCGAAGGAACGTTCAAAGCCTCGGCGCGCGCCCTGCGCCAGGCAGTGGAGCGAAACAGCCGCACCAGCGGCGTCCCGAGCACGAAAGGATCGTTGTAGAAGGGCACCGAGAAGAATTCAAAACGGAGCTGGTATGGTCCAGGTAGCGATCATCGATTATGGTGTTGGGAATTTGCGTTCGGTGGAGAAGGCCTTTGCGGCCACGGATTGCAAAGCGATTATCAGCAGCGATGAAAAGGATCTGAGGGCGGCTGAAAGATTGGTGTTACCGGGTGTGGGTGCATTTGGCGCGTGTGTGAGGGCGTTGAGCGAGTGTGGTTTTGACCAGTTGGTGCGTGAGAGAGTTGAAGAGGGCACGCCGCTGTTGGGCGTTTGCGTCGGCATGCAGTTGTTGTTTGAAGAGTCTGACGAATTTGGCGCGACGCCTGGGCTCGGCCTGTTGCCAGGAAAAGTGCGACGGTTTGGTGATGAGCTCGTAGTACCGCATGTTGGTTGGAACCGGATCGATCAGGTCTGTGAGAATCCAATGTTCGACGGAGTTGCCAACGGTTCTTTCTTCTATTTTGTGCACTCGTATTACTGCGAGCCGGTTGAAAAATCCGTGGTCGCGGGTGAGACGGAATATGGCATCAGGTATGCTTCAGTCGTGGCGAAGGCAAACATCTGCGGCGTGCAGTTTCACCCCGAAAAGAGCCAGGAGTCGGGATTGCGGCTGCTGAGAAACTTCGCGCGCCTCAACTCAAGATGCTAGCGAAACGGATCATTCCCTGTCTCGATGTTGATAACGGGCGCGTGGTAAAGGGCATTCGTTTCGTGTCGCTCGTCGACGCAGGCGATCCGGTGGAGCAGGGAAAGCGTTACGATGCCGAGGGCGCGGATGAACTGACGTTTCTCGATATCACCGCTTCATCAGACAAGCGCGACATCGTCGCAGATCTCGTGCGGCGCGTGGCGGATGAAGTCTTCATTCCGTTTACTGTCGGCGGCGGCTTGCGAACGGTCGAAGACATTCGCACGATCTTGCGTGCGGGCGCCGACAAGATCACGCTCAACACGGCGGCGCTCGAAACACCCGATTTGATTAGCGCGTGTGCGGAAACGTTTGGCAGCCAGTGTGTCGTGGTGGCGATCGACGCGCGGCGACGGTTGGCAGATGATCCAAGGTCAGGCTGGGAAGTTTACACGCATGGCGGCCGGCGCAACGTCGGTATCGACGCACTCGAGTGGGCCACGCGAGCACAGCAACTCGGCGCCGGCGAGATTCTGTTGACGAGCATGGACCGTGACGGCACCCGCAACGGTTACGATATCGAACTGACGCGAGCCGTTTCCGGCGCGGTGCGAATTCCGGTCATTGCCTCCGGCGGCGCAGGAAAGCTGGAGCATTTTTACGAAGCGTTGACCGCTGGCGGCGCCAGTGCGGTTCTGGCAGCATCGTTGTTTCACTTCGGCGAGTTTTCGATCTCTGAGGTGAAGAATTATTTGCGCGGGCGTGGAGTCGAAGTCAGGTGAGCATAGATCCTAAAAGCGTGAGGTTTGACGAGCACGGATTGGTGCCCGCGATCGTGCAGGATGCGCGCACGCGCGAGGTGCTGACGCTCGCTTACATGAACGAGGAAAGTCTCGCGCGCACACTCGAAACCGGGCAGACGTGGTTCTGGTCGCGTTCGCGAAACGAGCTCTGGCACAAAGGCGCGACTTCGGGAAACACGCAACAGGTCGTGAGCCTGACGAGCGACTGCGACAACGATGCGATCGTGGTCCTGGTTAATCCGGCCGGCCCGGCGTGTCACACGGGTGCGCGATCGTGTTTCGACCTTGAACGCCATCCACAAGATCCCGATGGCCTGTTGCACGAGCTCTACGAGCTGATAAAGAGCCGGCAGGAAGAGCGGCCGGAAGGTTCGTATACCACCTATCTCTTCGACAAGGGTCTCGATAAGATACTCAAAAAAGTCGGTGAGGAGTCGACCGAGACGATCATCGCGGCAAAGAACGACGATCCGAAACAACTCGTCAGTGAAGTCGCGGATCTGCTTTACCACCTGCTTGTAATGCTCGTCGCGCGCAAGGTGAATCTTGATGACGTCCGCGAAGAGTTGGCCCAACGTCGAAAACCCGAGACCGGAGGAGCGAGTGAAGCCCGGTAAGAGCGAGTTGAACGAACTACTGGAATTCTCCGTCGCCCTGGCGCGTGGCGCAGGCGACATCACCTTGAAATACTTTCGCAAGCAGCCGGAGACGAGCACTAAATCCGACGGCAGCTACGTCACCATCGCGGATCGTGAAGCGGAAGCCTACCTCCGCCGGCAGATTGCGGAACGTTTTCCCGACGACGGTATCCTGGGCGAGGAGGAAGGCGAACGCGAAGGACGTTCGGGCCGGCGCTGGATCCTGGATCCGATCGACGGCACGTTTGCTTTTGTGCATGGGGTTCCTTTTTACGGTGTGTTGATAGCTTTGGAAATCGACGGCGAGCCGAGCGTTGGTGTTGTCAATATTCCGGCGTTGAACGAGATTGTCGCTGCGGCGAAGGGCTGTGGTTGTTTCCTGAACTGCACGCCTGCGCGCGTCTCGACGATCGGTAAACTTGCAGACGCGTTGTTGTTGTCGACCAGCTTCAACATCTGCGCTCGCTATGGCTTTGGACGCGCGGCTGAATTGCTGCAAGCCCGCGCGAGGACAAGCCGCACCTGGGGCGACTGTTATGGTTACGTGCTGGTCGCGACGGGTCGGGCGGAAGTGATGTTCGATCCGGTGATGAACTTGTGGGACTGCGCGCCGCTGTTGCCGATCATGGAAGAAGCCGGCGGCACGTTTACGGACTGGCGCGGCGAGCGCACCGTGAACGGCGGCAACTCGATCGCGACCAATGGATTGTTGTTTGACGAAGTGATGGCTCTCGTTAAAAACAAAGATGCAGATAATCCCGGCAATTGATCTGAAGAACGGACGCTGCGTGCGGTTGACGCAGGGCCGCAAGGCCGACGTCACTGTCTATGATGAGAATCCCGTAGAGGTGGCAAAGAGTTTTGCGGCTGCGGGTGCGGAGATGATTCACGTTGTCGATCTCGACGGCGCGTTTCAGGGAGGTGAGTCGCGTAATCGCGCGGTAGTCGCAAAGATTGTTGAAGCGGTTGATGTGCCCGTCGAGTTTGGCGGCGGCATCAGGTCGCGTGAAGAGGTGCAGCATCTGTGTGACTTCGGGATTGCGCGCGTCGTCCTGGGGACCGTTGCTGCTGAATCGCCCGCGCATCTGCGTGAATTCGTGGCCCGGTTCGCGTCGAAGATTTGTGTCGGCATCGACGCGCGCGACGGTCACGTGATGACGCGTGGTTGGGAAACAGCGACGCACGTGATGGCTGTCGAACTCGCGCGCGTGGTGGCTGGTTGTGGTGTTGAGCGCATCGTTTACACCGATATTGCTCGCGACGGCATGCTGACTGGTCCAAACGTCGAACAGACACTCGCGGTCGTGCGCGCCGCCAAGGTGCGGGTGACGGCGTCGGGCGGCGTTTCCAGTCTCGACGATCTCAAACGGCTGCGTGATTTGGGCGAGCCACTGCTCGACAGTGTTATTGTTGGCAAAGCGTTGTACGAAGGAAAATTCAAGCTGGAAGAGGCGTTGCAGATCGCAAACTCACAATGAGCGAAAAAATCTTTGCGGATGGAGTCTTGAACGGACGCGTCGCATTCGTGACGGGCGGCGGGACCGGGATCACCGGCGGGGTTGCGCGCGCGTTTGCGGAAGCTGGCGCGAGCGTAGCGTTGGTGAGCCGGAAAATGGAGCATCTCGTACCGGCGGCGCAGTTAATCAATGAAAATGGCGGAAACGCGATCGCCGTTGCGGCGGATGTTCGTCAACCGGATGAGGTCGAGAGCGCGGTGGCGAAGACAGTCGAAGAGTTTGGCAAGATCGATATCGTCGTGAACGGCGCAGCCGGGAATTTTCTTTGCAAGGCTGAAGAGTTGTCGCCGAACGGTTTTGGCGCCGTAGTGGATATCGACTTGAAAGGAACGTTCAACGTCTGTCGCGCGGCGTTTGCGCAGCTCAAGGAGAATCGCGGACAGATTTTGAACATCAGTGCGACGCTGCATTACCTCGGCACGCCGATGCAGCTTCACGTTTCCGCGGCGAAGGCCGGTATCGATGCGTTGACGCGCAATCTGGCGGTTGAGTGGGGCCGTTACGGCATTCGCGTAAACGCGATTGCGCCCGGTCCAATCGAAGACACGGAGGGAATGAAGCGGCTCGTTCCCGAGCCGATCAAAGAACGGCTCAAGAAAAACATTCCGCTCGGGCGTTTCGGGCTCATTGCTGACATTGAGCGGGCGGCGGTTTTTATCTGTTCGGACGCGGCGAGTTTTGTTAATGGCGTTGTGCTGGTGGTCGATGGTGGTCACTGGCTAGCGGCGAACCGCATGCTGTGAGTTAAGTCTCTTTCTGGATTCTTCAGAGGTTGTAACGCAACGAGAAACATGCTCGATTTGCAACCCGCATCTTTCGACGCGTTTGAACGCGAAGCACGGCAAGGTAACGTCGTGCCGGTAGTGAGATCTGTGCTCGCGGATCTGCACACGCCGGTTGGCGCGTTCATGCGCATCGCTGGTAATTCCCGGTATTCGTTTCTGCTGGAATCGGTCGAAGGCGGCGAACGCATTGCGCGCTATTCATTTCTCGGCGCTGAGCCGGAAATGGTCGTTCGCGGCCAAGGGTTTCAAACCTTTGTCGAACGCAACGGCAAGACCGAGTCGTTTCCGATCGTCGCGACCGAATGGGTGCGTGACTACTTTCGCCAACGCTCACTCGCCCGGCGCCCGGGGCTTGTGCCCTTCGCCGGTGGCGCCGTCGGTTATGTTTGCTACGACGCGGCGCAATGGTTTGAACCCGCGCTCAGAAGCGATCAAACACAACCCCTCACTGGTCCAACAGACGCACTCTGGATGTTCTATCGCACGGTGATCGCTTTCGATCGCGTCAAACAGCGGCTGGAGATCGTTTCGATCGTTTTGACCGAAGAAGCGCAGGGGAGTCATGAGCGGCTGCGACAGCTTTACGATGAGGCGGTGGCGCGCACGCTGGAAATTGAAAAGACGATCTTCGAAGGCGATTCGCGGCCGACGCGCCCACCGATACGGCAGGAGTCGAAAAAAATTTCGTTGCAGTCCAACTGGACCAGGCGGGCTTTCGAAGAGGGCGTGCGCCGTGTGAAGGATTACATCGCCGCTGGTGATTGTTACCAGGCGGTGCTGTCGCAGCGGTTCTCGGCGAAGTTTACTGGCGAAGCGTTGCAGATCTATCGCGCACTCCGGGCGATCAATCCATCGCCGTACATGTTCTTTCTGCGCGCCGGCGCGGAGACGGTAATTGGCGCGTCGCCCGAGATGCTCGTGCGTTGTCACGGCCAGCGGCTCGACTATCGCCCGATCGCGGGCACGCGCAAACGCGGCGCAACCGAGACTGAAGACTGGATGTTGAGCGAGGATCTGAAAACCGACGAGAAAGAAGTGGCCGAACACATGATGCTCGTCGATCTGGGCCGCAACGATCTCGGGCGCGTTTCGGATTACGGTTCAGTGAAGGTGGAGAATTTGATGACGGTTGAGCGCTATTCGCACGTGCAACACCTGGAGACGAGTTTGCGTTCGCGGTTGCGCGATGGTCTCGATCGCTTCGATGCATTGGCGTCCTGTTTTCCGGCGGGAACGGTGACAGGCGCGCCGAAGATTCGCGCGATGGAGATCATTCGCGAGCTCGAACCCGACCGGCGCGGCATTTACGCGGGTTCTGTTTTGTATCTCGACTATGCCGACAATCTCGATTCGTGCATCGCGATCCGGACGATCGTTTTGCGCGAAGGTGAAGCGATGGTCCAGGCGGGCGCAGGCATCGTTGCCGATTCAGTTCCCGAACATGAGTATGCAGAAACTGTGAACAAAGCACGCGCGATGTTTCGCGCGATTGAAATGGCGGAGAGAGGGTTGTGAAGTATTTGACTGTCTTTTTATCCGGGTTTTTATCTTTGTTTCTTTGTCTGTCGGCACAGGAACCGCCGAAGAAAGCGAACGCTCGCGCGGCAATAACTCCCGCCGAAGCCGCCGACCCGTTCGACGGCGCTTCGGTCGAGAAGCTCGCGAGTCAGTGCGTCACGCTCGAAACCGAGATGGGCGCGATCGAGATCGCGATGATGCCGGAAGTTGCTCCCGCGGCAGTGAGAAACTTTCTTAACATGTCTGCGGCCGGAGAACTCGATACGACTACGTTCAGCCGCGTCGTGCCAGGCTTCGTGATTCAGGGCGGGGATCTTCAGACGAGCGAGAAGTGGAGCGCGGAACTAGCCAAACGCATGACGCGCCGGTTGCCGGACGAGCCCGGTCTCGTCAAACACGTTCGCGGTATTGTTTCGATGGCCCGCACCAACGAACCAAACAGCGCCACCACTCACTTCTTCATTCTCGTTCGCGAGGCGCCACATCTCGATAGCGCGTTTGCTGCGTTTGGCACGGTGACGAAAGGAATGGAAGTGGTCGACGCGATCAATCAGGCGCCGGTGAATGGTGAAAAGCCCGAGAAGCCTGTGAAGATCGTTCGTTCAGTTGTGGCGCCATGCAAAAAGTAGTTCTGTCATTCGCGACCATCGCTTGCGTGATGGTATGGAGCGGCTGCTTGAAGTCGGGTGGCGCGTCGCAGCCCACGCCGGAGGCGGCACAGCGGATACTGAAGCTGCGCGGCTACGAGTTTGACGAGAAGAGTTTCTTCGCGGCGGCGCAGGCGCGCGACTTCCTGACGATCAGCGCGTTCTTTGACGCGGGCATAAATCCGAATGCTCAGGACAGCGATGGCCGGACCGTGTTGATCTCGGCGGCCGCGCGCGGCGATCTACAGGTTGTCAACCTGCTGTTGTCACGCGGCGTCGATCCCAATGTAAAAGATAAGCAGGGCTACACCGCGATGAGTCATGCGATTGAGGCGATGTATGAAGACGTGGTGGATGCGCTCCTTGGTCAGCCGGCCCTCGACGCGAACTCGCGCGGCTTGAACGGCCGACCGGCGCTGTTTGCTTACGTGTGGCGCGATAACAAGGAGCGAGTTGAAAAGTTGCTCGCGCACGGCGCGGACGTGAATGCGCTGGACGCTGACGACGACACGGCGCTGCACGGCGCCGCACAAACAGGCAACGTCGAGATCGTTCGCATGCTTTTGGACAAGGGCGCGAATCC
>Ga0187894_10003347_pt1 | contig 18044 bp, 11 predicted proteins | sample GBC1701081metaG_FD_136650 | JGI IMG/M metagenome (GOLD analysis project Ga0187894, IMG submission 136650) | White microbial mat communities from a lava cave in the Kipuka Kanohina Cave System on the Island of Hawaii, USA - GBC170108-1 metaG ...
CAATCTTTCCGATTACGCGAACGAGCCTCATCGTTCGGCTCGGCTCCGCTACACGGGACGCCCGCGAGCGGGCGTGGGATGAGTTCTTCGGTATCTACTCCCCGATCATCTACCGCATGTCACGCCATTCTGGTCTTAGGGAGCCGGACGCCGAAGAGGTCGTCGCGACGGTGATGCGAAACTTCGCTAGCTCCGTTCGCACCGGGTTCGAACTGGAGACGCGATTCCGGCACTACCTGCGAAGTATCACGAACCGGCAGATCCGCCGCGAGAAGCAGCGCCGTAGCCGAGATTTATCGCTCAGTGAATTGTCGCTGCCGCCTGTTGTAGCCGACGACGCGAATAAGCAATGGGAACAGCTTGAACGGGAAGAGAGGTGGCGAACGTGTTTGGAGCGGCTTAAAGCCTCGCCTGCCGTGCGGCCTCGCGACTGGTCGGCGTTTGAGGCATGGGTTCTTCAAGGCGAGCAGTCGAGGACCGTCGCCAAGCGGTACGGCATCACGCCGAACCGCCTCCACGGCATCAAGCACAAACTCATAAACGAACTTCGGAGGCTGAAGCTGAAGCTCGACGTTGAGCTGGGGGAGGTGTAGCCATGTTCCGCTCTTGTTGCCCGACGGTGGACAAGCTTGAAGCGTTCGCCAAGTGTCCAGCGAAAGGATGGTTTTCTGAGCACGTCAAGAATTGCCCGACCTGCAGCAAGATCGTCTCGGATTTGCGCGATGAGTCGGCTCTTGTCGCCGAGCTTCAGCAGGCTGCAACCGCAGAACCATCGCCCTCCGTTCGCAGGCGTCTCAAAGGCATAGCTCGTGAAGCGGTGCGTGACCCTGAAAACGGCTAATGCCCAAGCACTTGGCGGTAATACCGCGTCGGATGACCCCGCCCTCGTGTGCCACAAGAAGCGACGCGGCGCTTTATGCCCCCTAAAGGGCCGTATCGGCGCTCAGTTGAACGAAAACGGGCCGGTAGCAGGGACTTCACCGGACGGAGATCGACCGACGGGAGCAAATCTCGGCCTTTTATCCATCCGGCCGGGCCTCATCGGTCTCTTCGACGATAAGCAGCCGCCGAGCGAACGCCGTTCACGAAGGACTCGGCGATCCGATCTTCAAATTGTTCGCGCTCCCCTTCCCGTCCGCGGGCGTTTCCGGGAAGCCGAAGCCTGCCGATCGCCTCGGCCTCGCGCTCTAGCGAGGCCATGCACGCGGCGACACCCTTGAGCATCGCCCGTGCAACATGGCTGCTGCTAAGCCGCGTACCGGTCGAGCGGCGGTAAAGTTCGACGAGCCGCGAAAAGGTCTCTTCCGTTGATGGGCTTAGGACAAGCTCTCGCTTGATGTTGGCCGGCTCGCCGGTTGGGGCGGCCGATGAAAGATTCGGTGGCGAAACGTGGTGAACTGGCAATGCCTCGGATTGCCGTAGAGGTGGCGTTGAAGGGGTTAAGGCCGGCGCGTCGAGGTTCGCTGGCTTCGACGGCTCCGGTGCTGCCGGCTGTGCTGGGGCAAGCGCCCGCGACGCGGCCTCAACGTCGAGGAGCCTTGCGACGGAGCTTGTGGGCGGTGGTTCTCGTAGCGGCTTGGCCATCCCCTACCCTCTCATGCGTTTGCGGCGAGCGCTTCCTCGACCTGTTCCTCCGGGCCTCCCACGTCTTTGAGCACCAAAGGTGCAAGCGTACCGGCAAGGAATGCGCCCCGGTTCATGACGCGGTGCTCAACCTCTTGAGCAAGACGGATGTACTGGCGAGCAACGGCGAGCTTGTTGTAACGCGGAAGTTGAAAGAGCGTTTTTCCTCGGCCCGAAAGATCGGGAAGGACCACGGCCTGCGAAATGTAGGTCTCAAAGCGTCGTTGCGGGAGCGCTTCGTGCACGACGGTTTCAAGCTGCGCTCGAAGTCTTGTCGCTCTGCCATCGACGTTTGTGAACACAACGCCCAGCACTTCAAGCCCTGGGTTTCGGTGCTTCCTTACGTCGGCGATGTCGTTGAACGCCTCGGTGAGGCCGCCAAGTGAAAGCGGGTGCGGAAACGCAGACAGCAGAAACCACTCCGCCGTCGAGTATGCGGCGACGGTCGTGGTTGCTGCCGCGGCCGGCGCCGTGTCGAGAAAGATGAAGTCGAATTTCTCGCGGGCGAGTGCGATCGGCCGGTCGAGGATTCGTGTCCGATCGACGTACTTGGAGAGCACCGTGTCGAGTTCCGAGAGCTGGGGTCTCGATGAGATGAGGTGGACGCCCTTCGGCATCTTGTCGGTGATGGCGAGCGATTCGACGGTCTCATCCGTGGAGAGAAGTTCCAGCGATCCTGCGAAGCTATTTTCAGGGACTCCAAGGTGTTTCGTCGCTCCTGCGGCGGGGTCGAGATCGATGACCAAACTTTTGTGTCCTCGTTGTCCGAGCGCCGCCGCGATGTGCACGGTGTTGGTAGTCTTTCCGACTCCGCCTTTCTGGTTGCCGACCGCGATCAAGACTCCAAGCGGTTTGTTTCCCGTCACGTACCCTCCATCCAAAAAAAATTTGTCAGTGCGGGTTTCCCGCAATCGGGCTCTCGGGCATGGCCGAATCCCCGCGTCCCCGCGTTCGGGCCTGTCCGCATTCCCGCATGTTCAAGTCGTAGCGCAGCGCTAACCCATCGCACAAGATGAAAAGATGCACCTGGCAGCCTTCCCGCATTCGGGGGTTCGCGCATTCGGGCTTTGGGGCGTTCCCGCATTCCCGAAAGAGTGCCCGCCCGCATTCCCGCATTCGGTCATGCGCCCGATGAAAGATTTTGTATTGTCAGGTACTTGGCGGTTCGCTACGTCTGGTTCAAGAGGCTTAAAGCATCCGCCCGCGATTCGATGGACGATGCGGCAAGCGTTTCATGATGGAGGACTAATTGGGTTAGCACGCTGGTGCACAAAAGAAAAAAGCGACCATAGGGTCGCCCTTTTCACGGCTTGAGATTCGGAGGCATTAGCCTCGAACCCAGAAGCTACCAAAACTGTGACAGGTCAAGGGTAGCGCGGCTTCGCGGCTGCTGTCAAACCGTTTTCTTCGGCTGAACAGGAGAGGTGTTTCTTCACGGCTTGCCCAACGGGCAACGCGAACGCCCGTCGTGTGTTCGCCGAAAGATAGACTGATATGCAATTCCAAAAGCGCGCTGGCGTGCAAAAACCCGCTGGAGGGTTCACTCTTGTTTCAGGAACGGTGATTCTGGCCGCCTGGGCGGCTTATAGACGGCGCGATCTCCGCCTGTTTGACCTTCGAGTATGGTTTTCATGCTTGGAGTTAGCAGCGAGGCGCTGCGGCCTCATAAAGGGCAGGTCTCCAAGCTTCCGAATCGACGAGATCCACCGGCTGGTAGGCGGGGTGGGGGGCGAGCACATACGTCAGTCTCTTTCGAGAATCGAAAGAGCAGGGCTCATCACCTGGTCGGATAGGTCGATCGTGTTCCCAAAGACCGAAGCCGTCCTGGGACAGGCAGGTCTTGGGCCGATGTTGGACCTCATTCCCAATCATCGTCGCCTTGTTCCGGTGCCTCGTCGCATCGTTCGACTCCTCGCCGGCGGCGCCCGACGAGTCGTTGTCGCGACGATTGTTGGACACCTCCTTCGCTGCCTCTACTACAGGAGCGGCGTTTGTCTTCCCGAAGGCACCTGCAAAGCGTCGTGGATCGCCGAGCTGTTTGGCGTGAACGTGCGAAACGTGAAGTCCGCACGGAAGCATCTTGTGAGCATTGGATGGCTCGCTCCGATTTCGACAAGGCAGACCTGCCTCAACCGATTCGGCCAGCGGGTTCGCATCAATCTCGAATGGTCGAGAAACGACATAAGCGCAAGACCCAAACGATCACCCCCAAGTGCGATTTCCACAACCGAATTGCCACCCCCATATAAAGACAAGAAACTCTCTTCGAGAATCTACATGAACCAGAAACCCGAGAACGGGCCATCTGGTGTTTCAAAACAATCAACGCGGGAAGGGAAGCCGACGTTTCGTCATGTGGTGCCGGAGGATCTCTACGACCCGCGGCGTCTTAGAGTTCTACATCGGCAGGCAATCGTCGCCGCACTTATCAGTCAATCCGAGTGCGACCGGCTTCGTTTCTTCGCCGCTGCCGAACACGCCAAAGCCATCGGCACGCGAAACCCTTGCGGCCTCTTTGCGACGATCGTCCGACGAGGACTTTGGGGCTTTATCACGCAAGACGATGAGGACACAGCCAGACAGGTCGTCAAGCGAATTGCACCTGATTTTGGGGTTTCGGTGCACGATCCCGGAGGCGTTGAGATTAAATCTCCGCCCTTGAACGAAAGACGGGTGCTCAGTAGAACGGAGGTCCGAGCAATGGTTGCTTCAAGTCTCGGGGAATCTGTTACCGGCGCCGCTTCTTGCGGCCGCCCGGCGGCAGTGCCGGTCGGTCCGCTTTGTGCTGAATGATCGCACGCGCTTCGAGGCGAGCTTCAAGCGTCCGCCGTTCACGTTCAAGTTCTGCGCTCAGCATCTTCTCATCGGGTAACGTCGTGCGGTACTCGCTTGCAAGCACCTTATTGGAGAGGCCCTCCAAGGCGTATTTCGCTAGGGCGGCGTGGCGCTTCGAGCAGAGGATTAGTCCCACGGGCGGATTCTCATCGGCATGCGTCCAGTGTTCGCGGGCGAAGTTTAGGTACATGTGCATTTGCCCGGCGTCCTGGGGCGTGAGTTCGCCAAGCTTGAGGTCAATGATGATGAGGCAGCGCAGCCGCCGATGGAAGAAAAGCAGATCGATGCGATACCACGTGTCTGCGACGCGGAGACGCCGCTGCCTTCCGACGAAAGCGAAATCGCCGCCCAATTCGAGCAGGAACTCTTCGAGGCGATGAATCAGCGCTGCTTCGAGGTCGGATTCCGAGTACTCGTCCTTCAGGTCGAGGAATTCCAGGACCAGCGGGTCCTTGATCTCCTCTTCCGCCGATACGGCATCTTGGGTCCGTTTTGCAGCGTGCTTGGTGAGCATCGCGGCCTTGTTCTTCGATAGTGCCGTGCGTTCGTAGAATTGCGTCGAGACTTGCCGGTTCAATTGCCGGATTGACCAGCCGCCGCGAAGCGCTTCCGTTTCGTAGAAGCGACGAGCCTGCTCGTTGTCCACGCCAAGTAGCCGTACGTAGTGCGACCAGGGCAGGGGAAACGCTCGTCGTGCGAGCCCCTTTTCGACGGCCGCTTGACCCGGCGATGCCCGCTTAATTTGTGCAGACGGTGTCTGCACAATGTCTCGATAGGTCAGGTAGAACGCCCGCATCTGGAACAGGTTTCGCCGACCGAATCCGCGACCAAATCGAGCACCCAAATCGGCCGAGAGTCGGTCAATCACGTTCTCGCCGTACTCTGCTCGCTTGGACCCCGCCTGATCAAATTCGACAATTCGCCGGCCGATCTCCCAATACGTCGCCGTCATGACTGCGTTGACAGTGCGAGCCGCTGCACGTCGTGCCGTTTCGAGCAGGTCGGTGATGCCGCCCAGCACTTCGGCGTAATGGTTGCTCTCGCTGCCTTTCTTCACGGCCGCGATCGTCCTGCGTGATTGAGGTTTTCGGTGTTTTGCCATTCGTTGCTTTGCACCCTACCGGTAGCTTACCATTGCGACGAATGCAACCGAAGCTGCCGGCATGTTTGCGATTGATGGCTCCCGAATCACCGCGCCGTGGACGCAATTCGATGTCGAAAAGTGGCACGACTTCCAGCCTTAAAAGCCTTAAAAAGCTTGCGTCAAATTTGCGTCTAAACCAGTCCCGGAACCAGTAAAAAGCCAGTCCGGCTGTCAGTCCGGAATCAGTCGGTATCTTCTTTCGGCGCCTCGTCTTGAGCCTTGTCCGGCAAGGGGTTAGGATTCTGTTCTGGAGGATTCCCAAGCTGGACGTCGTGGGTTCGAATCCCATCGCCCGCTGTGTTTGTAAGCTACGCCGCCCTCGATAGTTCGAGAGACCTGCCGGTGGTCGGCAGTGCGGCCGAAGACGCGAAAACGCGCGGTGTTACACCGCGCTCCGCGTTTCGGAGGTCGCACCATGCCGAAGACCCCATCCTATCGCCAACGCAAAGGCCACGATCAGGCCCTTGTCACCCTGACCGACGCCGTTACCAAGCGGCGCAGTGATTTCTGGCTCGGGCCCCACGGCTCGCCAGCCAGTCGCGAACTCTACCATCGCGTCATCGCACAATGGGAGGCCGCCGGGCGAAAGCTCTCCGCGCTGGCAGGTACCGATGTCAGCCCGCGCACCGAGGCGGGCCCGAAGGTCAAGGAAATCGTCCATCAGTACTGGGCTTGGGCGAAAGGTTATTACCGGCCGAAGCACATGCAGGCGCTGCATGGCGCTCTGCGCCTCTTGCGGAAATATTACGGCGAGTTGCCGGCCAGCGACTTCGGCCCGAAGAAGCTTCGCCTGCTGCGCGACGAGATGATCCGCGGCGATGAGGCGGATCGCCCGCCACGAAAGCCGTGGTCTCGCAAGTACATCAACTCCCAGATCCAGCGCATCCGCCACGTTTTCAAATGGGCTGCCGGCCACGAACTCGCGCCGGCCTCGGTGCATCAGGCACTATCCACGCTCGAGCCGCTGAAACGCGGTCGCTGCAACGCGCGGGAGGGTGGAAAGGTGCTGCCGGTGCCAGACGCGCTGCTCAATAGCGTGCGTCCGCATTTGTGCCGGCCCATTCGAGCGCTGGTCGAGCTGCAACTTCTTACCGCTGCGCGACCTGGCGAGCTGCTGGGACTGCGACCCCTGGATATCGAAGTCGACGAGCGGACGCAGGTGTGGACGTTCAGGCCGGACCAGCACAAAAACACCTTCCGCGAGCATGATCGCGTGATCTATTTCGGGCCTCGGGCCCAGGAGATCGTGCGGCCCTTCATGCTTGATCGACCGACCACCGCTTTCTGTTTCAGCCCCTTGGACGCAGACCAGGAGCGGAGGGACAAGCTGCACGCTGTGCGATCGACACCGCTTTCGTGCGGCAATCGGCCTGGAACGAATCGTCGAGACACTCCTCGCCGAAAGCCGGGCGATCGGTATTTGACACCTGCATATCATCGCGCCATTGAATACGCCTGCGACCGCGCGTTTCTGCCCCCCACGCCGCTGGCCCGCGAGCGCGGCGAAACGCGAGCAACGTGGCGCAAGAGACTGACGCCGAAACAACGGGAGGAACTTCGGGCCTGGCAGCGAGATCACCGTTTCCATCCGCACCAACTCCGCCACAATGCCGCCACCTACCTGCGTCGGGAATATGGATTGGAAGCCGCCCAGCTGACCCTGGGGCACGCCAGTGCGCAGATTACCGACGCGGTCTATGCCGAACGCGACCACGCGAAGGTCATCGAAATCATGCGGAAGATTGGCTGATCAGACGGGCGGTCGGCAATCGCCACGCTGTACCGAGTTACCGAAAACGGTAACTCGGTTTTTTTTAGATGTTTTGTTGGTGCGGAATCCATCGAATTTCAAGGGAGTTCGTCGCGCAGCCACTCAAGCGACTCCCGGTAACTCGAGTTACCGAGTTACCGCTCGAAATCGTCCTGTATAGCGAGTGCAGGGATCGAGACGCCGGCAACGGCTGGGAGAATCGCATGCACCCTCAGGCGACGACAACAAGTGAATATATCACTCTGACCGAAGCGGCCAGAATCGCCCCTGGTCGGCCCTCAACGAATTGCATCTGGCGCTGGTGCCGGCGAGGGGTGCTGGCTCGTGGGGGCGAGCGCATCCGGCTTCAGCACGCGCGCGTTGGCGGGATGATTTTCACGACGGCATGCTGGCTGGAGGAATTCGGACGAAGGCTGGCCGACGCCGATGCGAAGTATTTTGACCTCCGGGAAGCGGCCGCGGCGGCCGCGCAAGCGACCGAACTCCAGACACGCCGCCGTCGACGGCGCTCCCTCACCACACAATTTTCCGACCCGCGACAGCGAGAACTCGCGCAGATTGACTGCGAACTTGAGGCGGAGGGTCTCTGATGCGCCCCGCCGACACCGAAAGGCGGGCACGCCGCGTACCTGCGCAACGTCCACGCCGTGACCACCGGGTTCGATCCGGCCAGCATCGATTGCGTTGCGTTCCACCTGGGAGACCAACCCCCGCGTGTGGATTTCGTGGATGGACTCCCTGAAGACGCTCCTGCACTTGGCGTTCCCTCTTGATGTCTACGCACTCCATGCTTGATGCCGCGCGGAGACATGCCGACCTGGGCTATGCGGTATTCCCTTGCGTACCCGGGCGCAAGCAGCCGCTGACTAGTCACGGACTGCTCGACGCGACCACCGACCAGAAGCAGATCGATGGATGGTGGTCGGAGAATCCCAGCGCCAACATTGCTGTCCGCACCGACGGCCTGCTGGTGATCGACATCGATGGCGCGGACAACCTCTGGCTTGCTGACGATTCCGGCCGCCGCGAGGAGTTGGCCAGCGCGCCGACGTCGTTGACGCCGCGCGGCGGACGTCACCATCTGTTCCGTCAACCGGAAGGCAAGCGCTGGCACAACACTGCCGGGCGGCTCGCACCGCAAGTCGATACCCGCGCGGATGGCGGCTACATCGTCGTGCCGCCGTCGATCTCTAATGGCGGCGGATACCAATGGCTGGAGGGCCGCGAACTAGATGTTCCCGCCAGTCTCCTGCCTGAGCCGCCGGCGTGGCTCGTCGAGATGCTCGACGCCGCTCCCGCCTCGAACGGCATCTGCGCGAGTCCGCAGCCCAACACAGTTCCCGAAGGTCAACGCAACGACACGCTTGTCCGCTTGGCGGGAGCAATGCGCCGCGTCGGGATGACGCATGCGGAGATCGCGGCGGCCCTGCACCAGGTCAACGCCGATCGCTGCAATCCACCGCTGGATGGGCGTGAGGTCGACCGCATCGCCGCGAGCGTCGCCCGGTATGAGCCCGACCAGATCGCCACGGCCGTCGCCGAGGGCCACTGGCAGCAGATGGTCGAGACCCAGCCCGTCCGACCGCTGTCCGTGCGCGACCTCGTAATGAAGTACCCCGAAATGCGCGATGCCGTCGTCCACGGTCTGCTGCGCCGCGGCGAAACCATGAACATCATTTCCTCGCCCAAGCTGGGGAAGAGCTGGCTGGTCATCGACCTGGCGCTGGCCGTCGCCTGCGGTCGCATGTGGCTCGATTCGTTCCAGACCGAGCGCGGAGAGGTGCTGATCCTGGACAACGAGCTGCATGGCGAGACCAGCGCCCATCGCATCCCCAGGGTCGCGGCGACGCGCGGCATCCCCGCCGACGCCTACGCCGACCGCTTGTTCGTACTGAACCTGCGCGGCCAGCTCAAGGACGTCTTTTCGCTGCGCCCTTTTTTCGAGTCCATCGAGCCGGGCCGGTACAGCGTGGTGATCCTCGACGCCTTCTATCGCTTCATGCCGCGCGACATGGACGAGAACGACAACGGCACGATGGCCAGGCTCTACAACCACCTGGACCTGTACGCCGATCGCCTGGGCTGCTGCTTCGTCCTGATCCACCACACGACCAAGGGCAATCAGTCGGCGAAGTCGGTGACGGACGTCGGCGCGGGAGCCGGCAGCCAGGCACGCGCGACCGACACGCATCTGATCCTGCGGCCGCACGAGGAAACGGATGCCGTCGTGCTGGACGCTGCCGTGCGCTCCTGGCCGCCGGTTCCGCCGCGATGTCTGCGGTGGGCGTTCCCGGTGTGGACGCCGGCGGATGATCTCGATCCGGCGATGCTGCGGAGCGAGAAGCCGAAGCGCGGCAAGCCCGTCCCGGTGGAAGCGCCTGACCGATCCGCGTGGAACGTCGAACGATTCCTGGAGACGTTCATCAACGCGCGACCGATCACGCTGCCGGAGTTGCGGGAGCAGGCAGCCCAGGAACCAGACCTGTCCTGGCGTCGCGTGAGCGACCTGCTCGCCATCGCCGAGCGCCAAGGGCTGGTCCAGCGGGTGCGGCTGCCCGGCCGAGGAGGCCCGCACGGGTTTGTCCTCGCCGCTGAGGGGGTGGGTTCATGAGCCCGAACCTCGAGCGCCGAACTTCTCGAAGCGCACGCGCGCATGCAGTTCAGCGCGCGCGCTTCGGGTTGAACTCGAAGCGCGCGCACCCCCCCATACCCCCCCGCGGGTGCGCCGCCAGTTCGGCGGCAACCCGCGAACTTAAAGCGCGCGCGCTTCAAGTTCGGCGCTCGAAGTTCGAATCCTGCCTGGCGCAGGTCGCCCGCCGAGATCCGCGGGAACAGCCGCGAACGGAGACGGAGTCTGCTGCGCCGGTCCGGGCGCCGGCAAGGCGGCCACGGGGCGCGCCTCGTTGGGCCGTGTGCCAGCGGACGCCATCGGAGCCTGCCTGCCTACGACGCGGCCCCCTGTTGGCCCCGGGCCGCGTCCCTGCGCATTGGGGGCCAATCGACGGGCCGAGGATGGCCCGGTTCAACGATGACATGGAGGTCCTGCGATGAAGATTGAGTTGCGGCCGCTGGCCGAGATCAAGCCCTATGAGAAGAATCCCCGCAACAATGACGCGGCGGTCGACGCCGTCGCCCGGTCGATCCGGGAGTATGGGTTCCGCCAGCCGATCGTGATCGACGGCGACGGCATCATTGTCGTCGGCCACACGCGCTGGAAAGCGGCACAGAAGCTGGAACTCGACCCGGTGCCGGTCCACGTCGCCAGGGACCTGACCCCCGAGCAGGTCAGGGCCTATCGCATCGCCGACAATCAGACCGCCTCCCTGGCCGCCTGGAATCTCGACCTGCTGAAGATCGAGTTGTCCGACCTGCAGGCGATGGAGGTGGAGCTGACGCCCCTGGGTTTTAGTACCGACGAGCTGGCCCGGATCCTCGACGTCGGCGCCAGGGATGGATTGACCGATCCCGACGAGATCCCCGCGCCGCCCGACGAAGCGACGACCCGGCCTGGCGACCTCTGGCGGCTGGGCGACCACCGCCTGCTCTGTGGCGACAGCGCGCTGGCCGACGAGGTCGACCGGCTGCTCGACGGCGCGCCGATCCACCTGGTCAACACCGATCCCCCCTACAACGTGAAGGTCGAGCCGCGCAGCAACAACGCCATCGCGGCGGGCCTCTCCTCCTTCGGTGACGCAGGCCTCACCCATCACCAGGGGTTTGACGCGGCGCGCCGGCCGAGCGCGCGGAAGGCGACGCACAAGAAGCTGCGCCCCAAGGATCGGCCGCTGGCCAACGACTTCGTCCCGGCCGAGCAGTTTGACAGGCTGCTCCACGCCTGGTTCGGCAACATCGCCCGGGTCCTGCTGCCGGGGCGGGCCGCATACATCTGGGGCGGCTACGCCAACTGCGGAAACTACCCGCCGGTGCTCAAGGCCTGCGGCCTCTACTTCTCGCAGTCGCTCATCTGGGACAAGCAGCACCCGGTCCTGACGCGCAAGGACTTCATGGGCGCTCACGAGTGGTGTTTTTATACCTGGCGCGAGGGGGCCGCCCACGTCTTCCTCGGCCCCAACAACGTGCCGGACCTGTGGCACGTCAAGAAGATCAACCCGCAGTCGATGATCCATCTGACCGAGAAGCCGGTCGAGCTGGCGGTGCGGGCGATGCAGTACTCGTCGCGCGCCGGGGAAAACGTGCTCGACCTCTTCGGCGGCTCCGGCTCGACGCTGATCGCGGCGGAGCAGACCGGGCGCCGCGCCTTCCTGATGGAACTCGACCCGCTCTATTGCGACGTGATGGTGCAGCGCTGGGAGAAGTTCACGGGGCGGAAGGCGGAGCGGATCCCAGACCGGAGCAACGCCCCCGTCGAGGCGGAGGCGTTGGAGAAGTGACCGAAATGCGGTTAGCCGTTGAACGCGAACTGCCCCCGGTCGACCTTCCTGAACCGGGCCTCGCCCTGCCTGTCGCGCGCCTCGCGCACCATCGCGGCGTAGAGCGTCGCGTGGGGCGTCTTGCCGCCGGGGCTGGTCCACAGCTGCTGCCCGGCCATCGCCGCGATCAGTTCCTGGACGTGCATCGGCTTGCCGGCCTTCTTCAGGACCATCGCGGCGGCGTCCAGAGCGCTGACGCGCTTCGGCTTCTGCTCGCTCGAGGCCTTCGCCTTGGGCGTAGTAGCGTTCGCCTTAGGCGTCGCGGCCTTCTTGTGGCGCCTGGCCTTTGCCTTGACTGGCTGGGGCTGGGTCTGCTTCCTGCTGGACTTCTTCCTGGACATGTCATTCTCCTGTTCAGGGGTTCCCGGTTCCTCGGTCGGATGACACGCGTCGTCCGACGATTCACTCACGTCGCCGGGCGGTTCCTCGCTGCAATGCCGACCCCAGCACGCCTGGCACATCGGACGCTCGAGGTAGGTCATGACCGGCCTGCCTCGGCAGTGCTTCGTCGCGCAGCGGGCTGGGTCGAATTGCGTCGCATCATCTTCCGCCGCATCGCCGGCGATGTCCGCCTGCTCGTCGATCGCCTGCGGCGGCAGATCGGCGACGACGGGCGCCTGTCTGCTCAGCGACGCCGCCTCGCGCCGCAGTCGCTGGGCGCTCTTGATCCGCACCTTGCGGTGGGTCGAGACGTTGGTCGCCTCCCAACCACCGAACCGGCTCTCGGCATCGATTCGCACCCGCGCCAGATGGCCGCTGACCTTGGCGACGTAGGTGCCGCCAATCTGCACCTGCTCTTTCTTCATGTCGTTCTCCTTGCTGCCATCACCTTCTCATGCCGCGCCTACGCGACGCGGCGTGGTCACTCAATTCACCGGGACGGTCACGATTCGACAGGTGCCGTCCGGCATCTCGTGGTCATGCAGGTAGGCGAACTCGACGCCGGCGGCGGCGATCCGTTTGACCTCCTCCGGTGCAACGACCTTCGGGCCGTCGAGCAGAATCGCCACGCCCCTGCCGCTGACCTCGGCCCACTGGATGGCGTCGTGGGCCGCCTCAAACTCGATTGCGTGATATTCAAGGGTCATGGTCGCTGCTCCTCTCTTCGTGGCTTACCTGGCGTAGATGTGCTCCGCGAGGCCGGCGGCCAGCAGGTCGACGATCTGCGCGGCGATCGGCGTCGTCGGTGGAACGTCCGCCCCGCGGTCCCAGTTGAAGACCATCGCCCGATCCTCCATTCGCTGAAGCCACAGCTTCGAGATGCGGCTCTCATCGATTTCGTAGTCGGGGTTCTCGGCGTGCGCGGGGAAGACCAGCGCTTCAAACCGATAACCGCCGATCGTTCCCGTCACCCAGGCCCCGCTGGCGCTGGTGCGGCGCTCGACCCTGGTGATTTGCATCGAGTCCAGCAGGTCGCCGCCCTCCAGGTCGGGGTCGCTGGAGTTGGCGCGGTCGGTCATGGCGTTCTCCTTCACAATTCGAATACCCGTGTGCACGCCCATCGCGTAGACTCACATGAGGGCCTATGTGGCGAACGTATTCAAGGTCACTCGCGTCGAATTCCGAGCGATGACAAAAGTCACTCGGTCGTCCACTCGCGCGACGCAGCCAGTGAGTGTCACGTCCATTGGGCGGCGCACAGCCACGGACCGCTCCGCGCGGCCCACAACGCAACGTCGCGCGTCAGGTTGGAAGCCGTGGCCTGCCAACGTCCGCGCCGCCATGCCTGGCAATGGCTGCCCGCAGCCGAATGCGGGGTGACCGGTAGCCGGTCGGAATTATGCAAGGTGGCCGCATGGACCACGGCCGGAGCCACGCTCAGATTTTCGAGGGTTTTGCGATAGGGGGACTGAAACATGGGCAGACGCGGTCCGGCGCCGACGCCGACGGCCATCCTGAAACTGCGGGGCAGCGCGCTGGTCACCCGGCAGCGCGAACGCTGCGAGGTGCGGGCGCCGGCGGGCCTGCCCGATCGTCCCGACTGGCTCGATGCCGACGGCCGGTCCGCCTGGGACCAGATCGTGCCGCAGCTCGATGCGATGGGCGTTCTGTCGCGGATCGACGGCAACGCCCTGTCGCGCTACTGCCGATTGTGGACTCGGTGGCGGAAGATGGAGGACTTCATCGCCGAGCGCGGAGAGATGTACCCGCTCAAGGATGAGACGGGCAACGTGAAGTGCTTCCAGCAATGGCCGCAGGTTGCCATCGCCTCCAAGCTGGCATTGCTGCTGACGCGGATGGAGCAGGAGTTCGGCATGACTCCGTCGGCCCGGGCACGCCTGCAGCTGAACCCCGCGACGCCGCGCCCGACCGGCGACAAGAGCCGCTTCTTCAATGCCGGGTAGACCGAAGCGGAGGAGCAGGACGCGACGCGCTGAGCCCGCTCAAGTCGTTCACACACTGGATGACATCTGCTGCCCGATACCCGGTTACGACCCCCTTTCAAAGACAGCGGGAGATCGCCGGCACATCGCGTGCGCCAGGCGCCGCTCCTGCAAAGATTCCGTAAATGACACGGAATTCTCTTGAGCAGGGTTGTTATGGCCCGATACAGTTGCCTTCCAGCAACGTTAAGCCCCACCGGACCGCAGGCGCGCGAACTTCGCTACGACATACCAGGAGACTGTGATGTTCAAGTCCTCTGAACGCACCGTTCTTCGACGCGGCGTTGGCATTCTTTTGACTCTGGCGATCGGTTTGCTTGCACATTCCGTTCAGGCGGCGCAACCGAGTTTCGACCTCAGCACCAACTACGGCATTGGAATGCCCAAACACTGGGAAGCCGAACAGGAGGTTTCCGATTACTCGCGGGTCAACATGGTCTCGGGCCAGTTGTACACCGAGGTTCCGATTGTCTCGTGGACAGGCCGAGGTCCCGCCATCGACTTCAGGTTGTATCACAACAGCGGCCACGTGGGCGGCACCTTCTCAGACGATGCTTTTTGCGGTTTCCTCTTCGGTCCTGGTTGGACCTGTTCCTATTCGGGCCGGATCATCTTTCAGGGGTTGGGTAACCAACGGTACGTTTTGGAAGATGATGGGACGCTTCTGCTTTACACGCAAAGCGGCTCCAGCAATACCTTTCTGCCCCCCGCCGGCCATTACGATATTCTCACCAGATATGACGTCACGTGGCGTCTGACGCGCAAGGATGGATCGTATCGGAGATTTGACTCGGATGGTCGCCTCCGCGAGATTGTCGATGTTGCAGGGAATAAGGTTGTAATCTCCTATGAGTGGGCTGGTGGCGGCGGAGGGACGGGCGATCCCGAATTCCCGATTGACGACGAAGAGAATAATCTTCTGATGGGCGGCGGACCGCCGGAGGAAATGTGTTTCAGCGCGGCCAGCCGGATCACAAAGATCACGGATGCCGCCGGCCGAGAGCTCCTGTTCACCTACGAGCCTGATTATTGCTACCTCGCGAGCATCACAGCACCGGGTAGCCGCGCTTGGAATTTCACCTACAACTCGACCTACGATCGACTGCTCTCAATCTCAGATCCCATGGAGTTCGTCACGGGGTTTAACTACACCACGGCGGGCCGCGTCACAAAGATCATTGATCCGCAGAGCGAGTCCGAAGAGGAACCCTATTTTTACCTCGTGGACTATGGCACCAACGGGAAAGTCTCGCAGGTCACCGATCCGGTCCCGTTCAGCGACCTGGAGCAGACGTTCACGTGGGGCGACAGCACGCAAACCGAATATGACAACACGTTCACCGACCGCCGCTCCCTCACATGGACCTATCATATTAAGAAAAGCAACCGCACGCTTCTTCGATTGACCGAACCGTGCGCGGACGATCTTGGCACCAATTATTACCAGGAATGGGCCTCGCGCGACTCGAATTTCAATGCGCTGACCTACCGCGATCAGAACAGCAATGGCTGGACCCAGGAGTATAACTCCAAGGGAAATCTGACGGAACTCACCGACCCGCTCGGCAATGTCACGGTGATGCAATACCACAGCACTTTCAACAAGATGACGCGCCGGGAGGACCCGGATACCGCGTCGCCCAGCCGGCGCGTCTGGACGTGGGCTTACGACTCCGCCTCGGGAAATGTCAGCGAAGAGAAAGACCCCTACGCACAATCGGGGGCGTCGACGCCGCCGGAGGGGGCGCACGGGGCGACCACCTACACCTACTACACCACGGAAAACGGCGGTATTTGGCGCGGCTTGCTAAAGACTCGGACGAATCGCCAAGGAGTGATTACACTCTATGATTATGACGTCTACGGACAGCCGGCGACGAAGTCCGTCGACCACTCCGGCTTGGACCTTGAGACGATCTACACTTATGACGTCATATCGCGGAGGACGGCGATGATCAATCCGCGCGGCATCGCGACTCATTACGACTACGATGCCAATGGCCGTTTGACAGTCCTGACGCGCGATTATGGCACGTCCGGGGAGCATTTCAATCAGAAATGGGAATACGAATATGACCGGCTCGGCCACCGGACGCGCGAGACCGACCCGCTCGACCTGATTACTTCCTACGATTATGACGTTCACTACACTCGGATTAATAAGTGTTACATCGATGACACCGGCGAAAAGATTGATGTGCCTTCCGATGGGAGTGTTTTTTGGAATTGGTGCCCATTACTAAACTGTCCTCAGCCTGCGCCACCCGAATGCGTCGAGATCCTTGTGCCCGATTATGCAGGCGGGTCCATGAGCTGGACGGACGGTATGCTCCATCCGCATACCCAAACGCTGGATTGTCGCGGCCGCGTCATCAGCGAGACCGATGGAATGGTCCAAACCACGGACTACACCTACGATGGCGTCGGCAACCGCGTCTTCAAAATCGATCGACGCCTGGTGGGGACCGCCTATGGCTATGACGAACTGAACCGGATGACCGGTGAGGTCGTTGACGTGGATGGCCTGCTATTGACCACGCAGTATGAATATGGCCCCGCCAGCGGCGGCGGCTCATGCAGCTGCAGCGCCACGCCGGGTGAAGATCGCCCGCGCAAGGTCACAGATCCCGAAGGCAAGATCATTTTTTACGAGTATGACCTGCTCGATCGCCTGACGCGCGAAGTTCGCAAATTCAGCGCGGATCCCAATGATGCCGACACATCTCCAACCGCGGATTCCGACGACGCCGTGACAGAGTATACCTACGACAAGATGGACCGGCTGGTCGAATCGCGTCAGCTCAATTCACCGAATCCCGATTTCGCAGTGAAGTACGCCTACGATGCCGCCGGACGTCGGTTGACACGGAAGATTCGTGACGCATCCAGCAATGGCGGACTGGAGGTGGGCTATACCCCCGATGAGAACGGGAACGTCGTCGGCCTGGCGCTGCCCAACGGCAATGACATTGTGATCGAGTATGACAATCTCGACCGGCGAAGCGTCGTCTCGGACGATATTGGCCCGATCGAGACGTTGGAATATGACCTGGGCGACAACATCCTCTCTCGCAAGGATGGCCTCGACCATGAGACGACCTACGACGTGGACGATCTGGGCCGCGTTTACGAGGTCCATCCACCCAGTCCTGCGGGCGTGACGAAGTTTTTTTATGACTGGAACAATCGCCTTACCGGGATTGTGACGCCGAATGATCGCAGGATCGGCCTCTACTACAACGCCAACGGCTGGGTAGAGGGTTACTCGCTCGATCTGGATTTTGATTCCTACAATGTGGTTGTTCTCAGCTACGACAACGAGGGTAATTCCATCGGCCAGGTTGCCCAGAACGGCCTGACGGAGTCCCAGGTGACCGCGTATGTCTGCGATGCCGCGGGACGCCGCATTCGCGAATCCTATCCCGACGTCGGGACGAATCTGGCCTGCGACCATCAGGAGAACCAGCGCGTCTTCACCTACGACAACGCCGGCAACCTCCTGAGCCGCACGGACCAGAACTGCGACGTGACCACTTACGTCTATGACGATCTGCACCGGCTGATCCGGCGGGAATATGAGATCGACCCCGGCAGCACCACCTACCCCGCGGCACAGGGGCCGGACACCTACGAGTATGACCGGATCGGCCGTCTGACGTCCGGCCTGCGGGCCGATCCCGGCGCCGCGCCGGACGTGGAGATCGGATTCGAATATGACTTCGCCGGTCGCGTGACGCAGGCCGTGCAGGATGGCCGGACGATGGCGTTCGGATATTCGGTGGACGGATCGACCAACGGGTTTTACCAGCAGACCACCTACCCCGACGCCGGCGGAGCCGCGAGCGGGCGGGTCATCA
>Ga0187894_10003348_pt1 | contig 18042 bp, 10 predicted proteins | sample GBC1701081metaG_FD_136650 | JGI IMG/M metagenome (GOLD analysis project Ga0187894, IMG submission 136650) | White microbial mat communities from a lava cave in the Kipuka Kanohina Cave System on the Island of Hawaii, USA - GBC170108-1 metaG ...
CGAATACGCCGGATTATCCAAACTATCGAAATGAGAGTCCGGGAAGGCTGTGAAGCGCTGAAGCGGAGGCGACTGGCCCGGTTCCACGATGCTGTTGATGTATCGCTCGTAGTCGTTGGCCAAGTGCGTCCTGATGCTGCTGCTGGAGCTTACGCCGGCGTTAGCGACCATGTCAGCGAGGCGATTGCCGCTGGCGCCGCCTCCGTTGTTTATGTTGCCTCGTTCGCTGATTTCGCTTCCGGGACCGGGCGTGAAGAAGCGGATGTCTTCGTTCGGCCGCACCAACACGCCTCGTCCGGGCGCGACCAGCGCGCGCCGCCGCGGATCGCTGAGACTTTCCACTTCGACCAGGCCTTCGTAAACCACCACGCGAGTGTCGCCGGAAGCTTCGACAGCTACGCCGAACTCCGTGCCGCGCACCAGAATTGACGCCGTCGGACTGTTGACGCGATATGGATTCGGTTTGCCGCCGTAATGATTGATCTTGACGCGCACACGTCCGACGACGATCCGAAACAAGTCGCGCAGCGAGGTGGCGGCGCGGTAATCCTTGATGACGATGCGCGAATTCGGCTGGACGATGACCATGCTGCCATCCGTCAGCTCGATCACGACGCGTCCGCCGCCACGAGTATCGATCTCGTCGCCCGGGCTGAGCGCATCGCCGCGGGCGAGGATGAAGGAGCGTTGATTGTTGTATCGCAGAGCCGCCCCTTTGACACTCGCAATTTTCGCCTCCACCGGGGCCGGGGACTGCGCTCGCGCTGTTTCGCCGATCCATTGACCAATCAATTGACCAATCAATTGAATTGACACCGCGAAGACAAACAAGAGCAGCAACCAACGGGTTCGCCGCTGGCGCGATATCGAATCTATACGGAACATCATCCCTCTGCGGTCCTCCTAACCTGTTTCCTGATCCGTTTCCGAACCGCCATTACTGCTTTCCGCTTCGTTCAGCGCGTTAAGGTTGTAACGCGCAATAAGGCGTTGAATCGTGCGGCGAGTGATCCCGAGCAGATCGGCTGTGCGCTGGCGGTTGCCCTGGGTCTTCCCGAGCGCGAGCGCCAGATAGCGGCGCTGCAACTCGTCCAGGGAAGGCCAGTCACTGGCCAGATTCCGCAAGGGATCGTCGGTGGAGGGAGCTTGTTTTCGACTGATTCCGGCGATGTGAGGAGGCAGACAATCAAGAGTGACGGGGCCGTTTGCCGCAAGCGCGATCGCCCTCGTCAGGGCGTTTTCCAGTTCACGCACATTGCCGGGAAAGTGATAGTTGCGAAGAGCGTCGAGAGCTTCGCGGGTCAGTTGCGCCGGCGCCGCCGCGTCGCCGAGTTTGCGCAGGAAGTGCTGCGCCAGCAGTTCCACGTCATCCATCCGCTCTCGCAGCGGCGGCAGGTCAACCGTCAGCACGCTCAACCGGTAATAGAGATCGGAACGGAAACTTCCCTGCTCGGCCAGTTCGCGCAACGGCATGTTGGTTGCGCCGATGACGCGGACGTTGACTCGGCGAATTTGCGTGGCGCCGACGCGCCGCACCTCGCCCGATTGCAATACGCGCAACAGGCTGGCCTGAAACGCGGCGCTCGTCGAAGCCAGCTCATCCAGAAACAGGGTTCCGCCATCCGCCGCTTCAAACAATCCCGCGCGTTCTCCGACCGCGCCGGTAAACGCGCCTTTCGCGTGGCCGAACAGCTCGGATTCCAGCAGCGTATCGGTCAACCCCGAACAGTTGACCGCGACGAAGGGCCCCGCGCGCCGCGCGCTGAAATCATGGATCGCGCGAGCCGTGAGTTCCTTCCCGGCGCCGGATTCACCGGTGACGAGGACGGTGGCGTCGATCCGCGCCGCGTGCGCAATCAGCTTGTAGGTTCTGACCATCGCGGGGCTGCGGCCAATCAGCCCCGCGCTCGAAAAATCATCCTCCAGCCCGGCGATTGGCGGCCCGGCGATTGGCAGCCCGGTGATTGGATCTCCGGCAACGGCCGAAGCGCCGGATTCTTCACGGAGTTGCTCGCCGGTTTCGATACGAGCGTTCAGATGACGATGCAACAGATCGGCGAGCGCCTCGATTTCAAATGGCTTGGCGATGAAATCGGTCGCGCCTTCTTCGATTGCGCGCACCGCCAGTTTGACCGACCCTTGAGCGGTCATCAGGATGATCGGGATCTTCGGTTGGGACGAGCGTATTTCACGCAATACCATCAGCCCGTCGCCATCGGCCATGTAAACATCGCTGATGATGCCGTCGAACTTCGTTCCGAACGCGGCCTCCAGCGCCTCGCGCCCGCTGCGAGCGCACGAGACGCGAAAGCCGTATAGCGACAGCCCGGCCTCCAACGTCAGACGAATCAGCCGATCATCGTCGGCGACTAAAATTTGCGGAGTTGGTGTCATTGCGGATTTATTCGATTTTCGTTGTCACAGGAAACCGGGTTCGTAGCCCCGCCTGATGGTCTTTTGAAATAATGACGCGGCAACGGTAGGGGCGGACATGTGCGCGGTCCCAGCATCGTGGATCCGCCGTTCCGGGACAGACTCACTGGCCCGCGCCTGCGCTGTGCGGCATTCTTGCATTTATTTCTCAAAGACCATCAGGCGAGGCTACGAACTTCTTGCAGGCCTCTTCCGCCTGAAGGTGAGACGACGAGCTTCCTGTGTCGGTAGCGATTGCAGACGGGGATTGCAATTCGATTGAAATCAGTACCGCGAGCGGTAGCGAGCGTGCTTGGACGTTGAGCCACGCTCGCTACCGCTCGCGGTACTGATGTACAAGCAAATAAAAACCGATCTAACGGGGCAGTCTGTGAGGAAAGGGGCGCCTCCGATATACATAGGTTTGGTGAAGAATGGAATCCCTTCATCATAATAAATCCTGTTTCTCTGTGACCTTGCCGGCGCCGCGTTTCAACGGCAATCGCAGCGTGAAGGTCGAACCGGCGCCGACTTCGCTTTCGACCGTCACGCGCCCGCCGTGGAGTTCCACGATCTCCCGCACGAGCGCCAGCCCAAGTCCCGTGCCCGGAGTGTCGGCGTCTTCCACGCGCGGCACGCGAAAGAACTTTTCGAAAATGCTCGCGCGATATTCCGGCGCGATTCCATACCCTTGATCGGCGACGGCGATGAAGACGTTGTCTTCCCCGGCTTCCGCCGAGATCACGACTTCAGTATCGGCCGGGCTGTATTTGATCGCGTTGGCGACGAGGTTTGTCAGGGCGCGCGCCTGCAAATCAGCGTCGGCAAGAATCGCGGGCAACCCAGGCGCAAACTTGCGGATGAGTTTGACGCCCCGGCGCGCCGCTACCGGGTCGAGCAACAACAGGTTCTGTTCGATCAGCGATTCAATTCGATGGAAAGCCAGACGCGGCGCGCGCGCTCCTGATTCCAGGCGCGTCAGATCGAGATAGTCGTCAATCATCCGGGTCATCCGCTGAGTCGCCTCATTGATCGTGGCGTGCATCTCGCGACGCTTCTCCGCGTCGGGCTCGAACTTCATCAGCACTTCGCTCATTCCCTTGATCGCGGTCAATGGCGTCTTCATCTCGTGCGTCACCAGCGTCATCACGTCGCTTTGCATCTGCTGCAGTTCGCGCTGTTTCGTAATGTCGGAGAGCGTGGCCACGATGCCGAGCGGGGCGCGGGCCCCTCCATCTCCTCCATCTCCTCCATCTCCTCCGGACTCTCCACTTGAATCATCGCTGACCGCCGCCATTCGCAGCGTGTAGTATCGGGGCTCGGCCGCCCCCGTGACGATCTCGCGCTCGACCGCAATACGATCCTCGAGCAATCGCGACATACTGCTGGCCCGGTCATTACCCGGCTTGTCCGGGCCGTGTTCGATTTCACTCAGCCGGTCGAACAGGTTGCTGCCGAGCAGTGATCTTTCCGGCAGCCCGAGGATTTTCGCGGCGCGCGGATTGGAGAACGCGATGCGCCCGGCGCCATCGGCGATCAGAAGACCGTCTTCGACCGATTGAAGCGCCCGGTCCACAAACTGCGTCCGCGCGAGCAACCGTTTTTGCAGCGCGGCAAGCGCGCTGGCGCGGCGAGCGATTCCGCGCGGCCACCAGGCGCCGGCGAGGCGGGCGGTCTCGCGATCAGTCGCGAAGGGCGCGAGCGGTGAAAGGCGCGCGCTCTCCCGCGTCATCTCGTTGATTCGATCATCGAGGCTTGCGCTGGCCGTCAGCGAACGCAGCAACAGGGCCAGCGGAGCCGCGACGATAAGCGAGACCATTGCCGAAACCACCGGCGCCGCGATCATCCAGCGGACGAAAACGAGGTATGAAAGGCCCAGGATCAGCCCGGTTACGCCGAACAGCGCGGCAATCTGTCTCATCAGTTCGTGGCTGCCCTGCGCCAGGGTGAGCGCGCCGATCACGACGGCGGCGACCAGCGCCGCAACCAGCGCCGCAACCCAATCCGGCGTCTCCCGATGGAAACGCGAGCGTAGAATGGTCGTGACCGCGTTGGCCGAAACCTCGACGCCGGACATCAGCGTGCCGTTCTGATCGCCGCGCTCGCCCGCGAAACGCGCAAACGGCGAAGCCACGCGGTCGCCCATCGCCGCCGCCGTCGCGCCGATCAGGACGTAACGATCACGGCAGGCGCCGAGTTTTTCCGGCTCGACGCGGCCGTCAATCAGATCGGCGATGCTCATCGTTTTGCCGGCGAACGAACCGGCCGGACCGATGTAATCGATCGTCATCCGGCTGGCGCGGAAGGTCTGCGGCAAATCCCGCGCTTCGCGCGTCGAGAAGGCGCCTGTCTCCATGTCCGCTTCGACTGGCCTTTGGACGGGAATGACGCGCGGGCCGATCTTCACCGCTTCCGGCACGTCCCGCGCATCGTCCGGACGCAAGCCGTCGCCAACGCGCATCACCTCGACAGCCATCGCCCAGAGCGCGTTCCCTTCATCGTCGGCTTCGCGCAGAGTCAGGGAACGCGCCACGCCGTCAAAGTCCGTCAGCACATTGCCGTGACCGGTCGCCGCCGCCGCCTGTTCAACCATGGTGAGCGGGCGCAGCCATTGCGCGGCCCCGAGCGGCGTCTCGACCAGTTGCGCGGCGACCACCACATTGCCGGCGCGTTTGATGGCTTCCGCGAGCGCCGCGTCGTCGGCGCCATTCGTCGGGTCGCTGTAGAGCACATTGAGCGCGATCACCTTCGGACGCGCGGCGGAGAGTCTGTCGAGCGCCTGCGCCACAAGCGTTCGCGGCCAGGGAAACCGCCCGAAGCGTTTAATGCTCGCCTCATCAATCGCCACGATGACGACTTCATCCGGCGGCTTCATCGTCCCGTGAGCGCGAACGAGCGCGTCACGCGCCGCCAAGTTCAAAGCCGGCGCGCGCCACATCACAGCCACCGCCGCCACCGTCGAAACGACGATGATGGCGATTACCCACATGGCTGTGCGGCGTGAATTACCGAGGAGGAATTTCATGTTTTGGATGTATGGGCAACTAAACTTTAAGCAGAAACAAAACCACGGGGGACACGGGGAACACGGAGTCAAAAAGGGAGAAAACTTGTTAAAAGGTAATGCGAATCCTCATTTCAATACCTTTCCCCGTGTTCCCCGCGCTCCCCGTGGTTGCAAAGTTATTGGAGCGAAATTGTGACGGTGTTGGCCTGCTTCACATTGTTCAGCAGGTCGCGCGCCCTGACCACCACCGGCGTATTCGGGTTCGCGGGCGCATTATCCGGGATCCGGACATTGAGCTGTTCAAGGCCGACAAACCCCGGCGCCATTCCGGCGAAAACCACCGGAGCGTTGACGCCGCCGACGCTGGCCTGAACGTTCTCGGCCACGCCATTGCCGGCGTTGCCATCCGTGTTCGGCGAATATCTCAATCCCGAACCGAACAGGATGAGGAAGAGTTGTTCTCCGGCTCGCCTCACAATCGGCGCGGGAACGAGTCTGCCCTGTGAGGCGTCAAAACGCGCCAGCGATTCAAACACCTGCTGGCCATTGGCTCTGACCCGCAGCAGCAGGCCCGCCGGAGCGCCCGTTCCCGAAGCGTCCGCGGTGAAAAGGCTCAGCGCAACGCTGGAAATCAGAATCGTGCCTTGTAATATCGCCTGTCCTCTGTTCGTAACCACGACGTTCGCCAACCCCAACGGCGTGCCGGCCGGAACCTGATAGTTGATCTGGCTCCGCGAAACGAAAAACAGGCGAGCCTGTTTGCCATCCACAATCACCGACACATCGCCCAGGCTCAGCGGCAATGGCAGCGTCGTGGCGTTGGCCGTGGTTGACGCCATATTGGCGCCGAAGGCCGCCACGATTGACTCCGGCGCGTTGTCCTCCTGATAGCTGGCCGCGCTGACGGTCGCGACCGGGTTGTAACTCATATAAGCGCCGCCGGCCGATCCCTGTTTGACCTCGATCTTCGTCGCGCTGATCGAACCGTCGGATTGCGCCGGGCCGCGGACTTCGACAAAAGCGCCGACCGCCACCGAGCCGTATTCGCGCTCGATGCGGGTGGAGACGGTGACACGAACCGTGCGCCCGCCGACGCGCCAATCGCCGATCAGATTGAGCGCGCCCGGCAACGCTTCGATCTTTCCTTGAAACTTGTTGGGATCGGCGGCGTTCTTGATCTCGATCTTCACGGCGTTGACCGAACCGTCAGCCAGCAGCGCCCCCTTGACCTCGACCGTTGATCCAATCGCCAGGGCGACGTTCTCCTGCTCGATTTTTGTAGTTGCGGCGACATTCACCCTGCGCCCGCTGACCGTCCATGCTCCGATCTGACCCGCGGTCCCGGGCAGGGCTTCAACCGCGCCGTGAAATTCGGCGAAGCTTCCGCCGGCGCCGCCATTGGATTTGACCTCAATGTCCGTGGCGTCAATTGAGCCATCCTGTCGTAGTGTCCCTTTGACCTGAACGGAGAACCCGATCGCCACGGCGGCGTTGACGCGGGCGCCGGCGGTGACATTGACTTTGCGCCCGCCCACTGACCATTGGCCGATGCGTCCCGGCGTGCTCGGCAGGCTTTCAACCGCGCCTTTGAATTCAAACGCGCCGCCGCCGGGTTCGGATTTGACTTCGATCTTGAAGGCGTCAACCGAACCATCGGCGCGTCTAGCGCCCTCCACTTCGACTCCGGCGCCGACCGCCACAGGCGCGTTTTCCTGCTTGATAAAGGTTGTCGCGGTGACGTGAACGATGGTCCCCGCTACTTTCCAATCGCCGAGCCGTCCGGTCGTGTTCGGCAACTCTTCGACGGCGCCGGAGAAACTGAAATTCGATCCGCCTCCGGCTCCCTGTTTGACTTCGATCTCTTCGGCGACGACCGAGCCATTGGTTTGCAGAATGCCCTCTACCTTGACGTTGGCGCCGATGACGATCTGAGCGTTATTTTCCCGCTCGATTTCAGTGGATGCGCTGACGCGAACCTTACGTCCGCTGACAGTCCATTCACCGATGAAACCCGATGTGCCCGGCAGAGCTTGTATCGTACCGGAGAACTCGAAATCACTGTCGTCGTCGTCCGCTTCGCCCGCCTGATTCAAAAACATCAGGCAAAATAGCGCCGTAATTATTGCTCCAAGCCACCGCGCCCATCTCCTGTCTCTATTAGTTTCGGGATGCATCCAGCTTAATCCTCCTGGATTAGCAAAGTGATTCCTTATTTTCCAATCTTGCCGTTTGAGGGAGCTGTGAGCGATTGGGATAGGAGTGAATGTCGTGCAGGCACACACGCGACCGAAAATTGTTACCGCAAAGCGAATGCCATGACTTCGCATTCCGCTAAACGCCTGATTCCGCAAAAGCGCGGAATGAATTCAATCCGGAGCAGATGCGACAACGCGACATTTTTACACGGCGATGGAAGAGACGGCGTGTAATTTTGTCGCGACCGATCTTCCTTAAGGTTTTCACGTGTATGCGCCATAAAGAGAAAGCCGGAAAGTGGTCTTCCAACACTCTCCAGCTTTCTCTGGCGGGGCGTCTCGGCAATCATAGGAGGGTGACAGATACGCATCCTACTCTGTCACCCTCTCCGCGCGGGGCTAGTCAATATTGATTTATTTGGTTGTGGTTTGTTTTGCGCATACTTCGATGAGCGCAAAATTCAGTGGCGCCTCGTGAATCCACACTACGAACTGTGGGATTCCGCCCGCCTTGATTTCGTCCATCCATCGCCGACTCTCCAACTCCGGCAGGAGAGTGGCCAGAACTTCTTCCAGCGCTTCCACAACCATTCCGTTCGGCGCAGGCAGCCTTTCAAGTTTCAGTTTGTTGGTTTGTTTGATCGCCATACATCCGATTTAGTGAAGATCGCCCTTGTTCGTCGTCCCATTGCCACGCATCCGTGACCGGGGCAGGCGATGCTCTCCTGGCCTCACTAGTGAAGAGCATCGCCGCACCGAATCAGCGGCAGGTCTTCTGGGACACCGCTGATTCCGGGTGTTATTGGAGCGCAATGGTGACTGTGTTGGCCTGCTTCAGATTGTTCAGCCGGTCGCGCGCCATGATCACCACCGGCGTGGCCGGATTGGCAGGCGCGCCATCGGGAATCCGAATGTTGAGTTGTCCAAGACCGGCGAATCCCGGCGCCACTCCGGCGAAAACCACCGGAGCGTTGACGCCGCCGACGCTGGCTTGAATGTTCTCGGCCACACCATTGCCGGCGTTGCCATCCGTGTTCGCCACGTGTTTCAGGCCCGTGCCGAACAGAACGAGGAAGTATTGTTCTCCGGCTCGCCGTACGATTGGCGCGGGAACAAACTGCCTCATCGCGGCGTCGAAGCGAGCCAGCGGTTCGAGAACCTGCTGGCCACCGGCTTTGACCCGCAGTAGCAAACCGGCCGGCGCCCCGCTTCCTGAAGCGTTCGCCGTAAACAGGCTCAGCGCAACGTTTGAAATCTGAATCGTGCCCTGCGCCAGCGGCTGCCCTTTGAGCGTGACCACGACGTTCGCCGATCCTGAAGGCGCATCATCGGGAATCTGATAGTTGATCTGATCCCGTGAAACGTAGAACAGACCGGACCGTTTGCCGTCGACGAGCACCGCCACATCGCCCAGGCTCAGCGGCAACGGCAGCGTCGTGGCGGAGGCCGGGTTGTTTGGCGACATATTGGCGCCGAAAGCCGCGACGATTGACCCTGGCGCGTTGATCGCCTGATAGCTGGCCGCGTTCACGGTCGTGACCGGGTTGTAGTTCATATAAGCGCCGCCTGCCTTGCCCTGTTTGACTTCGATCTCCGTCGCGTTGACCGAGTTGTCGGATTGCAGCGCGCCCTCGACTTCGACAAAAGCGCCGACCGCCACCATGCAGTATTTGCGATCGATCTCCGTCGCCGCGGTGACTCGAACCGTGCGCCCGCTCACCTTCCAATCGCCGATCAGATTGGCCGCCGTGGGAAGGCTCTCGATGATTCCTTTGAACTCGAATTGACCTTCGGGATCATCCTCCTCGATCTTCACGGCGTTGATCGAACCGTCCGGTTGCAGCGCGCCTTTCACCTCTACCTTCGACCCGAGAGCGATCGGGCTGCCTTCCGACTCGATCTTTGTGTTGGCGGAGACGTTCACCATACGTCCGCTGACCGTCCACACGCCGATCTGACCAGGGGTTGCGGGCAGGACTTCGACCGTGCCGTGAAATTCGACGAAGTTTCCGCCGCCGCCTCCTTTGTTTTTGACCTCAATATCCACTGCGTCAATCGAGCCGTCCTGACGCTTGGAGCCTCTGACCTGGACGTAGAAGCCAACGCCGACGTTACTGGGCTTGATGCTGGTGGCGGCGGTGACATTGACTTTGCGTCCGCCGACAGACCATTCGCCGATGCGTCCCGCCGTGTCGGGCAGGCTTTCAACCGTGCCTCTGAATACGACCGTCCCATTGGCGCCGTCCATATCGAATTTAACCTCGATCTTGTAGGCGTCAATCGAGCCGTCGGCTCGCCGGGCGCCTTTTACTTCGACTTTGACGCCGATGGCTACTGGCGCGGATTCCTGTTTGATCATGGTTGCCGCGGTGACGTGAACGACGGTACCGGAGACTTTCCAATCGCCGATTCGTCCCATCGTGTCCGGCAACTCTTCGACCGCGCCGGTAAAGCTATATTCCTTTCCGGGACCTGATTCGACTTCGATCTCTTCAGCCATGACCGAGCCGTCGTTTTGCGCGAGCCCTTCCACTTCGACAGTGGCGCCGACGACAACCGGGCCGTCATCCTTCTCGATTTCCGTGGCCGCGGTGACGCTAACCTTGCGGCCACTCACCATCCAATCACCGATGAAGCCCGGTGTGTTCGGCAGCGACTCGATCACGCCGCGGAACTCGAAGTCGCCCTCGTCGTCATCATCGTCATCATCTGTGTTGATAACCGCGCCCGTAACGCCGGACGCAAGGACTGTGGCGGTATTCGGCGCAGCGTTTGTATTTGCGCGGACCGATGAGCTGTCGAACGCGTAAATGGCCAACATCACGCAGAGCAGAATAAAAATCGAAAGTCCGGCCAGCCTGTTTTTCATCTATATCCTTCCTGTTTGAATTGAGTTCGTAAAATCGCAACTGCGAGCAGAGGCGCCGGCGCACTCCGGCATAAGCGCCTCCTACCTTCGTTTTTTGATTTAGAGAACGGTTTGATTCCTTAACGATTGTTCTTATGTTTCATCCGGTATGGGGGAACGAACGCCTGGTCTTCCGCAGACCAGGCCTTTAATTGTGGGAAGCTCCGCAAGGGATGCGCGGCGTAATCAGACTCGACTGAAGACTTGCTGGAGCAACATGGGCGCCAGGCATTTGCGTTCCGCTAAATGCCTGACTCCACAATGGAATGAAATGCGGTCCGCTCAGAACAGAGGCGATGGACGTGACAGTTTGACGCGATGATAACAGAGATAACGTGTCATCCGGTCGCGAGGAGATAACACAGGTAAATTTACAAAAAGATCAAACGCAACTTACGTCAATATTAAACGCCGGCCCTATCCTGCCCGCTCGATGTCATGGGCAGTTGGCGTTGCGCATCGGATTCCCAAGTTTATCTCACTCCCATAGAAGTCCTTGCTGACGGGGTGGTATCTTTACCACCCCGCTTTTTCAATTTCCGGGGAGCTTGTGATTCGATGGTTGACGAACAGGAGGCGGAGAGTGGCGCGGTCTATCAATGTTTGCGCGACACGCTGGCGGCCAACGGCAATGATGGAACAGCCAAAATGAAGGAGAGGTCATTCATAAAAAGAAAGGGGGTTCGCTGGTGGATCGGACTGACGTTGGGTTTTGTCCTCGCGCTGGTGGTGATCCGCTTTGGTAAGCCGCTCTACCTTCTCGCGCATGCCTGGTTGCGCGATAAACCGGTCATCGAAGAACTCCCGTCTGGCTATAGCGATGACGCCAGCCGGATGAATAGGACCCGTGTCGCCGAGGTTCGGACAATCCCCGCCGATCCCGCCGCTGCGGAGAGCCAATTGCGCGAACTCATCAATCTCGCTCGATCAAAACGGCTACGCGTGGCGATTGCTGGCGCTCGTCACAGCATGGGAGGCCACACAATTTATCCCGAAGGGATCGTGATTGACATGCTGCCGTTCAATCGCATGGAGTTGAACACCGAAACCCAAACACTCCACGCCGGCGCCGGGGCAAGGTGGTCGGAGATCATTCCATATTTAGACAGCCGCGGCTACTCGGTCGCTATTATGCAGTCGAATAACAACTTCAGCGTCGGCGGTTCTATCAGCGTCAATTGCCATGGCTGGCAGCATAACCAACCCCCGATCGCTTCCACAGTCAGATCGTTTCGGTTGATGAAAGCCGATGGCGCCATTGTCCGCTGCAGCCGCAGTGAGAACGCGGAACTGTTCTCTCTCGCTTTGGGTGGCTATGGACTGTTCGGCGTCATACTCGATGTTGAGTTGCAGGTTGTGCCGAATGAACGCTATTTGCCCGAAGCGGAGGTTTTGGCCTCCGACAGGTATGTGGCGCGTTTCGCAGAGAAGGTAGATGGAAATCCCGGAGTTGGCATGGTCTACGGGCGACTGTGTGTCGTGCCAGGGGAGAAGACTTTTCTCCGCGAAGCGATCCTCACCGTGTGGCGCCGCTCTCCGTCCAAGCGCGAGGAAATCCCGCTCTTGCGCGATGCGGGTTATACCGCTCTCCGGCGGGGAATATATCGAGCGCAGATCGGCAGCGACGCGGGAAAGAAATTGCGCTGGCGGGCGGAGAAAAGACTGGGAGAGCAGTTCTTCAGCAGATACTTTTCCCGAAACCAGTTGCTCAACGAGGGCGCGGAGGTTTACCAAGAGCAGAATGCGAAGCGGACGGATATTCTGCACGAATACTTCATCCCGCCCGCTCAATTTACGCCATTTCTAGAACGCGCGCACTCGATCATTCCTAAACATCGCGGCGACCTGCTGAATGTGACGATTCGTAATGTTAAACAAGATAATGACACTATTCTTCGCTATGCTGACAACGACATGTTTGCTTTCGTGATGTTGTTCAACCAGGCGCGCGCACAGGAAGACGATAAGCGCATGGAAGCGATGACCCAGGAATTGATTGATGCGGCCCTGGCATGCGGCGGGCGCTATTACCTCCCCTACCGGCTCCATGCTACAAAAGCCCAATTCGAGAAAGCCTATCCGCAAGCGCGGGCCTGGTTCGAACGCAAACGTCACTATGACCCCGATGACATTTTTCAGAATCAGTTTTATGCAAAGTACGGTCAGCCGTGATGCCCCCTAAAACCTTGGACTGTATTTTTTAGTTGCGAGTGACTCCGCAGACTGAGATGGTCGGAGCGCTTCAAAAGTGGAGGCTCTACCGCATGCGAGCGAGTCGCGATTGCTCGCGCAACTCTTTGTGCCGGAAGCAATGTACGAGATGGTCATTGACCAGACCGACAGCTTGCATGAACGCATAGCAGATCGTCGGGCCGACGAACTTGAAGCCGCGTCGCCGCAAGTCCTTGCTCAACGCGTCCGCTTCCGCCGTCGAAGCAGGAACTTCCTTCGAGGACTTCCACTTGTTCTGTATCGGTTTGCCGCCGACAAACTCCCAAACATACGCGTCGAAACTGCCGAACTCTTCCTGAACGGCGAGGAATAAGCGGGCGTTCTGAACGGCGGCTTCGATCTTCAGCCGGTTGCGAATGACGCCGGGATTGGCAAGGAGTTGACGGACTTTCGGCTGTTTGTATGAAGCGACAGCGGAGACATCGAAATCATCAAAAGCGGCGCGGTAGTTGTCACGTTTCTTGAGGATGGTCTCCCAGCTCAGCCCAGCTTGCATGCCTTCCAGGATAAGGAATTCGAAGAGGACACGATCATCGTGAACGGGCACGCCCCATTCATGATCGTGATAAGCAATGTAGAGTTCGGACCTGGCCCATTCACAACGACGCATTATCTACTCCTGTCACGGATGTCATCGAACTCGAATATCCTACCATCACTGACCGCAAATTTGGCCGGCGCTTCGGGATCGTTGATAAATTCCGCCCTGGTAACAAAGATGAACAGTAGCTATCATCGAACGCAATTGTTATGACGCGCCTTGGACAAGCCAGGGCATGGCGCCGCAATATTGGAGCTATCATGAACAAAGACATTGTATTGATTGAACTCGCAGCGCTGCTCAAAGATTCTTCGGTGAAGACTGAACTCTCGCCGATCCTGGCGCGTGTCGAGCAGGCGTTGGCCGCCCCCCCTCTCGAACCACAGTCGTGGGAGCCGGTTCCGCTCGACGTGTTCGGCGCCGCTCTTCCCGATTCAATCAAGTCATGTTGGGTCTTTATCCTTCGAGCCGGCGCGCGATTTGGGGCCGAGCGTCACCCCAATAGTCACCAGCGAACGGTAGCCCTGAGAGGTAGCGCGGTTTTCGAAACGCTCGAAGACACCACCTGGGCGCCACGCCAGATCGACGCTTCGGGCAATGGTGAAGGCAGTAGCCAGTCGATTTCGATTCCTATCGGAACATGGCACCGGATCAGAATCGGTCCGGAGAATTTCGTGAGCTTCTCATTTCATACGGTTCCCGCACACGAGTTGATTGAGGAAACTCTGGTCAGTGACGATCTCTCGGTCACACAGAAGCGGCTGTACCACGCCTAACGGCAGCGTTAGCCGCAGCCTTGTTTGCAATGTCCTGAAAAACACCAGCTTAGCCTAAGGTAGTCGGCGCTGGTACATCAGCAAAGTGGAATTAGTCGGAAATCAATGACTTTACATAAGTCTCCTTACGTTATACCTATCCCTGGCCCGGTGGCGCCGCAACTGACGGCAGTGGATTTGAACGACCTCGTTTTGGAAGGTGACGCGTTCGATTTATTTCCGCGACTTCCTCAAGCCTCGATAGATTTGATAATTACGAGTCCGCCATACTGGGGTCACAGGGAATACGGGCTGAATCACAACTGGGACTTCTTCAACGACATTGCGACAGTACGCAAGTTCGGTCCGCAGCCCCCCGGCTACGAGTGGTATCGCTCCAACGGCGGCCTGCTTGGCTTGGAGCCCTATCCAGAATGGTATGTAACACATCTTGCAGACATCTTCTCCCGTGCATGCGGCGCGCTGAAGGAGGGCGGTAACCTGTGGGTCAACATCGGTGATACGTATTTCGCTAGATGGAGCAGCATTCGCGACGGCGGTCGGCAAGGTCTTGGAGATGAACAGCGTTTCAGGCGCAAAACTCCTATGGGGGGGGTTCGACAAGAGAAACAGCTTCTGCTTATCCCTTCTCGCTTCGCCATTGCGATGCAGGAGCGCGGATGGATTCTGCGTAACGACCTAATCTGGTACAAACCGAACGCGACACCACGCCCTGAAGGAGACCGGCTGAAGCTCGCACATGAAAACTTCTTCCACTTTGTGAAGAGACCGAAGGAAGGCCGCGCATCTTACTTTTACCAGCCTGAGTATGCCGAGCCCCGCAGTAACGATGTAGTGATTGTGAACGTTGCGCCTGGTGAAGAGGGGCACACAGCCACGTTTCCGCACGCACTGATAGAGCCACGTATCCTCACGTCATCGCCTGTGGGTGGGGTCGTCCTTGACCCGTTTTGCGGAACTGGGCGCGCCCTTGAGGTGGCAAAGCGATTGGACCGGGTTGTCGTCGGTTTCGACGCACAACACAAATTCGTCGAACTGACACGTAACAAATTGAAGCCAGGAGGGGCAATGGGATCTAAGGCCAGGAGCAGCACGGGGGCAACTAGCGCCAAGGGCAACTTTATCAGTGAATGGTTCGGCCAACGCATCTATCCGCTGGTCCGCATGGATATTGCCGCAGTGACCGGCAAGAAAGCGGGCAAATGTCCTTTCCTGACTAGCATCTTGAAAACTGCTACCGACTGTGTGAAGAACGAGAATTCGCATGGCGTTTGCTCGATCAGCAGCAGTAGCAACGGCCCGCGGCAAGACTGGCTCGTGTGTCCGTACCGAGTGATTGACTCAGAGATCGTGAAACGCGGGTGTGCGTTGATCTTTGGCCTCAATAAAGAAGTACAGCCTGTACCTGTATCACTTCTCACGCACGAGGGAGAACTAGACAAATTCAAGACAGAAGTAAAGAAGACCGGTAGTGGCTACCTATTCTTCCAAGACAAGCTCGGTGGAGAAATCTCCGTGATTGCCACCGAGCGATCTCCAGAGATGGCCTTTGACGTAACGCTTGTTGAGGTGTCTTACGCAGACGGCGTATTCGATGTCATGCGCTACGGAATTCTCGAAATCCAGACAATGGACTTCCACGGTTCTTACAAGCATGCTGTAACGAATCTTCGCGATGCCCTACGTCTTCACGAAAGAGACTTTCCAGAAGCGCTCCAAAATAAGCCTGAATGGGCGGGTAAGAACGTCGAAGGGCCAAACATCGCAAACGTCTTCAAGCGTACCTTCTATCAGATCATGCTCAAGTTCAAACTCTCCGGTCAGGGCGCTGCAGCTGGCACGGTGCTTGCGCTTCCTCGGTCTGTATGGGATAGCTGGCAGCCATTCCTCGGCGCCCCACAACTTGAAGATGAGACTTCGAGTATCAAGCGGTTCAAAATTGCCGATGGCAAAGAAGCTCAGTCACTCAACTCATTCATCTGTGTATTCGACTTGGATGGACACCACAACGCTTCGATTTCGCCAGTTACCATCGATTACTTCATCCGTGTGTCTCCGGAGGAACTCGCGCATCACGCATTCACCGAGGTACCGAATCATATGCTCCACGCCATCCAGAGCGGCGACGCAGTGCTGTCTCGGATTAAGACGCGCCTTGTCGAGTGGTGGCCCGACATCCAAGGAGTGACTATCGGCAAGAGGGCAACCCGCAAGAAGAGTAAGTAGTATCAGTGCTTACATCGAGCATGGCGCTCAACCGGACCACTAACAAGTTGCGCTTGTTGGTTCCCTCCGCCCTTCAGGCTCCGGTGGCCAGTTAGCTCTAGTTAGACACCTTGTTCAACCAATCTCTCAAGCAAAAACTGATACTGCAGCAAACCCGGCGTCTCCCATCCAATCACCTTCGCCTGGTCATCCCACCGCCCAAATACCCCACGCTATCAATAATGCCCGAAGCTATGGCGCTTCCCTGCTTGCCGCCGAAGTCTAACGAGATCGCGCCCGCCAGATATGAATACGGCCCGATCAGGGTGAAGGCCACCGAGGCCACCAGCAAAACCGGCAGCGCCGGCGAGCCGCCGAACTGCGTGTGGCCGAGCAACCACAAGCCCGCGCTCGACAACAGCAGCCCTATCAAGATGATCATCGCGCAGCCGTTGCGGCCTAGCTTGTCACTGATGAAGCCGGCTAACGGAACAGGGACGCCGCCGAAGAGCGGAAAGAGCGCGCTAACGACAGACGTCGTCTCAAAAGAAACGCAGCATACTTCGCAAACGCAGGCGCGCGCGCGCGGCGCAAGCTTGATAAAGAATTAAGTGTCCGGTAACACGATGTTAAATCCGCGAGAGTAAAGTGTCTCTTTACCGCCCCAATCTACAAGCGCACATCGCGAAAGGGACAAAACCAGATGCGTTCGGCGCCTTCCATCTTCGAAGACCTGGGTCTCTGCTCACCCGGCGTGGCGGTCAACGTCGGGTTGTTGCCGTTCTCCGCGTCCGACATCACCGCCGGCTCCGAATCGGAGATGCAGGCGGTGGTCGTCGGCGCCAAGACTTCAGTTGATCTGCCGCTGCAGATCGAGCAGTCGAACTATTACGCCAACATCTCTCGCCGCATCGCCGCCGGTGACACGCCCAGACAGGCCATCACCGCGATCGAGCGTTATCTAAACGACAACCGCGAGCAGGTATGGGAGAACAGTTGGGTGCGCTTTCCCAAGCGGCTGCTCAGCGAATTCGCGCAACAGACGTTTCAAGCCGACCTGTTGGCCGACAAACGCGATCACCGCCGCGGGCTGCGCGCCGACCTTGCCCGATTCATCACGCATGAACGTGGCGAAACGCTGATGCGCGTTCCCGTCAGCTATCTGCTCAAACTCGCGCTGGCCGAAGTCCTGGGCTCACAACCCAATCTGCCGCACGCCATCAGCGCCACCGGGGTAAAACTGCTGGGCCATTTCCTCAACGACAACACATCGCCGGAGACGTTTTCGTTTTACGTGACATTGTTGCGGCCCGAGGATGGTTTGGGGCGCGAATTGGCTCGCGAGAAGGCCAAGCGGTTTCTGCTCAGCCAATTGTTGGTGATGTACGCGAACCGCCGCCTGGGACTGCTGGAGAGCGGGCAGCGGGCGATGATCTATTTCGCGCCGCACCCGCCCGTGCGCCAGAAGCAGCTCAACGACTGCATCTCGGACGCCTTCTACCGCGAATTGTTTATGAGCCCTTGCCTTTCGGGCTGGGACGACGGCGAGGCGAAGCACGCTTACATGAAGTTGTGCCATCAGGTGCTGAGCCGCAGTCAATTGAACGCCGTCGCCAAGCTTCGCGAAGCGGGCATCATCGTCAACGACCTGGTCGTGTTGCCCAACCTTTCCAACATCAGCCTCGCGAACAATGGCGCTCACATCAGCCTGGGCAGCCGGAAGCTCACTGCGGCGATGCGCGAAGGCCATCCCGGTTTCGGCGCCG
>Ga0187894_10003349_pt1 | contig 18041 bp, 10 predicted proteins | sample GBC1701081metaG_FD_136650 | JGI IMG/M metagenome (GOLD analysis project Ga0187894, IMG submission 136650) | White microbial mat communities from a lava cave in the Kipuka Kanohina Cave System on the Island of Hawaii, USA - GBC170108-1 metaG ...
CCCAGCGCGATCGCCTTCACCAGGTCCGTGCCACGGCTGATGCCGCCGTCGACCACGACGCGGGCGCGGCCGTTCACCGCCGCCAGCACCTCGGGCAGCACCTCCATGATGCCGCGACCATGGTCGAGCTGCCGGCCGCCGTGGTTGGAGACGTAGATCACGTCGACGCCGTGCTGGCAGGCGATCTCGGCATCCTCGGCCGTGGCGATGCCCTTGAGCATCAGCGGGATGCGATGCGTCTTCTTGAAATGCTCGATGTTCTTCCAGGAGAGCGCCGCCTGGTAGTTGGTGCCGCTGAGGTTCTGGCGCCACGGTTTGACGAAGCGTCGCGCGATGTCGCGTTCGCGGCGGCTGTAGACCGCGGTGTCGACGGTGATGCAGAAGGCGTCGTAGCCGGAGTCGACGGCGCGCTTCACGCGATCGTCGATCCAGGCGTCATCGCCGCGCACATAGAGCTGGAAGATCTTGAGGCCGCCCGCCGCCTTGCCCACGGCCTCGATTTCCAGCGTGGTCACCGAGCTCAGCAGCATGCCGACGCCGAAGCGCTCGGCGGCGCGCGCCACGGTGGCGCCGGCGCCGGGATCGAAGGACTCCAGCGAGCCGATCGGCGCCAGCAGGACCGGCAGCCGCAGCGTCTTGCCCAGGAAGGTCGTCGAGGCGTCGAACGTCGACACGTCGCGCAGCACGCGCGGCCGGAAGGCGATGGAATCGAGGCTCTGCCGGTTGCGCCTCATCGTGGTTTCGGTCTCGGCGGCGCCGACCAGGTAGTCCCAGATGCGCGGCGGCAGCTTGCCCTTGGCCGCCTTGACCAGCTCGTGCAGGTTCTGGAACTCGTCCTCCAGCCCGCTGCCCATGCGTACGTGCGTATCCATCCGTACGTCCTTTCGTTCAAATGAGAGACGCCGCAGCATGATCCTCCGTCGTCCCGACCAAGGCCCGAAGGGCCGCGTGGAGGGACCTTGCCTCAACAATGACGGTTTCTGTCGTTGGGAGACGGTCCCTCGACTGCGCCGCGCTTCGCGCGGCTTCGCTCGGGACGACGGGTAAGACCGCCATGGCCACGGTCCTTCAACTCACGCCGCCGCGGCGTGGCGCCTGAAGTTCGGCATCACCTCGTTGGCCAGCAGATCCATCGAGCGCTTCCACATCGCGGCGCGGTCCCAGTCGTGGCCTGTCATCAGCAGGGTGCCGAACGGCCCGATCTCGTCGCGTAACGCCACCAGCTGGTCGAGCACGCGCCGCGGGCTGCCCGAGATGACCAGGGCGCGCTTGATGTCGTCGACCTCGAGCGCATCGTCGGGCATGTCGGGGTCGGGCTTGAGCATGAACAGCGCCTTGCGGCCCTGCGAGAAGCTGTGGCGGAAGAAGCTGTAGTAGTAGTCCATGCCGTTGCCGGTCTCGGTCATGTAGTCGTCGGCCTCGCTGTCGCTCGGCGTCACCAGCACGCAGCGGGCGACCCGCCAGATCGACGGGTCCGGTCGGCGCCCGGCCTTCTCGCAACCCTCGGCGTAGCGCTCCCAGTGGCCGCGCAGGTAGCGGCGATGGAAGAAGTTGCCCGACACGGGGATCCAGCCGCGCTCGCCGGCGGTCACGCCGCTCGAGGAGTTGGGCGTGATCAGCGACAGGGCGATCGGCGGGTGCGGCTTCTGGTAGGGGCGCGGCAGGGTGCCGACCTTGAACTCGGGCCAGATGCCGTTCTGGATGCCGATCTTCCAGAACCTGCCGTCGATGCGGTAGGGCGGATCCTGGCTCCACAGCTTCAGGATCGTGTCCATCGACTCCACGACCATCTGCGGCCGCAGCTCGGGCGGGCCGGCGTCGAACATCTCCAGGTCGCTGACCAGCCCGCCCGGACCGATGCCCATGATGAAGCGGCCGCGGCTGAGATGGTCGAACTGCGCCGCTTGGCCCGCGATCACCGCCGGATGCTGCGCCGTCATGTTGAAGACGCCGGTGGCGAAGCGGATGCGCCTTGTCTGCGCGATCAGGGTCGCCATGAACATCAGCGGCGAGGGAATGCGCTCGCTGAGCGAGCTGTAGTGCTCGCCGACGAAGGCCTCGCTGAAGCCCAGGCGGTCGGCCAGGATGATGGCCTCGCGATCCTCGTCGAGGATGGTGGCATAGTCGCGGTCCGGATGATGGAACGGCATGCTGAACATGCCGAGCTGAACGGTCATGGCGTCTCTCCCGATGGGGCCGACCATAGCCGCTGGGGGCGCGCCACTCCAGTGGCGCGTCTTATGCAGGCTCGGACGAAGACGCGCCACTGGAGTGGCGCGCCCATAGGCGCTGACTTTGGACGCACGACGGTGCGAACGGACCGCGCGGCTCCTGCCGCGCTCTTCTCTTCACGGCGGCGAGCCATGAGCGCGCCTGGAGGCGCGCGGTCCGGCACAGGCCGCCGTGCGTCAAAGTTTAGCGCCGTGAGTGGCGCACCCCCAGCGGTATGGACGCCGGCACGAATCCTGATAAGGAAGGCAGTCACCATCGTTCATGAGCCGCAGGCAATGACAGCCACCACCGACCCCGCGGGCCCGACCTCGCGCATCTATTTCTCGCAGCGCCTGCGGCTGCACTACGTGGACTGGGGCAACCCCGGCGCACCGCCGCTGCTGCTGGTGCATGGCGGGCGCGACCACTGCCGCAACTGGGACTGGGTGGCGTCGGCGTTGCGCAAGGACTGGCACATCATCGCCCCCGACCTGCGCGGGCATGGCGACAGCCAGTGGTCGCCCGACGGCAACTACTCGATGGCCGGCTACATCTACGACCTGGCGCAGCTCATCCACCAGCAGGCGCTGGCGCCGGTGACCATCGTGGCCCATTCGCTGGGCGGCAACATCACGCTGCGCTATGGCGGCATCTATCCCGAGCACGTGCGCCGGCTGGTCGCCATCGAGGGCCTGGGCCCGTCGCCCAGGATGCAGGCCGAACGTGCCAGGAAGACGATCGACGGCCGCATGCGAACCTGGATCGACGAGCAGCGCGGGCTGTCAGGCCGATTGCCGCGGCGCTATGCCTCGATCGAAGACGCGTTCAAGCGCATGCAGGAGGAGAATACGCACCTGTCGCCCGACCAGGCGCGGCACCTGACCCAGCACGGCGTGAACCAGAACGAGGACGGCACCTACAGCTGGAAGTTCGACAATTATGTGCGCGCCTGGGCGCCGTACGACATGACCGATGGCGACGTCGAGCGCCTGTGGACCCGCATCGCCTGCCCGACCCTTCTGGTCTACGGCAAGGAAAGCTGGGCCTCGAACCCGCTGGACGATGGTCGCATCCAGCACTTCCCCAACGCCAGGGTCGTGTCGTTCGACCACGCCGGCCACTGGGTGCACCACGACCGCCTCGACGCCTTCCTGGCGGAGATACGCGCGTTCATTTCAGGGTAAGAGATCGATGCCTCAGTCGCTTCATGGTGAGCCTGTCGAACCATGAAGCGTCGCACGGCGGTTCGTGCGGAGCCTTCATGGTTCGACAGGCTCACCATGAAGGCGTGATGGATCAGGGCTGTTACGCTGCCTTCTGGGCCTGCCAGCCCGCTGCTGGCTCAATGGCCGGGAGCGGCTTCGCGACCGGCCGCGGCCGGGTGTTGAGGTGCGCCTCGATGATGCGGGCCAGGCTCTCGCGTGCCGGACGCAAGGTCAGCGTGTGGTCGGCTCCGGCGATGATCTCGACCTGGACGCGGCCGTGGCCGGCGAGGCTCTGGCCGTCGCGGCGCAGGTTGTGCACCTCGAGCTCCACCAGGCCGCCGTCGCCGGCGCTGTAGACCAGCGTTGTCTCGGTGCCGACCTGGGACAGCAGCCGGAACGAGCGCGCGATCTCGCCCTCGACGCCCAGCAACCGGCCACAGTAGGTGCCCGCCAGCTCGCCGGCACGACGCAGCAGCGCCCAGGCCGTTTCCCATTCCTTGCGACCGCCCTTCAGCAGGCGCCGCCACAGGCCACGCTTGCGCAGGGCGCCGATCAGCTCGCTGCCCAGGTCGCCGGCCAGCTTGCCGCTGGTGCGGGTCGTGACGGCGAGCGTATCGCCCTGTCGCCAGATGAAGCGCTGCAGGTTGACCATCACCTGGCTGGTGACGCGGGTGTCCTGAACGGCGGTGTGGAAGGCGAGATAGGCGCCCGAGCACAGGCCGACCAGCACGCATTCGCGATGGCCCTGGGCTTCCAGGCAGTCCATGGCGGCGCGCACGTCGGCGCAGGATGCCTTGTCGTAGAGTTCCTCCTCCGGCCGGCCGGGCCAGGCCGGGCTGTCGCCGAGGCCGGCGATGTCGATGCGCAGCGAGGTGATGCCCTGCGCCGCCAGGCGCCGGCCCAGGGTCACCGCCATGCGGTTCGCGCCGATATGGTGGTGGTGGCCGGTGTTGATGAAGATCACCGCCGGCGCGCTGCGGTCGGCGACTTCCGGCCGCGGCTCGCAGCAGATGCCGAACAGGCGGGCACCATTGCCAAAGAAAACCGGCGTCTCGGTGGCCTCCGGCATCACCAGGCGCGCCGCGCCGCGCTGCGTGCGGACCGTCTCCGCTGCCGGCGCGTCCTGGCGCAGCCAGGTGGTCAGGGTGGCGAACGCCGCCTCCGGCGTGCGCTGGCCGTAGTGTACCTCCTGGATGAAGTCCTCGAAGCCGACGAACGGCGCGACCTCGGCGCCCAGCCCGCGCAGGTGCTGTGCCAGCCGCGACTCGGCCGGTGCGTCGGTCGGGTCGAGCAGCAGCACGCGCCTTGCCGGCAACCGGTCGAGCTGCCGCAAGTCGATGCGCTTGAGGGCCGCCACCGTCTCGGCCGTGAGCACGAAGCCGCCGGCCTCGATGTCGTCCGCCGTCTGCGGGTCCGGTGTCGGTGCATCGTCAGGCCGCGGCGAGAAGGCGGCCAACGCCTTCAGCTCACGCGCGTAGGCGCGGCCGGACTCCACCGGTGCCAGCAGTGCCAGCATGTCGACGTCGCGCAGCTCCTTGGCCGCCAGCGCTGCGAGCGCTCCGCCCAGCCGCAAGCCGACCAGCGCCACCTCGGTGACGCCGACCTGGGCGCGCATCCAGCGCACGGCATCGCGCACGCTGTCGATCCAGGCGCGCAAGCGCTGCGGCTCCTCGTCGTGGCCGACGGAGTCGCCGGTGCCGCGATAGTCGAAGCGCAGGGTGGGCAGCCCGGCCGCGGCCAGCCGTTCGGCCAGCGAGGCCCACTGGCGATGCACGCACAGCTCCTCGTAGCCGTGCGGCGCGCACAGCACCACCCCGCGGTTCCCCGCCGCGGGATGCAGCCAGCCGAAGCAACCCTCGAATACCACCGGTATCATGACGATCTCCTGAAACGCACGGGAGACAGACCGTTCAATGCATGGACATCGCCGTCGGGAACCGCCCCCGACGACCCTTCGCGCGCGAAGAGCCGCACCACCCGCTCGATCCCCGGAGCGAGGTGGAACCATTCGTCCTCGGCGCGAAACTGCTCATCCTCGATATGCACGGACTGGGCGCAGCGCTGGCTGTGCAGCCGCAGTGCCCAGCCGCTGCCGTCGCGCGCCTCGAGCGAGGCCGACAGCCCCAGCTCCATGCGCGCCGTACCGCGGCCCTGCGGAAAGTGGAACGCCTCCGCCAGCCTTGCGCCCTGGGCGTCGGTCAACGCTGCCACGGTGACGTCGTGCGGTGGCGGGCCGAAGCGGTAGGCGTAGGTCGTATCGAAGAAATTCTCGCCGAGCGACGCCGCGGCGATCTCCTGCGCCGACCGCGGCCCCAGGGTCAGCGGGCGCTCGGCGCGCAGCACCGGCACCTCGCCGTTGCGCAGGCAGATGAGCGACAGGGTTGCCGAGATGGCATCGCCGGTCTCGTTCAGCACGTGCACCGCGAGTCCGTTCACGCCCTCATCGGTGAGGTTCACTTGCACCGGCCGGAACGCGCGCCGCAGCGCATGCCAGGCCGCCTTGGGCGCGCCCAGCGCGTCGACCACGCCCCAGCCGGCGCCCGGCCACAGGTCCTGGTACATCCACACCAGGCCGCCGGCGCAGGTCGAACGGGCACGGCGCCACTCGGCGAACACCTCTTCCATCACCTCGCCGGTAACGGCGCGCGACAGGCGCAGATAGCGGTCGGGATCGCCGTAGCGCAGCGCCAGCGGATCGACTCCGTAGACGACGCGCAGGTAGTGGTCGCGCACGTCCTCGAAATCCCACGGCGCGCCGGCGTCGCGCGCCACGCGGGCCTTCCACTTCGGATGGTGCGGTGCCGACTCGCCGGCGGCGAGCACATGGGCGACCGTGGCGGCCTCCGGCACGTTGGCGAACGCCAGGCACTCGGACGCGAACCGCACTTCGGCGCGCCGCGCATCGTCCAGCGGCCGCAGGTAGGCGCCGACGCCGTAGTAGTGCGACACGTTGCTGTTGGCCGCGAACGGCAGCGCGCCGCCGCTCGGCGAGTTGGCGACGTAAGGCACGTCGGGCCGCGCCGCGCGTGCCGCCGACGGCAGGATCTCGTCGAACAGCGGCCCGCTCCAGGCGGTACGCGGCAGGCCCAGCATGGCGGCCTGCTGCGCCACTTCGCTGCCGCCGCACAGCACGGCCAGCGACGGGCTGGCCTGGGTGCGGTCGAGCAGCTGTTCGGCCTCGCGCGAGACGCTGTCGACGAAGGCCCGGTCGTTGGCCGGATAGTCGAGGTTGGCGAACATGAAGTCCTGCCACACCAGCAGGCCCAGTTCGTCGCACAGCGCGAAGAAATCGTCGCTCTCGTAGGCCATGGTGCCGCCGACACGCACCATGTTCATGCCGGCATCGCGCATGCGCTGCAGCCACGGTGCGTAGGCGGCGCGGGTGCCGGGCAGCGACACGATGTCGGCACTGCTCCAGCAGGCGCCGCGGCAGAAGACGCGCGCGCCGTTGACATTGAGCGCGAAGCCGTTGTCGTCGGGGCCTCGGTCGACCTCGATGGTGCGGAAGCCGACGCGGCCGAGATCGACGGCGACGTCGCCGACCGATACGCGCACGTCGTGCAGCGCCGGCGTGCCGTGCGTATGCGGCCACCACCGCGACACGTCGGCGATGCGCGCCTCGCCGTTCAGCGTCTGCGCGTCCTGCCAATCGAGCGGGGCGCGGACCGACCCGACCTGCAGCGACGCGTCCGGCCGTACCTTGCCGGTCCAGTCGACCGACAGGCTCAGCGCGAGCACGCCCGTCGTGCCGTCGAGGTGGCTGCGCAGGTCGGCGCGGCGCACGCGCAGCGGCCCGGTTTCCTCCACCAGCTCGACCGGCCGCCAGGGTCCGACGGCATGCACCGGCGGGCACCAGCCCGGCATGTGGCCCAGCAGGGTGGTGCGCACGAAGCGCAGTGCACCTGGCTCGATCATGCGTGGCCGCCAGCGGGCCCGGCCCTTCTTGCGAGCGAGCGCCGGGTGCAGGGCGCGGAAGGCGATGCAGAGCTCGTTCTCACCGCGCAGCCGGGCCTCGACCTCGTGGGCGTGGAACATGTTGTCGGAGTGCAGCAGCTTCTCGCCGTTGAGCCAGACCTCGGCCAAGGTCGCGAGGCCATGCAGCTTGAGCGCGCGGGCGCCGTCGTCGGCAAAGCGCGTGCGGTACCAGAAGTCGCGGTCGTGCAGGGGGGTAGGGGCGTCGAGCGTCCATTGGCCGGCATCGCGCAGCGCCTGCGCCGCCGTGCCGGGCACGAGGGCCGCAGTCCATGTGCGCGGGCCGGCGAGGCCGGCAGGCCTCGACACCTCATCGGGCGCGGTTGCCGTCAGTTGCCAGCCACTGCTCAGCGCTGCCACCCGTCGCCCCGAAACGGAGAGAACCCGCGCCATGCCGCGGCCTCAAACAGTCGCGGCGTCGGCGGCCTGCTGGCCGTCCGGCACCCGAGAATGAATGGACCCTGCACGCACGCCAGCCTCCAGAGGAAGAGACCCGTGATGGCGATTTCGATCCAACGGTCCCCGGTACGCGAAACCACCGTGTCGTGCGGCCGCCGCGCGGTCCGCGCCAGCGACGCCTCGCGACAGGCGATGGCGCGGCCCGGCAGGCCGATGCCGGCACGACGGACCCTCAACGCCCGCGTCAGGTCGGAACCTGCGCGTCGACTTGAAGATCCTGCAGCGTGTTGTCCTGGACCCCGGTACGGCGGCAGGCGTTCAGCGCCCACCGATTATCGAAAACGACACCAAATCCCTTCCCGACTCTCCCGAATAACGCTCCCGTGCCGAAAAATGCCGGCCCGGACCCCTGCCGTTCAGGCGGTAGGCGAGGCCCCATCCCCACAGAGCCAACTTACCTCTTGTTTCTGAACGCAAATTGACTTTTACGGAAAGGTGCAAACAGAGTCAAAGGATAGCGGATACACTAGATCCGGTACTCTACATATGGTGCATTCGATCTGCTATATTCATCCTTATCCAGTTGATTTCATGGACAATATAGCTTCGAAACCGGCCCGTGGCGCTGATTTCGCCCGATCAAGATTTAGAGCTGTATTTTGGCAACTCGCCGCAGGTTGATCTGCAATCTCAGTTTAAGAAAACACCGTAAAAGTCCTTGCAGAATAAGGAACATTTGCCTTCTTAAGAACCAGATTGCACCAGCGGTTCAGATTGCGGCCGGATCGGCTCCACGCGAGGACATTCTGTGAAGAACAGGGGGTGTTGGCCCCGTCAGGCGCGTGGCAGGTAGAGGCGCACGGTCGTGCCTTGTCCCACTTCACTGTCGATCTTGAGATAGCCGCTCGATTGCTTGGCAAAGCCATAGACCATGCTCAGCCCCAGCCCGGTGCCCTTGCCCTGTGGTTTGGTGGTGAAGAACGGTTCGACGACGCGGCCCAGCAGCTCGGGCGGGATGCCGGTGCCGGTGTCCGAGACGGCCAGCATCACGAAATCGCCGGGCGTCGCGTCGATGTTTTCGGCGGCGTAATGGGCGTCGAGGCGGGCGTTCACGGTCTGCACGGTCAGGCGACCGCCGCCCGGCATGGCGTCGCGCGCGTTCAGCGCGAGATTGGCCAGCTCCGATTCGACCTGCGTCGAATCGGCGACCGCCGTCCACAAATCCTTGGCGAGGTCGAGCTTGATCTCGATCTGCTCGCCCAGTGTCCGGCGCAGCAACGCCGTGGTGCCGCGCACCAGCTCGTTGAGGTCGAACGGGCGGCCGGCCAGCGACTGGCGCCGCGCAAAGGCCAGCAGCTGCCGGGTCAGGTCGGCGCCGCGCAGGCTGGCGTTCAACGCATGGTCGACCATTTCGAGCGCCTTGGGCGCAGTCTGCAGCTCCTCGTGCAGCAGGTCGAGGTTGCCGATCACGACGGTCAGCAGGTTGTTGAAGTCGTGCGCCAGCCCACCGGTGAGCTGGCCGATCGACTCCAGGCGCTGCGAGCGGCGCAGTTGCTCCTCGATCTCGCGGCGGTACGTGACGTCCTCCTGGATGCCGACGAAATGCGTGATGCGGCCATCCTCGTCGCGGACCGGTGAGATCGAGGCCGATACCGTCACCAGGCCGCCGTCCTTGCGCCGGTTCTCCAGCTCGCCGTGCCAGGCCTGTCCGGCCAGGATGGTCTGCCACAACGTCTCATAGACACCGGCATCGACCGTGCCCGATTTCCACAGCGAGGGCTTGCGGCCCACGACCTCGTCGGCGCCGTAACCCATGACCTCGAGCAGTTTCGGGTTGGCGTACTCGATGACCCCGTCGACGTCGGTGATGATGACGAAGCTGGCGCTCTGCTCGACCGCCTGGACGAGCTGGCGCAGCTTCTGCTCGGCGGCGCGGCGCTCCGTCTCGGCGCGGTTGTGCGCCCGCCGCACGGCGGCGTCGCGCAACTCGCGCTCGATGGCCGGGATCAGCCGGTGGAGGTTGCCCTTGGTGACGTAGTCCTGGGCGCCGGCCTTCATCGCCGCGACGGCGGTGTCCTCGCCGATGGTGCCGGACACGAAGATGAAGGGGATCTCGGTCGTGCGCTCGCGCACCAGCGACAGCGCGCGTGTGCCGCTGAACCGGGGCAGGGTGTAGTCGCTGAGGATCAGGTCCCACTCGGACCCGTCCAGGGCCGCCACCAGTTCCTCGGCGGTCTCGACCTGGTGGGCGTTGGGTAGGTAGCCGTTGCGGCGCAGCTCGCGCAGAAGCAGCTCCGCGTCGTCGGCGGAGTCTTCCACGATGAGCACGCGCAGCGGCTGGGTCATGATGGCCTCGTTGCCCGCGGTCCGTCAGGCCCGCGGCGACTCGTTGAGCAGCAGCCAGTACAGCCCGAGCTGGCGCGCGGCTTCGAGGAACTCGTCGAAATTGACCGGCTTGCGGACGTAGCTGTTGCAGCCCAGGCGATAGCCTTCGATCAGGTCGCGCTCCTCCTTGGACGAGGTGAGGATCACGACCGGCAGCAGGCGGGTGCGTGCGTCCTCGCGTACGCGGCGCAGCACCTCCAGCCCGTCGATGCGGGGCAGCTTCAGGTCGAGCAGCATGACCTGCGGCAGATCGCCGGTGTCGCGGCCCTGATGTGCGCCGCTCGCGAACAGGTAGTCGAGCGCCTCGACCCCGTCGCGGGCCACGACCACGTTGTTGCGGATGTTGTTCTTGTGGAAGGCGCGCAAGGTCAGCGCCTCGTCGTCGGGGTTGTCTTCCACCAGAAGAATGGCCTTGCCTGACATCGCTTTCACTCCGCCTCAGAGCGTGAACCGGAAGGTCGCACCCTTGTCGGGTTGCGACTCGGCCCAAATGCGGCCGCCGTGCTTGTGGATGATGCGTTGCACGGTGGCCAACCCGATGCCGGTGCCGGCGAAGTCGCGCGCATCGTGCAGTCGCTGGAAGGCGCCGAACAGCTTGCCGGCATAGGCCATGTCGAAGCCGACGCCATTATCGCGCACGAAGTAGGCCGATGCACCGTCAACCTGTTCCTGCCCGAAGGCGATGCGCGCCGGCGAGCGGCCGGCGGTGAATTTCCAGGCGTTGCCCAGCAGGTTCTCCAGCGCCACGCGCAGCAGGCGCGGGTCGCCTTCGGTGTGCAGCTCGGGCGCCACCTCGATCTGGGCCTCGCGGGATGGGGTCGATTGTTTCAGCTCCTCGGCGACGGACTGGGCGACCGCGCTGAGGTCGACGGGCTCGACGTTCAGCTCGGTGCGGGTGACGCGTGCCAGCTTGAGCAGGTCGTCGATCAGCATCCCCATGCGCTGCGCCGCGTTGCGCACCCGCGTCAGGTGCTGGCGGCCGGTCTGGTCCAGGTTGTCGCCGGCATCCTCGAGCAGGGCCTGGCTGAAGCCGTCGACGGCGCGCAGGGGCGCACGCAGATCGTGCGAGACGGAATAGCTGAAGGCCTCGAGTTCCTTGTTGAGCGTTTCCAGCTCGGCGTTGTCCCGCGCCAGCCTGTCGTTCAGCTCTTGCATCTTGTGCTCGGCGGCGCGCTGGTCCGTGACGTCGCGGATGTCGGCGAAGACCGCCAGGCCCTGCTCGGTCTCGACCGAGCTGAGGCTGATCGCGACCGGGAACTCGGTGCCGTCGCGCCGCACGCCATGGAGATCCATTCCGACGCCCATCGGCCGCGGCTTCGGATCGCCGACATAGCCGTCGCGGTGACGGGCATGATTCGAGCGATGGCGCTCGGGCAGCAGCATCTCGACGGTGCGGTCGATCATGTCGGTGCGCCGGTAGCCGAACAGGCGTTCGGTCTGGCCGTTGACGAAGATGATCCGGCCGTCGCGGTCGGTGATGACGATGGCGTCGGGCGCCGAATCCAGCAGGCCGCGGAAACGCGCCTCGCTGCTGCGCACGGCGCGTTCACCCTCGCTGCGGGCCGTCCAGTGCTGGGCCGAGAACCAGGCGGCGAACACCAGCAGCAGGGCCATGCTGCTGGATGCGATCACGTAGTTGGACCGCAGGGCGATCGTCTCGGAATCGAGCGTCTCTGCCGGCACGTGGGCCACCAGGATCCATGATTCGGCCGCGATGACGCGCGCCGCCTGTGTCCTGGCGACGGTGGACACGCCGCGCAGCTCGTTGAGCTGGACGCGGGTCGAGGTGAAGTAGCCGCGCGGCCCCAGGAACTGCATCTGGCCGGGGTTGCCGCTGATCTGCGCCCAGGCGGTCGGGTAGTCGCGGCTGGCGGTCCGCTCCTTTCCGTGCGGATACATGAAGGCCCACTCGTCCTCGGCCTTGGGGCCGATCAGCCAGTAGCCTTGCGGGTTCAACAGCCACATTTCGCCGCGCGCATAGCTGCGGAGGGTCCTGATCCGTTCCAGCAGCGGTTGCGCGAGGTAGCTGACGACGACCATGCCGCGCTTGCGCGCCTCGGCATCGAAGACTGGCGCGCCGACCCGAATCGTCGGCTTGTGCGGCTGCTCGACCGCGCCGCGCTCGACATTGAGATCCAACGCCGAGGCGTAAAGCTGCCCGGCCTGAAGCCGCAGCGTCTCGTGGACGTAGGGTTGGTCGATCTTCTCCTGCAACTCGGCGTCGGGGACGATTCGGGGCCGGCCGCTGTTCCAGTCCACGCGGACCACCTCGCGCCCGTCGGCATCGATGAACCGCACCTGGTCATAGATCGTCTTGTGCGTGGCGAAGGCGAGATAGTCGGCCGCGAGGCGGCTGCGGTCCACCGGGCGTGCCAGGTTGAGCATCTGCTGGAGGCTTTCCTGCCGCGCCAGGTAGCCCACGTCGGAGATGATCGCCGACAGGTCGGAGACCGCGCGCTGCTGCGCCAGCTGGACGATCTCCCGCTGTTCGGCCTGGAAGATCGACCAGAACGCGGATGATTGTGCACGATAGAGCAAATAGACCAGGCTGGCGGCAATCATGATCAGCGGCACGAATATCAATACGGCACGCCTGAGAACGGTTGCGCCAAAAATCCGTTGGACCGTCATCCGCTTGGTTGTGCCCCGGTTTGCGGGGCGTGTCGGAGGATATGCTTTCAAAAATGAATGCTGAAAAGCCTTTGGCGGCCTGCCCGCGAGGAGCCGGCCGTCGAAGATTTTGCACATGGTGCCATTTATCGCAGGATGCGCCAAGCAGGATCGCGGTCCGGCCGCCGCGAACTGGTCCAAAGCGACCATGCGCCGGTGCGTCGCCCAGATGGTTCGGCTGCGAGAACCTGCGCCGTACGCGATTGCCCTGCTGCTGCTGCAGGTCAGTCGCGGATCGTCTTTTCGATGGCCTTGGCCATCAGCTTGCCCATGCAGCGCTGGCCGAAATCGTTGAGGTGCAGGCCGTCCGGGATCATGAACTGGGCATAGGGCATGTGCTCGCCTTCGACCCAGTCGCGCATGATCTGGAAGCGCTTGAAGACCCCGACGCCGTTCTCGCGGGCGATGGTCTCCATGGCACCGATGTAGTCGTCCTCGTTGGTCAGTGCGATCACTGCCGGCACGTATTGCGGCGTCATCAGCACCACGTCGGCCCCGGACTTTTTCACCCGGTCGACGCCGACCGACAGCTTGTTCTTGAACACATCCAGCGGCATGCCGCGGATGGCGGCATTGGTGCCCGCCTGCCAGATCACCAGATCGGGGTCGCGGGCGATCACGTCGCGCTCCAGGCGCTCCAGCATCTCGGTGACGTCCTGGCCACCGATGCCCTTGTTGAACATGGTGAATTTCAGCCGCACATCCTCGAACTGGCGCGCCAGCGTGATCTGCATCTGACGCGGATAGGTGTTGATGTCGGCCGTGGCGCCGTGTCCCGACGTGGACGACGAGCCCAGCGCCACGATCACGATCTGCTTGCGCTCGCGCACCGCCGCCTTCACCCGCGGCAGCTTGGTGCCGAGGTTGAGGTATTCACGCGCCGCCGGGCACTTTTCCGGTCCTGCCAAGGCGGGCGTCGGCCCCGCCAGCAACAGAAGGCCCACCCCGAGGGAGAGCGCGAAGCCCAGCACAACGCTGCGGCGCGCTCCGGTCGGGGGCGGTTCAACGGCGTCGCACAGGCCAGGAGCGGAGACAGAGGCGGTATCGGGCACGGGGTTCTCGGACGGGCGGGTCTCTGGCGGCAGGCCTGCGACGGCGGGTGACGACGTTTGGGGCCGGGTTTCCTTCGGTAACGGGACGCTACGCTTGTCGGAACTCTTGTACCAGTGTGCAAAATACGCCGAGCCGATCATGATGGCCAGTCCCGCGACGGTAACCGCGACATCAAGCAACACCGGCCAGGATGCATTCTCCGCATAGGTCCCGACCACGACATAGGCCACGAAAGCCAGGAATGTGCCCAGGCAGAAGATTGCCAGCGAGTGCTCGCCGCAGCGCCGGACGGGCTGGGCGTACCAGGCCTGCAGAAAGGCGGCATTCGCGGGCGTGATCCGGGCGACCACCCAGGCGATCGCCACGAAATGCAGCAGCCGCACCGGATCGATGTTGGTCTTGTCGATGGGGTAGATCAGCCGTCCCAGCGCGTCCGGTGCCAGCTTGTACAGGGCCGGGATCTGCCATCCCAGCGCGATGAACGCGACCGCGATCAGATAGACGACCGCCAATCCGTCCAGCACACGCCGGGCTGGCCGCAGGCGCTCGACGATGTGGCCGGCGCTGGCGCAAGCGGCGCCGCCGTAGAACACGAGTTGCCAGGCCAGGGGGTTGAAAAACCAGGTGTTGCCTTCCGGATGCCCCGGCAGGTTCCATTCCAGCCGCCGCGCCACGAGGTAGATGGCCAGCGACAGGCCCAGCGCCAGCCACGGCCGGCGCACGACCAGGGGCAGCATCAGCGGGAAGGACAGCAGCAGGATGATGTAGAGCGGCAGGACGTCGAGATTGACCGGCCGGAACTTCAGCAGCGCCGCCTGCACCAGCGTCTCGTAGGGCATCTGGCCCAGGCCGGTCAGGTTCATGTGCTCGACGAAGCTTTCGCCCTTGCTGTGGCTGACCGCTGCCCACGCCACCGAAGCGGTCAGCACGACGAACAGCATCATGTGGGCGACGTAGAGCTGCCACACCCGGCCCATGATGCGGGTCGCCGCGCGCACCCAGCCGCCCTGCCGCATGATGCCGGAATAGGCGATCACCGCGGTGTAGCCGGAGATGAAGACGAAGATCTCGGTGGCGTCGCTGAAGCCGTAGTTGCGCACCGTCAACCAGCTCAGGACGTTGTCGGGGATGTGGTCGATGAAGATGAACCACAGCGCCAGGCCGCGGAAGAAATCGAGCCGCAGGTCGCGCGCGTGCCGCACGCCCTCACCCGGCATCGCGAGGGCCGTCGTCAGCGCGGCAAAGGCCTCCCGGACCGGGCGCAACGGATCCTGGGCGAGACTCATCTTCATCCCGCACATCATAGTCCACGCCGGCGACACGCGGCCACACCTCGCGGTGAGGGGGACGCCCCCGGGATTGCACCGGACGGAGATGCCCGTGAAGCCCGGCGTCGGCTTGCACGATCGGCACGACCGCCACCGTCCCCGGAAGCAGACCGGTGCGTTGCAGCGGCTGCATGCACGCGCGCGGCAGACATGCGCCGACAACGCAGTGGGCGGCGGCGAGGCGGTTGTGCCCGCTTTCCGGGAGGGCTACGTTAAGTTCAAGACATGCCGTGTGCGTTGCCTCTTGTACTCCACCGTCATTGGCGAAATGTGTGACTTGGAGGCGAGCATGAGCCGTCATCGCAGTGCGATAGAAATTCGTTCCGGTCTCAAGCATCCCATCATCGATGCCGACGGCCACTGGGTCGAGTACGCGCCGGTCTTCTCCGAGAGAATGCGGAAGGTCGCAGGCGACAAGGCAGCCGATGGCTTCCTTGCGACCCAGCGGCGGATCTCCGACGCGCTCAGCGCGTCGGTGGCCGAGCGAAAGCAGCGCGGGGTTGCGATGGAGGGTTATTGGACCCGCCAGTCGACCAATACCCGCGACCGTGCCACGGCGATGATGCCGCGTATGCTCTACGATCGGCTCGACGAGATCGGCATCGACTTCGGCATCATCTACCCGACCGCCGGCCTCAGCATCCCGCGCATCGCCGATGGCGAGACGCGCCGTGCCGTGGCCCGCGGCTTCAATATCGTCACGGCCGAGTACTTCGCGAAGCTCAGCGACCGGCTGACCCCGGCGGCGGTCATCCCGATGCACACGCCGCAGGAGGCCATCGACGAGCTCGAGTACGCGACGAAACAGCTCGGCGCCAAGGTCGGGATGTTCGGTGGCAGCTTTCCGCGTCAGGTCCCGGCAGCCGAGGGCATCGATCCGGCGCTCGCTCGCTTCACCGTAACCTATGAGATGCTGGGTCTCGACAGCAACCACGACTACGACGCCGTTTGGCAGAAATGCCGCGAGCTCGGGGTCGCGCCGACTTTTCATGCCGGCGGCCGCGGCTTCGGCCTGCGCAACTCGCCCAGCAACTTCACCTTCAACCACATCGGCCACTTTGCGTCTGCCGGGCATGCTCTGGCCAAGGCGCTGTTTCTCGGCGGCGTGACGCGGCGCTTCCCCGATCTGCGCTTCGCCTTTCTGGAAGGCGGAGTCGGCTGGGGTTGCCAGCTCTTCGCCGACCTGATCGAGCACTGGGAACGGCGCGGGCGCGAGGGCCTTGCCTACATGGATCCCAAGAAACTCGACCGTTCACTGCTCAAGAGTCTGGTCGATCAGTACGGCTATGACGACATCGCCGCCGAATTGGCGCGGCGCGACGGCTGGCCCAGCCGGGAGGAAGACGAGCTCACCGGCGGCGTGCCGGTGCTGGATGACTACGCCGCCTGCGACATCAGCCGCAAGGAAGACTGGATCGAGCTCTTTGCCAGGCCGTACTATTTCGGCTGTGAAGCCGACGACAGAATGAACGTGACCGCGTTCGGGCGGGCCAACCCGTTCGGCGCCCGGCTCAATGCGATTTTCAGCTCGGATATCGGGCATTTCGATGTGCCGGACATGCTCAATCCGGTGCCTCAGGCCTATGAGATGGTCGAGGACGGGCTCATCAGCCTCGACGATTTCCGCGACTTCACCTTCGGCAATGCCGTGCGGTTGTGGGGGACGCAGAACCCGCGCTTCTTCGAGGGCACGGTCGTCGCCGAAGCGGCAGCCGCGATGCTGAACGTGGCTCCCGCCCGCGCCGCCGCCGAGTAGCGGACAACTGTTCGGCGATACTCACCGGCCCTGCACGATCAGCACGACGGCCACTGTCGCCAGCAGAAGGCCGGCGAGCTGCATCGGCCTCAGTTGCTCGCGCAGGATGACGCGCGCCAGAAGCACGGTGCTGGCCGGATAGAGCGACGTCAGGGTCGCGACGATGGCCAGCGGCGCCGCCCGGCTGGACACCAGGTACAGCGCGTTGGCGGCGCTGTCGAACAGGCCGGACAGCACCGCCCATCCCCATAGCGCCGCCGCCGGCGCCGGCGCGCCGCGCCAGCGCCCCAGCATCGCCAGCGCCACGGACGCGAAGATCGCCGTCGACATGGCCCGCGCCGCCACCAGGGGCCACAGGCCCGAGTCGTCATGCGTCTGCTTCATGGTGATGTAGAACACGCCGATGCCCAGCCCGGCGGCGACCGACAGGCCGAGCGCGCGTCGGGCCGAGCCGCGGGTGACGCCGGCGCGGTCCTCCTCGCGGCTGATCAGCGCTACCGCGACGGCGGCCAACGCGATGCCGGCGGTCGGCGCCCAGCCCGGCCAGGCGCCGCCGGCATAGGCGAACAGCACCGGCAGCGACAGGGCCGACAGCGCGGTCACCGGTGCCACCACGCTCATGCGGCCGGTCGCCAGGGCCTGGTAGAGCAGGGTGATGCCGACGGCGGTCGAGATGCCGCTGGCCGCGCCCCACAGCAGGTCGGCGTCGCCTGCCCCGGAGGCCGGCAGGAGCAGCGCGAGCAGCGCCAGCGCCACGAGGCCGGCAACCTGACCGACACCGACGACGAACAGGACCGAGATGCGCCGCGCCGCCAGCCCGCCGACGAAGTCGCCGGCGCCGTAGACGGCAGCGGCGAGCAACGCAAGGGACACGCCGAGCATGGCCGGGGTATAGAGGCCCGGCGGCGGGCCGTCATCGGCCACTTGCTGTCATCCCGAGCGATCCTTCGGCTTCGCTCAGGACAGGAGCGAGGGATCTTCCGATGCAGGCGCACCGTGTGCCGTCCGCAGAAGATCCATCGCTCCTGTCCTGAGCGAAGCCGAAGGATCGCTCGGGATGAC
>Ga0187894_10003350_pt1 | contig 18030 bp, 14 predicted proteins | sample GBC1701081metaG_FD_136650 | JGI IMG/M metagenome (GOLD analysis project Ga0187894, IMG submission 136650) | White microbial mat communities from a lava cave in the Kipuka Kanohina Cave System on the Island of Hawaii, USA - GBC170108-1 metaG ...
GCAACGTCGCGCACCGGCTCGACGGCCTCTACCGCGATTTCGCGCTCGCGATCGCGCTCGTGCTGCTGACGCTGCTGCCGCTCGGCGTGCGCGCCGCGACGATCGTGATGCTGTCGATCCCGCTCTCGCTCGCGATCGGCGTCGCGCTGCTGCAGGCGTTCGGGCTATCGCTCAACCAGCTCTCGATCGTCGGCTTCGTGATCGCGCTCGGCCTGCTCGTCGACGACTCGATCGTCGTCACCGAGAACGTGACGCGCTTCCTGCGCGCCGGCGCTTCGCGCCGCGAGGCGGCGATCCGCGCGACGCAGCAGATCGGGGTCGCGGTGCTCGGCTGCACCGCCACGCTGATCCTCGCGTTTCTGCCGCTGCTCTCGCTGCCCGGCGGCGCCGGCAAGTACATCCGCGGCCTCCCGCTCGCGGTGATCTTCACCGTGGGCGCCTCGCTGCTCGTCTCGCTGACGATCATCCCGTTCCTCGCGAGCTTCTGGCTCTCGGACCGCGACGCGCACGAGAACCGCGCGCTGCGGCTGTTCCAGCGCGGCATCGAGGCGAGCTATCGCCCGCTGCTCCACTTCTCGCTGGCGCGTCCGATCGTCACGCTGCTCGGAGCGTTCGCGTTCGTGGTCGCAGCATTCGCGCTCGTGCCGGTGATCGGCCTCTCGTTCTTCTCGAAGGCGGGCGTTCCGCAGTTCCGCATCCGCATCGAGAGCGCCGAGGGCTCGACACTCGCGATGACGGATGCCGCGGCGCGCTTCACCGAGCGAGCGCTCGCGAGACATCCCGAGATCGAGCGAGTGATTACGAACGTCGGCCACGGCAACCCGCAGATCTTCTACAACGTGCGGCCGGTCGGTGAGAACACGCGCACCGCGGAGCTGTTCGTGCACCTGCGCGAGTGGGATCCGTTCACGTCGCCGCAGCTGCTCGATGCTTTGCGCGCGGAGCTCACCGGCTATCCCAACGCGAAGATCCGCGTGTTCGAGTTCCAGAACGGGCCGCCGCTCGAAAACCCGATCCAAATTCGTGTCACCGCGGAGCAGCTCGAGCAGCTGCCCGTGCTCGCGCGCGAGGTCGAGGATCTGCTCGGCGCGACTCCGGGCACGCGTTACGTCGACAACCCGTTGCAGCAGGCGAAGCTCGATCTCGCGGTGCGCGTGGACAACGAGCAGGCCGGGCGGCTCGGCGTTCCCGAGCTCGACATCAAGCGCGCGGTGCGGCTCGCGATCGCGGGCCTCGAGGCCGGCGTGCTGCGAGACGCGGCGGGGGAAGAGCATCCTGTGCGCGTGACGCTCGACCAGGTTGGGCGCCCGAGCCTCGCCGCGCTCGATCGACTCTCGATCTCAGCGCGCGGCGGCGCGCAAGTTCCGCTGCGGCAGCTCGCGCACGTCGAGCTCGAGGACGCGCTCGCGCGCATCGATCACCGCGACGGCGTGCGCTCGGCCAGCGTCACCGCGGACGTACAGCGCGGCTTCAACACCGACCGCGTGACGCAGGAAGTGCTCGATCGGCTTGCGCAAATGCCGTGGCCGGCGGGCGCGGGGTACATGGTCGAGGGCGAGCTCGAGGAGCGGCAGGAGAGCTTCGGCGGCCTCGGCGTCGCGATGCTGGTCGCCGCGTTCGGCGTGCTCGCGGTGCTGGTGCTCGAGTTCCGCACCTTCAAGAGCACGCTGATCGTCGCGAGCGTGATTCCGCTCGGCGTCGCCGGCGGCCTGTGCGCGCTCTTCCTCGTCGGCGAGTCGCTCTCGTTCACCGCGATGATCGGCTTCATCGCGCTGGTCGGGATCGAGGTGAAGAACTCGATCCTGCTCGTCGACTTCACGAATCAGCTGCGCGCGCAGGGCGTGGCGCTCGACGAAGCGATCGAGCGCGCCGGCCGCATCCGCTTCTTCCCCATCCTACTGACGACGCTCACCGCGCTCGGCGGCCTGTTCCCGCTCGCGCTCGAGGGCTCACCGCTCTACTCGCCGCTCGCGATCGTGATCATGGGCGGGCTCGTCAGCTCGACGCTGCTCGCGCGGCTCGTGACGCCGGTGCTCTACAAGCTGCTCGTGCCCGAGGTGCACCCGGAAGATGCGGGCGAGCCGATCGAGTCCAGCGCGACGAACGTGGCCGTGCCGCCGGGCGCGCTCGCGACCTGACGAATTAGGCAGAAGAAGCGGCCGGCTCGACGCCCGACTCCGTCGCGGGGTCACCCGCGATGCGCGTGTGGTGCATCACGCGCGGCTGCGCGGGATCGAATGGCCGTGCGCGGTGGAGCACGCAGCGGTTGTCCCAGATCACGACGTCGCCCGCTTGCCAGCGGTGGTTCCAGACACGCGGCGGCCGGCACGCGAACGAGAGCAGCTCGGCGAGCAGCTGCTCGGACTCGCGCTCCCCGAGGCCGGGAATCCCGTACGCGTGGCGACCGATGAACAGCGAACGCCGACCTGTTACGGGATGCCGCTTCACGAGCGGCCGGAGCGGCGGCTCGTGCCCCTCGAAGCCGTACGCGAGCGCGGACGAGCTCGACTTCTCGCCGATTTTCGCCTGCGAGTAGGCGAGCGAGTGCCGCGCGGCGAGGCCGGAAATCTGGCGCTGCGTGTCGGCGGGGAGCGCGTCGTAGGCCGCGCGCATGTCCGCCCATTCGGTCTCGCCGCCGGTCGTCGCGGGAATCTCGGCCGAGAGGATCGACGCCTTCGCGGCGAGCGGCATGTAGGAGCTGTCGGTGTGCCAGCCCTCGTTTCCGCGCAGGATGCCGAGCACCGGGTCGTCCGCGCGGCGAATCGCTCCGTCCGGATGCAGGTTGCTGATCGGCACGGTGCCGGTCTTCGCGACGAGCGAGTCGAGCGCGCCGAAGCGCAGGCCGAACGCGGTCTGCTCGCTACGGCTCAAATGCTGGGCCGGGAACACTAGGACCGCGCGTTCGTGGAACGCGGCCTCGATTTCATTCCACTCGACGTCGCTCAGCGCAGCAAGCCGCACGCCCGTGATGACTGCGCCGAGCGTCGCGTCGGCCGGCTCGATTCGAAGAGCCATCGCGCCACTCCTCGTTCGTTGCGGGTCAGCCTACCTCGACGGCGGGGACGCCGGCACGTGCGCCAGGCCGCTCTTCCGCACCTTCCAGACCTCTTCGCACGGCCACTTGCGCGCCCAGTCGAGCGTCACGAAGTCCCAATCGCTCGTGCCGCCAGCGGGCGGCCTCAGCTCGAGCAGCTCTTCGATCTCGAAGCCGGCCTCGCGCAGCACGCGCATCCACTCCGCGTGCGTGAGGTGGAACTCGACGCTGGTCTGGCCCGGCCACTCGAGGCGGTAGAGGCCGAACGCTGGCCGCAGTAGCCGCTCGGTCGCCGCCTCGCCTTCGCGCTCGGGCGTCGTCAGCGACATCAGCATCGAGTTCACGAGGAACACCAGCCGGCCGCCGGGCCGTAACAAGCGTGCGGCCTCCGGCACCCAGCGCTGCGGATCGCACCACAGGCACGCGCCGTACTCCGAGATCGCGAAGTCGAAGCTCGCGTCGGGCAGCGGCACCGTCTCGGCGTTTCCGTGGATCAGCGGGAACTCGAGCCCGTGCTCGCGCTGCAGCGCGCGCGCCGTCTCGAGCTGCTGCGCGGAGTTGTCGACGCCCACCACGCGCGCGCCGCGGCGCACCATCCACGCCGAGACGTACGCCGTGCCGCAGCCGAGCTCGATCGCGTCCTTGCCCGCGAGCTCGTCCGGGAGCAGGTGCAGCTCCGCTTCGGCGACGCCCCAGATCCCCCAGCTCGGCTCGCTGCGCGTCCACGCATCCGCAACACGCTTCGCATACTCCGGCGCCCACGCGTCCCAATGCTCGCGGTTGCGCTGCGCGTGCTCGGGCAGATCGCTCATCGCTTCCGTCTCGCGCTCCAGACCGCGAGCACGTCTTCCGTCGTCACGAGCGTCGCGACGTTGCGCAGCGTGTGTTGGAAGACCTGCTCCGCGTACTCGCGCGGCGTGCCGGCGATCGCGTCGACCGGCAGCACGACCTGATAACCCGAGTTCACTGCGTCGAACGTCAGGTTCTGGATCGCGACGTTCACCGAGACGCCGACGCCGACGATCGTCGTGACGCGCTCGTTGCGCAGCACGAAGTCGAGCTCGGTGCCCTGGAACGGCGACAGGCCGTGGATGCGCGGCAGTACGAGATCGCTCTCCGCGAGCTCGACCTCCGGGACGATCTCCGCCGCGGGCGAGCCCGGGATCAGCTTTGGCTCGGCCTTCGCCATGTACTGGAAGATGCGGGCATTCGCGTTCGCGCCGAGCCCGTCGGCCCGCCGGATCGCAGTGCAGTGAATCACGCGCGCGCCGCAGGCGCGTGCTGCGGCAACGAGCCGCGCGACGTTCGGCAGAATGCGCTGCCCCTCCTTCGCGAGCTCGGGCAGCGCCGAGAGATCGCCGACCACACCGCGCTGGATCTCTTGCGTGACGAGCGCGGTGTGGCCGGGGGCAACGAGCGAGGGAATGTCGAGAGGCATTGGATCTCCTGGCCGAAGCGAAGTGAAGTTCGTAGCCCCCTCGCACCGTCGGCGAGTAGGATCGCTGCGGTTCCACTCCCGTCCTCGGGCACGAGGGGCGACCTCATGAACCCGCGAAGCGCGGCTCTCTTCATCGCAGTCTCTCTCCTCTCTGCCAGAGTGGACGCCCAATACGACCGCGAGCTCTATCACGCCGAGGTGTGCAACGCGGGCGAGCTCCCGTTCAACGTGGCCGTAGCCTCCACGAACTTCGGCTTCTTCGATGAATTCTGGGACGTCTACGGCTGGTATCCGATCCACCCCGACGAGTGCAAGACAGTCTTCTCCCACTGGTATGCGCCGCAGAACTTGTTTTCGTTCCAGGCCTTCCCGGTACACCTCGCCTTCGCCTTCAGGGATTCCACGGGCGTGTGGGGTGCTGTGCGTGTCGAAGCCCCTGACAAGGACGATGTCTCTCGATCTCGCGTGCAGCTCTGCGTCGGGGAGGTGGGCTTCGCCTACGAGGTGCACGCCGAGGATCCGCAGAAGAAGTGCACCGACGTGGGGTACTACCTGATTCCCGCCTCGATCGTCTGGGAGCCGACCAGTCCCGCGACGTATCCAACCGAATGGAACAACGAATGGGGACCGCCCGTGACGTTCACGGTGGCGCTCGGGACCAGCGACCGCGCCATCCCGGTGGGGCCGCAGTCATCGACCCCCGCGCTTGTACAAGGGCCCGGCGTGCTCACGGAGTTCGTGGCGATCGTCGAGGACGCAATCAAGGGCCCGGGAGCCCCGAAGCCTCGAATCGCGAGCGACTACCCGATCACCAGCTTTTTCCTCCAGGTGTGCGCGCCGCCAGCCTTCTACAAGAAGTGGTCGTGGACCGATCCAGGGGGTCCGGCGGCGGGGACGCTCAAGTACGTCATTCACCGCTTCCTGGCGTCTCATCAATTTCGCAAGGCGGGGAGCCACGCCGAGGAGCACCCGCACGGCTACGGATTCGAGGGCATGCTGGAACGAGACATCAGGATTACCGCTGATGCCGCCAGCACGTTTCATGTGGAGGAAGTCGTGGAGTGCACCGGCACCGGCGACGCCCACGTCACGATCCCCGTCCCGCTGGCCGAGCAACCCGCCGTCGCGCCGACGCCCGCGGCGAAGCCAGAGCCTGAACCGAATCCGGGGTTTGGGGATCTGATCGGGCCTGGCGGCTTCATCGAGCCCCTGCCGGAGAAATAGTCGGGCCCGCACTGCGTCGCCGTCTCATCGGCCGAGCTGGGTGTGCGTCGCCAACGGAAGGCTCAGTCCCGTTCGGGGAACGGGGAGCCGCCGGGTTGTTGCGGCAGCTCATCTGCAATCTCGAGCCAGGGCGCTTTCGACGACACGAAGATGTGTCCCTCCGCCATGCGCCCGGGATCGGAGTGCAACGAGCCGACGCGCAGTGCGACCCAGTCCGGGAACTCATCGCGGCGCTTGAACAACGGGGAGCCACAGCAGCTCGCGAAGAAGCGATGCACGCTCGGGCTCGATTCCCAGCTCTTCAGCAGCTCCTCGCCGGCCACGACGAAGAACTCCGCAGCGCGGACGCGCGCGGTCGTACCGAAGCTCGCGCCCGAATGTTTGCGGCACTGCCAGCAGTGGCAGTGCCCGATCGAGCCGGCGAGCTCGCCGCGCAGCTCGTAACGGATGCGGCCGCAGGCGCAGGACCCGTTCAGCATGGCTCCCTCCCGCCGGTGATTCGCCGCAGCGGTTCAGCTCACCATCAGCTGCCCGCCATTCGGGTGCAGCACTTGCCCCGTCATGTAGCGGCTCGCGTCGCTCGCGAGGTAGAGCACGGCCTGCGCGATGTCGCGCGGCTCGCCGGGGATGCCGAGCGGCAGACGCTCTTTGGTGTCGGCGAGCATCGCGGCGCGCTGCTCGGGGGTCTGGCTGCCGTCGGCGTTGCGGTAGCGCCGGCCCGCCATCTGCGTGTCGATCATTCCCGGCGCGATCGCGTTCACGCGGATGCCGCTCTTCGCGAGCTCGAGCGCGAGCGTGCGCGTCAGCGAGACGACGGCGGCCTTGGTGGCGCCGTAGATGCCGTAGTGCGGATACGCCTGATAACCCGCGCTCGACGCGATGTTGACGATCGCGCCGCCGCCGCTCTTCGTCATCGCGCGCGCGGCGGAGCGGCAGCCATTGACCACGCCCTTCAGGTTCACGCCGAGCAGCAGATCGATGTCTTCCTCGGAGATCTCGAGCGTGGGCGCGACACGCAGCACGCCCGCGACGTTCGCGAGAACGTCGAGCTTGCCGAAGCGCTGCACCGCGGTGTCGACCAGCGCGTCGAACTCCGCGCGCTTCGAGACGTCGGCGCGCGCCGCGACGACGCGCCCGTCGCTCTTCTCCGCGAGCGCCTCGTGTCCCCCCGCGATCACGTCTGCCGCGACGACGAGCGCGCCGGCCTCTGCGAGCAGCTCCGCGACGCCTAGCCCGATGCCGCGCGCGGCGCCGGTGACGACTGCGACGCGACGCTCGACCGAGAATCCGCGCAGCGCTTCGTTCGAGAATGCCTGGCTCACGGAATCGCTCCTTCGCTGCGCAGCCGCCCCAGCTCCGCGTCGTCCGCCCCTAACACTTCGCGCAGCACCTCCTCGGTGTGCGCGCCGAGGCGCGGCGCTGGAGCGACCGGCCCTTCCGCGAGCCGCGACATCTTGACGGGGTTGCCGCTCACCAGATACGGCTTCTCGCCGTCGGCGCGTGGCACCTCGATCAGCATGTCGCGCAGTGCGACGTGCGGATCGGCGGCGATGTCCTCGGCGAGATTGCTCGGCCCGGCGGTGATGCCCAGCTCGGCGAGCGTGCGCGCAGCCTCGAGCTTGCTCTTGTCCGCGGCCCACGCCTCGAGTGCGGGGCGGATCACGCTCTCGGTGTGCTGCGCCCAGCCCACACGCGTGGCGAAGCGCGGGTCGGAGAGCCAGTCCTCGCGCCCCAACAACTTGCACAGGCGCTCGAACATGTGCTCGCGCAGCACCGCGATCACGAAGTAGCCGTCGCGCGCTTTGAACGCGGCCACGAGCGCGGTGCCGCCCGGGCCAGCCATCGACGCCGGCGCGCCCATCGACCAGAGCTGCGGGACCATGTCGGCCATCGCGATCATCGCGTCGTACATCGCGACGTCGACGTGCTGGCCGAGGCCGCTCACGTGGCGGTGCTGGAGCGCGGCGAGGATCCCGATCACCGCGTAGAGCGCGGTCGCGTTGTCGCCGAGCGCACCAGCTACGACGACCCGCGGCGGCCGGCCCGGCTCGCGCGTCGGCTCGTAGAGCCCGCCCATCGCTTCGCCGATCGGCGCGTAAGCGGGCCAGCTCGCGTAGGGCGAGGGCGCGAGGTTCCCGAAGCCCGACAGCGAAACATAAATGAGTCGGGGGTGGAGCTGGGAGAGCGCCGCGTAGCCGAGCCCGAGACGCTCCATCGAGCCGGCACGGAAGTTCTCAGCGACCACGTCGAAGTGCGGCACGAGGCGCTTGAATAGATCGCGGCCGGCCTCGCTCTTCAGGTCGATCGCGATGCTGCGCTTCGACAGGTTGTTGCGGAGATAGGTCGCGCCGACCTTCCGCCCGTCCTCGTCCAGCATGAACGGATTCGACGCGCGCCCCGTCTCGCCGCGCCCGGGCGGCTCGACTTTCACGACGCTCGCGCCGAGATGGGCGAGCAGCTGCGTCGCGTACGGCAGCGCTTGCATTTGCTCCGCTGCGAGCACGCGCACGCCCGCGAGCGGCTTGCCGTGTTCGCCGCGCTCGGCGTGCTTCACCTCGAAGGCGCGCATCACGTCACGTCACGCCCTTCCGAGCTCCGCTCGGCTTCGCTGGCGCTGGACGGCTTGCTTGGACATCCACCACTTCCCTCGCCACCCGCTCGGAGGTTCGGTCTCGAGCTCCACGGTCGTCCGAAGGGCCGCGACGGTAGTGCAGCGCCGTGCGCTGGCTATGGTGCGCCGCCGTGATTCGCGCAGCGGTCCTTCTGCTCCTGGCTCCGGCCTCGGCCCTCGCGTCCACTTCGCTCGCCGCTCCTGCGAGCGAGCTGATCGCCGAGCGCATCACGGCGCCCCGCTACGACGCGCTCGCGGTCGGCGGGCCCGATGCGGACGCCGGCGTCGGTGATTACGCGCTCTCGAACGGCGTCCTGTGTGCGGCGATCGCCGCGCCCGAGCACGAGACCTTCCTCTCGCCGCGCGGCGGCGCACTGATCGATCTCGGACATTGTGGCCGCGCGAACGATCAGTGGTCGAGCCTGCAGGGACTGCCGGACTTCGACCGCGAGCAGATGATGCCGATCTCGGAGGTGCGGCTCGAGCTGAGCGGCGACGAAGCGCGCGCAATTTCCGAGGGCGAAGGGGAGGGCGTGCGCGTGCGCATCACACATGCGCTCTCGCTGGCGAAGCCCGAGACACTGCGCGTGACCAGCGAGCTGACGCGGCTCCCCGGCAGCGAGCGCATGCTGGGCTACGCGGAGCTGGCGATGCATGCGAGCGCGCAGCTGCGCTCGTTCCACCTCGTGCGCAGCAATCCAGCGCTCTCGCGCGGCTTCCGCCACCCCGGCACGGATTCCGTGTCGACGACGCTCAGCATGGTCGCGAGCGCGGACGTGAACGTGCTGGTCGGAGCCGAGGATCTGCCCGAGGTTGCCTATGGCCTAGAGTTGTTAGGAGCGCGAGTCGTCGGGAAGGGTGGCGTGCCGCGCAGCGTGCCCACGCTCTCGATCACGGCGGAAGATTTCACGCTCGCAGCCGCGTTGCCGCGTGCGTTCTGGTTCGGCTCCGGACCGCCGAGCCTCTCGCAGCTGCTGCAGATGCCGCTGATGTCGCTGGGCGAGGGAGAGACGCTGATTCTCGAGCGCGCGATCCACGTGGGAGCGCGCTCCGACGTCGCGTCGGTGACGGACCGGCTGCTCGCCGGCGCGGTGCCGGTGAGCGGGCGCGTGGACGACGCGCGCGCGCACATTCACATCTCGACTTCCGCGGGCGCACCGATCAGCGAGGTGAGGCCCCACAGCGACGGCAGCTTCGCGCTGCGGCTCCCACCCGGGAGTTATCAGGCGCGGGCGCGCGCGCCGGGCGGCCGCCAGCTGACGCGCGAGTTCTTGGTCTCGGCGAACGGCGCGAGGCTCGCCCCGCTCGCGCTCGGAGCACCGGCGACGCTTGCGCTGCCGCGCGGACAGACGATGCGGCTCGTCTTCCTCGGGCTCGGTGATATCGCGACGCCTCATTTCGACGACGACCCGCTCGAGTTCAGGGTGGGTGACGCCAAGCTCCGCAAAGGCGGCGCCGACAACATCGTCTCGCTCGCGTCGGATGCGACGGACCCGCGCGAGATCACGCTTCCGCCTGGGCGCTATCGCGTGCTCGCGACGCGCGGGCTCGAGTACGACGTGCGCGAGAGCGAGATCGTGCTCGCGCCGGGGGAACGGCGCGAGCTCGCGATCGAGGCTCCGCCGCGCGCGTTCGAGACGCCGGGCTTCATCGGCGCGGACCTGCACGTACACAGCGCAGAGAGCATGGATGCCGCGCTGCCGCTGTCGCAGCAGCTCGCAGCGTTTGCCGCGCACGGCGGCGAAATCGTCGTCACTGCCGAGCACGACCGCATCGTCGACGCGCGCGAGACGGTCGCGCGGCTCGCGCTCGGCGACCGCATCGCGAGCGTGATCGGCGCCGAGGTCACCGGCACCTTCCATGGCGGTGAGACGCCCTTCACGATCGGGCACCTGAACGCATTTCCCCTGCGCTACGTGCGCACGGCCAATCGCGGCGGCGCACCGCGCAGCGAAGGAGTTCGCGTGCGCGGCGTGATCCGCGAGCTGCGCGCCGCCGGCGGGCAGCCGTTCGTGCAGATCAACCATCCTCGCGGCAGCACGCCGGGCGACGTGCGCGACGGCGCCTTCTTCTCGCACCTGGGCGTCAAAGGCAAGCCGTTCGTGCCGACTCGGCCGCTGCTCGCAGGGCGCAACCGCTCGCTCGTCGAGCCGGACGCACAGGGCCTACGCGACATCGACTTCTCAGGGATCGAGATCCTGAACGGCAAGCGCCTCGATCGCTACCGGCTCGCACGCGCCGACTGGCTCTCGCTGCTGCTCCAGGGCGAGCGGCGCACCGCCACCGCCAACAGCGATTCCCACAGCCTCGGCGAGATCGTCGCGATACCGCGGAACTACGTCGCTGTGGCGGACGACGCGATCGCGAGCTTCGACGAGACTGGCTTCCTGGCCGCGCTGAAGGCCGGACGCAGCTTCGGCACCAACGGCCCGCTGGTGTTCGTGAAGCTGGGCGAAGCCGGCCTCGGGGAAACGTTCGCGGGCACTTCAGGCCGGCTCGCCGTGGAGATCCGCGCAGCGCCCTGGGTGCCCGTGCGCGAAGTGCGGGTCTACGTGAACGCGGAGCTCGTAGCGCGGAAGGTGCTTGCACCGCGCGAGAGAAGCGCCGTGTTCCCGCTGCGCTTCAGACGCGACGCGTTCGTGCTGATCGAGGTCGAGGGCCCGGCGCACGAACCTTACGCGAGCATCTTGCCCGGGCATCGGCCGCTGGCGTTCACCAACCCGATCTATGTGGACGCGAATCGCGACGGCGCATGGACGCCGCCTGGAATCTCGCAGCCTCCGCCGCGCCTGCTCGCGGAGCCGCTCGCGAGCGAAGCGCAAGCACCGTAACTCCGCGCGCAATTCGATCCGTTACCGTCCGCCCTCCCGTTTTGCTCGAGGAGCGCGCGTGAGATCCGAAGACGACGAGAAGCCCGAGGCGCCGCTGCTGCCGTCGGTCATGCCCACGAAGATCGTCGAGCGGCTGCTCGATTCGCGCATGATTCTGCTGCACGGCGAGATCACCTCGAAGCTCGCGCAAGAGATCACGGCGCAGCTGCTCGCGCTGGCGGCGGCGGGCGACGAGCCGATCACGCTGTTCCTGCACAGCGAAGGCGGCCACGTGGAGGCCGGCGACACGATTCACGACATGATCAAGTTCGTGAAGCCGCGCGTGCGCATCGTCGGCACCGGCTGGGTCGCGAGCGCCGGCACGCACATCTATCTCGCCGCGCAAAAGAAGGACCGCTTCTGCCTGCCCAACACGCGCTTCATGATCCACCAGCCATTAGGAGGTGTGGGCGGCCGCGCGACCGACATTCGGATCGAGGCCGAGGAGATCATGAAGGCGCGCTCGCGGCTGAATCAGACCATCGCCGATGCCACCGGCCAGCCGCTCGCGAAGGTGGAGCAAGACACGGAGCGGAATTACTGGATGTCGCCGGAGGAAGCGCTCGCGTACGGGATCGTCGGCAAGGTGATCAAGAACGCGGCGGAGCTCGGCTGAAAGAATCCCGGTAGGCGGCGGCGGAGGCTGCGCGAGCCGGCGGGGGCTCGCCTGCGCTCCACCCGCGTGACCGCGATGGATGGTGCCGCGCACGGTTCGAGGTCGATCGCGCTGCGCTTCGGGCTTGCGCGCGGTCACGCCTGGGGTTCGCTCCGCGACCCACGCCGGCTCGCGCAGCCTCCGCTCCTCGCATGCGTTGGGGGAGAAGAGGGTCGATCCGAGAGCGCCGTTGAGGCGCTCTCGGATCGACTCTTCGGTTACCTCAGTTACCTCGGCTCGCGAGGCGTTCGCCGAGCAGCGCGATTTGCTCGGCGCCGCTGCCGAAGTGGAGGCCGATCTGGCGGGCCCACAGGTAGTAGCGGTGGATCGGGTAGTCGATGTCGACGCCGATGCCGCCGTGCAGGTGCTGCGCGGCGTAGGTGACGCGCCCGCCGCCGTCGGCGGCCCAGTACTTCGCGATGATCAGGTTCTCGGTCGCATCCTCGCCCTGCTCGAGCAGGTGCAGCGCGCGCAGCATCGTGAGCCGCATCGCCTGCACGTCGACGAAGGCATCGCCGGCGCGCGTGTGGACGGCCTGGAAGCTGCCGATCGGGCGGTCGAACTGGATGCGCTCGGTCGCGTAGCGCGCGGTGATCTCGAGCGCGCGTTCTGCGACGCCCACCTGCATCGCACACAGCGCGAGCGTCGCACGCTGCGTGAGCCAGGCGAGGATTTCGTCGCCCTGACCGATGCCGCCGACGACATCGGGCGCGTCGACGCGCAGCTCAGCGACGCGAAGGTGCGGCCGCAGCTGCTCGTCGGTCGTCTCGACGCGCTCGAGCTGCAGCTTCTTCGCACGCGCGTCGATCAGGAACAGCGTCGTGCCGGCGTCCGTCTTCGCGGGCACGAGGATCGCGTCGGCGACGTGTGCCGCCTGAACCAGCGAGCGCGCGCCATCCAGCACGAATCCCGACCCGTCGCGGCGCGCGCTGACGACGTCGATCGGGCGATCGTCGACGATCGCTGCGCTGAGGATCGCGTCGCCCGCAGCGACGCGCGGCAGCCACTTCGCGCGCTGCGCCTCGCTGCCGAAAGCAGCGATCGGCAGCGCACCCAGCACGAGCGTCGGAAAGACTGGAACCGGCGCGACTGCGCGGCCGATCTCCTCGAGCACGATCGCGAGCTCCGTCAGGCCAGAGCCGTTGCCGCCGAAGCGCTCCTCGATCGCGACGCCGAGCAGGTTCGCCTTGGCGAGCTCGCGCCAGAGCTCGCGATCGATGCGCTCGGGCGTCGCCTTTACGGCCTTCAGGCGTTCGTGCGTCGCCAGCTCCTCGAGCATCTTGCGCGCGAGCTCGCGCAGCGACTGCTGATCTTCAGAGAGGGCAAAATCCATTCTCTTCCCCTTCAGCGTGGAGCTGCCACGACGGCCGAGCTGCGGCGCGACAGCGCCGTCAGCTCCTCCAGCGGATCAGCTGCGGCGCGCAGCGCCGCCAGCTGCATCCGCCAAGCAACCAGCCCGTATCGACTCCCCCGAAATCCACGGACGAGCACATCGATCATGTCTTGTAATGCGGCATGCGCAGGCCGGCCATCGCGATGATGTCGCGCTGCACTTCGTTCGTTCCGCCGCCGAAGGTGAGAATCAGGACGGAGCGGTAAGTGCGCTCGACCTTTCCGCGTAGGATCGCGCCAGGCGAGCCGTCGCGGATCGCGCCCGCCTCGCCGAGCACTTCGCCGAGTAGGTGGTAGCCCTCGACGTTGAACTCGCTGGCGAACACCTTCACGGTCGACGCCTGCGCCGGGTGCAGACCGCCCTGCGTGATGTCCCAGGCCTGCTTCCAGTTCAGCACCTTCAGCACCTCGAGCTTCGCTTTGAACTTGGCGAGGTTTTGCTGCACCCAGGGCCGCTCGATCACCTTGCCGCCCTTGGGATGCTCCGTCTCGCGCGCCCAGCGCACGACCTCGTCGAAGTTCTGCGACATCGGGCCGTAGTTGAAGAGCGACACGCGCTCGTGGTTCAGCTGGTTCGTGATCAGCGTCCAGCCGTTGTTCTCGCCGCCGATCAGGTTCGAGGCGGGCACGCGCACGCCGTCGTAATAAGTCGCGTTGGTGCGGACTCCGCCGACGGTCCAAATCGGCGTGATCTTCACGCCCGGCGCATTCAGCGGCACCAGCAGCATCGAGATGCCGCGGTGCTTTCCCGCGTTCGCGTTCGTGCGCGCGGCGAGCCAGACGTAGTCCGAGTGGTCGGCGAGGCTGGTGAACACTTTCTGGCCGTTGATCACGTAATCGTCGCCGTCGCGAACCGCTGTGGTCTTCAGCGCAGCGAGATCGGTGCCGGCGGCGGGCTCCGAGTAACCGATCGCAATCAGCAGTTCGCCGGCGAGGATCTTCGGCAGGAACTGCCGCTTCTGCGCGTCGTTGCCGAACTTCATGATCGTCGGACCGACGGTCCCGATCGTGAGAAACGGCAGCGGATAGCCGGTGCGCTGAATCTCCTCCGCGAAGATGTATTGCTCGAGTGCGCTCAGCGCGCGGCCGCCGTACTCCTTGGGCCAGCCGACGCCGAGCCAGCCGTCTTTGCCGAGCTGCCGGAGCACGCGCCGAAACTCCGGGCCGCCGCCCTCGGAGCCGCGAATTTCGTCGAGCACAGCGGGCGTGATCAGCCGCGCGAAATACGCGCGCAGCTCGGCGGCGAGTTTCTTCTGCTCGGGGGTGAAGTCGACGTACATGGAGCCTCCGCGAGAGACGCGACTGTGTACCACGCGTTGCTCGCTGCAACACCGCGCAGGAGCCGCGAAATGCGCGCGCGGCGAGGGCGCGCGTGCGCGCCGCGTGCCTCCAAAAGCGAAGCGCCGGGCTCGATCGCTCGAGCCCGGCGCCCGTGGAGAGGAGAAGTGCGACTTCTTAGATCGCTCGCATCCGACGCAGCGCGGCGCCAACGATCAGCGCGCCGATGCCGAACACCGCGGCCGAAGCCGGCTCCGGGATCGGCGGCGTGACCGGAACGCCAATACCGGGCATGCCATTCACGCCGAGCGACGCCGAGAACAGGTCGGCGTAGCGGATGCCGAAGTTGTCGAGAGTGATCGGCTGCCCCGTGATGTCGCCGCGGAATGCCAGCACGACCGACGCCGCGCCGACCTGCCCGATCTGCGTTGCGTTGCTCGCCGGGCCGTTGCACTTGTTCAGGCGGCCGGCGACGCAGACCTCGACGACGAAGCCCGCACCGGTCGGCAGGTTCTGGTTCAGCGCGACGAAGCCGTAATCACCCGACGCTCCGCTTCCGACGCGGGCGACGTTCGGATCGGTGTTGAAGCCGATCCCCGAAACCGTCGCGTTCTGCCAGATGGTGCTGTCCGTCGTGTTCTTCACGACGATGTCCATCGAGAGCAGGGTCTTGCCGATCCCGGAGTCGTACACGAGCCCTGTCACGCGGAACTGAACCTGTGCGTTCAAGCCGGCCAACGCCGTCGGAACGCCGCTCACGTCGACGATGCCGTTGTAGTAGTTCGTCCACTGCTGCCCGACGCCGGTGACCGTCACGGAAGTTGCGAAGGCGGGCGTCGCCAATAACACCAACGCCAAGATCGCGAGCTTGAGGGTCTTCATCCGCTTACTCCAGCTGGTTGCGTGACGTTTTCCGACGCTTTCGCACGATCGTTTCACGCCTGGGGGCAGGTCGTTCCGACACGCGAAAGCGCGCGCAATCTATCACGACAGCGAGGGTTTTCGGCCGCTGCCGACACCCCGTACCGGCTCGCGCGGCGCTCGCATTTACTGTGGCCTTCCTCACAATCCGGTCGAATTCCACCCAAACGGGTGGGAGGGTGTTGACTCCGGGATCTCGCGAAGCCGGCGGAGAATCCGCAACTTGCCGACGGAAGCTGTCGGATTGAGTCGATATTTCTCCGCAGACGCCTGGCATGCGCCGCGAGACCTGAAAACCCTCCGCCTTGCGTGCTCGGACCGAGGGCGTCGGCGCGCTGACCGAACCCCGCCCGCTCCGACGGCTACGAGCGGAAGCCGGCCCGTTCGGCGCTCGATCCCGATCGCGGCTTCCCTAACAACTCCGGCACTTGACGGAGCGCGCCGGCCGGATTCTCCTCCGCCGCTTCCCAGCCGAGGAGCCGAAATGTCCGAGCCGGTCGTCGTCGTCGAGCGCGAGGAGCACATCCTCGTCGTCACGCTGAATCGTCCCGAGAAAAAGAACGCCGTGAACTGCGAGGTGATGTGCCGTCTCTACGACGCGTGGGTGCAGCTCGACGAGGAGCCGGAGCTCCGCGTCGCGATCCTCACTGGTCGCGGCGACACGTTCTGCGCCGGCATGGATCTCGCCGAGATCGGCAAGATGCGCTCGGGCGTCAGCGACAACCCGTCCATGGAGCGCGTGAAGAAAGAGCCGCAGGTGATCTATGGCGCTTGGTTGAAGACGTATCGCCCGGGCAAGCCCGTGATTCTCGCTGCGGAGGGATTCGCGCGCGCGGGCGGAACGGAGATTCTGCAAGGCACCGACATCCGCGTCGCGGGCGAGAGTGCGAAGTTCGGCGTGACCGAGGTGCAGCGCGGCCTCTTCCCGATGGCGGGATCCGCGGTGCGACTGCGCCGCCAGATTGGCTACGCGGTGGCCGCCGAGATGTTATTGGCGGGCGAGGATCTCCCGGCGCGGCGCGCGTACGAGCTCGGGCTCGTGAACCACATCGTGCCGGACGGACAGGCGCTTGCGAAGGCGAAGGAAGTGGCGCGCCGCATCGCGGCGAACGGGCCGCTCGCGGTGCGGGGCATTCTCGCGACGCTGCGTGAAACGGAGGCGCTGCCGGAAACGGAGGCCTTCGAGATCGAGCAACGCCACGGCATGCAGGTGATGTCGTCCGAGGACGCGGCCGAGGGCCCGCGCGCGTTCCTCGAGAAGCGCAAGCCGGTGTTCAAGGGGCGCTGAGCGCGAAGGGCGGCTCAGTCCGCCGCGCCCGCGCGCCCCGCTCGGCCGCAGCGCGCGCAAATGCACGCGACGCCGCGGGCGCGCTCTGGAACGCGCGCCAGAGCGTCAGGCGCGAGCACCACCTCGAAGCACCAGCACTCGTCGCGCCCCGCTGCCATCCCGCAAGCGTTCTCGTCGCCGCAGAGTGGGCAGCGGCTGGTGTCGATCTCGCCGTCGTTCATTCGCTCAGCGTCGTTCGTCGCCATTCGTAGGTCGTTCCGCTCACGAGCATCGAGAGCCGATGGCGCGCGCCCGGCAGTGCGAGATCGCGCGCTTCGTAGCCGGCATCGCCGTCGTAGAGAAAGCAGAGCCCGCCCTCGAGCCTCAGCGGCCGCGGGCGGAACGTGACGAGCGCGCGGCGCGGCAGCTCGTGCAGCGCGCGCTCCGCCGACGCGAACTCCGCGAGCCACGAGAGCGTCACGAACTGCGGCGGGGCGAGCGCGAACTCCTTTGCGTGATGCAGATCGAGCGCGGCGCCGGGCGTGAGCCAGCGGTACTCGGTCATCTCCGAGTTGCAAACGACGACGGCGCGATCCGCCTCCAGCGCGCCGAGGAAGAACCAGGTGTCGAAGCGCTTGGGCCGAATCTCGGGCGTGATCCAGCGCGCGATCGGCGGAAGCGCGATGCCCGCGAGATCGACGCCCGCTTCCTCCTGCGTCTCGCGAATCGCTGCGCGCAGCGCCGACTCCACCGAACCCGCATCCCCGTCGACGACGTCAGCCGGCTCGACCTTGCCGCCCGGGAATACCCAATCGCCGTGCGCCGCCTTGTCGGCGCGGTGCAGCAGTAACACCTCGAGGCCAGCGTCGCCGTCGCGAACCAGCACGGCGGTGCCGGAGGGCCTCGGCGTCGCCGGGTTCGCGGTCGCCTGCATCGTGAACCTCCAGCGAGCGTCGCTCGAATCAGATGTTGCGCGTGCGGCCCGCCCAGTACGGATCGCGCAGCTTGCGCTTGTAGAGCTTGCCGTTCGGATCGCGCGGCATCTCGCTCACGTAATCGATGCTCTTCGGCGTCTTGTACTTGGCGAGCCGATCGCGCAGGAAATCGAGAATCTCGCGCGTGAGCGCCTCTCCGGCGACGGTGCCGGGGGCGGGCTCGATCACCGCCTTCACCTCCTCGCCCCACTCCTCGTGCGGAATCCCGAACACCGCGACGTCGCCGACGCTCGGGTGCGTCAGGAACACCGACTCGATCTCCGCGGGATAGATGTTCACGCCGCCCGAGATGATCATGTCGTTCTTGCGATCGCACAGGAACAGGTAGCCGTCGGCGTCGAGGTA
>Ga0187894_10003351_pt1 | contig 18023 bp, 15 predicted proteins | sample GBC1701081metaG_FD_136650 | JGI IMG/M metagenome (GOLD analysis project Ga0187894, IMG submission 136650) | White microbial mat communities from a lava cave in the Kipuka Kanohina Cave System on the Island of Hawaii, USA - GBC170108-1 metaG ...
AGTCTTGGATTGTGCACCCAGATCTTCGTCGGGCCCGGCAAACGGCCGCGGGCCTCGATCATGGCCTTGTACCCTTCCTGCTGTTCCGGAGTCATTTGGTCGTACGGGATTTCGGCATAGCGGCCGAAGGTGGGCGTTTCAGACATCGGCCCTCTTCCTTTTCTGTCGTCGTTCGCACGGCATCGGGTGATGGTTCAGCGACCCTGTCAACCAGGCCAATACGGCGCCTGACTTGCCAAGGCCGCAGGGTTGACGCAACTCATCGGGTCTCGAAAGCCTACGGCGTGCCCTACGGGCGCAGGACAAGGCAATGTCCGCCTTGCCCCCAAAATCGGACATTGGCGTAGGACGAGGGCATGTCCGCTATGGGCCAATTGCGGACCTCCAAGCCCTTGCAGCTTGTCGTCAGATCGGCCAGCGTCAACACTACAAGGCGTCCGCACTCAGTTTGGTGCTTTCCACCGGGAAGGGGAAAGTCATGTCGGCCCATGAACGTTGGCAAATGGATGCCAGCACGCCGGAGCTGTACGAACGATACCTCGTCCCAGCCATCGCTTCGCTGTGGGCCGCCGACCTGCTCGACCGCATCTCACCAAGGCGCGGCGACAGCGTACTCGATATCGCCTGCGGTACGGGCGTCGTCGCGAGGTTGGCAGAGCAGCGTGGCCAAGCGGGTCGTGTGGTTGGCCTTGACCTCAATACTGCGATGCTTGCGATTGCGCGCGCAAAGTCTGCAAAGGTCGAATGGATCGAAGGTAGCGCGCTTGATCTTCCGTTTGATGCAGACAGTTTCGATGTCGTGCTCTGTCAACTTGGGCTACAGTTTTTCCCAGATCGGCTGCTGGCGCTGAAGGAAATGGCGCGGGTGCTCAAGCCGGGAGGCCGCGCAGGATTTAGCGTTTACAGCGCAATTGAGAAAACCCCTGCGGCGTACGCTCTTGTGCAGGCACTCGATAACTGGCTCGGAGAAGAGGCCTCACGAACCAAACGCTCGGAGCATCTCTCTTGCGATGCGCAGGAGATTGGCGATTGGGCGAAGCAGGCGGGTTTTGATGTTGTCGATGTAGTTGCAGTCACCAAACAAATCACGTTCCCCTCGATGTTGGATTATGTCCGCTTTCAGCTCACCGCAACGCCGATGGCTGGGCTCCTAAAGGACAAGGATGCGCCTGAGCGGGAACAGCTGATCATGTCGATTTCGGATGATGCTGCCTCGCGGCTCGATCATTCGATGCTGGCGGGTGGCAAGCTGAAATTTCCGCAGCAATCGTTCGTGGCGATGGCCTCACTTCACTGATGTCTCACATGGGTCAAAAGGCGACATACCGGCATCGTCGCCAGATGTCCGCTTCACCCCTGAAAATGGACAGTCCCGGATTTATGAGTACACGCCCTGGTAGACAGCCGGCAGCGGCTCGCAGTGCCGTCAGGTCCTGACGGCAAGTACCTGGCATCAAACATCTGGCTGGATTCGTTCAGGGGGACAGCGCGAGTCGGTAGAACGCCGCCGCATTCTTCCAGAAGAAGCGGTCCCGGTCGGCCTGCGAATGGCCCGCGAGCATGCGGTCAAGAGAGCGGACGAGCGTGTCGTAGTCGATCCTCAGGCCGGCGACCGGGAAATTGCTCGCGAACATGCATCGCTCGATGCCGAAGATCGCGATCGCATCCATGACGACGCGTCGATTCGACTCGTAGTCCCAGGCGCTGTCCTTCAGGCCGAACTCGGAAACCTTGACATGAACGTTCGGCGCGCGCGCCACCATCTCCATACCCCGGCGCCAGGCGGCGAGACCCTCCTCGCTCCGATCCCAGGGGAAGCCGGTATGGTTCAGCACGATGGGGATGCGCGGAAACTGCCGCGCCACGTCGGCAGCTTCACTCAGGTGCCAGTACGGCACGCGCAGATCCCAGGATAGCCCGTACTTCTGGAGCAGTGAAAAGCCGCGCAACCAGTTGTCGTCCTGCATGGTGCCCGGCGCTCCGGGCGCTGCCGTATCGGGACGAAGGGAGGTTACCGGCTTCGATCGGATTCCCCGCACAAGGGGGAACTGCGACTGGGCGGCGAGAATCTCTTCCGCATTGTCGGTGTGGAACCAGGCGTGTGCGACGATGGCACCCGGAAAGCCATGGCGCGCACTGATTTCCGTCAGCCACTGCGTTTCGGCGACCTGTCTGGCGCGATCCATCTCGGCTTCGCAATGCACCGTCGTCAGGACGTTATGAGCGCTCGAGTCCCGCAGATAGTCCGCCGGCAGGTAGTCGCGCTTGATCGCATCGTACGGCCCCAGGAAGAAGTGCGGTTCCGGCTGGTCGGTGAGGAAAGGGTAACGGTTCGCCTTCAGGTCCCAAAGGTGATGGTGAGCGTCGATGAGCGTGACGGCTCCAGGCGCTTCATTCCATTCGCCCCTGATCGTCATCATGATCGTTTCTCGTCGGTAGGGTGGCGGGCGGTATCAGTACCCCCGCGTAACGTCGACTTCCTGCAGGAGACGTCCTGTGGCCTTGAGGCTACGGAGGTTCGCGGCGACCTCGGTTACCAGCTGGGCCACGGTCGGCCGCCGCGCCACGTGCGGCATCACCGTCACCTTGGGATGAAGCCAAAGCGGGCTCTCCGGCGGCAGCGGCTCGGGCCAGAGTGCGTCCAATGCGGCATATGACAACTGTCCTGAATCGAGTGCGGCGATCAGGTCCTTGTCCACCACGTGCCTGCCGCGCCCGACATTCACCAGCATGGCCCCTCGCGGCATCATGGCAAACGTCCGCGCGCAGAAGATGCCCTCGGTTTCTGCCGTCAGCGGCAACAGGCAGACGGCGATATCCGTCTGACCGAGAAAAGCCGCAAGCTGATCGCGGCCATGGAAGACGGGGACCTCCGCGGTCTGTCGCGGTGAGCGGACCCACGCGGACACCTTGAAGCCCAGCGACTGCAAGACCAGCGCCGGTGCGTTCGCCATCATGCCGAAGCCCAAAAAGCCAACGCGCCTTTGCTCGGGCCGGATGATCGGTGCCCTGCGCCATTCCCGATTCGCCTGGGCCGCCTGGTACGCCGGCATATCGCGATGGAAGCGCAGGACGTGCATGATGACATATTCCGTCATCATCGGATCGCCGCCCGGTGGTTCCACCTTGCCGAGCGGGACCTTCGGCAGTTTCGGATGCTTGACGATGTCATCTACGCCGGCCGCGCGGCTGAACATGGCTTTCAAGTTCGGGAAGGTGGGAAGCACGCCTAAATCCGGATGCACGAACGCGAGGTATTCGATGTCTTTCACCTCGCCCGCATCGGGCCAGATGCGAATGGGCAGATCGGGAATCTGCGTCTTGAATGTGTCGCGCCATGCCTGGGCATTGCCGATCATCTTGTCCAGGTTGATGATGAGTAGCGCCATGCAGCCTCCTGGGCGACGCCAAAGGCGACGCGTCAACCGTCGAAACGATAGAGCAGAAGACTGATCAACCCAAGGCGCTGGTGCGACACCAGCCTCAGCCGACCCGTCATCAGCGCGCCACCGAACAGGGCGACGCGAAGTCCTCCGTCGCCATGGCCGGGATCGATCCCGGTTTGCCGCTATGTCGCGGCTCCCTGGCGATCACGGCGGCGCCGCGCGTTGGCGGCTTCCTCACTGGAAGAGCTGAGTTTTGGGCTGCTGCTGGATTGCCTGACTTCGAGGTGCATGGGCACGAACAACCCTTTGCTCGACGTTGCCCGTCGCTTACCGGACATTCTCTTCAGCAACAGGTCGGCTGCGAGTCGGCCCACCTTCGTCCCATGACCGCGTACGGCCGTGATCGGCGGCGTCATGACTTCCAGGATATCGGCGTCGCCGATCGACACGAGGGACAAGCTGTCCGGCAGCACAAGACGGCGGCTGGCGCAGAAGCGAAGGATGCCCGGGATCTCGCTGATGTTCGTGATGATCGCCGTTGCGCGCGGTTCGCCATCGAGCAGGGCCTGCAATTCGGAGGGGCCGAACCCGCCGACCTTGAAGACGCGACCAGCCGGCACAGGCCGCTTGCGCCGCGCGAAGGCCTCTTCGAAGCCCGCCTGTTGCTCCCGACCGAGCCAGGTGTCGGGGTGACCGCCAACCAGGGCGATCTCGCGGTGGCCCAGGGCCAGGAGATGTTCCGTCGCCTGGCGGACGCCGGCACGCTGCCGGGTAACGACAGCGTCGAAGCCGCCATCGGGGTTGCGCTCCAATAGCACCAGGGGAATCTTGATGGCCGCGAGTCGCCGCAACGTCTCGGGATCGTTGTCCCGATTGACCGCCAGGATCATGCCATCCACCACTCGGTCCTGCATCAACGACAGGATCTCGGCCTCGCGATGATCGTCATTGTGGCTGCTCGCGACGATCAGCGCATAGCCAGCCTCGTGCAGGACGGATTCCGCGGCGGCGATCATCTCCGCCGCGATGGGCTGGCGGATGTCCGTCGCCATGCAGCCCACCACATGCGTCTTGCCGAGTCGCATGGAGCGCGCGACGGTATTGCGGCGGTAGCCGAGTTCTTCGATCGCCTTGAAGACGTCTTGGCGCAACTGAAGCGCGACGTTCTCGTAACCATTGAGGATGCGCGACACCGTGCCAAGCCCGACACCGGCCCGGCGCGCCACATCCTTGATGGTCACTGCCCTGGGTTCGTCCTGTGCCGGCACCGCGTCACCCTCTCCTCACGCAACCCCACCGGATTCTTCCTGCCCGATATACACGTGCGGCAGACATCGCGCGAGCCTCGGGACGAGTTCGATCACCGACGTACCCGTTGCGCGGGCAAGCTCGTGGACAGAGATCTCTTCGCTTCCCTGCCGCCCCATGACGACGACTTCATCCCCCGGGCGAGCGTCGGCAACGGCGGTCACGTCGATCACCGAGTGCTGCAAGGGCCGGCGTCCCAGAACCGGGCATCGTCTGCCACGGACCAGAACCTCGCCCAACGGCGGCACATGGTTCAGCCCGTCCCAGAAGCCGATCGGCGCCACCGCCGTGCGCATGGCGCGTTCGAGGGCGATCGGCGCGCCATAGCCGATGCCCAGCACCGTACCCGGCGGCTGTTCCTGGACATGGATGAGCCGCGACTTCACCGCCTTCAGCAACGGCGCGAGCTGGCCGATGTCCATCCAGTTTTCGTCGAGGCCGCCGCCATAGATCAGCCGTCCGGGATCGACCGCATCGAAGGTCATCTCGGGGTAGGCGAGGACAATCCGGCTCGATGCCAGCATGAGGATGAGATCCTCGTGGCCGGCTTCGACAGCATCTTTCGCCGCCTGCCGGAAGAGATCGGCCTGCGCGCGGCTGGTTTCACGATCATCAGGCGTACCGAGGTGCGAATACAGGCCCGTCACCTTGACATTATTAGCAGGGCGCAGGCGCTGGAGGACGGTACGCCACTGGTCACGGTGCAAGCCGAAGCGTCCCAGGCCGCACTCGACCTCGACGAAGACTTCGATCGGGTCACTCGCCTGGAGCACCGCCTCCATGTCGGCGAGGCTCTGCACCGTGACCGTAGCGCCGAGCCGGGCAGCTTCCAGCAGGTCGTCGGGCGTTGTCGACGCGAACAGCAGGACGGGCAGCGTCGTTCCGGTGCTGCGGATCGCAACCACCTCCTCCGGGCTGCCGGCGCAGAAGCCGTCGATCCCGGCATGCGCCGCTGCCCGCGCCACGGCGGCGGCGCCGAAGCCGTAGCCGTCGCCCTTGCAGACGAAGAAGATGCGCACCTTTGGCCCCACCATGGCGCGCGTCCGCTCGACATTGCAGCGTAATGCACCGAAATCGAGTTCCGCCCAACTCGGGCGCAACAATCGGGTGCGATCATGCCGGCGGCAGTCCGTGCGCCTGAGGTCGGCATCGCTCGCGGAGATCGAGGCTGATCTTGTCATGACGATGCTCCCGTGCGTTCGGCGCCCAGCAGCGCCCGGCCGCGGTCGCCTTCCATGAACAACCGACGCTGGGCCTCCTCGAGCCTGGACGGATCGCCCGCCAGTCGATCGCGACAAACCCTGGTCGCGGCAGGGTCCGCACAGCCGTCAGGCCCGATCACGACGCCGTAGACCTGGCGTGCGAACGCCCCGGTGAACCGCCCATCGAGCACGTCCTCGGCGACAGTGTCGGGATCGCGCTCGAGCGGATCACCGTTGCCAGCCCCGCCGGGAGCCACGTGGGTGAACAGGTCGCCCTTCGACAGGGCCAACGTCCGCATCGGCATCACTGGCAGAAGCGTCAGTTCGCCGTCCTGCTCGAGGATGTTGAGCGAGGGGGAGCCCGGACATCCGCCGAACAGTGCCGGCGGCAGATGCACCCGGCGGTCCGACCGCACCGTCAGCGCTGCATGTTCGGCGAGAATCCGGTACGACCGCGTGAGTGCCATGCCACCACGGCATCGGCCGGCGCCGCCCGAATTGGTGACGAGGCCATAGTCTTCGATCCGCAAGGGATAGCGCGCCTCGATGAGTTCGATGGGCATGTTCGAGAAATTGGCCCCCGGATTGGTGATGCCGTCGATGCCGTCCTTTGTCGCCCGCCCGCCCCAGCTTCCGAGAATGCCGTCGGTGATCAGCCACGCCTTGCCATCCTGGGTGCCACTCAGCGACACGGCCGACGGACCGCCCTCGCCGACGGCCGGCATACGATCGGGCACGATCTTGGCGAAGGCCGCGAACAGGACGTCAAGCATCCGATAGGCCATGACGCCGCGCGCCGCACAGGCGGCCGGCGGGCGCGGGTTGACGATAGTGCCAAGCGGCGCGACCACGCGGAGCGGCCGCGCATAACCCTCGCAGTTTGGCACAGCGGCTCGCATCGCGCAGCGCACCGCCGCATAAGCCACCGAGTAGGTGCAGGCGATGGGGCCGTTGATGGCGCCCGGCACTTCCCCGCTGGTGCCGGTCCAGTCGATCTCCAGGGCATCTCCGGCGACCGTTATACGGACCTTGAACCGGATCGGGCCACCGCCCTCGCCGAGTCCGTCAATGAAGTCCTCGGCCTCGTAGACACCATCGGGCATGGCGCGGATTTCGTCGCGGACGAGCCGCTCGGCATAGTCGTGCAGTTCCGCCATCATCTCGCGCAGGGCCGCGGCGCCGTACTTGTCAAGCAGCTTGCCGAAGCCGCGCTCGGCCGCCGTGCAGGCAGCGATCTGAGCCCGCAAGTCGCCGAGCACCTGATCCGGCACCCGTGAGTTGACCTCCAGAAATGCCAGCAGGTTGTCGTCCATACGGTCGCCGACCATGGCCCTGATCAGCGGAATCCTGAGCCCTTCCTGGAAGATTTCCGTCGCATGGAGCGCCATGCTGCCGGGAGCCATGCCGCCCAAGTCGGTGTGGTGGACGAGCGTGGCCACGAACCCTTCAACGCTGCCTTCGTGAAACACTGGCTTGACCAGATAGACGTCGGGCAGATGCCCTCCCCCGGCACCGTACGGATCGTTGGTGATGTAGCCGTCCCCCGGCCGCAGGCTGCTGCCGAAGCGCTTCATGATGTTGGCCATCACGCTGGGGAACGAGCCGAGATGCACCGGATTGGTGAGGCCCTGAGCAATGATCCGGCCGTCCCGGTCGCAGAGTGCCGTCGAGTAATCCATCGAATCCCGGACGATCGGCGAATAGGCACTGCGCAGGATCACGAGTGCCATCTCGTCAGCGATGGACGCCAGCGCATTCTTGACGATCTCGAGAGTGATCGGGTCGGATCGCACATGTTCGGGGGCAGGACGTGTGGCAGGCATGAATTCACCGTTCCGATGCTGAAAGGACGAGATTGCCGAGGTCGTCCAGGCTCGCGGTCCAGCCGGGCGGCACCACACAGGTGGCGTCGTATTCCTCGACGATGAGCGGGCCGCTCCGAGCGCCTCCCGCGAGTTCCCCGCGCGGCAGGACAGGCGTCCGCAGCCGACCCCATTCCGGCCCGAACCAACAGGTCCGCTCCATCGCCGACGGCAGGCCAGACACTGCGGCTCGCGCGACCGGTGCGGACGGCGGCCGGCAGGCACCGGTGTTGTCGTTGCGCGGCCGGCCGGTGACACGAATGTTGACGAGTTCCAGCGGATCCCTCACCGAGGCATGGCCGTAGGTCAGTTCGTGCTCGCGATGGAAGGCCTCGCCGATCGCCGCCATGTCGATGCGGCCCTCACGGCGTGCGACACCGATCGTCAGCTCGAACGCCTGCCCGGCATAGCGCAGATCGGCAAGTCGGCCGGTTTCGACATCCGCCCGCGCGTAACCGTCAGCCTCGAGGCCAGCGAACATCCTGCCCTCGAGGCTGTGGTAGGCCGTTTCGAGCCGGTCGCAATCGATCGCCGTCAGATCGCTGAAATAGGTCTGCATGAGTTCGTGCTCGGTCGCCGAGTACAGCAGGCCGAGCGCGCTGAAGACGCCGGGATTGAGCGGCACGACCACGCGTGTCATGTCGAGCAGGCTGGCGATCGCAGCAGCCACCACCGGCCCGTTGCCGCCGAAGGCGAACAGGGTGAAGTCACGCGGGTCGCGCCCGCGATAGGTCGAGACCGCCTTCACGGCCCGCATCATGGTCGAGGCGGCGATCGCGTAGACGCCGTAGGCCGCGGCCATCAGGTCGAGCCCGGCAGGGGCGCAAACCTGCTCCTCGATGGCGCGCCGGGATCGCTCGGCGTCAAGGCGCACGGCACCGCCGGCGATGTATTGCGGATTGATGTAGCCGAGCACGACGAGCGCGTCGGTGAGCGTCGGGCGGGTCCCGCCCGCGCCATAGCAGGCCGGGCCGGGAACCGAGCCCGCGCTATCGGGACCGACCTGGATCAGGCCGCCGGCATCGACGCGCACGATGCTGCCGCCGCCCGCGCCGATCTCCGACACGTCGATGAAGGGCAGCTTCACCGCATGTCCGCCGCCCTTGATGAGCTTGCTCGACATATTGATGCCGGCGCCGACCTCGTACTCCGTGGTGCGCGCGGGTAGCCCCTGTTCGATGATGGCCGCCTTCGCTGTCGTGCCGCCCATGTCGACCGTGATGAGATCGTTCGAGCGCCCCGCTGCGCCGATGCGGGCGGCGGCGATGACGCCGGCCGCGGGGCCGGACTCGATGATGCAGGCCGGCTTGTCGCTCGCAGCCGACGCGCTCATGACCCCGCCGCTCGACTGCATGATCTGCAGCGGTGCACGAATGCCGGCATCGCGCAGACGGGTGGAGAGCGCCCGCAGGTAGGCGCGCACGACGGGCCCGAGATAGGCGTTCACCACCACCGTGCTGGTGCGCTCGTATTCGCGGATCTCCGGCAGGACGTCGCTGGAGCAACTGATGAAGATCTCCGGGCCCAGCAGGTCGGCAAGGATCTCGCAGGTCCGCCGCTCGTGCTGCGGGTTGGCATAGGCGTGCAGATAGCTCACCGCGACGGCGCGGGTGCCATCGGCCGCAATACGCCGCGCCGCGTCGGCCACGGCGCTCTCGTCCAAGGGCAGGACGACCTCCCCGTTGGCGCCCATGCGCTCCGCAATCTCGTAGCGCCGGCGGCGCGGCACGAGCGGCGCCGGCTTCTCGTAGTTGAGGTTGTAGAGTTCCGGCATCCGCAGCCGGCCGATCTCGATGACATCCCGGAAGCCGCGCGTGGTCAGAAGGGCGGTCATGCCGCCTTTGCCCTCGAGGATGGCGTTGGTGGCGACGGTCGTGGCGTGCACGACCTCCTCGATGTCGGCCGGCCGGCCGCCGACGCGGGCCAGCAGCGCGAGGATGCCGTCGACGATGCCGCGGCTGTAGTCGTCCGGCGTCGACGAGCATTTCAGCGAATGGATGGTCTCGCCGTTTTCAAGAAACGTGATGTCCGTGAACGTGCCGCCGATATCGGCGCCGACGCGGAACGAGCGCGCAGTCATGAGCTTCTCTCCAGTGGTTCGGCCTCGCGCTGCGCGACGCGATGGCAGCGGACCCATCGATCGCCGAGCTGAGTCTCGAGCGGGTCACTGTGCGCGCAGATTGGAAGCCGGGCGGAACAACGGGGTTCGAAGGGGCAGCCGCGGTGGCGGGCGGCCTCGGGCAGCGGCGGTTCGACCGGGCGGTTACGACCGGCGAGCCCGCGCGGGATCGCCGCCACCAGCCGCTGCGTGTAGGGATGTACCGGATCGGCCAGGACGGAAGCCGCCGGGCCCGTCTCGACGATCCGCCCGGCATACATCACCAGCACGCGGTGGCAGAACGTGCCGATCAGTCCGAGATCGTGGCTGACGACGACCAGGGTCAGATGCCGCTCGCGATGCAGGTGCTGCAGCAGCGCCACGATCTCGCTCTGCACCGAGACGTCGAGCGCCGAGGTCGGCTCGTCAGCGATGAGGATGTCGGGCTGCCGCGCCAGCGCGCGGGCGATCCCGACCCGCTGCTTCTGTCCGCCGGAAAGCTGGTGCGGCAGCCGGTCCAGCAGGTCAGGACCGAGGCTCACCTGCGCCAGCAGGGCCTCCAATGCGCCGGCCTCAGCACGGCCCGGCATCGCCTCGCCCAGACTCCGCGCCACGCTCTTGCGGGGATTGAGCGCCGTGTGCGCACCCTGGAAGACAAACTGAACCCGGCCGCGGAAGTGCGCCCAGTCCGCTGCGGCGAATGTCGCCAGGTCGCGCCCCTCGAACGAAACCCGGCCGCTGCTCGGGCGATCGAGCCCGACCAGCAGCCGCGCCAAGGTGGACTTGCCGCTGCCGCTTTCGCCGACGATTCCCAGGATGTCGCCGGATCGCAGCTCGAGGCTTGCGTCGACGAGAGCCGGCGTCGTGCGGCGGTCGACCAGCCGCGCCAGCGCCGTGCGTGCCACGGGATAGTGCCGGCTCGCGCCTGCAGCGGCGAGGAGCGGCGGCGGGAGATCCTGCATCATCTCAGGCGCTCCGCCAGCAGGCGCTCATGTGCGTTCCCTTGCCGCGCAGGGCTGGACGCTCGCTGCAGCGCGCCTCCGCCAGAGGACAGCGCGGCAGGAAATCGCAGGCGCCGGCGTCCGGCTCGGCAGAGAGATGACCGAGCGCCGGCGCCTGCACGGCACGACCCGGCCGCGGCACGGCCGCCAGCAGCAGGCGCGTGTAAGGGTGACGCGCCGAGGCGAAGACGGCTTCGGTGCTGCCCGTCTCAACGATCCGGCCACGGTACATCACCGCGATCCGGTCGCAGAATTCCGCGACCAGGTCGAGATTGTGCGAGATGAACAGCAGCGCGATGCCCATCGTGGCGCTGAGGTCGCGCAGCAGCGCCACCACCTGTGCCTGGACCGTGACGTCGAGCGCCGTCGTCGGCTCGTCCGCGATCAGCAAGCGCGGCCGGCAGGCAATGGCCATCGCGATCAGCACCCGCTGGCGCATGCCGCCGCTGAGTTCGTGGGGATAGAGGCCGAGCCGGCGGCGCGGATCACCGATCCCGACGTCGCCAAGCAGCTGTTCCGCCCTCTTCCCGGCGGCCCTGGCGCCCGGATCGTCGTGGCTGCGAATCGCATCGACAAGCTGCCGGCCAACGGTGAAGGCGGGATTGAGGGCGGTCATCGGATCCTGGAAGACCATCGCCACCCGCCGGCCCCGCAGATCACGCCAGGCGCGCTCGGGGACGGCCGTCACGTCGTTGCCGTCGATGCGGACCCTGCCGCGCGTGATGCGGCCCGAGCGGCCCAGCAGATGCATCACGGCGAGCGCCGTGACGCTCTTGCCGGAGCCCGACTCGCCCACGATCGCAAGCTTCTCGCCCGGCCGCACGTCCAGCGTCACGCCGTGCACGACCTCCCGGGCCGCGGGCCCATGGCCGAACGCGACGGACAGATCGTCCAGGGCGAGCACGGGCGCGATCACAGGGCCGGTCCCGCATCGCGGCGCCGCGGATCGAGCACCGTCCGCAACGCATCGCCGATGAAGTTGAAGCCGATCACCGCGACGAAGATCGCCAGGCCCGGCCAGGTCGCGACCCACCATTCGTCCGAGAAGGCGAGCGTGCGTGCATCGGCCAGCATGCCGCCCCAGCTCGGGGTCGGCGGCTGCACGCCCAGCCCGATGAAACTCAACGCCGCCTCGATGATGATGCCGATGCCGATGAGCACGCTCGCCTGCACGAGCATCGGCGAGAGGATGTTGGGCAGGATGTCGCCGGCCATGATCGACCACGCCCCTGCGCCCTGCAGGCGCCGGGCGGCCACGTAGTCGGCCTTGGCCTCCGCCAGCGCCAGGCCATGGGCGATGCGAGCGAGGCCGGGAACGAACAGCAGGCCGACGAGGATGACGATCTTGGCTTCGTTGGGCAGTTCGAGTGGCCCCAGCCGCATCGAGCCCGTGCCGAAGATACCGACGATCGCGATCGCCCAGACGAGCAGCGGGATGGCGGCAAAGATCTCGATGAGCCCCAGCAGGACATCTTCGACGAGCGTGCCGCCGTAGTACCCGGCCATGACCCCGACGAGGAGACCGCCGGAAAGGCCGATCGCGACCGTCAACAGGCCGATCGCCAGGGACCCGCGCGCGCCCCACACCAGCCGCGCGAGAATGTCACGGCCGACCTCGTCGGTGCCCAGCAGGAACAGCGAGCCCGGCGGCTCCAACCGATGCTCCATCGAAAGCTGCAGCGGATCGTGCAAGGGTAGCCAGGGCGCGAGGATCGCAGCGAGGCCAACGACGCCGACGATGGCCAGCCCCACGACGCCGATTCCCGTCGCCGCCAGACGGCGCACAACGCCGGCCGGCGCGGCGCGTCCAGGCTGCCGCAGAACGCGGGCCGTCCTTGCCGCCGGTTGCACCCCGGTTGCGCGCGCCGCCTCAGGCATGCCTCAGCCTCGGGTTGATCAGGCGCTGCAACAGGTCCGCCGCGAGGTTCGAGAGGATGAACATCGTGGTGATGACCAGCACCGTGGCCTGGATCATCGGGTAGTCGCGCTGCGTAATGGCGGTCAGCAGCGCCCGCGACAGTCCCGGGATGTTGAACACCAGTTCGATGATGATCGCCCACCCGAACATGTAGCCGAACGACATGCCGGCGACGCTGACGAGCGGCGGCAGCGCATTCTTCAGCGCATAGCGAGCCATCAGGCTGCGCCGCAAGCCGAGCGCGCGCGCGGTACGGACGTAGTCCTGGCCCAGGACCTCGATCACGGCCGCGCGCATCAGCCGGCACAGGGCGCCGATGTAGTAGAGCGCAATCGACACGGCTGGCAGCAGCAGCGAGGCAACGTGGAGGCGCCAGCCTTCTGCCAGCGGCACGATGCCGTTTGGCGGCACCCAGCCGAGCCGGACGGCGAAGACACGGATCAGGATCAGGGCCAGCCAGAATCCGGGAACCGACAGCGCCGTCATGGACAGCACCCGGATCAGGTGGTCCGGCCAGCGATCCTCCGTGAGCGCCGCGACGAGGCCGAGAAGAATGGCGCCGGCCAGCGCCAGCACGAACGCTGCCGACACCAGCTCGAACGTCACCGGCAGGCTCTCGCGCAGCTCGGCGTCGATCGAACGGCCCGTGATGTAGGACGCGCCGAACCCCGACCGGGGCAGCGCCGCAACCCACGCCACGTATTGGTCAGGCAGGCTGCGATCCAAGCCCCGCTCGCGCTCGAACTCGTGCACCTGCTCGGCCGTGGCATCGGCCCCGAGCACGATCCGCGCCGGCGACAGCGGCGTGAGCCGGGTGAGCGCGAAGAGCAACGCGCTCACCACGGCGAGCACGACGAGGCTCATCGCCACGCGGCCTGCCAACCACACGGCTCAGCCCCGGTTGCTCGTGGCCAGGGACACGTCGGCCAGCCGAAGCGTGATCCCGGTATTGGGCTCGAAGCCCCTGATGTTGGCGCGCCAGAGGTTGAAGCTGTGGACGGTGCCGATCCAGGTCGAGGGCGAGTCTGCCGCGAGGATCGCTTGCATTTCCGCCAGGATCGGTCCCAGCGACGGCTCGTCGTCAACGGCGAAGCTCTCGGTCAGAAGCGTGTTGAGCCGATCATTGTTGTAGCCGGAGCCGCGCGTCATGATCTGGTTCGGCGTGTAGATGCCCTGCATGACGAACGTGGGATCGGACGGGCCGATCACGGCCAGCAGCGCCGATGTCTGGTTGCCGGCGATGACTTGCGCGATGAGCTGGCCCGTTTCGACCGGCTGGAGTTTGACCCTGATCCCGAGCGGCGCCAGCGACGCCTGGATGAAGAGGGCCGCGTCCTTCATGTCGAGCAGATAAGGCTGCGAGGAATAGAGCAGCTCGAATTCGGCCCCGGAAGGATAACGGGACCGGGCAAGATGCGCTCTCGCCTTCTCCACGTTGAAAGCCAGGCCCGCCGCCGCCTTGGCATTGTGCCACCAGGCCGAGGCCGGCGCCGGCACCGCCGTGGGCTCGACCAGGCCGTGGAAGATCTTCTCGGCAATGGTCTTGCGATCGGTCGCCAGCGACACCGCCCTGCGGACCTCCGGATCGCCGAACGGCGGCTTGCGGGTGTTGTGAAGCATCAGCATGTGGCTGCCGAGCGCCGGGCGGCTGCCGCCTGTCGTGCCTTGCGCCTCGCCCTGCCGCAGACGCAGATAGTCGCGGACCGGTGGCGAGCCAATGATGTGCACCGAGCCCGACATCAACGCGGCGATGCGGGCCGAGTCCTCGGCAATGATCCGCACCCGCAACCGGTCCCATGCCGGGATGTCCTTGCGCCAGTAGGTCGGGTTGCGTCGGAACTCGACGACATCGTTGGAACGGGCGGACACGAAGATGCCGGGGCCCGTGCCGAGACCCTCGGGCCTCTGCTGGAACACCTCGTTGCCGAATTTCTCGCGGCTGCCGGCCGGGAAGATGCCCATGTACTTCGTCATGTAGTCGAGCAGCGGGCGGAACGGCGCCTTCAACTTGAAGCGCACCTTGTGGCGCTCCACGACCTCGACCGACTCGATGCCTGTCCACACCGGCCGCCGCAGCGCCTTGTTGGCGGGGTCCAGGATGTAGTCGTAGCTGTACTTGACGTCGGCAGCCGTGAACGGCTGGCCGTTCTGGAACGTCACGTCCTCGCGCAGCTCAAACACATACTCCGTGCGGTCGCCGGAAATGGCGGGCATCGCCTTGGCCAGCATCGGCTGGTGCCTTCCCGCACCGTCGATCTCGAGCAGGTTCTCGAAGATCAGCTGGTTCACCACCATGGCATCATGGTTGCCCTGGTTGATCGGATCGAAGGTCGTGGGATTGGACGGGATCGCGACGACGAGGGTCCGATCACCGGCTGCACGCACCACCGACGGAAGGCCGAGTGCGCTTGCGACGGCCACACCGCCCTTAAGGACGGCGCGGCGGGTCCTGGATGCCTGGAGCATGGCAAAACACCTTGATGAAACGTTTCATCCCTTGTGGAAACGTTTCATCATCTATAGGAGACGAGATGGATCGTCAACAAGGAGATCCGAGGTGGAGACACGCACGCTGATCTACGATTGTGAGGAGACCAGGCTGACGGGGTACTTCGCCGACAGCGCGCCGCACACGCAGAAGCCGGCCATTCTGGTCGCGCACGAGGCCTTCGGCATGAATGATCATATCCGGGCGCGAACAAGACGCCTGGCCGAGCTTGGCTATGCGGCGTTCGCCCTCGACATGTATGGCGTCGAGGGACTGTCGTTATCCGAAGCCGTGAGCCACCATATCGCGTTGATGTCCGCGCCGGGACTCATGCACGCGCGCGCCAGCGCCGCACTGCGGCTCCTGATGACCCTGCCTGGCGTCGATCCGAAGCGGATGGCGGCGATCGGCTTTTGCCAAGGCGCAATCACCGCTCTCGAACTCGCGCGCGGCGGCGCACCTCTTCGATGCGCAGTCGGTTTTCATCCCGGCTTGAAGCGCCCCGCCGGAAGTCTGGACCAACCGATCGAGGCCAAAGTCCTGATGATGATTGGCGGCCAGGATCCCGATGTGCCGGCGGAGGACAGGGCCGCTTTCGCGGCCGAAATGGAAGGAAAACGGGTGGACTGGCAGCTTCACCTCTTCGGCGGCGTAGGCCATGCCTACACCAATCCCGACAGTGATCGACTGGACATCCCGGCTACGGCTACGATCCCTCCGCCGACAAGCGGTCGTGGATGATGATGCTTGCGCTTTTCGAGGAGGTGTTCGATGCGCGGTAGCGTCAGGAGCCTTTCACACCATGCGGACAGGCCCTGTGCCGCCCCCTTCCGAAGCGTCGATCAAGAAGACTCCTGACGCGCCTCGACCAGCGTCCGCGCCGCTTCGGCGCCGGCCGCCAGAATGCGATCCGACAAGGGCGTCCCCTTCGCAGCGCGGGCGAGCTGAAGCGCGCCAATAAGCGTCGCATAGACCCCCAGCGCGACGCCTTCCGGATCCTCGGTCTGCGACGGCAGAGCCGTCGCCATCTCGCGCACCGTCGTTAGAAAACGTTCGACACAGATACGGCGCGTCTTGAGCGGCTGACGCGCCAGCTCCGGCAGGAGCGCCGCCGCCGCACAACCTCCTCCCGTATCATCCCGATGCGCCGGGGACAGATACGCCGCGATCGCCGCCTCCAGGCCGCCCGCGGCCAGGAGCGCCTGCAGCCGGTTCGACTGGGTCTCGAGCGTTTCCGCGACGCTCTCGCGGACAAGCTCTGCCTTGGACTGAAAGTGCGGATAGAACGCCCCGTTCGTCAGCCCGGCCTCGCTCATGATGCCGGCGAGTCCGGACGCCGCGATGCCGTCACTGCGAAAACGTTCGGCCGCCACCTCCATGATGCGGCGGCGCGAGGCATCCTTCCGGCCCTTTTCGTAACGCATGGCCTCCATCACCATCTATTGCATTATGATCATAATATCACTATGTGGTCGCAATGCAATAGATGGCAGGAGGCCGGCCCCCGCCGGTTTGGAGCATCCATGAGCACACATTCGGGAAAGACCGCTCTCGTGACCGGAGCCTCCTCCGGCATCGGCCGGGCCAGCGCCGCGGCGCTTGCGCGGGCCGGATTCACCGTCTTCGGGACGAGTCGCCGGGCGACCAACAACGGCCCGGACAATGTAACCATGCTGGCCTGCGACGTGACCGACGATGGGGCCGTCAAGGCCCTCGTCTCGACGGTGCTGTCGCGGACCGGCCGGATCGACGTCCTGATCAACAATGCCGGCATCGGCCTGCTGGGCGGCGCCGAGGAATCGTCGATCGACCAGGTCCGGGCGCTGTTCGACGTCAACGTGTTCGGCGTTGTGCGCGTGACCAACGCGGTGTTGCCGTCGATGCGCCAGCGCCGCGAGGGGCGCATCATCAACATCGGCTCGGTGTTGGGGCTCATCCCCGCGCCCTTCTCCGCCCACTACTCGGCAACCAAGCACGCGCTCGAAGGATATTCGGAATCGCTCGATCACGAGGTCCGCGCCCTCGACATCCGTGTGTCGCTGATCGAGCCGGGCTACACCCGCAGCGTTTTCGAGCAGAACGCACTGGAGCCCGATTCGGCGTTGCAGGAATACGACCAGGCGCGGGCTGGCGTCCGTGCGCTCGTCCAGGATGCGATGACCACGGCTGATCCACCTGAAGTGGTGGCCGAGGCCGTGCTCCTGGCGGCGACGGCCCGGCATCCGCGCCGACGCTATACCGCCGGCAAGGTTGCGCGGCAGGTCAGCGTGCTGCGCCGCTTTGCGCCGACCGCGATGTTCGACAAGACCCTGCGCAAGCAGATGCGCCTGCCCACCTGACGGATGCGAGCCCAAACCATGACCCAATCGGACACACGCGACGCTCAACCCTCACAGGACGTCGCCCTCATCGTTGGCGGCGGCCCCGGCATCAGCTCGAGCTGCGCCAGGCTGTTTTCGAAGACCGGCATGCGCGTCGCCGTCGCTGCCAGGACTGCCGACAAGCCGGTCCTGCAGTCCCTGGAGAAAACACACGGCGTGCGCCGCTATGCGTGTGATGCCAGCGACCCGGTGGCTGTGGCGCAGTTGTTCCAGACTGTCGTGCGCGACCTGGGGCCTCCCACCCTGGTCGTGCACAACATCGACGGCCGCGTACCCGGCATTTTCGGCAAGAAGATCACCGAAGCTGATCCGACCATGGCGTTCGAGACGTTACGCAACGCGGCGTTCAGCGCGGTTCTCGTGGGCAAGCAGGCCGCAG
>Ga0187894_10003354_pt1 | contig 18017 bp, 19 predicted proteins | sample GBC1701081metaG_FD_136650 | JGI IMG/M metagenome (GOLD analysis project Ga0187894, IMG submission 136650) | White microbial mat communities from a lava cave in the Kipuka Kanohina Cave System on the Island of Hawaii, USA - GBC170108-1 metaG ...
CGGCGGGCCCCGCGCCCACGATGGCCACGCGGAGTGTCCGTGGCCCGACCGTGGCGCGCGGCCGCCGGCCGGTCATTCCGATGTTCCGCGCTCGGACGGCGGGGCCGCATCGTCGCGGGCGTCCCACCGGACGATCTTGCCGCCCGGCGTCCTGGGCAGCGAGGCAACCTCCTCGAACTCGACCGGCACCTTCCACGGCGACAGCAGGCGAGCGCAGTGCGCGCGAAGGGCCGCGACGTCGGCGCGCGGGCCGCGCGGCACGACCTGCGCGCACGGGATCTCGCCCAGTCGTGGATGCGCACGGGCGAACACGCGCGACTCGAGGACGCCTGGGAACTGGTCGATGCACGCCTCGACCTCGTCGGGGAAGAACTTGAGCCCGCCCACGAAGATCACGGTCTTCGTGCGGCCGAGGAGACGGAGCCCGCCGGCCGCGTCGAAGCGGCCGACGTCACCGGTGATGAACCAGCCGTCGCGTTCGACACCACTCCGGAGCGTCCACGGCGAGTAATACGCGGAGAAGAGACCGGAACCCCGCAAGGCGACCTCACCCTCGCCGTCGGGCACGCGCTCACCCTGATCCGAGAACAGCGCGACATCGTAGCCGGGGACGGGCCGGCCCACGGACGTAGGCGCAAGACCGTCGTGGCCCGTGTTGATGCAGGGCAGACCCGCCTCGATGATGCCGTAGGCCTGGCCGAGCGGGACGCCTGCGCCGGCCTCGAACCGAGCGATGGCGGCCGCGGAGATCGGCGCGCTCGTGGATAACGCGAGCCGCACACTGTCGAGCCGGCCCCGGGGCCGGAGGCCCGCGATGCGCTCCAGGTGAAGCGGCGAGGCATAGAGCACGGTCGCGTGATGGCGCTCGATCGCGTCGACGACGGCGCCCGGGAGCGTGTCCGCGCACATCAGCACGTGTGCGCCCGCGCGCACGTACGCCACGATGGTGACGGCGAAGTGATACGCGAGCGGGAGCACCCAGGCGATCCGGTCGTCGGGCGAGAGACGAAGGACGGCGTCGGCGGCCTCGACGCGCGCCAGCGTGGCGGCATGGGACAGCACGACGCCCTTGCTGCGGGCCGTGGTGCCCGACGTGAAGCGGATGAACGCGGGATCGAGCGCTCCGAACCCCGCTGGCGCCTGCCGGCTCCTGTCGATCCAGCGGAATCGATAGCCGTCGCATTCGCCGCCGTCGAGCGCGGGCGCGTCGCTCCAGGCGCCGAGCGGCGCGTCGGCCCGAGGCGAGGCGAGGCAGCCATTGAGGTCGACGCCGCCGACGATCTGGTCCAGCTCGCTCGGCCGGAGATTCTGGCCGATCGGCACGAGGCAGGCACCCGCCGCGAGCAAGCCGAACGCTGCCGGCAGATGAGCCGTCTCGTTCGGCGCGAGGAGTCCGATCCGATGGTGCGCACCGACACCCTGTGACGCGAGGAAGGTGGCGACCCGCTCTGCCTCGCGCGCGAGGGCGGCGTACGTCAGCGAGCGCCCGGTCGCCGTGTCGGTGACCCCTGGCCGGTGGCCATGCCGTGACGCCGACGTGCCAAGCACCTCGGCGAGGTTCATGCGCGCCTCACCGCGGGCCACCCGGGATCGTCCGCGAGCGCCAGGGGAGGCGCGACGGCGTCTCCGTCGGATGTCGCGCGCCACCCCAGGTCCTCGATGACGGCGGCGAGAACGCTCTCGGCCTCCGCGTCCTCGACCGCGCCATCCGCCCACGCGACGACGACGTTGTCGGTCTCTCCGCACCGGTTGAAGAACACGCCGATCCCCGGCCTCGGCGGGACCGCGGGAACGTGATAGGCGTTCACGACGCGCCGCCCGAAGATCGTGTCGAGCTCGGTGGGGATTGCGCCGACGTCCGCGCAGTTGAAGGAGAACGTCTCGCCGCCCGTCGCCCACGGGAGCTTACCGAGCACGGCGCCGAGCGGCCGGTACTGGAGGAAGTCCATCGCGGCGGCATTCGCGTCGATCAATCCGGCGCGCTGCGCGTCGGCCATCTGCGCTCGGAGCGCGGCGGCGAGGCGAGCCGGCGCGCCGGTGTCCGCCGGATGGAAGCGGGCGAAGTGGAAGCCGAGAGTGTTGCCGACGATCGGACCGGGCGTCCCTTTGGCGCGCAGGTCGACGGCCACCGGCACCAGGAACGGCGTCTCGGGCAGCCCGCGGCGCCGCCACAGCCGCGTCATGACGCGGCCGACGACGGCCAGCCGCCAGGAGATTTCCCGCGCGAGCGCGGGCTCGCTCCGGCGGCCGGCCGCGGCGCTCGCCAGGAGGAACCGGATGCGTCCGGTCGGAACGCGCCCGGTGCCCGGCGAGACGACGACCGTGTCGCCGAGCTGCCTCATGTGCGCGAGGCTCAGGCGGGCGAGCCGGCCGCGCTCGCGCAATGGTCGCGCGTCGGGCGCCCGGACGAACCCGTCGACGACGTCGCCCATGTGATGGCGCTCGGGCGCTGGCCGTGGCGCGCGACCGGGCGCCTGGACGTCCGCGCGATCGACGGCCGCGAGATGGCCGAGCAGATTCTGCGCGCCGCGGGGGTCCATCAGCGGATGAAACCACGTGAGGATGAGCCAGCTCCGCCCCGCCTCCGAGGGCTCCACCACACACAGGCGCACTGGTGGCTCACGCCGTGGATCGATGGCCGCATTCAGCTCGGCCTCGATTGCGTGGCGCGCTCCCTCTGCCGACCCCGCCTGGCGCTGCCGGACGGCGAGGGTGTGTCGCCGCGCTGCGGCGCTCACCGTCCACGCGCGCTTTCCCCACGGGAACGGACGGCCGAGCCGAGCGCCTGGCCACGGACACCGCGCGAGAAACCGCTCGAGCGCGCTCGCGACCCGGCTGGCCGCGATGGGACCGTCGCACTCGACGACGAGCACGGCGTTGCTGCTGACGCCGGCACGCCTCCATGGATGTTGCATCCCCATCAGCACGAGGTCGGGACCGCGCAGCGGCAGTCGCAGCCGTCTTCGAATCATGGGCGAGGCTTCGCGCGGACCCGCGGGCGCATGGCGCCGGGCGCCGCCCTACGCGGCGATCTTGCGACTCACGTAGCGAGCGAGGACGTCGAGCGAGGCGACGTTGTCCGCCACGAGGTCCTCGTCCGGGATCCAGAAGCCGAACGCGTCCTCGATGAACAGGAGGATCTTCAGCAACGCCATGGAGTCGACACCATGCGACTCGAGCCGGTCGCCTGGTTCGATCGGGTGCCCGGGCGCCATGATGTTTTCGTTCACGAAGGCCAACAGCCGCTCTCTGACGGCCCCGGGCTCCACGGAAGGGGAGGGAGGGGCGGGCACGTGGCGCCCGTCCCCCGGGCCGGTTACCGGGACGACTCGGGCGGCGGCCAGGGAATCTTCAACGCGTCCAGCCGGCGCAGGCGGTCCTGGCCGAGGCCGCGATCGTAGATCTCGGCGATCGCCTCCGGTGTCCACGGCTCGCGGCTCGTGATCTGACGGAGTGGCGCGGGGTGGGAGAAGAGCGTGATCTCGTTGCCGCGCGCGCCGATGACCTGACCCGTGATGTGTGCGGCGCGGTCACTCGCCAGGAAGGCGACCACGGCGGCGACGCCTTCGGGCGGCGCCATGGCCTGCCCCTTCCGGTCCTCGGGCAGCCGCTGGGTCATCCGCGTGTCGGCCGTCGGCGAGATGCAGTTCACGGTGACGCCGTACTTGGCCATGGCGAGCGCCGTCGACCGCGTGAGCCCGACGATGCCCTCCTTCGCCGCCGAGTAGTTCGGCTGGCCCGCGCTGCCCTCGAGGCCCGCCGTCGACGTGAACGTGATGATGCGGCCGGCCTTCTTCTCGCGCATGTGCCGCGTGGCTGGCTGCATCAGCGTGAAGTGGCCCTTCAGGTGCACGGCGATGACCGCGTCCCACTCCTCCTCGCTCATGTTGAAGATCATGCGTTCGCGCAGGATGCCCGCGCACATGACGAGGATGTGGAGATCGCCGTAGGTCTTGAGCGCGGCGTCGACGATCGCGCGTCCGCCCGCCATCGTCGAGACGCTCTCGGCGCTCGCAATGGCCTGGCCGCCGTGCGCCGCGATCTCCGTCACGACCGCTTCGGCGGCCGCGCTCGACGGATCGCTCCCGTCCACGCTCACGCCGTAGTCGTTGACGACGACCGCGGCGCCCGCCGACGCGAGGCCCATCGCCACCGCGCGCCCGATGCCGCCGCCCCCTCCCGTCACCACCGCGACCTTGCCGTCGAGGAGTCCCATGGCGTGGACGCTAACCGATCGGGTTTCCCGCGTCAAGCCGGCGCGGGACTGTGTCGCGCTGGGTGTCAGACGGTGGGCGGGCCGAGGCCGCCGAACGGCACGGCCTCGGCTTCCTCGGGGCCCGGCCACGGCGGCGTCGTGAAGCAGACGAAGCGAAGTTCCGCGTCGGGCGCCGCGCTGAACTGAAAGCTCCAGCCCGTCGGGATGACCAGCGTGTCGCCGGCAGTCACCTCGATTGGCTCGGCCGTGCCCCCGGGAGGGCAGCGCCAGACGCGTCCGCTTCCGGAAGTCACGTACCAGATCTCCTCGACCGTACGGTGCCGCACCGGACGGGAGACCGTCCCGGGCGCGAGCCGCACTTCGCAGACGCTGGCCCGGGCGGCGCCCTGCGCGCTCGTCGCGAGCAAGCGAATCTCGGAGCCGTCGGGCGCGACGGTATCCGGGGCGCGGGCGGCGCGCCCCGAGGGCGGCGGCACGGTCGTCGGGGCCATGCGAGACGCCAGCATATCCCAGGGCCGACTCCTCCGGAATCGGTGCGGCGGAGCGCTCCGCGCGACGAGGGAGCGCGTGGAACCCGATGCTATACTCGGCCGCGTGAGCGCGAGGGTGACGGGCCGCGTCGATGCGGGAGCGATCCCGGTGCGCGCGCTGGCCGCCTCCTCGGGCACGCCGATCCCCCATTCACGCCACGCCTCATCCTCTGCGTGAGCGGAGCGCTCGCGCGCTGGGCGCTGCCGCTCTCGATGTTCCTCGGCAGTTTCGCCTGGTCCTTCGTCCACGTGAGCTTGCCGTTCTACGTCGAGCGCCTGTCCACGTTCGACCCGGCCACGACGCTGCGCTGGACGGGCTGGATCCTCGGCATCAGCCCACTCGTCACCGTGGTGACGGCGCCCGTGTCGGGGCGCCTCGCGGGCAACCGCGATCCCAAGCGCGCGTTCGTGTGGACGCAGGGACTGCAGGGAGCAGGGTTCATCCTGATGGCGTTCGCGCAGAGCCTGCCCGCGATCTTCTTCGCCCGCTTCCTGCTGGGCGCCATGGGCGCGGTGTCGACGTTCGCGTTCATCATGGCCGGCCGCTCGGGCGGCGACGTGCGGCGCGAGGTCTCGGAGATCCAGCTCGGGATGACGCTCGGGCAGGTGCTCGGACCGGCCGCCGGCGCGCTGACCGCGGCGCGCCTCGGCTTTCGCCTGTCCTTCCTCCTGTCGGCCGCGATGCTGGGGGTCTGCTCCCTGCTGGTCGGCTGGGCCGTGCCGGCTGGCCGCGGTCGCGCGGCGGCGCGGCCACGCGCCGGGACGACGTCGATCCGCGAGCTGTCGACCGTGTGTCTCGTGATTCTCGGCTGCCTGACCCAGGTGTTCTTCCTGACGGCGATCCTGCCCCAGGTCCTGCCTCGCCTCGGCGTTCCGAGGGAGTCGATGCTCGAGGTCGGGGGGCTGGTGCTGCTGGCCGACGGACTCGCGATGGCGCTCGGATCGATGGCGGCGCCGCGCGTCGCGGAGGCCCTCGGTGACCGGCGCGCCGTCGGCTGGCTGCTCACCGGCTCGTCGGTCTGTCTCGCCGCGCTCGCGCTCGCGGCGAACGTCTGGATGTTCGTCGTGCTCCGGTTCGCTCAGGTCCTCTGCATCGCCCCCGTGTTCCCGCTCGCGGTCGGAGCCATCGCCCACCGGGCGTCGGGCGAGACGATCGGGTTCCTGAACTCGGCGCGGATCGGCGCCCAGTTCCTGGGGCCGGTGTTCGCGACGACGCTCCTGGTCTGGGCGCCTCCGAGCTCGGTCGAGCTGGTCCTGGCGGCCGTGGGGCTCGTGCTCGCGGCCTCGATCTTCCGCTCGCAGATGCAGGCGCGGCCAGGCGCCACGCCGTGAGCTCGCCCGCGTTCATCCGGCTCTCGGAGGTGAGGATGGACGGCGTCGGCGTGCGCGAGGAGGCCGGCTGGGCGGTGAGGGAGGTCACGATCGCTGTGGGGCCGGGCGAGCTGTACACGCTGCTCGGCCCGGCCGGCTCTGGCAAGACCGCGCTGCTCCGGCTCCTGGCTGGATTCATCGCGCCCGACGTCGGGCGGATCCTCGTGGACGACGAAGCGGTCGACGGGGTCCCCCCGGGCAAGCGCAGCGTCGGCATGGTTTTCCCTGGGGGCGCGCTCTGGCCTCACATGTCCGTGTTCGACAACGTGGCGTTCGGCCTCCGCGCCCGCGGCGAGCCGGCCGCGCAGATTGCCCGGAAGGTGAAGGCGCTGCTCTCACAGGTCGGCGCGGCCGGGCTCGAGGCGCGCCGGCCGCCGGAGCTCTCGGGCGCGGACCCGGTGCGCGTGGCGCTGGCGCGCGCGCTCGCCCACGCTCCGCGCCTGCTCCTGCTGGACGAGCCGCTCGACGGCCTCGATCCCGTCCTGCGGGCGCAGATGCGCCTCGAGATCAGCCGGCTGCACGGCGAGATCGCCCTCACGACGATTCACGCGACGCGGGATCCGGCCGAGGCGCTCGCCCTTTCGAGGCGCATCGCCGTGCTGTCGCGCGGCACGGTGGTGCAGGAAGGCCGACCGGACGAGATCTACTGGAAGCCGAGGAACCGGTTCGTCGCCGAGTTCGTGGGCGCCGCCAATCTCGTTCCGGTGCGCGTCGTCGAGCTTCGCGAGGTCGGCGTGGTCGTGGAGACGCCGCGAGGCGCGCGGATGCCGGTGCCCTCGGGTGACCAGGCGTGGGCGCTCGGATCGCGCGGGCTCCTGTGCCTGCGCCCCGAGGCCCTGACGGTCGAGGAGGCGGCGCTCGCGCCGGGTGGGATTCCCGGACGGGTCGTGAGCCACGTGTTCGAGGGAGCGCGCCAGCGCTACGAGGTCGACATCGGCGGCGGCACGCTGAGAGTCGAGGCGCTCACCACCGCGCTCCACGCGCGGACGTTCAAGTCCGGCGACCACGTGCGGGTCACGGCTGCACCGGAGACCGCGATGCTCGTGCCCGACGAGCCGGTTGCCGGCGGCGGACGGGCGCCGTGATGTCCGGCGCTCGCGGCGAATGCTATCGTGGACCCGAGAGAGGAGGCCGATCATGGCCGATGACATTGCCCCGCGGGATCTGAAGGTCCGCCTCGACAGGAAGGAGCCCGTCGTGCTGCTCGACGTGCGCGAGGATTGGGAGACGAAGCTCGCCAAGCTCGAGAATGCGACCCACATTCCGATCGAGGAGATCGAGCTGAGGGTGGACGAGCTGAACCCGGCGGACGAGATCGTCGTGTACTGCCATCACGGCGTTCGCAGCGCGGCCGTGGCCAACTACCTCCGGCAGATGGGGTACGCGAAGGCGGTGAACCTGGCCGGCGGGCTCGATTCCTGGGCACAGACGGTCGACCCGTCGATGCGCCGCTACTAATCCAACGGCAGCCGGGGCGGCTTCGCCGCCTGTTCAGGAGCGACGCATGGAGACGGGCGCGTTCGTCAGGGTGGAGTCGCATCACGGATGCGCGTGGGTGATCCTCGATCGGCCACCGCTCAACCTCATCGTGCCGGAGATGGTCGAGGGGCTCCAGGCCGCCTTCATCGACCTCACCCGCGATCAGTCGGTGCGCGCCGCGGTCGTCACGGGCGCGGGGCGGGCGATGACCGCGGGGATGCAGCTCCAGTTCCTCGCCGATCTGGACGCCGCGCGCGCCAAGCGCTTCATCACGAGCTTGCACGACGCCATCCAGGTGGTGCACGAGGCGCCGTTTCCCACGGTGGCGATGGTCAACGGCGCCTGCCTCGGCGCCGGCTTCGAGCTCGCCATGGCGTGTGACCTCAGGACGGCCGCGGCCGGCTCACTCCTGGGTCTCCCCGAGGTGAAGGTGGGCGTGCCGTCGGTGATCGAAGCGGCGCTTCTGCCGGCGCTGATCGGTCCAGGACGCGCCGCCGAGCTGCTGCTCACCGGCGACAGCGTCACCGCGGAGACGGCGCTCGCGTGGGGCCTGGTGAACCGGGTGGCGCCTCGCGCCGACCTGGAGGGGGTGACGCTCGACCTGGTCAAGCGCGTGGTCGAGTGCGGACCCGCGGCCATCCGGCTCCAGAAGGAGCTGATCGTCCGCTGGCGCAACACAGATCTACGGAGCGCCATCGAGGCGGGCATCAACGCGTTCGCCCAGTCCTACGCGAGCGACGAGCCGCGCGAGGCGATGCGCGCGTTCCTCGAAAAGCGCCGGCCCAGGTTCGCCTGATCAGCGAGCGCGAGCCGGGGTTTTTCGTGTTGCGCGCTCGAGGCCGCATGGTAAGCTTTTCTCCCACATGGACGTCTCCGAGCTTCGCGCAAAGATCCGCGACATCAAGGATTTCCCGACCGAGGGCATCCTGTTTCGTGACATCACCACGCTGCTCAAGGATGGCCCGGCGTGGGCCTCGGTGATCGACCACCTGGCGGGCCGGTACCGGAACGCCAACGTCGACCTCGTCGTGGGGGTGGAGTCGCGCGGCTTCATCTTCGGCGGAGCGCTCGCGCATCAGCTCCAGGTCGGGTTCGTCCCCGTGCGCAAGCGCGGCAAGCTGCCATCGCGCACGATCGAGGAAGAGTATGAGCTCGAGTACGGGCGCGACGTGCTGGCGATCCACGAAGATGCTATCCGCCCTGGCCAGCGCGTGCTCGCCGTCGACGATCTCCTTGCCACGGGCGGCACCATGGCGGCGACCCTCAGGCTCATCGAGCGCCTCGGGGGCAAGGTCGTGGGGGCTGCGTTTCTGATCGAGCTGGCGTTCCTGCCAGGGCGATCGCGACTGCAAGGCCACCCCATCGAAGCCCTGATCACCTACGACTGAGCATCCTCTTGCGCCGACCGACCACGAGGACAGGCGGCTGGCCGGAGACAGCACGATGAAAGACAGCGCGATCACGATGAAGCGTGTGTTGGCCGGAGCGATTGCCGCGCTAGGCATCGCTGCCGCCATGCCCGTTCGAGCCGAGGAGGTCCGGCAGCAGCTCAACACTCCGATGATCCTGAATCTGCTCTCGAAGCCGCTCGAGTCGCCGGAAACCGCGTTCAACAAGGAGCTGAAGAGGGACGCGGGACTGCCGGCCGGGAGCCGCAACGACGAGCCGGAGGTGCTGCCGGACGGATCGGTGCGCTACGGGAAGGGGCCGAAGAGCGTCACGATCACCGTCAGGAACCCGTGCCCGCCCGGTGACATCGAGCACGAGATGGCGCAGCTATCGCCCTACCGGAATCTGCCGGGCCGCGGGCGCAAATAGCTGCTCAGATCGATGGCCGCGCGCGATCGATGATCAAGAAGGTCGGCGTCATCGGTTGCGGACTCATGGGCTCGGGCATTGCCCAGGTCGCGGCCCAGGCGGGCTTTCACACGACGGTCGTCGAGGCGAATCAGGAGCTGCTCGACCGGGGCCTCGGCGGCATCAAGCGCACGCTGGAAGGGCTCGTGGCCAGAGCGAAGCTCGACGAGCGCGCGAAGGACGACACGCTCGGTCGCCTCCGCGGCGCAACGCAGCTCGAAGCCCTGAGCGATGTCGACCTCGTCATCGAGGCCATCACCGAGAACCAGCCGCTCAAGAACGAGACGTTCGCGAAGCTCGACCGGATCTGCCCGCCCCACGCGCTCCTCGCGTCGAACACGTCGTCGTGCAACGTGACGGGAATGGCCGCGGCCACGAAGCGGCCGGGACGGGTGCTCGGCCTGCACTTCTTCAACCCGGTCCCGCTCATGAAGCTGGTCGAGGTGGTGCAGACCATCCTCACCGAGGACAAGACGATCGCCGCCGCCTACGAGTGGGTGCAAGCCGTGGGCAAGGCGCCGGTGAAGACGAAGGACTCGACGGCCTTCATCGTCAACCGGCTGCTCGTGCCGTATCTCCTCGACGCGATCCGCCTCTACGAGGGCGGCCTCGCCTCGCTCGAGGACATCGACCAGGCGATGAAGCTCGGCTGCGGGTATCCGATGGGGCCGTTCACGCTGCTCGACCTGGTGGGTCTCGACACGGCGATGTACGTGGCCGAGGTGATGTTCGACGAGTACCGGGAGCCGCGCTACGCCCCGCCGCCCCTGCTCAAGCGCATGGTCATGGCTGGACACCTCGGCCGAAAGAGCGGCAAGGGGTTCTACGACTACGCGAAGAAGTGACTGCCGTTGAACCAGCTGTACTACCTCACCGACGAGCAACGGGCCGTCCGCGACCTGGCCCGGGAGATCTCCCGCGAGCGCATCGCGCCGCTGGCCGCCCACGTCGACGAGACAGGCGAGTACCCGGCCGAGCAGCTGAAGTTGCTCGGCCAGCAGGGGCTCATGGGGCTCCACATTCCCGAGGAGTACGGCGGCGCCGGCGCGGGCTCGCTCGCCTTCTGCCTCGCCGCGGAGGAGGTGGCGTGGGCCTGCGCGTCCACGTCGACCGTGTTCCTCGTGCAGAATCTCGGCGCGTACCCGATCGTCATCGCTGGCTCCGACGAACAGAAGCGCCGCTACCTGCCGCGGCTGGCCACTGGCGAGATCACCGCGGCATTCTCGCTCTCGGAGTCGGGCTCGGGCTCCGATGCCGCGGCCCTGCAGTGCGCCGCCGTCCGCAAGGGCGATCGCTACGTGGTGAACGGCTCGAAGATGTGGGTGACCAACGGCTCGCACGCGGGCGTCATCACGGTGTTCGTGTCGACGGAGCGGTCGAAGCGCGCCCGCGGCGTGACCGCGCTGCTGGTCGAGCCGGGGATGAAAGGATTCAGCGTCGGCAAGAACGAGAAGAAGCTCGGCATCCACGGTTCGCCCACCGTCGCGCTGCACTTCACCGACTGCGAGATTCCGGTCGAGAACCGGCTCGGCGCCGAGGGCGAGGGGTTCAAGACCGCGATGCAGACGCTCGAACGCTCGCGCCCGACCATCGGCGCGCAGGCCGTCGGCATCGCGCAGGCGGCGCTCGACGCCGCGCTCGGCTATGCGCGCGAGCGGCGGGCGTTCGAGCAGCCCATCGGCGCGTTCCAGGGCGTCCAGTTCATGCTGGCGGACATGGCGATCGCCGTGCACGCCTCGCGCCTCGTCGTGCATCACGCCGCGGGCCTCATCGACCGTGGCGCGGTCGCGACCGCGCTCGAGGCCTCGATGGCGAAGTGCCTGGCCTCGGACACGGCCATGAAGGTGACGATTGACGCCGTGCAGATCTTCGGCGGCTACGGGTACACGCGCGAGTTCCCCGTGGAGCGCTTCCTGCGCGACGCGAAGATCACGCAGATCTACGAGGGGACGAACCAGATCCAGCGAATGGTCGTCGCCCAGCAGCTCCTGGGCAAGCTCTGACCGGTTCCGGCCCGGCTGTCCATGGGGCCGAGGAGGACGTCCACCATGCTTGACGGCTCGCCGCACAACCATGCACCGCGCTCCATCCGCGTCCCGCGCCGGCGGTTCCTCGCGACCGCCGGGACCGCCGTGGGCGTCGTCGTGCTCGGGTTCCCGCTGCGTCTCCGGGCGCAGGCTCCCACGTTCAAGATCGGCGTGATCCACCCGGTCACCGGACCGCTGGCCGAGCCCGGCCAGGCCTGCCGGCTCGGCGCGCAGATGGCGGCTGAAGCGATCAACGCGGCCGGCGGCATCAAGGCGATGGGCGGGGCCAAGCTCGAGCTGATCCTCGGCGACACGCAGACGAAGCCCGACGTCGGCCGCACCGAGGCGGAGCGCGTCATCAACCAGGGCGCCCAGATGCTGATGGGCTCGTTCGATTCCGGCAGCACCGCCGCCATGGTGCCGGTGGCCCAGCAGCGGCGCGTCCCGTTCATCGTCGACATCGCCGCGGCCGACCCGATCACCGCGAACGTGGCCAAGGCGGTCAAGGACGGGCAACAGAAGGTCCAGTACGTCTACCGGAACTTTCCCACGGGATCGACGTTCGGCCGGAAGGCGGTGCAGTACTTCGGCGAGATCTTCAAGGAGGCCAACGTCGCGCCCAAGCGCGTCGTCCTCATGTACTGCAACGATCTCTTCGGCCAGAACAGCGCGAAGGGCTTCCAGGCCGCGCACGCCGCGGCGAAGCCCGGCTGGGAGATCGTCGAGGTGATTCCGTGGCCGGAGCCGCCGCAGGATCTCTCCACCGAGGTGTCTCGCGCGAAGGCGGCCAAGCCCGACATCATCGCGCCCATTCCCCGACCGGCCAGCGCGCAGCTCCTGCTGCCCGAGATCCGGAAGCAGCGCATCGAGATGATGGGCGTCGTGAGCCCGGGTGGTCCGGGCCTCTACGAATCCGGCCAGCTCGCCGTGCTCAAGCAGGACCTCGAGTACGTGATGGCGAGCGTGCCGTGGGCGAACTTCAAGAACCCGCGCACGGTCAAGGTCGGCGAGGAGTTCCAGAAACGGTCCGGCGGCAAGACCTTCGACACCAACTCCGGCTACTCCTACGACGGCATGACGCTGATCGGCGACGTGCTGGAGCGGGCGAAGTCCGCCGATCCCGACGCGATCGTGGCTGCGATCAAGGCGACCAACTGGAACGGCGGGCTCATGCAGTACGCGGGACCGGTCGTGTTCAACGAGATCGGCGACAACGGCAACGCCATCCCCACGATGATCCAGGTGCTGGGACAGAAGCCGGTGGCGGTCTGGCCGAAGGACGCCGCGCTGCAGAAGCTCGTCTTCCCGCGCCCGAAGGTCTAGCCCCGACGGGGGCCTCGACGGCCTTGCCGGAGGAGCGTCTTGCCCGACGCCACGCTGGTTGCCCAAGGCCTGCTGAACGGGGTGCTGTTCGGCGGCGTCTACAGCCTGATGGCGGTGGGGCTCACGCTGATCTTCGGCGTCATGCGCGTCGTGAACTTCGCGCACGGCGACATGATGGTGTGGGGGATGTACCTCGCCTGGCTCGGCGCCACGCGCCTCGGCGTCGATCCGTACGCGAGCTTTCTCGGGTGCGCCGCGCTCCTCTTCGCGCTCGGGCTCGTGACCCAGCGCGCGCTCGTCGGGCAGATCCTCGACGCGCCCCACGAGATGCAGATCCTGCTGATGCTCGGCGTCGCGCTGATCCTCGAGAACGCCGCGCTGCTGGCGTTCGGGCCCGACCCGGTGCGCGTGCGCTCGCCGTGGAGCGCCGCGACCCTCTGGCTGGGCCCTGTCTTCGTCGACGTCGCGCGGCTCGTGACGTTCGCCGTGGCGCTCGCCCTCACGCTTCTGCTCTACCTCTTTCTCAAGAGGACCGATCTCGGCCGGAGCATGCGGGCCGCGGCCGACAACCGCTACGGCGCCCTGGTGATCGGGACCGACGTGCGCCGCGTCTACGCCGTCGCGTTCGGCATCGGGGCCGCCTGCGTGGGCGCGGCGGGGGCCCTCGTGTCGCCGATCGTGCCCTTCTCCCCGTCGGGCGGACTCAGCGCCTCGGTCGCCTCGTTCAACATCGTCATCATCGGCGGCATGGGCAATCTGCCGGGCGCCTTCGTGGGCGGCCTCCTTGTATCGCTCGCGGAATCCCTGGGCGCTGTGTTCCTCGCGCCGTCGCTGAAGGAGCTGGTGAGCTTCTCCTTGCTCGTGGTCATCCTGCTCTTCCGGCCGGCCGGATTGTTCGGCAAGAGCCCCTCGTGAGCCGCCGGGCGCAGGGTGTCGCGGGCGCGGCCGTGCTCGCGCTGCTCGTCTTGCTGCCGCTGTTCCTCGGGTCCTACGCGATCACGCTGTTCATCTTCATCTTCTTCTACGCGTTCCTCGGGCAGGCCTGGAACGTCGTCGGCGGCTACGCGGGGCAGCTCTCGGCCGGCCATGCGGCGTTCGTCGGCGTGGGCGCGTACACGTCGGCGGTCCTCTCGATGCAGGTCGGCCTCACCCCGTGGGTCGGCATGTTCGTGGGCGGGGCGGTGTCGGCCGCGCTCGGCGCCGTGATCGGCTATCTCGGCTTCCGCTTCGGCCTGCGCGGCTTCTACTTCGTCCTGCTGACCGTGGCCTTTGCCGAGATCTGCCGCGTCGTCGCGCTCAACACCGACGCGGTCGGCGGCGCGCTCGGGCTCTACATCACGTTCACGGGCAACCCGCGCCAGTTCCAGTTCCAGGACAACCGCGCGTACTACTACGTCGCGCTCGCGATGATGCTGCTCGCCACCGGGGTCGCGGCGTGGATCGAGCGGCATCGCTTCGGCGCCTATCTGGCCGCGATCCGGGACGACGAGGCGGCGTCGGAGGCCCTCGGCGTCGACGCGTTCAAGTACAAGATGCTGGCGATGACGATCTCGTCGTTCCTGACCGGCCTCGGCGGCACGTTCTACGCATTCTACCTCTTCTCGCTCCAGCCGAACGCGGTGTTCGGCATCCCGCTCTCGGTGGAGATCATCATCCGGCCCATCGTGGGCGGGGCGGGGACGCTGCTCGGGCCGATCCTGGGGTCGTTCATCCTGTCGCCGCTCGCCGAGCTGTCGCGCGCCTATCTCCAGGGGAGCGGCTGGTCCGGCGCGCACCTCATCCTCTACGGCGTGCTCCTGGTCGCGGTCGTGCTGTTCCTGCCTCAGGGCGCGTATCCGTACCTCGCGCGGCGCCTCGGCTGGACGGACCATGCCCGCTGACCGCGAGCCGGTGCTCGCCGTCACCGGCCTGTCGAAGCGCTTCGGCGGTCTTCAGGCCGTGCGCGGCGTGACGTTCGATCTGGGGCCGGGTGAGGTGCTGGGCCTGATCGGACCCAATGGCGCCGGCAAGACCACGGCCTTCAACCTGATCTCGGGCTTCCTCGTGCCCGACGCGGGCGACATCCGCCTGGACGGTCATCGCCTCGTCGGGAAGAAGCCCCACGAGGTGTGCCGCCTCGGGCTCGGTCGCACGTTCCAGATCGTGCGGCCGTTTCCGCGCATGTCCGTGCTCGACAACGTGAAGATCGGCGCGCTCGGCCGCCTCCCCGCGATCGGGGCCGCGCGCGAGCGCGCCCGGGCCATCGTCGTCGAGGTCGGGCTCGAGACCAAGATGCACGCGCCGGCGGGAGGGCTCACGCTGGCGGAGCGAAAGCGGCTCGAGCTGGCGCGGGCCCTGGCCACGGGGCCGCGGCTCCTGTTGCTCGACGAGGTCATGGCGGGCCTCAACCCGACCGAGACGGCCGCCATCGTGGATTTGATCCGCGCCATCAACCGATCCGGCGTCGCCATCCTGCTCATCGAGCACAACATGCGCGCCGTGATGTCGCTCTCGCACCGAATCGTCGCGCTGTCGTTCGGCGAGAAGATCGCCGAGGGGCCGCCCGCCGAGGTCGCCAGCCACCCGAAGGTCGTCGAGGCCTATCTCGGCGAGGCGTATGTCCACGCTCCTCCGGCTTGACCGGATCGAGGCGGGCTACGGCGACCTCGTCGCGGTGCGCGAGGTCTCGCTCGAGGTGCGGGTCGGAGAGACCGTCGCGCTGATCGGCGGCAACGGCGCCGGCAAGACGACGACGCTCCGCGCGATCTCCGGGCTCCTCCCCGTCCGCCGCGGAACCGTCGAGTTCGACGGCGCCCGGCTCGACGGGCTGGGATCGGCGGCCATCGTCGCGCGCGGCATCGCCCACGTCCCCGAGGGGCGCCAGCTCTTCCCTTCGATGACGGTGTTGGAGAACCTCGAGCTCGGGTGCCGGTCGGCCGCCGCGCGGGCCCAGAAGGCCGCCACGCTCGACCGGGTGCTCGCGATGTTCCCGCGCCTGGGTGAGCGCCGGCGGCAGCTCGCGGGGACCCTGTCCGGCGGCGAGCAACAGATGTGCGCGATCGGGCGCGCGCTCATGGCGCGCCCGAGGCTCCTGATGCTGGACGAGCCGAGCCTCGGCCTCGCCCCGGTCATGGTGCGGCTCATCTTCGACACGCTCGTGCGGATCAACGCCGAGGGGACGACCCTCCTGCTCGTGGAGCAGAACGTCCTGCGCTCGCTCGAGCTGTGCGACCGCGCCTACGTGCTCGAGAACGGCCGCGTCGCCATCGAGGGCGCGGGCGCGGAGCTGCTCGCGAGCCCGCACGTGAAGCAGGCCTATCTCGGGATGTGAGACGACCTGTGGTATCGTCGCGGATCGTGACGCGCCGATCGGAGTCGTACGCGCGAGGGCGGCGCGCCCCGCAGGAGGAGGACAGCCATGACGAGCCCGATCATCACCGAGGCGCTCCGAACGCTCGTGGACCGCGGCAATCTCACGCGCATCGAGGCGGCCGGGGCCATGGAGGCCATCATGACCGGCGCGGCGACCAACGCGCAGATCGCCGCGTTCCTGACGGCGCTCCGCATGAAGGGCGAGACGGTCGAGGAGCTGATCGGCTTCGCCCAGGTCATGCGCCAGAAGGTCGTCAAGGTGAAGACGCGGGGCGCCGACGTCGTCGCCCAGACCGGCACCGACCGCGAGATGCTCCTCGACACGTGCGGGACCGGCGGCGACGCCTCCGGGACCTTCAACGTCTCGACGGCCACGGCCTTCGTGGTGGCCGGCGCCGGGCTCCGCGTGGCCAAGCACGGCAATCGCTCGGTGTCGTCGCTCTGCGGCTCGGCCGACGTCGTGGAGACGCTCGGCATCAACGTCGAGCTGCCGCCGGCCAAGGTCGCCCAGTGCGTCGACGAGGCGGGCATCGGCTTCCTCTACGCGCCGCTGCTCCACACCTCGATGAAGCACGTGATGGCGGCCCGGCGCGAGATGGGCATTCGCACGGTCTTCAACATGCTCGGACCGCTCACGAACCCGGCGGGCGCGAACGCCCAGGTGATCGGCGTGTACGCGGACACGCTCACCGAGCCGCTCGCGCGTGTGCTCGCCGAGCTGGGCACGATTCGCGCGTTCGTCGTCCACGGGGCCGACGGCCTCGACGAGATCTCGAACACGGGCGAGAGCCACATCTCGGAGGTGCACGAAGGCGTGGTGCGCAGCTCCCGGGTGCGGCCGGAGGACTTCGGCCTCGCCCGCGCGCAGATCGGCGATCTGCAGGGGGGCGACCGCGCCGAGAACGCCGACATCATCCGCCGCATCCTCGGCGGCGAGCAGGGCCCGCGGCGCGACATCGTGCTGATGAACGCCGCGGCCGCCCTCGTCGTCGGCAGCAAGGCCCGCGACCTCAAGGAGGGCGTGTCGCTCGCCGCGCAGTCGATCGACTCGGGCGCGGCGGCGGCGAAGCTCGAGGCGCTGACGGCGCTCTCGCAAAAGCTCGCCGCCGCCTGACCGGTTATCGCCCTCCTGCGCCCGCGCCGTGGCAGTGCTTGAACTTCTTACCGCTGCCGCACGGACACGGGGCGTTGCGGCGGACTGACGTGGCCCGCGCCGCCTGCCTGTCGCCCAGGAACGCGATCAGCCCCGCGTAGATCAGGAGCGCGAAGAACCCTCGGCCCATCAGCTCGAAGAAGTAGTAGAGCCCGTAGAAGAACGGCTGCGCGATCGGCGAGGGCGGCGTCAGGTACACGGGACCCTCGGCGCTCATGATTGCCGATTGCTGCGTCGCCTCCACCGTGACGAGGAACTGCGCGATCTGCGTCACGGTCAGGAGCCCGAGGCCCCACACCAGGGCGCGCCCGCGCTTGCGCCAGCTCCAGCCCGGCGTCGAGACGATGAGCGCGGCGAGCAGGGGCAGGCCGAAATGCTGCGCGCCGACCCACAACGGCTGGGTGACGGGCGCCAGTGTCTGTTGCCGGGGCAGCCACACCCGGCGATGCGCCATGAGCCGGTTGCCGGCGACCTCGTATCGCGTGGCCGGGTCGCGCTCCAGCAGGCTCATGAGCGGCCGGCCGATCAGCGCGAGCGCGTGCGCGTGCACGGGAGCGACGGCGATCCAGGCGAGCGACGCCAGCACGAGCGCTGCGGCGAAGCGGAGCAGAGCGGCCCGCCACCCGGCGCTAAGCGACTGGACGAAGCCGGAGAACCCAGCCGAGCCAGCAGGCGGCGACGACGGCGAGGAAGACGAGCTGCCAGGCATA
>Ga0187894_10003355_pt1 | contig 18014 bp, 17 predicted proteins | sample GBC1701081metaG_FD_136650 | JGI IMG/M metagenome (GOLD analysis project Ga0187894, IMG submission 136650) | White microbial mat communities from a lava cave in the Kipuka Kanohina Cave System on the Island of Hawaii, USA - GBC170108-1 metaG ...
GCTGATGTCCGAAGGCCCGCCGGCCAGAGCCCAGCCGTTCCGCTCATCCGGCCTGCCGACGGCGCCGAAGTAGCCCGCGCGACGATCCGCGCTGTGACGGTGCGGATCCCCTTTGCTACGATGCCCCGGTCATTTCCGATGCACGACGCCTTCGATCGCTTCCAAGGTGCGGCGCGGGAGCGGCGTCACGGCGTTGCCCGGCCCAAAAAACTCGTAATATTATCGTGATGGGCGTTACAAGCTCTGCCCACGGCGCTCTGGCAGAGCGGCCCCTGCCCCGCCTTCTCATCTACCTGCGCAACAAGGCGGTGACCGGCCGTCTGGAGATCATCGACGAAGCCGGCGACACCAGCACCTTGTTCCTGCGCGCCGGCGCGCCCGCGCACGTGGATCGCCCGGACCACCTCGATCGGCTGGACCGGGTGCTCATCGGGTCCAGCGCTCTGTCCGAGAAGAAGCTGCTCGAGATCGAGCCCCTGCGCGCCGCCTCGGGGAAAAGACTGGGCGAGCTGCTGACGGAGCTCGGCATTTTAGAGCGGGACAAGGTCGTGGACGCCCTGAAGCTTCAGCTCCGACGAAAGCTGACGCGTCTCTTCTTTCCCCAGAAGGGGACCTTCGACGTCTTCTTCCACGAGCACGAGCATGGCGCGGGTCACTCCGCCGACGTCACCGTCGACGCCGCGTCGGTGATTTATCCGGGAATCCGAGCAGCGTACACGGAATCGCGCATGTCGCGGGAGCTTGTCGGCCTGGCGGGTCGGATGGTCCGCCTGGTCAACGTCACCCCCGCCGCGCTCCGCCCCATCGGATTTCAGGAAGCCGACGAGGAGACGCTGGCCACTTTGCGCAGGACCGCCATGCGCATCGACAGCATGGCCGCTCTCGACGCCCGCGCAGCGGGGGCGAAGCCGGTGCTGCTCGCGCTCCTTTATCTCAATCTGTTGGAAATCACCGACGCGCCCACGGCGAGCGGCATCTTTCGAGCCGTGACGCCGCGGCCGGCCGCGGGGACCGGCGAAGCCTCGCAGCGCGCCGCCGAGCCCGCGCTCCCGGCGCGCACGACACAGACGCGCCCCGCCGTGACGGCGACCGCCAGCCCGCCCCCGCCCGAAACGGGGCGGCGCACCACGGCGACGCGTCCGGCGGTCTCCGAAACAAAACCCGCGGCGGCCGCCCCTTCGCCCTCTCCACCACCGCCCCCCCCCGCCGCGGCGGCCCCCGCGGCGCGTGAACGGAGCAGCGCCACCATGGCGGCGGTCGTTCCGGTCACGTCTGATCCGCGCGTGCACTTCAAGCGGGGCGAGGTATTCCTGACCGGCGGCGACCTGGCGCGGGCGGCGGAGGCCTTCGCCGCCGCCGCCAAGCTCGCCCCTGAAGAGCCCCTTTATCGTGCGTACCTGGCCTGGACCAAGTTCTGGAACCCCGACGAGTCGCGCGACACGGCCGCCGCCGCGGCCATGAAGGAGTTCACCGACCTGGTCAAGACGCGCCCCGCTTTCGCCCGCGGCTATTACTTCATGGGCCAGATTTATAAATACCAAAAGGAGTTGCCGAAGGCCGAGAAGGCCTTCCGCCTGGCGCTGGAAAAAGATCCCAAGCTCCTGGACGCCGAGCGCGAAGTGCGCCTCATCCAGATGCGCAAGACCAAGTAAGTCGCGTCGAACCCGGCAGAATCCCCTGAAATTGACCGGCCGTGCGGCTCGTGTTACCCGAAAATCAGGCCGCTGCCGCGCAGCCGACCGACGAACGTGAGACGCCGCAGGAGAAGATCCGTGGAGATCCGCAACTCATTGCGGCTCGGAGCCGTCCTGGCGGGGCTAGTGGGAATCAACATCTATGTTTTTTTCTACAAGGACGGCACGGCGCTGCGCGACATCTTCAAGCCATCGTCCACTTCCAAGGCCATGGGCGGCCGAGATTCCGGATTGCCGCCCACCCTCAACAAGCCGCCATCGGGTGCCGCCTCGTCCGGGGGCGCCGCCGCCGGCCCCCCCGCCGCTGCGCCGCCCGCCGGGACACCGGCGTCGGGGGGCTCCCGCGCCGTGGAGGGCAAAATCGGCCCCTCCGACACCCTGGGCGAGATCCTCGCGCGGGAGGGATTCGCTGACGAAGCGGACGACGTGATTCGCGCGCTCGGCAAGCTCTCCGATCCGAAGCTCATCCGCCCGGGCGACGACTACACGGTCACTTTCGACGACGAAGGCGCGCCAGAAAGCTTCGAGTACCGGCCGAACCCCGTGCTGCTCTACCGGGTCGAGCGCCCCGAGGCCGGCGGCCCCTGGCAGGCGACGCGCGACGAAAAGCCGCTCGACGTGAAGGTGACGGAAGCCGCCGGAGTCATCGAATCGTCTCTTTACGAATCAGTTCAGAAGTCCGGCGAGGCCAGCGCGCTGGTTTCGCTGCTGGTGGACATCTTCGCGTGGGACGTGAACTTCTACATCGACACCCATCCAGGTGATCAATGGAAGGTGATGGTCGAAAAGCAATCACTGGGCGGTCAATTCTATAAGTACGGAAACGTGCTGGCGGCCGAGTACAGCGGCAAGGCGGGGACGTTCCGAGCGTTTTATTGGAAACCACCGCACACACCCACCGCCGCCGGGCGCTACTACGACGAACGGGGGCAGGCGGTGGCGAAGACCTTTCTCAAGACGCCGCTCCGCTTCGTGCGCATCAGCTCGAAGTTCGATCGCAAGCGGTTCCATCCCATCTTGCACAGGGAAAAAGCGCACCTGGGCGTCGACTATGCCGCTCCGACCGGAACACCCATCTGGTCGTCCGCCAACGGGCGCGTCGTCGAGGTCGCCGCGAAGCGCGGCTCGGGAAATACCGTCGTGATCGCCCACGCCGGGGGCCTGACCACGCGCTACTATCACCTGTCGCGGTTCGCGCGCGGATTGAAAGCCGGACAGACTATCCGCCAGAAGGACGTGATCGGCTACGTAGGGGCGACCGGCCTGGCCACGGGCCCCCACCTTCACTTCAGCGTCACCCGGAACGGCGTCTTCGTGGATCCCGGCAAGCTTCAGGTCAGCCGCGAAGCCCCCGCCCCCGATCGCGCGGCCTTCCTGGAGGCCGTCAAGCCGCGGGCCGCCGCTCTGCGCGACCTTCGGCCCGGAGCCGTCGCCCGTCGTCCGTAAGGACGGCGCCCGCGCTGCACGCCCGCCCGCGGCGCGTATACTCAAGAGAGATGCTTCGGTTCCTTCTCGGTCTCATCAAGGGCGCGGCCGTGGGTGTCGCCGTCGGCGGGGCCGCCTACAAGCTTGGAATCGGCGGCGGCGCACTGGCGTACGTCGTGTGCGGGTTGACCGCCGGGCTGGCGGGTATCGTTTGCGGCAAGCCCCTCTGGCGGCAAGAAACCTTGTGGACGCCGCTGCTCAAGGGCGTGGTTGGCTTTCTGGTGGGACTCGGCCTTTACTGGGTTGCGCGCAAGGCGCTGGGCGGCGCGTCCTTGGCCATGGCCACCGACATGGGCGCCCCCGATCGTCCCCTCGTGGAGATTCCGTTCCTGGTGGCGCCGCTCATCGCCATGATCTACGGCATCTTCGTCGAGGTGGACGACGCGGGTACCTCCGCCGGCAAGCCGGCCGCCCCGCCCGCCGCCGGCAAGCCTGCGGTTAGAAGCTAACGCGGCTACGCCGCTCGCGGGGGAACGCGAGCTCCTGGAAAGCGGGCCGCCGGCTGATTCTCACGGTCACGGACCGCGCCGCCTTACTATCCGTCCGGTGAAGCCACGGCCTGGTGTCCTGCAAGGCGTGCTTCTGATGATGGCAGCGATGGCGGCGGGCAGCGTGTCCGCCGAGCCGGCGCGGCTGACCCTGCGCGCGGAGGCGGGCGCCGAGTACGACACCAACACCGAGCGCGCCGAGATCGTAGACGGGGCGTCGGTTCCGGCGCGGGTCGCCTCGCCGCTGGGACGGATGGTCGTGCAGGGGGGGGCGGCTGGATTTCCTGGCCGGCGACACGAGCTTTCGTTGACCGGATTGGCGGCGGCCAAGCTGTTTATGGCGGACGCCGCGACCTCCGAGGACGTGCTGGTGGTCAGCGGCGGCGGCCACTATCACCTGCGGGCGGGCGAGCGTCTGTCCGTGGGAGCGGCGGCCAGCTACTACGACGCCTTCCAGCGTGGGCGGAGCGACGCCCGCGACTTTCGTTCCGCGGCGGCTTTCGCACGAGCGATGGTGCAGGCGGGCGCGGGGGGCGCGTTGACGGTGGCCGCCGGCTGGCGACGGCTTACGTTCAAGCCCGACCGCGATTTTGACTTCGACGCGCCCGCCGGATCGATCGAATACGATCACCTGCTTCCGGGCGCGGACGGGGGCGCGGAGTGGGAGCTGAGCGTCGGCGCCAGCGCGGAGCAGCGGCGCTTCGCGGGCCGACGGATGGTGCTGGCGTGCGCGCTGCCCGCGTGTACGCCGATGCCCGGCGCCGGTCAGCGCGCGGACCTGTTCGCCCTCGCGCACGCGGGCGTGACCCGCGTGGGCGCTCTCCTGGCGGGAGCCCGCTATGCGTTGAACCTGAACCGCTCGAACAGCTACGGGGAGGGCCTGCTGCGCCACATGGTTCAGATCCGCGCCGCCGTCGAGCTGCCCGGCAGTGTCTACCTCGCCGCGCGCGCGGACGTCATCTACACGACCTACTTCGACCGGGTCGTGGTGGCCCGCAGCGCGCAAATGATGTTCGTCAGCATCGAGGACGAGTCGCGCAACAGCCTGCAGCTCGAAGCCACCCGCGATCTCGGCCGCCACGTCCAGGCCATCGCGCGCTACGCCGTCTACGGCCGCGCCTTCGGCATCAGCCTGGTCGACTACCGCCGCCAGACCGCCTCCCTGGCGGTTGCATTTTGGCTGGACCGCTGAGCCCGATCAGTTCTACGAGACCCTGGATTGCTCAATTCTGATGTTGACATGTGATCAATCAAATTGCATAGTTTGTAACTATGTGGATTAAAAGAGATTTACTGTCCGTCCTCAGGCGGACGACAGCCGAAAGACCGGCCGTGGTGGTCACGGGAAGCAGACAAGTTGGCAAGAGCAGCCTCCTCGAGCACAGCTTTCCTGATCACCGGCGGATAGCGCTGGATCTACCCGCGCTCGCCGACGAAGCCGAGTCCTCGGGCGAGCAGTTCCTGGAGCGGTACCCGCCCCCCGTCATCATCGACGAGATCCAGTATGCGCCCCGCCTCCTGCGGCACATCAAGGCGGCCATCGATGCGCGGCGTGCCGAGAGCGGCCTGTTCCTGCTTACCGGTTCGCAGAAGTTCGCGCTGATGGAAGGGATCGCCGAAAGCCTGGCCGGCCGGGTCGGGATAGTGGAGATGCACTCGCTCTCGCTCCACGAGATCGAGACCGCGCAGGGTCGACCGCTCGACCGCGCGCGCGTCCTGGATGCCATCGTCACCGGCGGATACCCGGAGATTCATGCGCGCGCGCTGGAACCGCAGCGCTTCTACGCCGACTACGTCGCCACCTACCTCGAGCGGGACGTCCGGCAGGCCCTTGCCGTGCGCAACCTGCGCGACTTCGATCGCTTTTTGCGGCTGTGCGCGCTGCGTTCGGGGCAGATCCTATCGCACACGTCGTTGGCCGGGGACGTCGGACTGGCCCCGAACACGATCCGGTCGTGGATGAGCGTCCTCGAAGCCTCGGGCATCGTCATGCTGCTGCCTCCGTACTATCGAAACCTGGGTAAGCGGCTGGTCAAGACGCCGAAGCTCTACTTCATGGACACCGGGTTGTGCTGCTTCCTGGCGGGCATCGATTCGCCCGAAACTCTGGCGAAGAGCGCTCTTCTGGGCCCGCTGTGGGAGACCTTGGTCCTCGGCCAGCTCGTGCGAACCTTGGCCCGAGCCGGCCGCCGACCGGACGTCTACTTCTATCGCGACTACTACGGGGCGGAGGTCGACTTCGTGATCCCGGTCGGCGAGAAGCTTCGCCTCTACGAATGCAAGTGGGCGGAGAGCCCCCCCTTGCGGCCGCGCGGATTCGCCGAGCTGGAGCGGCTGCTCGGGCAGGACGGCGTGGTCAGTCGCAGCATCCTGGTACCCGAACGCGGCCATCGCGAGGTCGACGGCACGATCATCGAGGACTGCGTAGAAATCCATAGCCTCGCGAAGAGCTGACGCTCAGTCCGACGCTCCTTTGGCGGCGAGGGTGCGCTGCACCACGTGGGCGGCGCCGCGAACGTCGGCGGCGTAGAAGCGGGCGCGGAGCCGTAGGACCGCCGCGTCGTCGAGATCGCCGGACCGACCGAGGGCGCGGCGGCGTAGCTCGGCGGCGCGTTGGGTGAGGATCGCGGCGGCGACGGAGAGGTTGAGGCTGCGGGTCATGCCCGACATGGGGATCGCGATCGCCGCGTCGGCGCCGGCGACCGCTTCGGGCGTCAGGCCCGCGTGCTCGTTCCCGAACAGCAGCGCGGCCGGACGGCCGAAGTCGAGCTGGTCCACGGACGCCGCGGCACCGGGGACGGCGGCGTACAGCGCGAAGCCGTCGTCGCGAAGGACGCGCAGGTAGTCGTCGATGCGTCGATGGCGGACCACGTCCAACCACTTCTCGCAGCCTTGGGTCACGGCCGCGACGGCGACGAAGGGCTCGATGCTCTCGACCACGTCGACCCGCTGCACTCCAAACGCCTCACAGCTTCGCAACACGGCGGCGCCGTTGTGGGGATCGTGCAGGTTCTCGATGGCGACGCGCAGCCCACCCAGACGGTGCGCGACGGCGTCGTCGATGCGCTGGCGGCGCTCGTCGAGCAGCAGCGGCGAGAGCGCGGCGCACACCACCGTGGGATCGACGGCCGCTAGATCGAGGGTCACGAGTCACGCCTCCCGAAGTTTCACCACCGAGACGGCGGCGCAGAGCGCGCCGATCGCGAAGAAGTAATAGTTGCAGAAGGCCTGCTTGTTGAACGAGAAGAACGCCAACGAGGTGACGCCGACCGCGGCGCCGCAGCCGGCCGGTGTCGCCGGAAAGCGGCGGAGAGAGAGCACCATCGCACCCGCGGCGGCCAGGAACGCGACGGCCGAAGGTGGCTTCCCGCCGACGGAGCGGGCCCAAAGCGCGAGGTAGCTGAGCGCGTCGGAGCGGAATGGCTGATCGAATTGCAGCGCGACGACCGAGCGGAAGAACGCCCGGGGCGCCCATAAGGCGAGCGGGAGGGTGAGGACCAGCACCACCGCACCCGCCTTGGCGAGCAGCGCGAGGGCACGTCGAAGCCGGCGCGGACCCTCGTCGACCAGCAGCCATACCGCGGGGACCATCAGCGCCAGATATTGTTTGCTGGCCAAGAGAACCCCGAGGGCGATGGGGAGAACGCGGGGAGCGCGTACGGCGGCAAATAGCGCCGCGGCGAGCAGCATGACGAGGAGAGGCTCGGTCCAGCTCATCTGCAGGACGAAGAAGGCGCGGGGCGAAAAGAGCATCACCGCCGCGGCCAGGGCGGCCACCCGGCCCGGGCGCGCGTACGCCAGGAAGGCGCCCGCCGCCGTGAGCGACGCGAGGTACGCGTAGCGCAGGTCGCCCGCCAGGAGCCGCGCCGGCAGAACGAAGAAAAGCGACGACGGCGGGTATGGAAAGCCGAACTGGAGCTTCCCGTCGGCCACCAACCCCGGGCCGTAGAAGCTCGTGTCCGGGTGATAGATGTTGGGGAATGTAATCGTGTAGGGGTTCGTGCCTCGCGCGAGAGCATTGAGGGCGTTGTGCTGAAACACGAAGACGTCGATGCCCGGGTGGGCATGCCGAATGACCCAGACGCCGAGGGCGAAGTGCACCGCCAGCAGCAGCGGCACGTGCCAGCGGGCCAGCAGGCGAACCCGGAAGGTGATGGCCGCTCCCAGGATCAAGGCGGCGGCGAGCGCGACGTAGACCGGCGACGCCTGCTCAGGCGCCACGCGCAGATCGAAGGCGATCGGGCGCCGCCCCAGCTCCGCCAGCTGGATGAGAAGCGCCACGCCGAGGAAAGCGACCAGGGCGGCTCCGGTGATGTGGCTCCGCGCGGCGCGACGCGACGAGGCCGCCGCCAGGGCGGCCACCAGGACCACGGTGAGGAGCCCGAGCGCGAGAGGATGGAACTGGCCGTCGTTGACCTGGACCGCGAAGCCGGCGCCCGCCGCGGCGGCCGCCAGGAGCAGCGCCTGCGCCGGCGCGAGATCGCCCTGCCCTGCCTGCATCAGTCCGACAGCCCGACGCGGCGGCCCTCTCGAAGCAGCACGACAAGAAAAACCGGCGCGCCCACCAACGCCGTCCACAAGCCCACGGGGGGCTCGCCGGCCGAGAACACGGTGCGCGACGCGGTGTCGCATACCACCAGCAGCACCACCCCCACCAGGCCCGACGCCGGCAGAAGCAACCGGTGATCGGCGCCCACCAGGCGGCGGGAAATGTGCGGCGCCAGCAGCCCCACGAACGCGACCGGTCCCACGGCCGCGACCGCGGCCCCCGTGACCAACGACGCGGCTCGGTGGAGAGCGCGGACGGTGGCGGGCACGTCCAGGCCCAGGCCGGCGGCGGATTCGTCCCCCAGCGCAAGGGCGTTCAGCGCGCCCGAGCGGCGCACCAGATACGCGTATCCCCCGACGCAGAGGGGCGCACAGACGGCCAGCACGTCATAACGCGCCAGGTCCAGGCTGCCGAGCATCCAGCGCAGCATACGCGGCGACGTCGTGGGATCGCCGAAGTGCTGCAGAAACAGGATGGCCGACGACGCCAGCACGCTGACCACGATGCCGCCGAGCAGCAGCGCCCCTGGAGATGACGCGCCCGCGACGCGGCCCAAGCGATCGACGGCGGTCATGGCGGCCAGCGCGCCCGCCAGCGCGGCGGCCGGAACGACCAGCCCTCCGGGCAGCACGTGCTCGAGCCCGAGGGCGATCACCAGCGCCGTCGCCAGCGCGGCCCCCCCCGAGATGCCCACCGTGTAAGGATCGGCCAGCGGGTTGCGCAGCAGGCCCTGCAACGCGGCCCCCGATACACCCAGGGAAAGGCCCGCGAGCACGGCGCCCAGGACGCGGGGCAGGCGCGCCATGAAGAAGATCAGCGAGCTCACGTCGTCCGCCGAGGACGTCGGGGTCGGTCCGCGCCCGACGCCGAGGACGTCGGCGGGGGACAGCGCGGTCGCTCCGATCCACGGAGCCACGACCGCCAACCCGAGCGCGACGGCGGCCAGCAATCCCAGAACACGCGCGGCGCTCCCGGCTGTCACCCCGGGCGAGTCGGGTTCGATCAAGGAATCACCCTCCGCGGCACGACCAGCGGAGCGCGATCCGCGAGCTGCATCACGGTGAGATCGATGCCGAAGGCGCGCGACAAGACGCCCGGGACCAGCACCTCGGCCGGCGGCCCATCGGCCACGACGGCGCCCTCCGCGAGCAGGATGAGCCGGCCGCACACACGCGCCGCCAGGGTGAGATCGTGGCTCACCAACACCAGCGCCATCCCGCGCCGCTCGACGACGGTGATCAGGCGTTCGGCGATCATCCACTGCGCGCGCAGATCCAGCGCCGCCGTCGGCTCGTCGAGCAGGACGCCGCGCCCCGCCTGGGCGAGCGCCTGGGCGAGCACCACCAGGCGTCGTTCGCCCCCCGAGAGCGCGTGGAAGGATCGCGGGCCCAGGACGGAGGCGCCCACCTCTTCCAGGGCGGCGTGCGCCGCGGCGACGTCGTCGGGCGTATCGAAAGCCCACGTGGACGGCCCCGCCGCGCGATGAGCGGCCCGGCCCAGCAGCACCACGTCGAGCGCGGTCAGGCCGACGGCGGGCCGAAGCTCCTGAGGCAGGTACGCCACCTGGCGCGCGATGGCGTAGCGCCTGAGCGACAGCACCTCCCGCCCGTCGATCCGCACCGTGCCCGAGATTGCGGGACACAACCCGATCAGACCTCGCAGCAGCGTGGACTTCCCCGCGCCGTTCGCACCGATGATGCCGACGCGCTCGCCTGCCGCGATCCCGACGCTCACGCCCTGCAGCACGACCCCCCGGGCGGGGTAGCCGAACGTCGCTTCGCGCGCTTCGAAAAAGGGCGGCGGCGATCGCGGCGACGCCGCGCCGGCCGCTTCATCCGCCATCGGGCGCTCCGTCGCTCGGGTGAAGCCAGCCCGCCAGGCGCCGCGCGGCCAACCCGACGCGCGGCCCGGGCACCGCGATGCGGTGCTCCCACACGGAGATCACGCGGCGACGCTCACCGCCGGGCAGCGGGCCGAGCTGGGCCCAGACTGCCTCCGCGTCGGGATCCTTCGTCGAGTCCAGGATCACCTGGGGCGCCCGGCGCAGCAGCTCCTCGACGCCGACGCGCGCGGCTCCCGGTTTGACGTCGTCGAATACGTTCTGGCCGCCCGCCATCTCGACCAGCTCGGCCAGAAAGCTCGCGCGACCGGCCACGTAGATGTCGGTCAGCGATCCCGGACGTCGATCCAAAACGAACGCGGTCCGCGGGCGAGGGCGGCCACGGACCGACGCCTCGACCGCCGCGAGCTCATCGCGGATGCGGCGGCGGAGCCGCGCCGCTCCGTCGGTCCTGTGCGTGGCGTCTCCCACCGACGCCACCGCCGCGTCCAGGTCGCTCAGCGACTCGGCGGGGATGATCGCCGTCCGCACGCCGGCGCGCTGCAGGCGATCCGCCGCCGTGCGGAACGTCTTGACCATGATCACCAGGTCCGGACGCAGCGACAGGATCTTTTCGAAGTTCGGATTCAGGAGGCCGCCCACCCGAGGCAGGGAGGTCGCCTCCACCGGAAATTCGACGAAGTCATCGACCCCGACGATCAGAGGGCCGGCCCCGATGGCGAAGGCGATCTCGGTCAGGCTGGGAGCCAGCGCAACCACTCTCCGCGGCGCGGCGCCGGCCGTGTCCACCGCCCCCGGCGCGTCCGGCCGCGCGAATACCGTTTCGCGGCGGCAAGCGCACGCCAGCAGAAGCAGGGCCATCCAGACGCACCCGAGAGCGGCGGCGCGGCACACGGGATCCTGGTATCCGCCCGAGCGCGCCCGGTCAAACCAGAACCCGCGGCGGTTATAGTCGCGCCGTGATTCGCGACAGCGACGCTCGGAAAGCCATCGTCGAGATCGGCCGCCGGCTCTACCAAAAGAACCTCATCGCCGCGGGTGACGGCAACATATCGGTCAAGGTCGCGCCCGATCGGATCCTGGTCACCGCGTCGGGCACGCACAAGGGATTCCTCGCGCCCGAGGATCTGGTCACGGTGGACCTCGCCGGGCGCGCGATCGCCCCCCGGGGACCGCGGCCGTCGTCAGAGCTCCTCATGCACACCCTCTGCTACGCGGAGCGCGCGGAGTGCGGCGCCGTGGTCCACGCGCATCCGCCCATGGCGGTCGCCCTCGCGCTGGCCGGCGTGCCCCTGACCGACTGCGTGCTGTCCGAAGCGTGCCTCGCGCTGGGAGAGGTCCCGACGGCGCCATACACCACGCCGACCACCGACGAGGTTCCGCGCGTCCTGCGCGACTACGTCCGCCGCGCCAATGCCATCGTGATGGCGCGCCATGGCGCCCTGACCCTCGGCCGCTCGCTGGACGAAGCGTGGCGCCGCATGGAGACGCTGGAGCACACCGCCCGCACCATCATCGCGGCGCGCGCGCTGGGCCCGGTGACAGCCCTGCCGCCGGGCGACGCGCGCAAGCTGGACGCCGTGGCCAATAGCTTCGGCATCGAACGCCCCCAACCCGAAGGCAGCAACGACACCGAGCCCGACGACGACGCCGCCGCCGTCGAGCGCATCGTCACCGAAGTGATGCGCCGCCTCCGGCCGCCCCGGCCGGCGCGTTGATCCGCCGCGCCCCGCCCGCCGCGCCCTGCCCGTCAACGCCAGGGAGCCGGCAATATCGGCGGCCGCTCGAGCGCGCGCCGCGTGCGCTGCAGCTCGATCTCGCTGATGAGGATCGCCGGCGCCACCGTGGACACCGGGACGTAGCCCGATTCCGCCCCACAAAATCCGTTGAAGACCCCGCTGGCATCCGACGTGGCCACGATGCGGTTCAACGATCCGATGGGCGTCCCGACGAACTCCACGCCGCGCACCAGCGTCTCTTTTCCCGTCGTCGCGTCCACGCGGTACACGATGCGCGGCATCCCCTTGAACGCCTGAAAATCGTAGGTCGTGGTGTTGGTCTGGCCGCCGCTGATGTCGGCGATGACGAGGCCGAACGGCTTCTTCTGGCGGCGGACCTCCGCCAGCAGCATCTCCTTGAGCTTGGCGTAAGGGACGGCCTTGCTTGACCGCACCATGGTGCTGGCCATGCGCCCGATGGGATCCAGCGTCCCCTCGGACCGCCCGTGCCCGTTCGACCGCGGCACATCTTTGACCGGCGTGCGCGACTTCAAGTAGCTGCGCAGCACGCCCTTTTCCACCAAGGTGACCGGCCGCGCCTCCACGCCTTCGTCATCGAAGCGGTAGCGCCCATTCAGGGTCACGCTGCCTACCTTGTTGACGGTCGGATCGTCGACCACGCTGATGAACGCCGGGAGGATGGGTTTGCCCACCTGGCCTTTGAAGGTGGCGCCCTCCTTGTTGTCGTTCTGCCGCTCGCCCTCCAGACGGTGCCCCAGCGCCTCGTGAAAGAAGACGCCGGCGGCCTCGGGCAGCAGGATGGCGGGGCCGTTAAACGGATCCAGCATGGGCGCGTCGCGTAGCGCCTTGACCTCGGCCGCCAGCAGCGCGGCGGACTTCAGCAGGGCGGCATCATCGGGCATCTCCGCTTCCGAGCCGCCATAGAAGCTCTTGAAGTGCTGCACCAGCAGACCGTCCCGCGCGCGCGCCGTCCCTGTCAGATGCAGGCCATAGATCAGACGCTCGGTCACCAACTCGGCGCCCTCGGTGGTCAAGACGTAGCGCGTCTGATGACTGACGGACAGCTTCACCTGCGCGTCGAACAGCTCGGGGTACTGCTTGAACACGGCCGAGACCCGCCGCAAGCGCGCCGCCCACGCATCGCGGTCGACTTTGACGGCCAGCGGTGGATCGATCGCCCGCGCCGGCTCCTCGCGCGAAAAGCTGGCGACGGTTTCGTCCTCGACCATGTTGGTGACGCGGCTGCCCCGCTTCTTGTGCAGGAGCGATAACGCTTTCTTGTATTTGTTGTCGGTCTGCAGCCACAGCGCCGCGCGCAGGACGTCCGGATCGTCGTCGATGGGCGCCTCGGCCGTCGGCTCGTATCGGTCGAAGTCGTCCATGTCGAACATCTTGTCCGGAGAATCGTCCGCCGTGTTGTCGAACTGGTAGCTGCCCGCGCGGACCTCCACCGCGACGTGACGCGCGCCCTGGTGATCGTTTTCGTAGATCGCGCCGAACCGCGCGGAGACCTGGTGCTCGTCGTAGTCGCGCAGCAGATAGCGGATGAAGTAAGGCGGCTCCTCGCCCGCCAGCTTCAGTCGCACCTTCGAGCGAGCGAGCTCGTCCCGCAGCGCGCCCAGGACCACCAAGCGAGCATCTGCCTTCGCCGCACCTGTCGACGCGGCGGCACCGGCCGCCCCGGTCGCGGCCGCCTTGGAATCGGCGCTCGCGGCCCCACCCGGGGCGCCGGCGGACAACGCCATCACGACGGCGATCACGCGAAGGGCGCGTGCCATCAGATCTTCAGCGCGCGCATCCGCTCGACCGCCTCCGACAGGCGGGCCTTATCGGCGCATACGGTCAGCCGGACGAACCCTTCCCCGGCGCTGCCGAAGCCGGTGGCCGGCGTGGCGACGACGCCCGCGTCGGTGAGAAGCCGCGCCGTGAAGTCGAGCGAGGTCATGCCCGCCGGGTTGCCCACCAGGCAGTAGAAGCTGGCCTTCGGCGTGATGACGTCAAACCCCGCGCGCGCGAGCCCCCCGCACAAGACGTCGCGCCGCTCCTGGTAGATGGCCCGCTGCTTCGCGACGCACGCCTGATCCCCCGTGAGCGCGGCGATGGCGGCGCGCTGGACGGCGTCGAAGCAGCCCGAGTCGACGTTGGTCTTCACCTGACCGAGGCCCCCCACCAGCGTCGCGTTACCGCACGCCCAGCCCACGCGCCAGCCGGTCATGTTGTAGGTCTTCGACAGCGAATGGAACTCGATGCCCACGTCGAGGGCGCCCGGAGTTTCCAAAAACGAGGGCGGCGGCGCCTCGTAGTACATCTCGCTGTACGCGAGATCGCTGGCCACGATGATGTCGTGGCGGCGCGCGAAGGCGACCACCTTTTCGTAGAAGCCGGGCGCGGCCAGGGCGGCGGTCGGGTTGTTGGGATAGTTGATCCATAGGATCTTCGCTCGGCGCGCGACGTCGGCGGGAACCGCGTCCAGGTCGGGAAGGAAGCCCGCCGCACGCCGCAGCGGCAGGAAATAAGGCTCGCCGCCCGCGAAGCGGGTGAGCGTGGCGTACACCGGGTACCCGGGGTCGGGGCACAGCACGACGTCGCCCGGGTTCACGAAGGCAAACGGGAAGTGTGCGATCCCCTCCTTCGAGCCGATGACACACACCACCTCGCGGCCGGCGTCGACGGTGACGCCGAAGCGCTTCTTCATGAACGTGGCGGCCGCCTGACGAAAATCCGCCATGCCCACATAGGATGGATACCGGTGCGTGCCAGCGTCCCGCGCGGCCAGCGCCAGCGCCTCGACGATATGGGGCGGCGTCGGCAGATCGGGATCCCCGATGCCCAGATCGATGAGGTCCTTACCCTTCTTGCGCTCCTCCGCCTTGAGCGCGTCGATCTTGGCAAAGAGGTAGGGCGGCAGCTCGCTGATGCGCCGGGCAAGCTCGATCTTCATGGCGAAGGGTCTAGCCGAACGCGGCGGGCGAGACAAGCAGCGCGAACGCGCATGGGCCCGCCTGCGGTTCAGGTGGATCGTGGCAGGCTAATAGTGGTATAGCGCGCGGCAGAAAAAGGGAGGAGAACGCCATGACGAAGCCAATTCCAGAGGGTTACCACTCGATCACGCCGGTCCTCATGGTCGACGGAGCGGCCAAGGCCTTGGAGTTCTACAAGAAGGCGTTCGGAGCCGAAGAGCGGGCGCGCATGCCCGCTCCAGACGGGAAGATCGCCCACTGCGAATTCAAGGTGGGCGACTCGATCATCATGATGTCCGACGTCATGCCGGGATTCGGCGCGGCCACCAAGGCCAGCCTCTACATGTACGTGTCCGACTGCGACGCCGTTTGGAACCGCGCCCTGGCGGCCGGCGGCAAGACCAATATGCCCATGGAGGACGCGTTCTGGGGCGATCGCTGCGGCACCCTGGAGGATCCGTTCGGGAACAAATGGACCATCTCCACCCACAAGGAAGACGTGTCGCCGCAGGAGATGGAAAAGCGCGCCGCCACCTTCATGGCCAAGATGGCATCGACGGCAGAGAAGAAGTAGGCAATGGCACAAGAACCAGCGAAGCCCACGGAGCCGCCCGCCATCCCCGAAGCGACGTGCAGCGTCGCCAAGTGCAAGCAGTCGGTCCGCGCCAAGGGCCTCTGTCGCAAGCACTTCATGGGATGGCGGCGCGGCGACGTCGGTAAAAAGCACCGTTACAAAATCTGTAGCAAGGAAGGATGCCGCAAACCGCGCACGCTCGGCAGCCTATGTACCGAGCACACAAACAAAGGCGAACCCGCCGCCGCTTGATTAAGAGAGCGGCGTACGGCGCCGTTTGGTTCTAGATCTTCGGAAGCGGTGCAGAAGATTGTAATTAGGGGGGGGGCCAAGCTGCGCGGCGAGATCCGCGTGTCCGGTTCGAAAAACGCCGCGCTGCCTATCCTGGCTTCCACGCTGCTCGCTTCCGGTCGGTCCACCGTGCGCAACGTCCCCCAACTGGGGGACGTCCGCACCATGAAGCGCCTTCTCACCACGCTGGGCGCCGAGGTGGACGGCGACGGCACCACGGCCATCGACACGGCGCGTGTCCGCAACTTCGAGGCGCCTTACGACCTGGTCAAGACCATGCGGGCATCGGTCATGGTGCTGGGGCCCTTGGTGGCGCGCCACGGCCAGGCGCGCGTCTCGCTGCCGGGCGGTTGCGCCATCGGCGCGCGGCCCATCGATCAGCACCTCAAGGGCCTGGCCGCCATGGGCGCGCGCATCGAGCTGGCGCACGGATACGTCACAGCCAAGGCGCGCCGCCTGCGCGGGGCCACCATCGTGTTCGATCTGGTCACCGTGACCGGGACCGAGAACCTGATGATGGCGGCCGCGCTGGCCAACGGCCCCACCACCCTGGAGAACGCCGCGCGCGAGCCGGAAGTGGAGGAGCTGGCGCACGCGCTGAACAAGATGGGGGCGCGGATCCGCGGAGCGGGTACATCGGTCATCACCATCGAGGGCGTCGCCGAGCTGGCGCCCCTGGAGCACGCCGTCATCCCCGATCGCATCGAGGCGGGCACCTTGCTGGTCGCGGCGGCCATCACGCGCGGCAACGTGCTGGTGCGCGACTGCCGGCCCGAACATCTGGAGGCCGTGCTGGCCAAGCTGCGCGCGGCCGGCGCCGACGTCACCGTCGAGGGCGAAGGCGTGCGCGTGCGGGCGCGCGGCGAGCTGCGGCCGGCCGACATCGCGACGCAGCCGTTCCCCGGCTTCCCCACTGACATGCAAGCGCAGTTCATGGTGCTGGCCAGCGTCGCGCGCGGACAGTCGGTGCTGTCCGAGACCATCTTCGAGAACCGGTTCATGCACGTCCCCGAGCTGCAGCGCATGGGCGCCGACATCGTCATCGACGGGCGAACCGCCATCGTGCGAGGGCCGAGCCGGCTGACCGGCGCCACCGTGATGGCGACTGACCTGCGCGCCTCGGCGTGCTTGGTGCTGGCGGGGCTGATCGCCGCGGGCACCACTGAAATCCTGCGCATCTATCATCTCGACCGCGGTTACGAAAGCTTGGACCGCAAGCTGCGCGCGCTGGGCGCCGACGTGCGGCGCGCCAAGGGAGGCCCATGAGGCGGCTCGACGGAAGCCCCGGATCTGACGCCGGCTGCAGCCGTGACGACGGTGACCGCGTCCTGACGCTGGCGCTGCCGCGCGGCCGCATCCTGGACGAGGCCATCCCGCTTTTCCGCCGCGCGGGCATCGACCTGTCGCCGGTGGCGCAGGCGCGGGCCGGGCGCCGGTTGGTGATCGCCATAGACGGCGAGGCCCTGCGCGTCCTCATCGTACGTGACACCGACGTGCCGGCGTACGTCGAGCACGGCGTGGCGGACGTGGGCATCGCCGGACGCGACGTCCTGGAAGAGCAGGATCGCGACCTCTACGAGCCGCTGGACCTGGGGATCGGACGCTGCCGCATGGTGGTGGCCGAGCCCGAGGGACGCCCGGTGGACGAGTCGGCGCAGGTGCACCTGCGCTACGCCACCAAGTTCCCGGAAATCACGCGGCGCCATTTGCAGGCGCGCGGCACCGTGGCGGAGATCATCAAGCTCTACGGCTCGGTCGAGATCGCCCCGCTGGTGGGCCTGGCGGACCGCATCGTCGATCTGGTGTCGTCGGGCGAAACGCTGCGCCAGCACCACTTGCGCGAGGTGGAGACCATCCTGCAGGTCAGCGCCCGCGTGTGCGTGGGACGCGCCGCCGCCAAGCTGCGCGCCGACCGCATCGATGACCTCATCACTCGGCTCGCGCGCGCCGTGTCCGCCTCCGGCTCCGCCCTTGCGCCTAGAAGAAAACCGCGCTCGGCGCGACAATAGGCGGCCGCGTGCCCGACGTAGACCTTCGCGACGACCTTCGAACCGGCCTTAGGAGACACCCGCGCGTCGCTTACCAGGGATTCTTCGAGGATCCCGCGGCCTGCGCCCGGTTGGCCGAGACCCTCCCGCGCTTCATCCCATTCGGCGGCGCCGCCTACCAAGGCGCGCTTTGGGTCCTCGACTGGGACCATCGGCTTCCATCCCAAACGCTGATTCTGCGCCTGCACGCTTACTACGATGCCGTCTCGCACCAGAAAGGGCTGGCCGCTTTCGAGGGGGTCGCCCAGCGGATCGATCGCGAATACGTCTACCCGGAGTTCGACGTAGTCGACTTCGCAGGCCTGCCCGCCGACGAGTTCTATGAAGTCGCCATCGACCCCGACGA
>Ga0187894_10003356_pt1 | contig 18013 bp, 15 predicted proteins | sample GBC1701081metaG_FD_136650 | JGI IMG/M metagenome (GOLD analysis project Ga0187894, IMG submission 136650) | White microbial mat communities from a lava cave in the Kipuka Kanohina Cave System on the Island of Hawaii, USA - GBC170108-1 metaG ...
CCGCCGCCGCCACGCGTTCTGGCGCCTTTACGGGTTGTATCTGCCCGACGAAGTGTTGAAGAAGATTTACTACAAGAATGCGCTGAAGCTGGCGCCGGGAATGAACGCCGGGCAATTTCCACAATAAATCGAAACACGTTGCGTCGGCTCGCTACCGCTCGCGACGCCGATTCAGCCCGAATCTTGGAATAAGTCATCTCTGCAATCACGAAGGAGTCTGCTATGGAATTCGATCTTGATGAAGCAATGGCCGCGCTGTCTCGGACGCCCGCGGCTTTAAATGCGATGTTGAACGGCCTGCCTCGAAATTGGGTGGAAAACAACGAGGGTCCCGAAACCTGGAGTCCGTACGATGTCGTCGGACATCTGATTCACGGTGAGCGAACCGATTGGATTCAGCGGGCGAAGATCATCCTCGAACATGGCGAGGCGCGCCCGTTCGATAAATTCGACCGCTTCGCGCAATTCGAAGAGAGCAAGGGCAAAACGCTTGAAGCGCTGCTCGACGAGTTCGCCGCGTTGCGCGAGCGGAGCCTGACGACGCTGCGCGAGATGAAAATCAGCGCGGACGACCTCCGGAAGACCGGCCAACATCCCGCCTTGGGAAGAGTAATGTTGAAAGAGTTGCTGGCGACCTGGGTGACGCACGACCTGGATCACATCGCGCAGGTGGCCAGAACGATGGCGAAACAATACGCGGCCGAAGTCGGGCCGTGGCAGGCGTACATCTCAATTCTCCACGACAGGACCCGATAAAATTACCAATGGCGGCATTAGGGGAAGGAACTATCGTCGCTTTCTTTACCCCTCACTCGTACTTTGATACGTAGAGCAGGTTGCGATAATCAACCAAGCCGATCTGCAACCGTCTCAGCCAACCATTTCGACCAAGCAGGTTGCGGCGTAACCCCGGGTACTTGGCGGAATAGATGACGGCATCGAAGGACAGCCCCAGCGTCTGGATGTTGATTTCATGCCCAAACGCATCGAGTGAGCCGCCGGACGCCGGTCCAAAACTCATCGGATCTCCGCTCTCAATATCCAGCCCTAATTGCCTGCCGACCTCATTGCTGAAGACACAATGTGCAACACCAGTATCGAGACATCCCTGTGTTCGCACAGTATTAGCTCCGAAGTTCAAGATCACGGGCAGCACAATCCCGTCAGCCGAGTCGTCGTAGGTGTAAACAATGTCAAAGGCAAGCTGCATGATCAGAATATGAACGGCGGAGCATCCGCCGTTTCAATGAAGGTGACAAGAGGCAGATAAGCGCCGTCCTGCCTAGCTGCGGCAAAAACCGCATCAGCATCCGCGCCGTGCGCGATCAATCGGTCTCCGTCCAACGCAACCCATTGACCGCCATACTCCGCTCGATGCTCTTTGATCCATCGAGATGTTGGCGCATAGTCCGGTTCCGGAATCGGCTCTCGAAACCTGACTGCCTCGGATGGTTTGGCCGACCCCATCCCTATCTTTTCCACTATAGCTCGAACTAATCGCCGCTGCTCCAACACCGGTAGTCTCTCGATGAGATTTAGTAATCTATCAAATGTGGCTTCCGACATAGCTGGCTCCTTTTTTCGATTCCTCCCATCTAAACGATCATCGGGAGAGTTGGCAGTATGGTGTCAGTATACAACCGGGCGCCTCCGATCTCCATCTGCCCGCCATTCCGGAGTCGCGGCTTCACGCTTACCGCAGCGCCAGGATTAACAGCCTTCAAACTTGACCGGAATTGGGCAACAATCTGAAATGACAACCGCACCCGCGTCAAATCTCTTCGCGGCGTTCTATGTGGCAGCGGAGACTATAGTGAATGAGTTCTGACAACAGACGACATCGAGGCGCGCATCCGGCGGACCGGATGCTGTTCGTCCTGAAGCATCACGAAACCTTGCGGCAGGCGGTCGTCGATCTGTCGCTGCTGCTCAGCCGAGGTTACGCTCCAACGGCTTCGCTGAAACTGGTCGGCGATCATTTCGCGCTCAAAGACCGCCAGCGACTGGCCGTCGCCAGGGCCTCCTGCTCCGACCGGCAAAAAGAATCCCGCAACCAAAACCGCCTGCCTCTCGAATCAATCAAAGGCCGAGACCTGCTGATAGACGGGTTCAACATCATCGTTACGATGGAAGCCGCGCTTTCGGGCGGCGTGTTGATCCGCTGCCGCGATGATTGCGTGCGCGATATGTCCAGCGTTCACGGCTCGTACAGAACGGTCGCCGAAACGGAGGAAGCGATTCGATTGATCAGCGAGACTCTGCTGGGCGCGGAACCGGCCTCGGCGGTGTGGTTGTTGGATCAACCTGTTTCGAACAGCGGACGGCTGGCGCAAACCATCCGGGAGATGGCAGCCAAGCGCGACTGGCCGTGGAGCGTCGAAGTCGTGATGAATCCCGACAAGGTCTTGCGCGCCTCCGATCAAATCGTCGTGACCTCCGATTCAAACATCCTTGATAACCTGAAGGATGGCGTGAAGGGATGGATCAATCTGGGCGAGATACTGGTCACACGACATTTGCCTGAAGCCTGGGTCGTCGATTTGAGAGATTGAGGTGATTGCAACGCGACAAAAAGGGGCGCTCGGACTGATGCCCGAGCGCCCCGATTTATTCCCCTTGTGACGCGCGGCGTTTAGAAATCAATGCGCGCGCCCAACTGCATCGTCAGCGGACGCCCGACGGGCGGGCCGAAGCCTGGGCCGTAGAGCGAGACCGGCTGCATGAATCCCGTGCGCGATGTAGCCGGACTCAGGCCGATGCGCGAGGCGAAGGAGAGGTTTTCGCGGTTGAAAAGGTTAAAGAAGTCGGCGTAGCCGCGCACCTTGAACCGCTCGCCGAAGCTGAAGATCTTGCTCACGCGCAGGTCAACGTTGATGAAGCGCCCGCTGCGCTCCTCGACGCTCGAGCCGTTGACAACGAAGCCCGTGCGCTGGCTGTTGACTTGAAGCTGGCGGCAGCCCGGCGCGCGCGCCGCGGCAGGCACCGTCCCGGCCACGACCGCATTGAAGATGGTCCGCGGGTCAGAGCCTTGGCAGAGGCGGTCAACCGTCGCCAGCCCGTCGCCGTCAATGTCAGTCCCGGCGTTGAGCGAGTAGGGCCGCGCCGTGGCGAATTGCATAATCGGCGCAAGCTGGATGCCGCCGGGCAGATCGAACACGCCGCTCGCCACGATACGGTGGCGCTCGTCAATGCGCGTCGGACCGTACTCTTCGGGATTGAACTGGTTTCCGGGCGTGACAGCGATGCCGTTGCCGCTGTAAGAGGCCACGGGTTGACCGCCCCACGCGCGCGAGTCGGCCAGCACGTAACTCAGCGAGAAGGTCGAGCGGCGAAACCGTCCGCGCAGTTGTGTAGTCCAACTGTCGAAGAGCGATCGGTTGGTCGTGCCGATCATGTTGATCTGATTGATGCGCGCCGCGCCCTGACTGATGGTCTGCCCCGGCGCAATCAGAATCGGGAAGCCGGCGTCCACAAAAGCGCGGTCAAGCAGGCGGCTGTTGGCTAGGCGCACGCAGAGCGGTGAGTTCGGCGTCGCGCCTGGGTAGGACGAGTTGCAGACGTTGCGGATGAGCGGATTAATCACCTGGACGCGCGGCTCGTGCAGGCCGAGCGTGTGCACGTAATCGCTCGACAGGACGAAGCCCGCGCCGATGGACTTCTGGAAGCCGATCGAAAACTTCTGAACGTAAGGCTCGGTCGCATCAGGATCGTTGATGCGACCGAAGCCGCCGTAGGCCAGGTCGCGGAATGAGAATCCGGCGGGCGGACCGGGCAACGGATCAACGCCGAAGCGGAAGTTGGGCAAGGCGCCGAGTGGATCACCCACCACCGCGTTACTTCGGTCGAGCGCCGTCTGGTACAGCTCCGGGTTGGTCTGGGTCAGCGAGAAGAGCGTCAGGTTCTGGAAGAGTTGGTCGTAGAAGATGCCGTAACCGCCGCGGATCACCATCCGGCCATCGCCCTGCGGATCGTAAGCGAAGCCGAAGCGCGGCTGGAATTCGGTCCAACTGGGCGTTTGGCGGCTGAGCTTCTCCGGATCGCGCGTGATCGCCTGCGCAAGCGGGTGGTTGATCTGCTTGAGCAGCAGGATCGTGCGGTTGTTGGTCTGATCCGGCAGATTGCCCATATTCACGTCCCAGCGCAGCCCAAGGTTGAGCGTAAAACGGGAGGCCACTTTCCAGTCGTCCTGAACGTAGAAAGCCAGCTGGTTGACCTTCTGGTCGTGGTTACCGATGCCGTCGGAGAAGGTGATACGTTGCACTATGCCGGGCGTGGCAAAGCCTTGCGGATAGAGTCCGTTGGTGTTGTTCTTGATCGTCAGCGGATCGTCGAAGAAGGTTACCTGATGACCTTTGGCGCCGAAGAAGAAGAAACCGCCCAATTCAGTGTTGATGAAATTCACGCCTGTCTTCAGACTGTGATTACCTTTGACCAACGAGAAATCGTCTCGCAGTTGGAACTTGCGCGACGTCGTCGCTTGCGGCACGTTGGCGTTCTGGCCGATCTGAACGGACGGGAAGACAATGTTGGGCTGGTTGGTCACGCCCAGAATCCTGTTGTCGAAATCCTGGAAGTGGAAGGCGAACTGGTTGAGCTTCGTCCCACCCAAAGTCGAGGTCAGGTTAAAGACAAAGCTGTGCAGCTTGTTGTCACTGGTGTTTCCGCCGGAGAGATCGGTCGCGGCCGGCACACCGACCTGATCGTTCGGCGAAGAGTTCTGCTGATAGGAGTAGCGGTAGAAGATCGTGTGATCAGAGGTCAGACGATGATCAACCTTGGCCGTCACCAGCCAGTCATCGTAAGGCGTCGGGATTTCGGTGACGGCTTGAGCGCCCGGGATCGCCTGTAATTGCGGCAGCGCGCTGGGACGCACCAGGTTGTTCTGCCGCTCACGGAAGCGTTCGAGCGCGCCGAAGTAGAAGAGTTTGTCCTTGATGATCGGGCCGCCGATTGACCCGCCGAACTCCTGCCGGCTGAAATCAGGCTTCCTGACCTCGGCCACGCCGGATCCGGGCGGCTTCTCGAAGAAGCTGCGCCGCCGCATCGCCTCATCCTGGAAATTGCCGAAGAACGAGCCGTGCAATTCATTGCTGCCCGACTTGCTCACCACGTTGACCACGCCGCCGACGGCGCGGCCGCTCTCGGCCGTCCAACGATGCTGCACCACCTGGAACTCCTGGATGGATTCATAGGCGAAGTTTTGGAGCAGCGAGCCGACCACGTTGTCTTTGTTATCGCCGCCGTCCACGTTGACATCGAGCTGGCGCCCGTCGCCGCCGTTCATCGCAAAATTGCCTATGCGCGTCTTGGTCGGATCGAAATTACCGACCGGGCGCGCTTCGGGCATGATCACCGAGAGCGAGGCGAAGGTGCGGTTGATGAGCGGCAGGTTCTGCACTTCGGTCGGAGTCACCACGCCGCCAATATCCGATTTGGTGGTCTCAATCGCGACCGCGTCAGTAGTGACCTCGATCGTCTCGGTCACCGCGCCCGCCTTGAGTTCGACATTGCGCGTTTGTCTGGTGCCGACCAGCACCTGCAAGTCTTTGAGCAGAGCTTTGCTGAAGCCTTTGGCTTCGACCGTGACCTCGTAGCTGCCCGGAGGCAACTGCGTGATTGTGTAATCGCCGTCTTCGTTCGATGTGGCGGAGCGGGTCAGCCCCGTGCTCGTGTTGCGCGCCGTAACCGTCGCGCCCGGCACGACGGCGCCGCCCGCATCGAGCACGCGGCCAGTGAGGTCGCCGGTCGCGATCTGCGCTCCCGCGTGACCGAACAGCAAAAAAGTCAGCATCAGAAACGAAGCGCATCCGCAGATAAACGCTTTATGGTAACGAGCCATATTTAAATCCTCCTATGTCTGGTTGTTGCCTGTATCTGATAGTTGATGGATGGCAAGACCAAGGCTGGCTGTCTGATGAGCGAGGCGTTCTATCGCCGATGGAACCCAAGTCCCTTTTCGAGCCTGATTCAAACCGGCAAACGAACGCCGACCCATGGAGAGCCGACTCAATCTCGCGCTGCGGTTGAATTCAATCCCTTTTAAAAGCCAGCTCGTTGGGGTCGTCGCCAAGTGCCAGTATCGTGTGCCCGTGCCCTGGCGATCAGGATTTGGTTTGATTTCAAATGGAGTGCGGGCACTTTACGGCTGGACGATGCGCCTGTCAATCCCTGCGATTTCCATTCCAAAGCTTTTACAAAACACCGATTGAAAGCCAATTTTGTTGACTTGAAACCTCTATCCCTGACCCCCGAAATTTTCTCTCCAATTTTCGGCAGGCAAGAGATTGGCGGCCTTGATAAACACCGGAAGGCGGGAAAAAGCCCCGGTTGCCGCCCGTCTGTCCGCCTCCTATAATCAACCGTTTCCGAGCAACAACTGAAAATCCATGACAATCATCTGTGAGACCGAGCTATGAATTTCAAACTCGTATCGGAGTACGAACCGCAAGGCGATCAACCCGAAGCGATTGACGCGCTGGTGCGCGGGTTGAACGACGGTGAGAAGCACCAGGTGCTGCTGGGTATTACCGGATCGGGAAAAACATTTTCAGTGGCGTCCGTAGTCGCGCGCGTCAACCGTCCCACACTCGTGATGGCGCACAACAAGACGTTGGCTGCGCAGCTCTATCAAGAGTTCAAATCCTTCTTCCCCGAAAATGCGGTCGAATATTTCGTCAGTTATTACGACTACTACCAGCCGGAAGCCTACGTCGCCGCGACCGACACTTACATTGAAAAAGAGGCGACGATCAACGACGAGATCGACCGTCTGCGATTGTCGGCCACGCGGTCGTTGTTCGAGCGGCGCGACGTAATCATCGTCGCTTCGGTCTCGGCGATTTACGGTATCGGCGATCCCGGCGCTTACTACGGGATGCTGATGTTTCTGGAACCTGGCCAGCGCATCAGTCGCAACGAGATCATCAAGAAGTTGGTCGAACTGCTGTACGAGCGCAACGACATCGAATTCACGCGCGGCACGTTCCGCGTGCGCGGCGACGTGATCGAAATCTATCCGAGCTATCAGGATCAGGCCTACCGGATCGAACTGTGGGGCGACGAGGTCGATTCGATCTCGACAATCGATCCGCTGCTCGGCGAAGTGATCAAGAAGCACGACTCGCGCTTGCCCATCTACCCGAAGACGCATTACGTCACGACGCGCAGCACCGTCAAACGCGCGGTCAAATCGATCAAGGAGGAGTTGGAATGGTGGGAGCCGCAACTGCTCGAACAGAACAAACCGGTCGAAGCGCAGCGGTTGCATCAACGCGTGATGTACGACCTGGAGATGTTCAACGAGCTTGGCTATTGCCGCGGCGTTGAAAACTATTCGCGCCACCTGACCGGACGACAGCCGGGCGAGCCTCCGCCGACGCTCTATGATTACCTGCCCGAAGACACGCTGGTGGTGATTGACGAGAGCCATCAATCCGTCCCGCAAATCCGCGCGATGTTCACGGGCGACCGTTCGCGCAAACAGAACCTGGTTGATTTCGGATTCCGCCTGCCGTCGGCGCTCGACAACCGCCCGCTGAAATTCGAAGAGTGGGAGGGGCGGGTCGGACAGGTAATCTACGTGTCGGCCACTCCGGCCCCCTATGAACTGACCAAATCGGGCGGCGTGGTGATCGAACAAATCATCCGCCCTACAGGCCTGCTCGATCCCGAAGTCGAAGTCCGCCCCGTGCGTGGCCAGATAGACGACCTGTTGCACGAAGTCCGCGAACGCGTCGCTCGAAACGAACGCGTGCTGGTCACGACGCTGACCAAAAAGATGTCCGAGGATCTGACCGATTACTACAGCGACCTCGGCATCCGCGTGCGCTACCTCCATTCCGAAATCGAAACGCTCGAACGCATCAAGATTCTGCGCGACCTGCGCAAGGGCGAATTCGACGTTCTGGTCGGGATCAACCTGCTGCGCGAAGGCCTGGATTTGCCCGAGGTTTCATTGGTGGCGATCCTCGACGCCGACAAGGAAGGTTTTTTGAGAAGCGAATCATCGTTGATTCAAACGATTGGACGCGCCGCGCGCAACGCCAGCGGCAAAGCGCTCCTCTACGCCGACAAGATGACCAATTCGATGCGCCGCGCGATTGACGAAACCAACCGGCGCCGCGCCAAACAGATGGCGTTCAACGAAGAAAACGGCATCACCCCCCAATCCATCATCAAACCGATCGAAGCCACGCTGGTCACGGCGTATGAGGCCGATTACTTCAAAGTGCCGGTCAACCTGGAAGATTTCGAGGAATACAGCGCCGATAAACTGGCCGAGACGATTGCGCAACTGGACCAGGAGATGCGCGACGCGGCGCGGAAGTTCGAGTTTGAGCGGGCGGCGGAGTTGCGGGATAAGATCAAGTATTTGCGGGAGCGGGAGCTTGAGGTAGCATAGCTCTCGAAGGGAGATGAATTATGAGTGTTGAGATAGGTTCTTTCATTGTATGCACGCCCGGCGTGGTTGGCGGACGCCCACGCATCGATGGCACGCGCGTCACCGTCCGTTCCGTCGCGCTCTGTTACAAACAGGGACTGATGCCAGAAGAAATCGTACAGCAATATGAACGCCTTACCATTGCGCAAGTGTACGCCGCATTAACGTATTACCATGCCAACCGCGACGAAATCGAGGCTGACATCGCGGCGGAAAACGCGCTCTACGATCTGGCGCTCAAAGAACAGCAGCAACTCAGAAGGAACGTCTGATGCAAATTCGTCTGCTCATCGATGAAGATGCAGCGTCGCGTGCTGTCGCGCATAATTTACGGTTACGCGACATCGATGTTGTGACGGTTGTCGAGATGGGCCGCGATGGACTTACGGACGAATTGCAACTTGATTACGCTCAATCCGAAGGCCGGGTGATTTACACTTTCAACCAGCGTGACTTCTTCCGTCTTCACAGCGAATACCTCACAAAAGGCCAGCCGCATGCCGGAATCATCTGTGGAGAACAACAACGCTATAGTATTGGAGAACAGATACGCCGGCTGCTGCGCTTGTTCAATGCAAAGACAGCGGAAGAGATGCAAAACAACATCGAATTTCTGAGCGATTGGTAACGAATAGAGTCCCTCCCTCTTTCGAGGAGCAACGCTTTATTTATGAAGAAGGAGACTACCTCTGAGATGGAAGATGAATTGCGGCCCGAATATGATTTGACCGAGTTGCTGAAGGGCGGCGTGCGGGGCAAAGATGTCGCGCGTTACAGGGCAGGCGCCAACGTGGTGGTGTTAGCGCCGGATGTCGCGAAGGCTTTTCCGACTGAGGAAGCGGTAAACGAAGCCCTCCGTTTGGTTATGCGGATGGCTCAAATCCCACTTCTCTCACCTGGCAGCGAGCGGCAGTCAACTCAAGCGCCGCCTCAAGATTGAAGAAAATGCGCGGCATTGATGAATTTTGGGAAAGGCGCAGGGAGCGGAGACTTGAGGTAGCATAACGGCTCTCCCCAACAACCCTGTAAATCAATAAGGAGCAATACAAACTTGAACAGAGCACGAATCTTCAACTGCGTTTCGATAATCTCCCTTTCAACTTTTGCGGTCTTTTCGGCTTGCGCGTCCGCACCGAAAGAGTCCGAACAATCAGCCGCGCCCGCGCCGGTTGCGGCTTCGGCCACGGCGACGCCCGCGACATCGACAATCGCAGTCGGGCACGGTTCGGACGCGCCCACCACAGCAGCGTCAACCGTATCGGGCGCATCGAGCGGTCAGAGCGGCGGCGCGGGCCCTGTCAAATGGACGGCTCCGGCGCGGTGGGAGGCCAAACCGGCCAGCGGGATGCGCGCGGCCACATACATAATCCCGGCCGCCAAAGGCGACAGCGAAGGGGGCGAGTGCGCCGTGTTTGAGCGCCTTGGCGGCGGCGTCCAGGCCAACGTTGACCGATGGATCGGGCAGTTTGAGAAAACCGACGGCGCCCCGAACCAGAGGAAAGAGGTGATCAACGGGCTGCCCGTGACGACCGTTGATGTGAGCGGTACGTTCAAAGGCGGCGGCCAGATGATGGGACAATCGAGCGGGCCGAAAGCCGGCTACCGGCTGCTCGGCGCGATCGCCGAAGGACCGGACGGCGAGGTCTTTTTCAAATTGACCGGGCCCGCGAAGACTATCGCAGCGGCGCAGAACGAATTTCAGGCGATGCTCAAATCGCTCAAAAAGTAATTGAACGGCGGATAAACACAGAGGGAGACGAATGAAAATCGCCATTGCGTCCGATCATGCGGGCTTCCGTTACAAGACGATGATCGGGGAATACCTTCGCGGCCAGGGGCATGAAGTTGTGGACTTCGGCGCGAATTCCGAGGAGCCGGTGGACTACCCGGACTTCATTCGCCCCGCCGCGGTCTCGGTGGCGCGGGGCGCGTGCGAACGAGGCGTCGTGATCGGAGGCTCCGGCAACGGCGAGGCGATGGCTGCGAACCGGGTTCGCGGCGTGCGGTGCGCCCTTTGTTGGAACGAAGAGACGGCAAGGCTCGGGCGCGCTCATAACGACGCCAACATGATCTCGCTCGGTCAGCGGCTCATTTCGGAGGAGCAGGCTCTGGCGATTGTCCGGACGTGGCTCTCCACGCCCTTTGAAGGCGGCCGCCATATGGCGAGAATCGCGAAGCTCGATGAATAACGGCCGCGGGAGGTCCGCCGCATAATAAAACGGCGAGTGGTTGAGGATGAAGCTCTCCCACTCGCCGATCTCTTTTTCAATCGTTTATCAGCCTACTTCTTCACGACTTTCGGCTTAAAACCGCGAATGTGTCTGACCAGCGCGTTGATCTGCGCGGCCGTGAGCGTGTCTTTGAACGATGGCATCGCGCCTTCGCCGTCCCGAATGTCTTTGGCTAGCGCCGCGTTGGTATGTGATTGTTGCCATTTCGCGTCAGTGAAATCGGGCGGTTTCAGGCTTTCAAGCCCTTTGCCGTCTTCCAGGTGGCATTTGGCGCAATGCTTTGTATAGAGGGCGGCGGTCCCTCCGCCCGCGCTCTTGCCTTTGGCGGTTTGGGCGGCGGATTCGAGCCAGGCGGACGAAACGAGAACTGCTAGAGCTAAGAGACCTAAAACTAGCGACAGTGGTTTCCTCATTGGTGTTTTTCTACTCCTTAAAATGCAGCGGGGTTAAGCCTGGCGCACGACCCAGTATACGAAAGGACACGCGATGATACGGCAACGCCCGCGCTTGAGACTGTAAAAGTGATTTCGGTCTGGTTGACCTGCAAGACCGCGCAAATCCTAAGGCTTGGCCAAGGGGAAAAGCAAGCGGGCGTTCGCGATAGAGGCGACGGCTAATTTTCGATCCGCAATTTTTTGAAAAATCGTTGTCCTTTTTGCCGCCGGCCATTCGTCTACGAAGCGACAAACGATATTCACGACACTGTCGGAAACGAATGGCGTCAAGTAAGAATTCCCGGCGACGAGCCGGACGGCAAACCGAATCATAGGGAGGACAAATGCCACAATTCATTTTGCTTTTGCACGAAACACCGTCTGATTTCTCAGGCGTCTCCGCCGAAGAGATGCAACAGATCATCGGCGAATACACCGCCTGGCGACACAAGATCGAAGCTGAAGGCAAATACGCCGGCGGCGAGAAACTCAAAGACGAAGGCGGCCGCCACGTCTCGATGCGCAATGGCAAGGCGCGCGTGGTTGACGGCCCTTACGCCGAAGCCAAAGAGGTGATGGGAGGTTATTTCATCATCAAAGCGGCGAATTATGACGAAGCGGTCGAGACATCGAAAAGCTGCCCGCATCTGAAATACGGCGGCTGGATCGAGGTCCGAGAGATCGAGGATCTTGGAAAATAGCGCGTTGTCCGTGACGACGCGCTGAAACTAGGAAGATCGACCACGAAGAAGCGAAGAACACGAGGAAAGAACAGAAAAAAAACCTTCGTGCTCTTCGTTGCTTCGTGGTTGATCCTCTGAGGAGAAGAGGTGTTTCGTTACACACGCGCAAGACCGCAGCATTAATCCTTCACTGGGAGGAAGACAGTCAAGACTCATGGCTTCACAACCCTCGGATCAAATCCATCTTTCGGTCGATCATCTGTTCCGGCGCCGCGCGGGGCAGATGATCGCAACACTGACGCGCATCTTCGGGATCGAGAGGCTCGATCAGGTGGAAGACGCCGTGCAGGAAGCGATGGTCCGCGCGTTGAGGCTGTGGCCGCATCAGGGCGTGCCCGGCAACCCGGTGGCGTGGTTGATTCAGGTGGCGAAGAACCTGATGCTCGACGGGCTGCGGCGCGACAGGCGATTGCACCCCTCCACCGACAAGATGGGCGAGATGGACGAGATCGAAGATTCAATTGAATCGCTGCGGCATTTCCCTGCCGAGGCCGACGCGGCGTTCGCAAATGAAATCCGCGATGACCAATTGCAGATGATCTTCACCTGTTGCCACCCGATGATCCCCGAAGACGGCCAGATCGCCCTGACGTTGAAGACCGTCGGCGGCTTCAGCGTCTCTGAAATCGCGCGAGCCTTTCTTTCTCAAGAGCCGGCTATGGCGAAAACTCTGGCGCGCGCGAAACAGCGATTGCGAGAGTTCGACATCAAACTTGAAATGCCGCGGCCTGACAAGCTCGCACTCCGCCTGGAATCGGTCCTCAAGATCGTCTACCTGATGTTCAACGAAGGTTACAGCGCGTTGGAAGGCGAGGAGCTTGTCCGCACCGACCTTTGCCACGAAGCGATACGCTTGTGCGAACTGCTCGCCGGACATCCGGTCACGGGCGCGCCGAAAGTCCATGCGCTCGGGGCGTTGCTGCTGTTCCAGGGCGCTAGATTGAAGGCGAGATGCGACGCCGCGGGCGAGTTGCTGTTGCTTTCGGAACAGGATCGTTCGTTGTGGGATCGAGCGATGATCAAACGCGGTCTATACCAACTGCGAAAATCGGCTAGCGGAGACGAGATCAGCGATTACCACCTGGAGGCGGAGATCGCTTCGTGCCACACGTTGGCCGCAAGCTTTGAAGCCACCGATTGGCCACGGGTTCTCGATTGTTACGAAGAGCTGCTCAACCGCAAACCTTCGCCCGTAGTCGCGCTGAACCGGATCGTGGCGCTGGCGAAAGTTGACGGAGTCGAAGCGGGATTGGCCGAGTTGAACAGGCTCGCCGAAGACCGGACGTTGCGGAATTACTACCCGTTTTATGCCGCGCGAGGAGAATTGCTTCGGGAAGCCGGAAAAGAGAACGAAGCCGTTGAAGCTTACCAAAAAGCCCTCAGCCTGACTTCGAGCGAACCGATACGAAGGTTCTTGATGAAGAGGATCTCGGATCTATAGTCAGTAGATAATGAAATCAGCAAGGAAGAGCATTTTCCATTTGTCATTTGATAGTTGTCATTTGTCATTGCCCATGAGCAAGCCTGATTCAATGCTCAATGAAAATTGAGCGGTTTCCGGGGCAATGACCGAATATCAAATACCAAATGACAAATGGAAAATGAGAAGTAACAGCGCCTGCTTTACTTGCCTGCTTTACTTGCCTGCTTTACTTGCCTGCTTTACTTGCCTGCTTTACTTGCCTGCTTTACTTGCCTGCTTTACTTGCCTGCTTTACTTGCCTGCTTTACTTGATAGTCACGGTTACGGCGTTAGTCGTCTGCCCGTCCACCGTGCAACTGACCGGCGCCTCGCCACGACCTTGCAGACTACGCGGCAATGGCGCGTTGAGTTGATCCAGACCGGCAAAGTCGTTTTGCGGCCCGGCGAATTCCACGGGCAATTCGAGATCGCCCACCTTGACCTTCACCATCCCCAGCGAACTGCGCCCGCGAACGCCACTGCCGAACAGGATCAGGAAGACCTGATCGGTCTCCGGGCCGAAATCAATCGGCACAGGGACAAAGGCATTCTGCGCCTGGTCGAAGCGCGCCAACGGCTCGAAGCTTTGCGCGCCGTCGGACTTCCTGCGCAGCACGACGCCCGAAGCGATCCCCCGTCCGGTGGCGGTGACAGAGAAGAGGGCGGGCGCGACGCTGGCGACAGGGAGCGGGCCGTCGGCAAAGAGCGTCCCGTCCACCGCTACGCGCAGCGTGCCGGTTCCATTGACCACGCCGTTTGGAACAAGGAAGTTGATCTGTCCGGGCGAGACGAAGAAAAGCGGCGCCAGACGCGCGACGCCGCTCGCGTCAACCACCGTAACCACCGTGCCGGCAATGTTGGTAGGCAACGGTTGAGCGGCGGCGGCCTCTGTAGTCTTCGCCAAACCCGCGCCGAAGATGGCGGCGATAGATTGCGCGGCCAGGCGCGGAGCGAAGCCGGCGGCGGAGACTGTGGTGGCGCGGCCCAACTGGCGGATCGCCAGATTCCGACCGGCGATGGTAATGGTCGCCATGCGCGGAGTGATTTCGGTGTTCGGCGCAATCTGATAATCGATCACCGATTTGCCCGCGCCAGCGTTGCGGTTGATCGTGATCCACGGCGCGTCCGCGCTCGCCGACCAGCCGCATGGGCTGTCGGTGTTGAGCGTCACGCCCACCAGGCCACCGCTCGACGATATGGTCTGCGCGCTGGCGCTCAGCGTGAAATTGCACGCAATGACGGAAAAGTTCAGTTCGTTAGATACGCCGCCGCCGGGGCCGGGAGTGAAGACAGCGATCTTGTTCGCGCCGGCGGTTCCAAAGTCCCCGGTGGGGAGAGTCGCGTTCAGGCGCGTGCTGTTGACTTGGTTTGTCGCGCGATCCTGCCCGTTCCAACGAACCACCGACTGCGGCGTGAAGTTGACTCCAAGGACGTTGAGGCTAAGGGCGGGACCGCCGGCCGGATGGGAAATCGTCTCAAGCCGCGTCAACACTGGCGCCGGTCTGTCCGCTGTAATCTTGAAATCGAATGCGACTGATTCGCCGCCGCCGGGCGTGAAGACCGCGACTTTGGCCGTGCCTGCGTTGGCCACGTCCGCCGCGGTAATCTGGGCTTGCAGTTCCGAGCCGCTCACAAACGTCGTCGTCCGGTCGCCGCCATTCCACCGCACAATGGAGCCGGGTTGGAAATTCCGGCCAAAAGTATAGAGCGTAAAGGGCTGCGCGCCGGGCGCGAGCGCCGCGGGACTGATGGCGGCCAGCGCCGGAGCAGGCGAGCTGTCCAGAGCGCCCGTCAAGACCACGCGCGCCATGAAGTTGACCGCGTTGCCTCCGGCGTTGCGCAGCGGCTGGAAGCTCGCGCCGTTGTCGGTGGAGACGAATGAGCCGTTGCGCGGCGCGCCGCTGGCGTCGGCGGCGATCAGGACGGCGGCGCTCGAAGATTGCACACCGACATAAAGATCGCCGGAGCTGATCGTGGGCGGATTCGAGATCAATACTTCAATGAAGCGCCCCGTTGGCAGCGCCGGAATGTTGATCATGCGGTCGACAATCAGCGCCGGGTTGGCAGGCGGCTGTCCAGCGCGGGTCGCATCAACGAAGGCCACGATGCGCAGCGGCTGCCCGACAGGCGTGGAGCCGTCGGATGTTGGCGGGATTTGCACACGCAGCGCGTCGAGCTTGGCCGGATAGCGCTCCGGCGTGAAACGGTTGACGACCAGCGCGTTGGTCAATGCCAACGCTTCTTCGCGCGTGGCGTCGTCAAGGGAAAGTAGTTCGCTGATCGGCGCGGCGGGGTTGATCTTGTAGCCGAAGTAATTCAGCGCAATCAGGTCAGCCGCCGTGATGACGCCGCGCAGCCCGCTTGAGGCGGTCGGATCCATTACGCCGACGTATTGCCCCGTCAGCGAGTCGTCCTTCCAGTGGCTGCCTTGCCGCCCATCGCCACCCGCGCCGCTGTTGGCGCTGGTAGAGAGGCCATATTCGACATCGCCGTTGAAATAGATCTGTTCGCCACCGGCGATGTGCAAGCGGGGGGAATTGCCGATCGTGCCAGAGTCAAATCGCCCGGGACGGAAGCGGAAGAAGTCCCAGATGGTCGCGCGGACTGATAAGCCAGGCGAAGTTTCCTTCAATCCCACATTGGAAATAAACCCGAGCGCGTGGCCGATCTCGTGCAGCGCGGCGGTCTCGAAATCTATCTTGTCCGCGTCTATCCCGTCGGCCGGATCGAAGTCGAAGGTGAAAGCGGAGTTGAACCCGATGGCGGGCGGCGGGCCGAAACCCGGTTCGGCGTTGGGATCGGCCGTCGCCGGCAGGATGCCGAGCCCGCGCAATTGAGGGGAGGCGGCGGTCACTCCGTTTGTCGAGCCCAAATCGGTCGGCAGCGTGCTGGGCAATGAATTGTATATGTTCGTCTGTTGGGCGCTGGTGGCCCGGCTGAGCAGCGCCTCGCGCACTCCGCTGTAGCCGTTCGAACTGAACAGATTCTGTCCCGCCGTAGCGCCGATGATGCCCGGCGAAGGATAAGGCGTGCCGAAGAAGTTCGCGCCGAAATCAACGTCCACGATGATAGTGATGGGCGTCTGAATGATCGCCTCCCATTTCGCCGCCGCGCGCAGGAAGGCGTCTTTGGCCTGCGGGAAGCTTTCGAGTTGCTGCGTGCCGCGCAGCGTGACCTTGAGGCCCTGCTGCGCCTGCACCCGCTGCTGGTCATTGAGCCTATGCAATTCCGCCTGCCGCTCCTCGACGAGTAGTTCCTGCGCCTCACGCGCCGTCATCCGGCGGCATGAGATTTCGTCGCCGACGCGAACGATGACAAACCCGTCTTCCGCGGAATCGGCGGGACCGTTGAATTCAGCCGCGCGGGAGAGCCGCTCGAAGCGCTGCGGCTGCTGGCTGGTTTGCGCGTACTGCGGCCACAAAGGCCACAAGGAGAATACAACGCACAGGCTGATGAAAAGTGTCAGGCTTAAGACAGAAGGTTTTTGCCGCTTTTTCATTTTTTTCATTGATACCTCCGGATAATTTCGCGGTGTTGCGAAGTTTGAAATGGTTGGGAATGAACAAATCAGGGAGCTTTACGTGTGGCGGGCTGAAGAAAACGAGTCCCTCGCCACCGTTACGCAAAATGAAATCGGAACCACGGACAATTACTCCGGCAACTCCTCCTGCTTCGGTTCCGGCAGGAAGAAGCTCAGGATCAAATTGGCCGCGTAGACCAGAAACGCCACGCCGGCCGCGGCGTACGCAAGCTTCGTCGCGGGCGCTCCTCCGGGCATCGTCGCCACCAATTGCGTGGTCAACAGCGGGGCTGACGCGCCGATCATTCGCCCGCCGATGTTCGCCGCGAAACTCTCGCCCGTCCCGCGCAAATGCGTGGGATAAACGCGCGGCAGATAATTGCCCCAGAAACTCAACTGCGCGACGGTAAACAGCCCGGCGAAGAACATTCCCCATTTCAACAGTGGCAGATTACTCGTCGCCGGAAACATGAAGATCAGTGGGACCAGAACCAATCCCGGGATCAGGAAGACGCGAAGCAGATTTCGCCGGGACAGAATGCGGATCGCCAGGAACGCCAATAAGAACCGCCCCACAAGGCCGCCGAGTTCCTGAAACAACTGCGTATTGGCGACGGCGCCCGAGATGATTTTTTGACGCTCCGGCGGCGGCAAAAGACTATCGACTTTTACAAGCGCGGGCACGATTTGCGGAATCTGCTGGATCGCGCCGAAAGCCGCGCCCAGGCTGCATGCAAACATCGCAGCCGCAATAATGGTCGTTTTGCGGTACTCAGGAATGAACAGTTCGCCGAAACTCGGCCGCTTCAACGTGCCGGCGGCGCGCTTCTGCTGCCAGACGGGCGATTCGGGCAGGAACGGCCGGATGATGATCAAAGGGATCGCGGGGATCAATCCCGAGATCAGCAGGTAACGCCAGTTCTCGTGGGCGCCGTAAATCGCGGGCAGCGACGCGGAACTCTTCGCGATCAGAGCGGCCATCCCGCTGACCATCACGCCCCCCAGGCTGGAGAACGCCTGCGTGTAACCCAGCACCGCCTCGCGCTGTTTCGGGTTGGAGAAGAGTTCCGCCAGCCACGCGACCGCCGCCACGAATTCAACGCACACGCCGATGAACGTCGTGCAGCGGAAAAACAACAGCATCCAGATCGACGTGGAAAACCCCGCTGCCAATGCCGAAAAC
>Ga0187894_10003357_pt1 | contig 18012 bp, 13 predicted proteins | sample GBC1701081metaG_FD_136650 | JGI IMG/M metagenome (GOLD analysis project Ga0187894, IMG submission 136650) | White microbial mat communities from a lava cave in the Kipuka Kanohina Cave System on the Island of Hawaii, USA - GBC170108-1 metaG ...
CGCGGCGGCGACGGCGCGCTCGGCGGCTTCGGCCAGCGTCTCGGCGGGCGTGATGTCGAGGCCGGATTCGCTGAGGATCTTGCGGCCGAGCTCCGCGTTCGTGCCCTGCAGACGCACGACCAGCGGAACCTTCACCCCTAATTCCTGCGCCGCGGCGACGACGCCGTCGGCGATCAGATCGCAGCGCACGATGCCGCCGAAGATGTTCACGAGAATCGCCTTCACGTTCTCGTCGCGCAGGATCAGCTTGAACGCCTCCTTCACCTTCTCCTTGTCGGCCCCGCCGCCGGCGTCGAGGAAGTTGGCCGGCTTGCCGCCGTTCACGGTGATCGCGTCGAGCGTCGCCATCGCGAGGCCGGCGCCGTTCACCATGCAGCCGACGTCGCCGTCGAGCCCGACGTAGGCGAGGTCGATCTCCTTCGCGGCGCGCTCGCGCGGGTCTTCCTCTTCGGGATCGCGCAGCGCGGCGATGTCGGGGTGCCTGTAGAGCGCGTTGTCGTCGAAGTTCAGCTTGCCGTCGAGCGCGAAGAGATCGCCTTGCTTCGTGACGACGAGCGGGTTGATCTCGACCAGCGAGCAGTCTTTCTCGATGTAGAGGCGATAGAGCGAGGTCAGGAAGTCCTCGAGCTTTTTCGTCTGCGGCGCATCGAGCGCGAGCGCGCGGGCGATCTTGCGCACCTGATAAGGCTGGAGCCCCACGACCGGATCGATGAACTCGGTGTGGATTTTCTCCGGTGTCTTCTCGGCGACCTCTTCGATGTTCATGCCGCCTTCGGTCGACGCGATCACCGCGAAATTCTCGGTCGCGCGGTCGAGCGTCAGCGCGAGGTAGAGCTCGCGCGCGATCTCGCTGCCGGCCTCGACGTAGACGCTGCGCACGAGCTTGCCCTGCGGGCCGGTCTGGTGCGTGACGAGCGTCATGCCGAGGATCTGGCTCGCGTGCTGCTTCGCCTCCGCGGGCGACTTCGCGAGCTTGACGCCGCCGCCCTTGCCGCGGCCACCGGCGTGGATCTGCGCCTTCACGACCACGACGGGCGCGCCGATCTCCTTCGCCGCGTCCTCCGCCTCCGCCGGAGTCTTCGCGAGCTGTCCCGCCGGCACCGCGACGCCATAGCTCCGAAACAGCGCCTTCGCCTGATACTCATGCACGTTCATCCGCGCTTCTCCTCGCCCCTCGCCCGCGCAAGTCACCAGACGGGGACGTTCATACTTCCTGGTGACTTTGGGGACAGCCTTCGCGGGCTTCGCGGCTCAGGGCTGGCACGTAAGTCACCGCCTCGTACGAACGTCCCCGTTCTGGTGACTTACAGCTTGATCTCGGCGACGAGCTTCTTTACGTGCTCGACGCTCGCGTCGAAGAGCTTGCGCTCGTCGGCGTTCATCTCGACCTCGAGCACGCGCTCGACGCCGCCGGCGCCGAGCACGCACGGCACGCCGACGTAGAGCCCGCGCACGCCGTACTCGCCCTCGAGCAGGCACGCGCACGCGAGCACGCGCTTCTTGTCGCGCAGGATCGACTCCGCCATCTCGATCGCCGACAGCGCCGGCGAGACGAACGCGGAGCCGGTCTTCAGCAGCGCGACGACTTCGCCGCCGGCGTTCTTCGTGCGCTCGACGATCGCGTTCAGCTTGTCCGGGGCGATCAGCTTCGTGACCGGGATGCCCGCGACGGTGCAGTAGCGCGTCAGCGGCACCATCGTGTCGCCGTGGCCGCCGAGCACGAGCGCGGTGACGTCCTGCACCGAGACGCCGAGCTCCCACGCGACAAACGCGCGGAGGCGCGCGCTGTCGAGCACGCCGGCCATGCCGACGACGCGGTGCTTCGGGAAGCCCGAGATCTGCTTGAACGTGTAGACCATCGCGTCGAGCGGATTGCTGACGACGATCACCGTCGCGTTCGGCGCGTTGTCGCGCACGCCGATCGCGACCTGCTTCATGATCGCGAGATTCGTGTTCAGCAGGTCGTCGCGCGACATGCCGGGCTTGCGCGCGAGGCCCGCAGTGATGATCACGAGATCGGCCCCGCGGATCGCCTCGTACGAGTTCGCGCCGCTGAGCTTCGCGTCGGCCTCCATCAGTGGCGCGCCTTCCGCCATGTCGAGCGCCTTGCCCTGCGGCAGGCCCTCGACCACGTCGAAGATCACGACGTCGCCGAGCTCGCGATAGGCGATCTGCTCCGCGAGCACGCCGCCGATGTTGCCGCCGCCGATCAGAGCGATCTTCGGACGCGCCATACCTAACATCTCCTCGCTTCGAGAGCGCGGCCCGAACGCCGCGCCGCTTGGGGGGAATCGATTCTGCGCCCGCGGCTCGCGGGCGCGCCTCACATGTGGCTGATCACCGCGTCCGCGAACTCCGAGCACTTGAGGAGCTTTGCGCCGTCCATCAAGCGGTGGAAGTCGTAAGTCACCGTCTTTGCGCCGATCGCGCCGTCCATGCCGCGGATGATCGCGTCCGCCGCCTCGTTCCAGCCGAGGAAGCGGAACATCATCTCGCCCGAGAGCACGACCGAGCCGGGGTTCACCTGGTCGAGGTTCGCGTACTTCGGCGCGGTTCCGTGCGTGGCCTCGAAGATCGCGTGCCCGCTCGCGTAGTTGATGTTGCCGCCGGGCGCGATGCCGATGCCGCCGACCTGCGCCGCGAGCGCGTCCGACAGGTAGTCGCCGTTCAGGTTCGGCGTCGCGATCACGTCGAAGTCCTTCGGCCGCGTCAGCACCTGCTGCAGCGTGATGTCGGCGATCGAGTCGCGGATCATCAACAGCTTCTTCCACTTGCCGTCGCCGTGCGTCGGCCAGAGCGCGAGCGCCGCCTCGACCTCCTTGCGCACCTTCCCCTTCTGATCGGCGGTCATCATGTCGTAGCCGGGATCGACGAGCCTCGCGTTGTCCTCGGCCGAGAGCCCCGGCTTCGCTTCCCGGTTGCCGAGAATCCAGCTCTCGCGCTCGGTCACGCACTGGCTGCGAAACTCGCGCGTCGCGAGTCCGTAGCCCCAATCACGGAACGCGCCTTCCGTGAACTTCATGATGTTGCCCTTGTGCACGAGCGTGACGCTCTTGCGCTTCTGCGAGAGCGCATACGTGATCGCCGCGCGCACGAGCCGCTCGGTGCCCTCCGACGAGACGGGCTTGATGCCGATGCCCGACGTCTCGGGGAAGCGGATCTTCTTGACGCCCATCTCTTTCTGCAGGAAGTCGATCACCTTCTTCGCGTCGGCCGAGCCCGCCTGCCACTCGACGCCCGCGTAGATGTCTTCGGTGTTCTCGCGGAAGATCACCATGTCGACGGCTTCGGGGCGCTTCACCGGCGAAGGCACGCCCGCGAAGTACCGCACCGGGCGCAGGCAGACGTAGAGGTCGAGGATCTGACGCAGCGCGACGTTCAGGCTGCGGATGCCGCCGCCGATCGGCGTCGTCAGCGGGCCCTTGATGCCGACGAAGTACTTGCGGAACGCGTCGGTCGTCGCGTCGGGCAGCCAGTTTCCCGTTTGATTGAAGGCCTTCTCGCCCGCGAGCACTTCCTGCCAGCTGATCTTGCGCTGCCCTTTGTACGCCTTCGCGACAGCCGCATCGAACACGCGCACCGAAGCGCGCCAGATGTCGGGGCCGGTGCCGTCGCCTTCGATAAAGGGAATGATCGGGTCGGCGGGGACGTTGAGCTTGCCGTTCGAGAGGGAAATCGCTGTCGACATAAGGCGCGCCATTTAGCAGCTCTGGTTTCGACTTGCCCGCGCGGATCGACGGTGAGGAGGTGCGATGGCGGAGCAGAAGCGCGGCGGAAAAATCGAGTCGGCGATCGGCGTGTTGCTAGTCGCGTGCGTCGGCCTCGGCGCCTGCTCCCCGCAAAGCGCTCTGCGGCCCACGACGCCCGCGCTCGCGCAGGCACCGATCGCCCCAGACTCCGGCTCGCTCGCGGTGCGCTGCGGAAGCCTGATCGACGGCGTCGCGGACGGGGCGGTGCGCGGGCGCGGCCTCGTGATTCGCGCTGGGCGCATCGAGGCCGTCGTCGCGCTCGCCGAGCTGCCGAGCGAGCTGCCGGTGCTCGATCTCGCGGGCTTCACGTGTCTGCCTGGGCTGATCGACATGCACACGCACCTGACCGACCGCCCCGAGGACACTACGGACATGCGCGTGTACTACACGCGCAGCGACGCGGAACAGCGCGCGATTTCGACGGAGCACGCAGCGGCTACGCTGCTCGCGGGCTTCACGACGGTGCGGAACCTCGGCACGTACGTGGAGGGCAGCGACCGCGCGCTGCGCGACGCGATTGCGCGCGGCGAGGTCGTCGGGCCGCGGATGTTTGTCTCGGGCCCCTATCTCTCGATTCCGAAGGGCGGTGGCGATCTCTACGTGCCCGGCCACGTCGAGCCCGCCGACAGCGCGCGCTTCCACGCCGGGATTGCGCGCGGAGCGGCGGAGTTCGCCGCGAAGGCGCGCGCGAACCTCGACGCAGGCTCCGATCTGCTGAAGGTGATCGCGTCGGGCGCCGTGATCGGCTTCGGCGGTGTGCCGGGCGCGCGCGAGATGACGCGCGAAGAGATCGCGGCGGTCGTCGAGGTGGCGCACGCGGCCGGGCGGCGCGTCGCCGCGCACGCGCATGGCAGCGATTCGATCGAGGACGCGATCCTCGCCGGCGCCGACACCGTCGAGCACGCGTCGTATCTCGATGACGAGGGGATTGCGCTCGCGCGCGAGCGCGGCGTCGCGCTCGCGATGGACGTCTACAACGGCGACTACATCGACACCGAGGGACGCCGGCAGGGCTGGCCCGAGGAGTTTCTGCGCAAGAACCTCGAGACGACCGGGATCCAGCGCGACGGCTTTCGGCGCGCGCTCGCGGCGGGCGTGACGCTCGTCTACGCGACCGACGCCGGCGTGTATCCGCACGGCCTGAATGCCCGCCAGCTGCGCGTGATGGTCTCGCTCGGCATGACGCCGATGCAGGCGATCCGCTCGGCGACCTCCATCGCGGCGTTCCATCTCGGCGCCGCCGACGATGTCGGCTCGCTCGCGACGGGCCGCTTCGGCGACCTCGTCGCCGTGCGCGGCGACCCGCTCGCGAACATCGGCCTGCTCGAGAACGTCGCCGTCGTCGTAAAGGGCGGCCTCGTGTTCAAGCAGCCCGCAGCGCACTAAAACAATACGAAGCGGGGACGTTCCTCCTTTTCGTTCCGCCCACGCGAGCCAGGAGGAAGCAAGGAGGAGCGTCCCCGCTCTCCTTGTTCAGCGCAGAGCCCTCAGCCGATCTTGCACGCGCGCGATCGGGATGTGCGCGGGGCAGACGCTGCTGCAGGCGTCGCAGCCGGCGCAGGCGGCGCCGCTCGCGAGCTCGCCCGCGAGGCCCTCGCGCAGCAGATCAGTCTCGAGGCGCGAAGTGGCGATCACCGCCTCGCGCGGGTCGAGCGGCGGCGCGCCGCCGACGCGCGCGCACTCGAGCGAGCACAGCCCGCACACGACGCACTGCGAAGCTTCGAGAGCGAGAGCGCGCGCGGCGAGATCGGGCGCACGCACGCCGTCGGGGCCGTAGTGCGCGAGAAATTGCTCGACGGGGTCGCCGCTACGCCGCAGGAACAGCTGGCGCAGCATGTGCGCGGCGCCGGTCCGAACCTGCAGCGAGATGGCTCGCCACGAGCCGGTGCGCGTGAACTCGCGCAGGAAGCCGCGGTAGCCGCGCTTCATTGCAGCGCCTGCGCCGCGCTCGCCGCGGCGGCGAGGCCGGTGAGCAGCGCGACGCCCAGGCCGGTGCGTTCGCGCGCTGGATCGAACCCGCCGATCAGCTCGCCCGCGCAGAACACGCGCTCGGCCGCGGGCTCGCCGCGCGGCGCCAGCGGGCGTAGCTGCGGGTCGACGCGCACGCCCGCGGTGTAGAGCGGCTGCCAGGTCGCGTAGCCCTTGCGCACGGAGCGGTGCGCGGGGATGCCGTCGATGCGGCGACCCTCGGCGTCGTGCAGCGGAAGCCCGAGCAGCGGCTCGCGAACTTCGCCGTCGCTGGGAGCGAGCCCGCCGCCGGTGAAGCGCCCGGTCGCGAGCACGAGCGCCCGCGCCGCGAGCTGCTGCGCGCCGGTGCGCGTCTCGATTGCGAGCTCGTGCGAGGCGCCGTGCTGCCCGGCATGCAGCGCGCGCACGCGCCCGTCGATCACGCGCGCGCCGCTCGCGCGGACTGCCGCACGCAGCGCGCGCTCGAAGCGGTAGCCGGCGAGCGCGTACGGCGGAAACGAGAGCACCTCCGCCACCGCGCAGCCCGCGGCCTCCGCGAGCTGCGCGACCAGCGCCTGCGTGCGCGCGATCCCTAACACCGGCGGCGCGAGCACCACGCAGCCCGCGCCGCCGCAGCCGCGCAGCGCGCGCGCCAACGCCTCGCCGGCTGCGGGCGCGTCCAGCCGCGCCGCCACGCTCGCGGGCTGCGCATCGAGCAGGCCCTCGGGCCACACGTTCTGAATGATGCGCACCGGCTTCTGCGCGAGGCCCAGCGCCGCGAGCTCCGCTGCGAGGCCGCGCGCGGTGAAGCGCGCGTCGTAGCCGGCGAGTCCGGGCGCGTCGATCAGCGCGATCTCGGCGCACGCCGAGAGGTCGCCGCCCGCCGGGCCCGGCGTCGCGAAGTCGACCGGACGCAGCGTGCCGGGCGAGCACGCGAGCAGCGCGCTGGCAGCGAAGTCTCCCTGCAGCGCCGCGCCATGTGGAGCGAGCCAGCGCGAGAGCGCCGCGATTCCGGCGCGCGCCGCGCTCGCGGCGGCGGCCGCGTCGCGCCCGAACATGCGAGCGTAGGGATGCGACGGCGCTTCCCATAACAACAGCGCCAGGCGCTCGAGCGCGCTCAGCGCGTTGCCGCGCAGCGCGTCGCGCGCCGCGAGCCAGGGCACGCCCGGCGATGCCGCCGCGAGATCGAACGCGCCCGCAGCGAGCGCACTCGCGCCGGGCGGCCCGGCGATCTGCACGACCTCCGCGCCGCGCTCCGCGAGCGCGAGCGTGGCGACGGCGCCCGCGAGCCCGCCGCCGACGACCGCGATCGTCACGGCAGCACCTCGAGCGCGCCGATCATGCCGAAGAACACCGCGCGGTGGATCTCCATCTGCGCGACCTGTTGCCCCGCGAGCACTGGCGCGACGTCGTGCCAGCGCGCGGCTGCGAGCTCGGCGACCTCGCGCACCGCGCGGGCGCCGTCCCAGCCAAGCTCGTCCGCGAGCACCTGCGCAGCGAACGCCGCGCAGCTCGCACCCTGACACGCGCCGTTGCCGAGCCGCATCCGCAGCGGGCAGTCGACGAGCTTGCGCAGCCCCTCGCTCGCTGCCGCGTGGCGCAGCTCCGCCTCGAGCACCGGCTCGCACGCGCAGACGGTGCGCTGCCCGTTCGGGCCGCCCAGCACGCGCGGCGCGCGCGCGCCGTGCCGAAAGCCGAGCCGCAGCGCCGCCGCGATCCCGATGCCGAAGCGCTTCGCGAGCTGCGCGTGGTCGAGCGGCGCCTCGCCGCCCGGCAGCGGCAGCTGCGCAGTGCGGCAGCGCGCGTCGACGCCGAGCGCGCCGCACAGTCGGTCGGTCACGTCCTCCGCCATCAGCCGATAGGCCGCGAGCTTGCCGCCGGTGATCGTCCAGATGCCCGGCGCGGAGCCCTCTTGGCCATGATCGATGATCCGGTAGTCGCGCGAGAGCTCGTCCTCGTACGCGCCGAAGCCGTAGAGCGTCGGTCGCACGCCCTGGATCGCGTGCACGACGCGGTGATCGCGCACGCGCGGGATCGAGCGCTCCATCGCCTCGAGCACGTAGGCGGCCTCGTCCTCGCGCGTCTCGATCTTGTCGAGGTCGCCGTAATAATCGTCGTCGGTGGTGCCCGCCATCGAGTTCTGCTCGTGCGGAAACGTGAACATGTCGCGGCCGTCGACGCCGCGCGCGTAGATCGCGAGATTCGAGACGCGGCGCTCGAACACGAGGTGGATGCCCTTGCCCGGCCGCAGCTTCAGCTTCTCGCCGGCGAGCTCCGCCACGTCCGGGCCCCAGGGGCCGCCCGCGTTCAACACGAGCTCGGCCTCGATCGTCGTCTCGTCGCCGCGCAGCCGATCGCGCACGCGCGCGCCGACCACGCGTCCGCCCGCTTCGCGTAACAACTCGACCGCCTCGCTGTGCGTGAAGACCGAGGCGCCGTGCTCCACGGCGTCCAGTGCGTTCGCCGCGCACAGTCGCGCGGCGTCGATGCCCCACTCGTCGAGCGTGAACGCGCAATCGATGCGCGGTGAGAGCGCGGGCTCGAGCGTCAGCGCCTGCTCGCGCGTGAGCCGCGTGTGCGGTCGCCCGTTCTTCAACGGGACGAACCGGTCGTACATCTCGAGCCCGATCTCGACGATCTCGGGACCGATCGGGTCCTCGGGAAACACCGGCATCAGGAACGGGATGCGAAACACGAGATGCGGCGCGATGCGCTGGATCGCGCCCGAGTCGACGCACGAGTGGCGCGTGACCTCGGGGTCTTTCTGCAGGTAGCGCAGGCCGCCGTGGATCATTCCCGAAGAGGCCCAGGTCGTTCCCGAGCCGAGCTCTTTCTTCTCGACCAGCATGCACGGCACGCCGCGCAGCGCGAGATCGCGCAGCGCTCCGGTGCCGTTGATCCCTCCGCCGATCACCAGGACCCGGGTGCGGAGGAGCTGCGTCACGGCTTGTTGGGCTCGTCCGGCTTCGGCAGCACGACGCGGATGCGCACCTCGTCGAGCTGCTTTTTCTCGACCGCCACCGGCGAATCCATCAGCAGATCTTGTCCGCGCTGCGTCTTCGGAAACGCGATCACGTCGCGCAGGCTCGCGGCGCCGGCGAGCAGCATCGCCATGCGGTCGAGGCCGAATGCGAAGCCGCCGTGCGGCGGCGCGCCCGCGTCGAGCGCGTTGAGCAGGAAGCCGAAGCGCGCCTCCATTTCGTCCTTCGCGTAGCCGAGGATCTCGAAGATCTTGCGCTGCACGTCGCTGCGGTGGTTGCGCAGCGAGCCCGAGCCGAGCTCGAGGCCGTTCACCACGACGTCGTAGTGCGTGCCGCGCATCGCGAGCGGGTCGCTCTCGAAGAGCCTGATGTCGTCCTCGACAGGCGCGACGAACGGCATGTGCATGAACGTGATCGCGCCCTCCTCGCTGCGCTCGAACACCGGGAAGTTCAGCACCAAGAGCGGCGCCCAGGCGCGCGCATCGACGCGGCCGAGCTGGCGGCCGAGGTCGACGCGCAGCCGGCCGAGGATCGCGTTCGCCTTCGCGAAATCGTCGGCGGCGAAGAACAGCACGCTGCCGGCGCGCGCGCCGGTCCGTTCCGCGATGCCTGCGCGCTCGCTCTCGGAGAGAAACTTCGCGATCGGCGATTGCCACGCGCCGTCGGGCATCACGCGGATCCAAGCCAGCCCGCGCGCGCCGAGCTCCTTCTTGACGAAGCCCTCGAGCCGGTCGATCTCGCTGCGCGTCAGCGCCTCCGCGTCGTGGAGCGGCAGGCACTTCACGATTCCGCCCTTCGCGACGGGCGCCGCGAACGCCTTGAAACCGCTGTTACGGAACAGGTCGGTCAGCTCGACCAGCTCCAGCAGCACACGCGTGTCTGGCTTGTCGGAGCCATAACGACTCATCGCCTCGGGGTAGGAGATGCGCGGAAAGGGCCGTGGCAAGTCCACGCCGATCGCGTCGCGCCAGGCGCGCACCGTGAGATCCTCGAGCACCTCGAGCACGTCGTCGACGCCGACGAAGCTCATCTCGAGATCGATCTGCGTGAACTCGAGCTGGCGGTCGGCGCGCAGGTCTTCGTCGCGAAAGCAGCGCGCGATCTGGAAGTAGCGGTCGAAGCCCGAGACCATGAACAGCTGCTTCATGATCTGCGGCGACTGTGGCAGCGCGTAGAACGCGCCGGGCTGCAGGCGGCTCGGCACCAGGAAATCGCGCGCGCCTTCGGGCGTCGCCTTCGCGAGGATCGGCGTCTCGATCTCGAGGAAGCCGTAATCACTCAGCGTCGCGCGAGCGCTCTGGTAGAGCGCGTGGCGCACGCGCATGCCGTGCTGCAGCGGGGGGCGCCGCAGGTCGTGGATGCGGTGGCGCAGCCGCGCCAGCTCGTCCGCGCCGGAATCCTCTTCGATCGCGAACGGCGGCGGCGTCGCGACGTTCAGAATGCGCAGCTCGCGCGCGGCGATCTCGACTTCGCCGGTCGGCAGCTTCGCATTGATCGTCTCGGCGGAGCGGCGCTCGACGACGCCGCGCACCGCGACGACGAACTCGCTGCGCAGCTCGCCCGCGCGCGCGTGCACGTCCGCCGAGACCTCGGGGCGGAACACGCACTGCACGACGCCCTCGCGATCGCGCACGTCCGCAAAGATCACGCCGCCATGGTCGCGGGCGCTGTGCACCCATCCCATTACGGTGGCCTCGCGGCCGATCGCGTCGGCGCGCAGCGCACCGCAGTAGTGAGTGCGGCGCAGCGTTCCGAGCGGATCGAGGCGTGCGCTGGTGCGCGCGCCCTGCGCTTGCCCGGTTGATGCGCCTTGGCCGGTCTCGCTCATGGTCCTGCGTCCGAAGTGTGCGAAATCGTGGGGAAAACCGGCGGGGATTAGCAGAGGGGCGGCGGCGGTGTCAGTGCGCGGTCTCGGCGCGGGTGAGTCTCGACGCGGGTGAGTCTCGGCGCGCGCGAGCTACGGCGCGCGCGGGCCGGAGGGGTCGCGACTCCAGGCCCTTGTATCAGAGGCGTGCGGAGTCGGTGGAGGCGGTGCAAACGCTCACGGCGTGCTCTCGCGCTCCAAACGTGATTCGTGGGGCGGCGGTTTGCGGTGCTCGTGGTTTTGACCGGGCCCTCCGCTGCGACGCCGCTCCGGCCCGCGCGCGCCGTAGCTCGCGGTCGGAGGTGTGCGTCGATGCCAGCAACCATTTTCTTAGGGAGGTGGTGACGCCGGCGCGCCATCGAGGCGCGCCGGCGTCACTCTCGGCGGAGGTGGTGCGGAGGCGGAGGGTCGGATGAGCGAGCGGTCGAACTTGCGGTCGCGTCTCGCGGAGGTCTTGGCGCCTGGCACGCGCGGTGCGGTTGTGATCACGGCGGCGATCGGCTTCTGCTCGGTCGCGACGGCGTTTACGCCGTCGCCCGGAATCGGCGTCCTGCTTTCGCTGTTGCTCACCGCGCTCGTCGCCTGGGCGCGTGGGTCGTGGCTTGGATTTCGTGCACCCGCGAGTTGGTCGCGCACGCTCGCACTCGGTGTCGGGGCGGGCATCGTGATTCAGCTCGCGACGGCGCTGATCCTCGAGCCGCTGGTACGGATGCTCAGCGGGCATGCGCCCGACGTATCGCAGTTCGACGAGATCCGCGGGGACCTGCCCGCGTTGCTGCAGTGGCTCGCGATCGTTTGGGTTTTCGTCGTGTTCGTCGAGGAATGGGTGTTTCGCGGACTGCTCGCGCAGGAGCTCTGTACGCTGCTCGGAGACGACCGCGCCGCGCTCGTCGCGAGCTTGGCCGCGAGCTCGGTCGTGTTCGGCCTCGCGCACGCTTATCAGGGGATCGGCGGCATCCTGACGACCGGCATCGTCGGTTTCGCGCTCGCGGCGCTGACCGCGCGCGAGCATTGGAATCTCTGGCCCGCGGTGATCGCGCACGGCACGATCGATACGATCGGCCTGCTCGCGATCTACGGGAATCTCGATCGCGCGCTTTCCGGCTGAGCAGCCGAAACCGCCGATTGACTTCGGCCTCGCGCGCGTGCGAGAAGGCGAGGTACCCGAGCCGGCCCGGCCGCATCCGGTCGCGCCCTGGAAGGAGAAGCGATGGCCAAGGCTGCCAGGAAGAAGAAAGCGCCCGCGACCGCGCGGCGAAAAGAGAAGCCGATTGCGTTGCATCCGCTGATCGACAAAGGCGTGCTCGCGAAGGCAAAGCCGAGCTTCGCGGGCGGCACGCTCCGCTGTCGATGCGCGACCGAGCCAGTCAGCGTCGAAGTCAAAGGCCAGACCGCGCACAACCACGCCTGCGGCTGCAGCAAGTGCTGGAAGCCGCCGGGCGCGCTCTTCTCGATCGTCGCCGTGACGCCACGCGCGAACGTCTCGGTCTCGGCGAACGGCCACAAGCTGAGCGTCGTGGACGCAAACGCGCCGATTCAGCGGCACGGCTGCAGCGAGTGCGGAACGCACATGTTCGGCCGAATCGAAAACACCCGGCACGCCTTCTACGGACTGGATTTCGTGCACACCGAGCTGTCTCGAGAAAAAGGCTGGACGCCCCCAGCGTTCGCAGCCTTCGTCTCCTCCGTGATCGAGACCGGCACCGACCCAGCAAAGATGCCCGCGATTCGCGCGCGCCTCCGCAAACTGGGCCTGCCTCCCTACGACTGCCTCTCCCCACCCCTAATGGACGCCCTCTCGACGCACGCAGCAAAGCTGTCCGGAGTGATCAGGAGCTGAGCGCAGGAGCCGCAGTCGGCGAGATCTTTCTTCACGACCTCGCAGGGTCGTGGATTGTCAGACAGGTCATCGGCTCTGCGTGGGATTCGCGGACTCGTTTCCAGCAGTTCGCCAACTGCTCGTTGGGTGACACGCCGGCGCGTCCCTCGCGATAGACATCCTCGAGCAGTGTTGCCGCCTCGTTCTCGAGCGCCCTGGATTCAGGCTCGCTCGCGCGATGAGCCACCTGCGCGGTTTGAATCAGCATCGCCAGCGGCTCTGAGGCTGAGAAGCCCGCGGGCGGCTCGACGCCGGCAGCGTCCAGCCACGCGAGCTGCAGAGCCGGGAGCCGGAGCCTCTCCCGTGGCTCGCCGTCGCTCCGCATCAGGAGCTCCGTCAGTCCGATCGCGGCCTGATAATCGCGTTCCGACGCGCGCGCATCACGCTCGCGCATCGCCTCCGCAATGGTCATCGGCGGCTCTGGAAAAACCACCGAGTGCGTTGCGATCCAGGCGCGCGCAGATTCCTGCAACCGCGCGCGATTCCCGGGCCGCTCCACCCACGCGTAGTACGCGCTGACGCCTCCAGCCGAATGCGCGGACCGCCAATCGCTGGGCAGGACGTCGTCCCATTCGAAGTAATCGAAGCCGGAGAGGAGAAAGAATGCGAGGTCACCAACCTGGATCCGCCCAACGACGCGCGGACACAACGGCTCATCCATCCACGCGGTGTCGGAGATGCGGGTCACCAGGCAACTGCCGAGCTCGCCGCGATGCTTTCTGAGCGCGTCATAAAGCGCATTGCCGAGGAGTGGCGACTCCTTCACCGGCAGATGGGTGATCTGCTCGATCGAATCGCACAGCTCATCGTTCGAGGCAGACCACGCCCACTCACTCTCGAGCCGGGCTGCAGGCAGCCGCCGCACTCGGCCGCACGAGACTCATCAGCACGACCGCCACGAAGAGACACTGCGTGCGGCCTCCGGCTTCCCAACTGCTCACGCGCATCACATCGGATCCCGACTCAGTCCCACGATTGTACGCACCGTCGAGCACGAAAAGTGACGCCGAGCGCGCCTCAACGGCGCGCTCGGCGTCACCCCCTCCTCTGAGAAACGCGTCCGAGGCTCGCCGCAAACCCCGACCGCGAGCACGGCGCGCCGGCCGGCGGGGGTCGCAGAGCGAACCCCAGGCGTGACCGCGCGCACTCCCTAAGCGAAGCGCGAACGACCCCGAACGCCGCAAGGCACAACCCTTCGCGGTCACGCGGGTGAGCGGCGCGAGCCCCCGCCGGCCGGCGCGCCGTGCGAGCGCGTGAACCGCCCGCCTAGCCCAGCTCACTCACCGAGCACACACGATTGCGCCCCTGAGACTTCGCCCGATACATCGCCTTGTCCGCCGCATCGAGCAACGCTTCGCGCGTGCGCCCATGCGCCGGATAAGTCGCAAGCCCGACACTGCACGTGAGCTTCAACGTTCTCCCCGCCTCCGCCTCGAACGCGTAGTCGGCCACCCATTTGCGGATGCGCTCTGCGATCACGCGCCCGCCGCGCTCGCCGGTGTCGGCGAGCAGGATCGTGAACTCGTCGCCGCCGTAGCGCGCGACCGTGTCGACCTGGCGCACCGACTGCGCGAGCAGCCGCGAGAGCTGGCGCAGCACGCCGGTACCGACCAGGTGGCCGTGGTTGTCGTTCACCAGCTTGAAGCGATCGAGGTCGATGAACAGGATCGAGAGCTCGTTGCCGTAGCGCTCGGAGCGGCGCACCTCGCGGTCGAGCGCCTCGAGCAAGTAGCGCGCGTTGTAGACGTCGGTGGCGTCGTCGACGAACGCGCGATCGCGCGCGCGCCGATAGCGCTCGGCGTTGCGCAGCGCGACGCCGGCGTGGGCCGCGATGATCGCGAGCTGCGTCAGCGCGTCTTCGCGCTCGGGCGGGTCGATCAGGCACAAGAGGCCCGCGTCGCTCTCCTCGCCGCGCAGCGGCACGACGAGCGCGCCGGCCTCGGGCAGCTCGGCCGCCCGTAACAATTCGGCGAGCGGCCCGCGCTCGACGCGCGCGACCGCCGGATGCGCAGCCCAGTCGACGCGCTTGCCCTGCGCGATCAACGTGCGCAGCCGCGCAATCTCGCCCTCGACGAGGCCGTCGCAGTGCAGGCCGATCGAGTCCGAGAGGTCGGGGCGCTGGAAGATCGCGAAGCCGCGCTTCTTGCCGAGCGCGCGGCCGGCGATCTCGAGCGCGAGCGCGAACACCTCGTCGGGCTCCAGCGTCGAGGCCAGCGTGCGCGCTGCCGCGTAGAGCGCGAGCTCGCCGCGCAGCCGCTGGTTCTCGTCGACGAGGCGCCGGCGCGCGAGCGCGCGCTCGAGACAGAGGATCAGGTCCGCCGCGCGCACCGGCTTCTGCAGGTAGTCGGTCGCGCCCATGCGCAGCGCCTGCACCGCGCTGTCGACGGTCGCGTTCGCTGTGACGATCACGAACTCGGAGCCGGGGAAGCGGCGCTGCACGCGCTCGAGCAAATCGAGGCCCGAGAGCTCGGGCATCGTGAGGTCGGAGAGCACGAGGTCGAACGAACCGCGCTCGATCGCGGCGAGCGCCTGCGCCGCACCGTCGCAGCACACGACGTCCGCGCGCGAGGCCAGGACATCGCGTGCGAGCTCGCGATGGAAGCGGCTGTCGTCGACGACGAGCACGCGGGCCCTGGGTTCTGCGCTCATCTCTTCTGAGCTCCGCTCGGCGTCGCCTCGCTGCGCGCCGGCACCGCCGTTTTGCGGCGTGGGTCGGCTTGCGGCTTCTCGAGCTGCGTTCGGGCGTTGATTTGTTGTGGGTGCGCCTTCGCGCCGGCTTTGCCCGGCGGCTGAGTCGCTTTGGGACGTCGGCTCCCATCGTCCGCGCGCAACGCTTGCTTGAGCGGTTCGGAATCGCTTGCGAATTTCACCGCGCGCAGTGGTAGCGCTGGCGGCGCGCGCGGCCTATCAGAAAGCGCCGTGGATTTGCCGAGCGCGCAGCCTTTTCCGCCGCGGCCCACGGCGCGGGAGCGGGTGTGCGCGCGCGTCGCCACGTGGTTGCGGGCGCTTGGAATCACGCAGGCGGCGCTGCTCGCCGGCCTCGCACTAAGCGCGGCGCTCGCGCCGCGCGAGCGCGCACTCGCAGGCGCGGCGCGTGTGCTCGGACGGCTGAAGGGCCCGTTCGCGAAGCTCGGGCAGCTCGCGGCGGTGCGCGTCGACGTGCTCGCGCCGGAGACTCGCGCGGCGTTGCTTGCTCTGCGCGATGACGTGCCCGCACTGCCCGCGAGCTGGATTCGCGCTGCGGTCGAGCGAGAGCTCGGCGCGAGCCTCGAGCAGCGCTTCGCGCGCTTCGACTCGCGCCCGCTCGGTGCGGCCTCGATCGCGCAGGCGCACGCGGCGCAGCTGCGCGACGGCCGCGAGGTCGTCGTGAAGGTTCAGTACCCATGGCTCGCGCGAACCGCCGGCATCGACCTCGCGCTCACGCGCCTCGCGCTGCGGCTGGTCGTCGGCGCGTCTCCGGACGACGCCACCTGGCGCGAGTTCGCGCGCAGCTTCGCGAGCGAGCTCGACTTCGTGCGCGAGGCCGCGTCTGCGCAGACGATCGCCGCGAATCTGTCCGGCGAGCGCAGCGTGCACGTGCCGCGCGTCGTTTCCGAGGCCTCGGCGGCGCGCGTGCTCACGGTGGAGCGCGTCGCGACGCTGCCGATTCGGCGCGAGTCGCTGCTGGCGCGGGGCGTCTCGCCCGCGGCGGTGCTCGAGATCGTCGTGCGCGCGTACGCGCGCCAGATCTTCCTCGACGGCGTCTTCCACGCCGATCCGCACGCCGGCAACCTGTTCGTGATCGACGAACCGAGCGCTGCCGCGGCGCCGCGCGTGCTGTTCGTCGACTTCGGCCTGTCGCAGCAATTGGGGCCCGAGCTGCGCCGCGAGCTGCGCGCAGGAATTCTCGCGCTGCTGAACGGCAAGCTCGACGAGTTCGTCGCGGGCATGCAGCGCATGGGGATGATCGATGCCGGCGCGGAGCCGGGCGTGCGCCAGGCCGTCGGCGCGATGTTTGCGCGCATCCGCGGCGCCGGAAACGCGCTCGCGCTCTCCGACGAGCGCGTGCTCGCACTCAAGGACGAGGCGCAGGCGCTCTTGTTCGCGACGCCGGGCCTCGCGCTGCCGACCGATCTACTGCTCTACGCGAAGACGGTGACCTACCTGTTCGCGCTCGGGCGCGAGCTCGCACCGGAGGCCAACGTGATGAAGCTCGCGGCGCCGTATCTGCTGCGCTTCCTGGCGGCGCGCGAGTAGCGATCGGGCGCTTCGGGCCGCGCTCAGCGACGCCGCGCCAATAACAGATCGAGCGCGGCGCCGCCCTCGCTGAGCGACCAGGCGAGGTGGCCGGCGAGCTGGATCGGAAGCGTCGCGAAGAAGCGCAGCAACCAGCGCGCTTCGAAGGCATGCCCGAGCGTGCGGGCGAGCGGAAGGATCGGAAGAGCGGGCGCTGCGCACGCGTGAAGCAGGAGACGCGGCCGCGACCATCCTTCGGCCGAGGCCCGCGTGCGCAGGAAGTCTGCACCCCGCTCCCTGCGCTCCCGCCAGAACTCGAGCGGGGAATGATCGAAGACGTGGCGCACCAGCGCGCGCGGCTCGAACCACGGGACCGAGCCGGCGCGCGCCGCGCGCCAGCCGAGCAATGCATCGCCGGCGAAGATGTTGCCGTCGAAGGGCCCGATGCGCTGCCAGAGCGCGCGGGCGTAACAAGCGTTCGCAGTTCCGGCGATCGAGGCGGGGCCGGCTCGCAGCTCGCTCAGGCGAAACGAGTACTTGCAGAGGTGCACGCCGAGCGCGAACCAGCCGAGCTGCTCCGGCTCGATGCTGCCGCAGATGACGGCGTGCCCGGACCGCCACGCGGCCACGCAGCGCTCGAGCCAGTCGGGTGCAGGCCGGCAATCTGCGTCGGTGAAAGCGAGCAGCTCACCGCCTGATGCCGCGACGCCGGCATTTCGCGCCGCGTGCGGGAACAAGCGAGTCGCGCTCTCGATCAGGCGCACCTCCGGAAAGCGCTGGCTCACGATCTCGCGCGTGCGATCGGCAGGCGAGCTGTTGACGACGATCGTCTCGAAGTCGGTGAACGTCTGGCGCCGCAGTGCGGCGAGGCAACCTTCGACCACACCGCTCGAGTGGTAGGCCGCGATCACCACGGACACCTGCGGCGGCATCGGCTCAGGCGTCTCGCTCGGTGTCGAGCTCGTAGGTGAGGACGTCCTCGGCCGCGCGGCCCGCGCCTAACAGATAGCCGGCGGATTCCCCGAGCGCGTCGGAGACGTACATCGCGGCGATCAGCGGCAGGCCAGCAGCGAACGCCGGCCAGTGCGCCGGCCGCGAACGAAGGCTGCGGGCGAGCCGCAGCAGCCGGAGCGCCGGCGCAGCGAGCGGCGTCAGCACTCCGTAGACGGCGCGCCGCAGCGGGCTCCACGCCTCCTGCGTCGCGCGATGCGCCGCGAGCAGCCTGCAGTAGGGCCGGCCCGCGCGGCATTCGCCGATGAAGCTCGTGTAGTTCTCGTGCGCGGCCAGCGCGCGGCCTTCGACGTAGAGAGCCATGCCGCGCCTGCGCAGCTCCTCCTGCAGGTTGAAGTCGATGTCGAGCAGCGCTTCGAGGCGGTC
>Ga0187894_10003358_pt1 | contig 18009 bp, 11 predicted proteins | sample GBC1701081metaG_FD_136650 | JGI IMG/M metagenome (GOLD analysis project Ga0187894, IMG submission 136650) | White microbial mat communities from a lava cave in the Kipuka Kanohina Cave System on the Island of Hawaii, USA - GBC170108-1 metaG ...
ACCAGGACCAGGCCGCCGACGGCGCGGGACCGGTGCTCCCCGGTGACGCGCGCCGGGGGCCGGCGGCGATGCGCCGGCGGCCTGTTCCACGGCCCGGGCCGGGCCGCGGCCGGCGGGCCGGCGTCTTCGACCGTCACGGTCTCGGTGCGGGCCGGGCGGGAGGCCCACCAGGTGGCGACCGCCCCGGCGTCTGGTTCCGGGTCGAGGTCGGGATGGCGCGGGTCGGGGTCGCCGCCGGTCGCCGCGACGGGCGGCGACGGTGCCTCGGCGCCCTGGTCGGCCGTGGCCGCGTCGACCACCTCGGTTGCCGGTGCCGGCCAGATCACCCGCAGCGGTCCGGAGGTGGGCTCCGGCTCGGGCGGCTCCGGCGACGCGTCCGGCGCCGGGCCCGCCTCGCGGTCGGAGGCGTCGCCGCCCGCAGGGGCCGGCGGGATGACGGTGCGGCGGGCCCAGCGGGCCCAGTCGTCGGGTGTCCAGTCCAGCACCGGCTTGGTGGCGAGGTCGGCCGAGTCCGTCGGTGGCCGCGAGCCCTCCGCGGGTCGACCGTTCACCGGTGCCGGCAGGGGCACCGCGTGCGGCCGGCCGGCCGGCGTTCCGTGGCACGCTGTGACCGGAAGGAACCGACGACACCGATGGACACGATCGACCCGATGGTAGTGCGGAGCCCCCTGGGCTGGGCCCCGACGCCGGAGCTTGGGGCGCGTCGCATCCTGCGCTGGACTGTGGCCGTGGTCGTCGGGTGCATCGTGCTGGCCGCCGCCATCCTCGTGGAGATCCCCTACTACGCCATCGCTCCCGGCACGGCGCGCCAGGTGAACGACCTGATCGTGGTGCCCGGCGACCGGGCCGTCCCGCCCCAGGGCCGGGTCCTCCTGGCCACCGTGGCCGTCCGGCGCGTGAGCACGCTCGAGGCGATCCAGGGCTGGCTCGACCCCGACATCTCGGTGGTGCCGGAGGACAGGGTCCTGGGCGACGGCGGACGCGGTGACTTCGCCCGCGACAACCGCGTGCTCATGGAGGGTTCCAAGGACGCCGCGGTACTGGTCGCGCTGCGCCGGCTCGGCTTCCCGGTGGCCGAGCAGGGGACGGGCGCAGTGGTGATCGACGTCCGGCCCGGCTCCCCGGCCGCCGGCCGTCTGGTGGCCGGCGACGTGGTGACGGCGGTGGACGGCACACCCACGACCTTGACGCAGTCGCTGGTCGACGCCATCGCGTCACGGCCCTCCGGCGCGGAGGTCCGCCTCACCGTGGAGGGCGCCGCCGGAGCCGTGCGGGAGCAGCCGGTCGTCGTCGGTGCCGCCCCCGGCGCGCCACCGACCGCGGGTGGCTTCCTCGGCGTGACGTTGCGCACGAGGGGGCTCACCTACGACATGCCGTTCGACGTGACGATCGACTCCGGCAGGATCGGTGGCCCGTCGGCTGGCCTGGCTTTCACCCTCGGCTTGCTGGACGCGCTCACGCCGGGGGAGCTCACCGGTGGGGCCCGGGTCGCGGTGACCGGGACGATCCAGCTGGACGGGACGGTGGGCGATGTCGGTGGCGTCACGCAGAAGACGGCGGCGGTGCGGGCCGCGGGCGCCGACTACTTTCTCGTGCCGCCCGGCGAGTTCCAGGAGGCGAAGGCCCGCGCCGGGAGTCGCATGAAGGTGCGCCGGGTGGCCACCTTGGACGAGGCGATCGCCGCCCTCGGGGACCTCGGCGGTGACGGACTACCGGCGCCGGTCAGCCGCCTCGCCGCGGCCTGAGCCTGCGTGGCCGGCCCCGGGCCCGGCGCCGGCACCGGGTACCATGCGCCCAGGATGGGGCACCTACACGCCGTTCCGTGCCGCCCCGCCCGGCCCGGCCGGTAGGCCATGAGCTCCCCGGCCGCCCTCCTCCAGTTCGCGGCCGAGTTCGTGCTGTTCCTCGCGGCGACGGCGGGCGTCGGCTCGCTGCTCGTCGGTTCCGGGAGCGGTAGCCGCCGAGGGCTGCCCCGGGTGGCTGCGGCCACGGGCTTCATCGCCCTCGCGCTGTCGGCGATCGTTCGTGGCTCCGATCTGGCCGGGGAATCCGACACCGTGCAGGTGGTGGGTCTGCGCGCCGTCGGCGCGGCCCTGCTCGCGCTGGAGTCGGTCAGGGGGTTGTCGCCCGCCCGGTCCCGCTCCGTGCTGTGGGCGGGCCTCGTCCTGCTCGTGGGCGCCGGCGTGGCCGACGTGGCCGACGAGCCGACGGCGACCGGTGTGCTGCTCGCCGCCGGCGGTGCGCTGATCGGGCTTTCGGTGGTCCTGGCCGGTCAACGTTCGATCGCCACGCGGGTCTCGACCAGCGCGGCCGGCATCGTCCTCGTCGTCGTGCTGGTGCTGGGTGTCTCCATCTCGGGGGTCCTGCTGGCGACCGTGCAGGACGGTGTGGTCGACCGGCTGGACCGCCGGGCGGGCAACGAGGCGGCCAGCGCCCAGGACGCCGCCGCCCAACTGGCCGGCTCGGCCCGGATCGTGGCCGGCACCTTCGCCGGGCCGGCGGCGCCCCTGCGGCCCGATGTCGAGCGGCTGGCCGACAGGCCCGTCGGGTCGGACACGCTGTCGCCGTCGCTGGCCACGCTGTCGGACAACTTCCTGGAGGACGCCTCGCTGGCGTTCGTCAACCGGCGAGGTGCGGCGCAGGGGGCCGTCAACCTCACGAGCGCCGAGCTCGTCGCGCTCACCGGCTCGGAGGTGGTCCGGGAGGCGCTCGCCTCGGGTGACCCCCGCAACGCGGTGGAGGTGGTCGCCGGGAGCGCCCTCGCCATCCGCGTCGAACCCGTGCCGCTCGATGGTCAACCGCCACTCCTCGGTGTGGCCGTGGCGGCGATACCGCTCGACCGCACCTACCTCGAGCGCGTGGCCCAGGACGACCGGGACCTGTCGCTGGCCTTGGTTACCCCCGACCGGGTGCTGGCCTCGTTCGGTGTGGCCGTGAACGTGGCCCGGATGGCCGGGATGGTCGGGCGGGCCCTTGCTGCGGGGGGGACCCTTTCGGCGAACGACGGCCGCCGGTTCGTGGCTGTGGCCCCTGTCGATCGAGGCGACGGCTCGGCGTCGGTGGCGGTGGTCGCCTCGTACCCGACGGCCCTGGTGGTCGACACGCGCGACGACCTCTTCCGGATCCTGTTCCTCATCGCGCTGGCCGGGTCGGTCATCGCCCTGGCGCTGTCCTCGGTGGTTGGTTCCCGTATCGGCGGGCGGGTCAGGACGCTGACCGCGGCGGCCCGGTCCGTCCGCGGCGGCCAGGTCGGCGTCCGGACCGGGATCACCGGCGACGACGAGATCGGCATCCTGAGCCAGACCTTCGACGCCATGGCGCGTGCCGTCGCCGAGAAGACGGTGGCCGAGGCGGCCCTGCGCGGTCGCCTGGAGGCGGTCGTGGCCGGCATGGGCGAGGCGCTGGTGGCCGTGGATTCCGCCGGGGCCATCACCGACTTCAACCCGGCGGCCGAGGTCCTGCTCGGCGTCACCGCGGACGAAGCACGCGGCCGGGCGGTGGGCGACGTCGTGCGTCTGGTCGACGAGGGCGGGCGGGCCCGATCGGATGACCTCCGGTCCACCGATCCCTGGCGTGACAGGGGGAGCGTCGAGCGGCCCGACGGGTCGCGGGTCCACGTCGCCGTCTCGGTCGGCGCCCTCGATCTCCCGGGCGCGGGCGGCGGCAGCGTCGTCAACCTGCGCGACCTCTCCACCGAGGACCAGATCGAGCGCATCAAGGACGAGCTGCTGTCCAGGTTCAGCCACGAGTACCGGCACGCGCTGGCCCCCGTCAAGGGGTACGGCCGGCTGTTGGCCACTCGGCTCGTGGCGGCCGACAAGGTGCGCCTGTGGGGACGGGAGATCTACGCCGGCTCCCTGGCCATAGAGCGCATGGTGCAGATGCAGGAGTTCCTCGCCCAGCGGGCGGCTGGGCGCGAGGCGGTGGCCAAGGAGTGGCTCGAACCCGGGTCGCTGGTCGACGCGGCCATCAAGCGCTGGCGGTCGCGCCTGGTCGAGGCCTCGGGCATCTACCGCAGGGTGGACCGCCGCCTGCCGTTGGTCTACCAGGACCGCACCATCCTGGGCCGCTGCCTGGACGAGCTGATCGACAACGCGGAGAAGTTCTCCGGAGGCGGCCGCATCAACGTCGGGGCCGCTTCCGGCCCGGGCCCGTCGGTGGTCCTGTGGGTCGCCGACAGCGGCCTCGGCATGTCCCGGGAGGTGCAGGAGGATGCGTTCCGCCGCTTCGGGCAGGGTGATCCGTCCGACACCAGGTCACACGGCGGCCTGGGGCTTGGGCTGCCCTTCGTCCAGGAGGCAGTGGAGGCGCTCGGCGGGCAGCTCCTGTGCGAATCCGCGCCCGGACATGGCTCGAAACTCTCAATCGTCCTACCTGTGCTGCCGAGGGACGAGTAGCCATGAAGCGGGCTGTCGCGGTGCTGGTGCTGACCATCGTGCTGGTGGCCGGCGTGGCCTGTTCGCGCGACGAGCGGCCATCGGTGGGCCAGATCCGGCTGGTCCCTGGGCCGGGCGCCGAGCTCGAGGTCGGCCAGCCGGGCGCCGCGCCGGGCCCGTCCACCGGCCCGCGGACCCTGGCCACCGGGGCGCGCATCCGGGTACTGGCCGGATCGGCCACCGTGACCCTTCCCACCGGCGACCGCCTCGAGCTGGCCGAGGGGGCCGACGTCCGCGTGGAAGACCGCCCGGAGTTGCTCGCGGGCCGGCTGCTGCTGGTGCCCGGCGGCGCCGGCCCCCTCGTCGTCGACGCCGCCGGGTCGACGGTCACGGCCCTCGGTCCGGCGCGCGTCGAGCGCGACCTGGCCGTCACCGCGGCCAGTTACCGCACGGGTGCGCGGCTCGAATCGGCGGGCCGGCGTCTCCGGGTCCCGCCACTGCGCCAGGCGTCGATCGCCTCGCTCGGCGAGGTGCCGACCGCGGCTGCGCCCATCGTCTACGACCCGGCCGACCCCTGGGACCGGGAGTACCTCCCCGGGGTGGCCGAACTGGCGGCCGAACTGGACGCCCGGAGCCGCGGGTTCTCCGCGTCGGTGGCCGGCGGCGAGGGCAGGACGCCCGGGTTCTACCGTCTCTTGTTGCCGGCGCTGGAGGACGAGGCGGCTTTCGACGCCAGATCGCTGGAGCCGGCCCGACCGCCCGGTGAGCTGCTCGTCGGCCTGGCCATCGCCGTCGCGGGCTCGGGTGGCACGTTCTCGACCCGCCGGCGCGAAATCTTCGAACTGCGTGACGCGGGTGCCGACTGGGGCCTGGTCGCGCTCGACCAGGGGGTGACCGCGCCACCGGTGGTGGTGGCTGCCGTGGACCAGGCCATCGGGCGGGCGCCGCTGGCCTTCGCCCCGCCGCCGTCGACTCGACCGGTGGACCGGCCGGTACCCGCTTCCCGCCCTCCGGAGTCGGGACCACCCGCTCCGGCCCCGGCGCCGACCGTGCCGGGCACGGCGCCCCCCGCGGCGCCCCCGATCGTCGGGCCGCCGCCACCGGCAGTCGGCGGGACGCCGCCCGTCTCCCCGCCGACCACCCAGCGGCCGCTCCTCGCGCCGGTCACCGACCTGCTCGTCGGGCTGCTGCCGGGCTTGGTGTCCACCGAACCCTGAGCGTCGCCGGCGGCATGCGCCCGCCCGACCGGTCGCTCGCCGTAACCTGGCCGCCATGGCGGAGGCGCCGCTCTCACCGGAGGAAATCGCGCACCGCAGCTTCCCGACGAGTTTTCGCGGTTTCGACACCGGCGAGGTGCGCGCCTACCTCGCCCGGGTCGCCGACGAGCTGCGGGCGGCCGCCGCCAACGAGCGGGACTTCCAGAAGAGACTGGGCGAGGCGGAGCACCGCGCCCTCCATCCCATCTTGGACCAGGCCACGCTCTCCCGGGCGGTGGGCGAGGAGATGGCCCGCCTGCTGGCCAGCGCGCAGGAGGCCGCCCAGGAGTTGAGAGCCAAGGCGGAGGAGAACGCCGGCCGGATCCTGCGAGAGGCGCACGAGCACGCCCAACGGGTGCGCGACGACGCCGAGCGCGTCCTGGCCCGGCGGACGGCCGAGGCCGACGAGGCCGCCGCCGCCGTACGAGCGGCCGCCGAGGTCGAGCGGGTGGGACTGCTGGAGCGGGCCCAACGCGATGTCGACGACAACCTGTCCGAGGTGGAGACCAGGGCCCGCAAGCTGGTCGAGGATGCCGAGGCCGATCGCACACGCGTCCTCACCGACCTCGGCCGGCGGCGTCGAATGGTGAACTCACAGGTCCAGCAGCTGCGGGCGGGCCGGGAGCGGCTGCTCGACGCATACCGGGTGGTGCGCCGCACCCTCGACGAGGTGAGCGAGGAGCTGGAGCGCGTCGAGGTCGAGGCCCGCAGCGCATCCACCGAGGCGGCGCGGCGGCTGGCCGGGCGAGCCGAGGGCGCCGCGCCGTCCGGGTCGGCGGTCGGGATCGACGGCGAGGACGTCGAAGCGGCCGAGGCTCCGGCCGCAGCCGAGACGGCGGCCGACGCCGCCACCGCGCCGCACGGATCGGTCGATGGGGCGGCCCCGGACCGGAGCGCCTCCATGCTGCGCCTGGTCCGTTCCGTCGAGCCAGCTCCCCGGGTCGTCACCCGGCTCGACGTCGTCCATCCTCCGGCCGAGATCGAGGCGGTGCGGGTCATCGGCGGCGACGCGCCGGCCGCTCCGTCCCCGGCGCCCGACACCGCGGCCGAGCGACCACCGGAGTCGGCCGTCGACGGCCTGTTCGCACGGATGCGAGCCGAGCGGGCCCGCGCCGTGGCCCGGGCCGATGACGTCCTCGGTGTGGCGCCCCCGGCCGAGGCGGCCGACGTCGAGGAGCCCCAGGTCGACGTGCCGGTGGACGACGAGGCACGGCGCGAGGCTCGGGACGCGGCCGTCGAGGCGATCCAGGAACAGCTCGTACGCCGCCTCAAGCGGGCGCTCCAGGACGACCAGAACGAGGCGCTCGACCGATTGCGGGCGGGCCGGAGCGGGCCCCGCGTGGCGGACCTGGTGCCCGCCGACGAGCAGGCGGCGCGGCTGCGCGGCGCCGCCCTGGAGCTGCTCGGCGAGGCGTACCTGGCCGGCGCTCGCCTCGCCGTCGCCGACGCCCACCCGTCGCCCGAGGCCGCACCGATGGCCGCCGACCTCGCCACCGCCATCATGGCGCCACTGCGCCGGGCCCTGGAGACCGGCCTGGCCGGCGGGGACGACGACGCCGGGGTGGTCGACCGAATCGGCGCCGCGTACCGCGAGTGCCGGGCCCAGCGGGTCGACGGTGCCGTGTCCGACGCGGTGGTCGCTGCGTTCGCCCACGGCACCCTGGCCACCGCGACGGGCCCGTTGCGGTGGGTGGTCGACGACGACGGCACCCCGTGTGCCGACTGCGACGACAACGAGCTGACCGGGCCGACCCCACCGGGCGACGCCTATCCGACGGGCCAGACCGCGCCGCCCGCCCACGCCGGCTGCCGGTGCCTGCTCGCGCCGGCCCACCTAGCATCGCCCGGGTGAAGGCTCCCACTGACCTACCCCGGCGGCGGCGCGGGTCGAAACGGGTGCTGGTGGCCGTCATCGGGGCGGTGCTGTTCACCGGCCTCACGTCGTTGCGCGGGGTCGCGCACTTCTACACGAACTACCTGTGGTTCGACGAGCTGGGCTTCACCAGCGTCTGGCGGGGAGTGCTGGGCACCAAGATCCTGCTGGCCCTCGTCTTCAGCGGTGTGTTCTTCCTGCTGCTGCTGCTGAACCTGTTCATCGCCGACCGGCTGGCGCCCCGCTTCCGTTCGTTCGGCCCGGAGGACGAACTGGTCCAGCGGTACCGCCAGCTCGTGGGCCGCCGCGCCGGCCTGGTGCGGGTGGCGGTCGCCGCCGTCTTCGCCCTGCTGGTCGGCACGGGAGCGTCGTCGCAGTGGAACAGCTGGCTGCTGTTCCGCAACGCGGTGGACTTCGGGGGCGCCGGCGACCCGCAGTTCGGGCGGGACATCGGCTTCTACGTCTTCCGGCTCCCGTTCCTGTCGTTCGTGGTGAGCTGGCTGTTCGTGGCCGGCGTCACCGTCACCGTATTGACGCTGGTAGCCCACTACCTCAACGGCGGCATCCGCATCCAGACGCCCGGCCAGCGGGCCACCGCGCAGGTCAAGGCGCACATCTCGGTGCTCCTCGGCGGCCTGGCCCTGGTGAAGGCGGCGGGGTACTACCTGCAGCGCTTCGAGCTGAACTTCTCCAGCCGAGGCGTGGTCGACGGCGCCACCTTCACCGACGTCAAGGCGCAGCTACCCGCGCTCGAACTGCTCATCTGGATCTCGCTGGCCGCGGCCGTGCTGCTCCTGGCCAACATCCGCCGGCGGGGCTGGGTGCTGCCGGTGATCGGTGTTGGCCTGTGGGCCTTCATCTCGGTGGTGGTCGGTGGCATCTACCCCGCCTTCACCCAGAAGTTCCGCGTCGAGCCGGCCGAGATCCGTCGCGAGGAGCCCTACATCGAGCGCAACATCGCGGCCACGCTCGAAGCCTTCGGCCTGGACGGTGTCGTCAGCGTGCCCTTCGCCTATGAAGAGGACCTGGCCGCGCCCGAGCTGTCGAAGAACGAGGACACGGTCCGCAACATCAGGTTGTGGGACCCCCAGTTCGTCGACGAGACGTTCCAGAAGCTGCAGGAGATCCGCGGCTACTACCAGTTCGGTGACGTCGACATCGACCGCTACATGCTCGACGGTCGCCTGACCCAGACCATCGTCTCGGCTCGCGAGCTCAACGTGGACAACCTCCCGTCGCAGTCGTGGGTCAACCGGCACCTGTCGTTCACCCACGGCTTCGGTGCCCTCGTGGCGCCGGCCAACGCCGTCACGCCCGACGGCCAGCCCGACTTCACCCTCGAGGACATCCCGCCGGTCGGCGTACCGACGATCACCGAGCCGCGGATCTACTACGGCGAGAACACCGGCAGCTACGCGGTCGTGGGCAGCAAGCAGCGCGAGATCGACTACCAGCGTCAGGACGGCACCACCGAGTTCACCCGGTACGAGGGCACCGGCGGCGTCCCGCTCAACTCGATCGTCAAGCGCGCCGCGTTCGCGCTGCGCTTCGCCGACATGAACCTGCTGGTGTCGAACCTGATCACGCCACAGTCGCGTGCCATCTTCCTGCGGGACATCGGAAGCCGGGTCCGCACCGCCGCCCCGTTCCTCCGCTATGACAGCGACCCCTACCCCGTCATCGTCGGCGGGCGGCTGCTGTGGGTCCAGGACGCCTACACGACCACCAACCGCTATCCCTACGCCCAGCGAGCCAACGTCGACCGGGTCCCGGCGGGCAGCGGTCTGCGGTCGGCGTTCAACTACGCCCGCAACTCGGTGAAGGTCGTGACCGACGCCTACAACGGCTCGATGACCTTCTACCAGTTCGACCAGACCGATCCCATCGCCCAGGCCTACGCCAAGGCGTTCCCCAAGCTGTTCACGCCAGGGTCGGAGATGAGCGACGAGCTACGGGCCCACCTTCGTTATCCCGAGGACCTCTTCCGGGTGCAGACCAACATGTACGGCCGTTACCACATCGCCGCCCCGGACGACTTCTACAACGCGTCGGACGCATGGGACATCTCGCAGGACCCGGGTTCGGGGTCCCCGGCCGCCGCCCGCCAGGAGACGGCGCAGACCACCCCCGAAGGCGCGGCGGCGCCCGCCGGCCTGGTCAGCACGACTCGGCAGCTGCGCATGGACCCGACCTACCTGCAGCTGCGGCTGCCCGGCGACGAGGCGGCCAGCTTCCTCATCCTGCAACCCTTCGTGCCCCGCTCCAACCAGGACCGGCAACAGAACCTCACCGCCTTCATGGTCGCCAAGAGCGACCCGGCCGAGTACGGCAAGCTCCAAGCCTTCATCATGCCGCGCGGCGAACAGATCGACGGGCCGTCGCTGGTCGACGCCCGGGTCGCGGCCGACTCCGAGATCACGTCGGAGATCACGCTGCTCGACCAGCGCGGTTCGGAGGTGCGCCTCGGCAACATCCAGGTCATCCCGATCGAGAACTCGCTGCTCTACGTGCGGCCGCTCTACGTGCAGTCGTCCCGCAACCCGCTGCCCGAGTTCAAGAAGGCGATCGTGGTGTTCGGCGACAAGGTGGAGATGCGCGACACCCTGCAGGAAGCCCTCACCGCCATCTTCGGCTCCGCGCCGGCGACCCAGGAGCAGGTCCGCCCTGGAGAGCCCCCGAGCACCGATCCCGGGGCTCCCCTCACCCCGGGCGCGCCGTCGGTGCCGGCATCGGTGCAGCAACTGCTCGAGCAGGCCCAAGTCGCCTACGACGCCGCGCAGAGCGCCCTGCGCGCCGGCGACCTGGCCGAGTACCAGCGCCAGATCAACCTCGTCGGCGAGCGCCTCGCCGAGGCCCGCCGGACCACCGCCCCTACCGCTCCCGCCACACCCCCGTCGACCACCCCGCCGACGACCGTGGTGTCCCGCGCCTCCGCCTGAGGCAGCCGAATGACCGTGGTACCTTGGGACCACCGCCGCGGGGTGGAGCAGTCTGGTAGCTCGTCGGGCTCATAACCCGAAGGTCGCGGGTTCAAATCCCGCCCCCGCCACCACATAAGAGCAGTTCAGGGCCGGTGCGCAAGCACCGGCCCTTCTGCATTTTCGGAAACTCGTCAAACATCCGTTAAACAGACATTAGACAACAGTTTGACGTACGAGGTACCGTTGAGCGTGGGCCACGAGGCTGGCGGTGGCGATACGACCAGCCTCGTCGCCGAGGCGGGCAGGCTGCTGTGCGTAGCGTTCTCGGATGGCCCCGACGGCCCGGACGGCCCGGACGGTCGCTCCGAGCTGCGGCGCCTGGAGGTCGAGCTGGAAAGGCTTGCGCTTTTGGCCGAGCCTGGTTCCTACGAGCGCGGGCGGCTCGACGGAGCACTCCAGGTGCTGGGGGCCGTGGCCGGGCGTGCGAACCTTGGACTGGCTCCGCAGACAGCCACGATCGAGCCCGGCTCGTTGGCCGAGCGGCTGCTGCTCGAGATCGACAACGGCGTCCATGGGGCGAACGCTGATCTCGCCGAGAGGCTGGGAACGGACCAGTGGCAGCTGAGTCGTGCCGGGCGGCGGCTCCGAGATCTCGGGCTCGCCGAACGGACGCGGACCGGTCGGTTGAACTTGTGGAGGCTCACCAGCGCGGGCGACCAAGAGGCTCGTCGCCGCTCAAGCCGGTAGCCACTCTCCGGCACCGACCCCGGAGTCCTTCGACTGAGCCAGGATCGCCGTCACCCCGAGGAGAACGGCGTGAACCAGTCGTTCGGATGAAGGTTGACGACTCGCTCCAGCTGGCCGATCTCGTCCTCGGGGTCCTCGATTCCATCCATGAGCGGGTCGAACAGCATCAGGACGTCGTTGTCCTTGAAGAGTTCGGTCCTCATGCTCTCGAAGTCCTCGTCCCGCGGCCCGTGATCAGGTAGCTCCGCCACTCCGGGAAGATCAACGTCCAGGATGCCGTCGGCAAGATGTGCTTCGGCCAGGTCGATGACAAGGTGCAACGCCATCTCCTCGCCGGTACAAGACGCGATCCCGTCGGTGTCGATCTCTGCTGCGGCGAGCTTGCCGGCGATCGCGTCGAAGCAGTCTATGAAGCGATCGAGCCATGGTCCATGAGCAGCAGCACGGGCGATAGGCGGGAGCAACTCGTGGAGCGGCTCCGGGTCCTTCGTGTTGTCTCGCCAGATGTCGGCCATTGAGATCGCCGTGGACCAGAGCCAGTAGGCCATGCGAGGGGTCATCGGCAGCCCGTTCGGCGCCAGCATCCTGTAGAGGTCGCGAAGTCCGGGTTCTGGTCGAGGTCGTCCCCGTCGGTTCCGGCCTGACCCGTCACCGCGATTCCGAATCGATCGGGGATCTAGTTCCCTCCTGAGGCTCAGGCCTTGGTGTCGTGGTCTTCGCCATTGCTCTCATCATCGCTCGCGGCCGCTGTCGGTGCCGGTTTGCCCGGGACCTCAGCGATGAGGTCGGCGATGGCCTGGGCCGCCTCCGCCTGCATGCCGGGGATCACATGCGCATACTGCTGGAGCGTGAAGGCCGGCGTGGCGTGGCCAAGGCGTTCGCTCATGACCTTCACCGGAACGCCGGCGCGGAGCCCAATGGTGGCGTGCGTATGTCTCAAATCGTGGAAGCGAATTCGCTTCACCCCGGACGGCTTGACCCGACGGTCGAACATTGTGCGCATGACGTCCGGGTGGAGCGCCGTACCGTCGGCCTTGCGGAACACCCGGTCGTTGTCGGCATAGGCGTCGCCCCCGGTGATCCGCTCCGCGTCCTGCGCTATCCGGTGCTGGCGAAGCACTTCGACGGTTCGCAGATCAAGGTCGAGGACCCGGGCGCTGTGGGACTTCGGTGTCGTGACCCTCACCTCGTAGGCGATAGAGATCACCGCCTGCCGAACGGCGACTCGCTTGGCACCACAGTCGACGTCCTGCCACCGGAGCCCAAGCAGTTCGCCGCGGCGCATGCCGGTCATGGCCGCCAGGTGCCAAAGGGCGTACAGCCGGTCGTCCTTCATGGCGCCTAGGAAGTCCGACAGCTCCTCGGGCGTCCAAAAGCAGATCTCGGCGAGGCCAGTCTTGCGTGGCTTGGGGGCCTTGGCGTTCGCGGCAACATTCCGGCTGACCAGGCCGCGGTCGACGGCGTCGGCCAGCAGCTTGCTGACGGCGATGTGAATGTTCCGAACGGTCTTCGGCGCGAGGCCGGTTGTCCCATCGTGGTGGCCGCTTGCGAGGAGGCTCCGGTACAGGCCGTTGAGCTGACCGGTGGTGACCTGCTGGAGTTGGGTGCCGCCGAGCACGGGCAGCACGTGCAGTTCTAGGTTGCGGCGGTACGAGTCCCACGTGCTGTGCTTCACCTGGGTCTGCATCGTCGGGAGCCACTCGTCGCGGGCGAACTCGGCCACGCTCAGGTGTTGGGGGGTGATGTAGGTCTGCTTGTCCAGGGACCGAACCAGGTCAGCGAGAGCATTCTCGGCGTCACGGCGAGTCTTGAAGCCGCCATGCCACTTCTGTTGGCGGCGACCGTCGTCGCCTTGGCCGATGTCGACGACGACGTACCAGAGAACCTGGACCTTGCCGCCCCGCCCCTTCCATTGCCGCTTGTGGATATGGCCGCGCATCGCTCGCACCTCGCGTGTCTTGAACGCTGAGGGCCGACCGAGACGCGGTCGGCGACGTCGACTACCTGCGTTTGGTGGTGTGGGTTGACCCAAGCCAGTCGAGGAAGGCGGGGACGGGAACTACGAGGCGCCGTCCCAAGCGCCGGGTGGGCAACTGCCCACGACGTGCCGCCTCGTAGGCGGCTGTACGGCCGATCCCCAACAGCGAAGCGGCTTCTTCGACGGTGATCGTAGTCCTCGCGATGATCTTGTCGAGGTCAACGACGGGCACGGTGTCCGCCATCTCACATCCACTCCGGCAGCCAACAGGCGGCGAACGGGTTCTTGGTGCCGGGGGGCGCGAACGTCCCGATGATCTCGCCGTCCGGAGCGAGTCGTTCGATCTCGAACGCAACGCTCACCCCCCAGCTGTCCAACGCCTCTTGGGTGATCGGGTAGGCCTCGCAGTAGCGCAGCAGCTTCGCCCTGACGTCGGCAGGGATGGCACGGCCCATCGTCGCCTCGATGGTTTCCATCGACTCGAACAGGCCGACATCGGGACCGGGGCAGTCGAGGTAGGGAAGGTCGCACTCCTCGTCTGGGAACCAACGTTGGGCGAAGAACGCACCGGCGTCCTGCACCCACAAGAGAACCCAGTAGGAGCCGTCCTCCCAGTCGACAATCCACTCGTCCTCGTACATGTCCACTGCTTCCTCCTTCAGGTTGGGGTCTGCCTCATCCATTGGTGGTGCGGTCGACTCCGTTGCCAGTCATGCCAATTGCCGAGCCGCCGGACTCCGGCCGGGAGCGACCTCGGCTGCGAGCGCCCGGTACCGGGCACGTTCCGCCGCATCGTCGGGGATCGGTCCGAGGACGGCTTCTGCGAGGGGCTTGGAACCGGCGCCGACTTCGTCATCGAGCCCAAGTCCGGTGCGGTATCGACGGACGCGCTCGTGGAGGTCCGCCGTTCCGGCGGGGTCGATCCGGCATTCGCCCCGAGCCGCTCGTTCCTGCAGGAGGCGGATCGACCACGCAGGCAGGTCGTCCGACTCGTTGGTCCGTAGTTGGGTTCGTGCATCATCGACAACGACCGCCATCACCCTGGCGACGAGTTGCTCGCGCTCTTCGGTTGCGCGCGGATCGTCTATTGGCCTTCCCGCGACCCACTCCCATCGGCCAGTGCCTTCCGGGGGACGCCACCGGGCGCGGTAGCCAGCGATGGCGCCGACCGTGTCATCCCACCGCCGGGCCAGATGGGGGATGGAAGGACGGGGTGGGAGTCGATCGAGGATGCACTCGGCGGTTTGGGCACGGCCGAGTCGTGTAGCCGCCCGGCGCCGCCGCTCAGCCTGCCGGCTCGCACCAGGCCTTGCCGCGAAGGGATCAATCTCGAGGGCCGTACGCTCAGGCCCCGACCCCTGGAGTCGAGTGGCGACCGTCTCGGTCAGCGGAGGGGGCGGTGCCTTGGGGAGACTCTCGCCATCGAACGGGTCGGCGGCCCGGGTCAGGAACAGGTGGTTGGACCCTCGGCCGCGGGTGATGTCGACGTAGGCTTCGGACCGGCTGGCACCTTCGTCGATCCGGCTGGTCGAGCTTTCGTAGGTCGCTCCCTGAACGGAGTAGCTGGTCACGGCGTAGGCGTGATCGATCCCAACATCACGACGGCCGCCCGGGCCGAGGTGCTCGTCGAAGAAGTCGCGAGGGACATCCACCGTGCCGACGCCGTCGAACGTGATCCGCAGGCCATCGTCGGCCTGGGTCTGGCCGTGCATGACGGCAGCGACGGTGCCGACAGCGCCGTTGCGGACGTAGGCCTCGGGCTGGCCGGGCGGGTGGACATGACGCCCCACCATGCGAGCGACGACCTCGTCGCCGGTGGCGAAGGCCCGTCCGCCGCTGGCCTCGATCTCGTCCGCCCCGAGTTGGCCATCGACGGCCAGGAGGCGCCGGGCCAGCCGGTTGAGCTGGCGACGCGTCTGGTGTCGGCGGTCCACCATCGGGTGCGGGTTGCCTTCGGCGCGGGAGTCCCACCAGCGGCGCAGCATCCCGACATAGAGGCTGAGGTCGTCGTCGACCACATGGAGGTGCCCGGCCTCGGACAGATGATCGAAGGCCTCGACGATCCGGCCGTCTCGGAGCGCCTCCGCCGCCGCCCGGTCCCGGGGATCGGTCATCCTGTGTGTAGTTCGCAACTCCGGCGTTTGCTCCGGGTGGGCCTCGCAGAGGTAGCGGAACATGCCACCCGCGGACACCGCGCCGTGCTGGGCGGGATCGCCGATCAGTCGCACGGTGGCGCCGGTCCGCTCGGCGAGTGACAGGAGGGCATCAAGGTCGCGGTCCGACAGCGTGGACGCCTCATCGACGACGAGCACCGTGCGATCGTCCAGCGGAGCAACACGCGCATCACGCCGGGCGAGGAACCAGGCGACCGTCTCGGTCGGGATGTCGGCACCCACGGCGAGGTGTCGGGCGGCCTCTCCCTTGACGGCGGTCCCCATGACCCGGAAGCCCTCGGCGGTCCAAGCCCTCGCTGCCGCTCGCATCATGGTCGTCTTGCCGGCTCCGGCTCGCCCGACTGCGCATTGGACCCGGCTGCCACTCGTGCAGAACCTGCGGACCAGGTCTTGCTGCTCGTCGGTCATCGCTGGTGTGGCCGCCAGGACGGCATCGACACACTCGGTCGACACGGCGGCACCACCAGCGCCAACTCCGTGCCGGTAGCGGTCGAGGGTGCGTTGCTGTGTTCCGAGGATCTCCGGTGTCGTGAAGATCGGCTCTCGGGCCAGTCGGCTCGACGCGGGCAGGTTCTTGGCGATCAGTTCGATGACGTGATCGCTCGCCAGGAACTCGTCCGCCAGTCGTTCCAACTCGGCGGCGGGGACCAGGATCGGTTGGACTCCTCCGTCCTGTGTTGTCACCGCCAGGTTGGCCAGAGCCGAGAGTGTGTCGGATCGGGTGAAGACTGACGAACCGGCGCAGAGACCGAAGTCAGGCGATGTCAGGTCGGTGAACAGCACCTCGTGATCGAGGGCCGGCGCGCCAACCAGCCGAGCGTGGTCCGTGCAGCGGGCGAGGGCGTCGGGGTCGAGTCCGAGGCCCGCGGCGCGCTCCCACCACCCGGCGACCAGGCGGCTGGGATCGACCTCCTCCTTGGCCGGACGGGTCGAGGTGACAATCGACTGGAGCTCGTCGAGCGTGCTGCGTCGTCCGATGGCCTCCTCCAGCTCGGCCAGTGCGTCCTCGATCTCGGTCCGCCGGCGGGAGAACTCGCGCACGACATCCTCGGAGATCCCGTCGATCTCCCAGCCGCCCGATCGCCCCGGCCTCCATCGGACGCCGAGGGTGCTGGCCAGCTGGTAGCGCATCTCGGCGGTAGCCAGGGCCGAGGCTTCCTGGGCTCGCCAGTACAGGGCGCGGGCGTCGAGGGCGCGGCGGGTGCCGCGTTCATCAACCACGGTGTTGGCCACGACGTTGTGGTGGTGCGGGAAGGGGTCGAGGGCGCGGCTGGTCAGGTGGCGGAACGAGGCCACCGTCAGGCCCCGGACAAGTACCGGCTGCCCTTTGCTTCGTGCCACGGCGTGGTATTCGAGGTGGGCGAGACCGGTGTCGTTGCCGGCCTGGATGGCATCGAGGACCGCGGAGCGAGTCGCATCGGTGCCCAGCAGGGCGAGGACGCCGAGCGACTTCTCGGTCGTCAGCGTGAGGTCGTAGCCAACCCGGACGGTGGGAGCTGAGCGGCGGTGGACGAAGGCGACGAGGTCTTCACGCTTGATGATCCACTGGCCCTTGGTGCCGCGGTACGCGACGACGAAGGCCCGACGCGGGGTCTTGCCGTCCTCCATCGCCCGCGTGATCTCGGCTCGGTCGTCCATGTAGCGGCGGCACATCCCACGCAGGTATCGAGCGGTCACGCCGCCCAGGCGGGCGGCGTCGATGACAGAGAGCTGGTCATCCGGGAGGCCTGCTCTGGCGATGTCCTCCGGGTCACTCCCGCGACCGCGAGCCAACTCGAAACGATCAAGCTCGGCCTCGCCGACCCAACGGTTGCCCGCCTCGTCGATCTGCGGGACAAGGAAGGTTGCGGCCGGCTCGATCTCCGCAGGTGTCCCGCCCAGGAGGGCCACGAGCGCGGCCTGGGCGGCGCGCTCGCCGGCAGCCATGAGGCCTTCGACCTCCCGTTGGGTGACGCCGATCGCAGCGGCGACATCGGCGACGCCGTAGAGCGCGCTGCCGTCGCGTGCTCGTCGAGTCTCCATACCGGACCCGAGAGTGAGACGACGTCCCGCGGAGCCCTGCGCGGTGATGAGCCGCGAACCGGTGAGCGGGTCACGGCCGGCGAGGACGCGGGCGAAGTCCGCAGTGCGCACGTCGCCGAAGAGGCCCGACTCGCTGGCCCCGTAGCCGAGCCATCGGCCGGCCTCGGTGCCCCGGTCGGCGTAGTAGCTGGTCGGTCCCTCACCGCCGGGCACGGCAGGGGCGAGGCTTGGCGCGTCGGAGGTGCGCGGTTCGAGGTAGCGCACGATGTCGCCGACGACTTGGTCGACGGTTCGGCCACCGGCGGAGCCGAGGGGCGTGACGGTGAACCTCATCGCGTCGATCCGACGCGGCGAGCGTCCCGCAGGTTCCCCGGAGGGGAACCTGCAAGGGTGTGTCCGGCGGAGGGGGCGGTCGGCAACGACGGGTGCGGGACTTCGGCGGGACGCGGGACAGGGCCTGGGTTGGGTCCGCGATGGTGGCGCGGGACGGTCATCGGCTGAGGGACGGCCCTGATAAGGCGACCTGGTTGGTGATCCGTTCGAGGTGCTGAGACATGCGGACGTGGGGTGGCTCATCGCCCGGCATAACGGCCTGCGAAGCGGAACGAACCATGCCGTCGAGGTGCTGGCCGAGGAGGCGGTCGTGCTGGCGACGTGACCAC